>Ga0126384_10000630_pt1 | contig 19777 bp, 17 predicted proteins | sample PanSoiMetPlot_36_FD_92543 | JGI IMG/M metagenome (GOLD analysis project Ga0126384, IMG submission 92543) | Tropical forest soil microbial communities from Panama - MetaG Plot_36 | ecosystem: Environmental > Terrestrial > Soil > Tropical forest > Bulk soil | place: Panama | collected 2016-02-17 | reverse complement strand
GCCAATGACGACGCCCTCAAGCTTGCCAGAGGCCTGCGCGCCGCCCTCGATAAGACGGCGAGCGCTAAGAGCTGACCGACGTGAGTTTCCGAAGGTGCATCGCTTCAGGCGATTCACCTTCGGCCAGCGCCACGGCCGCTCGCGGACTGAAAAGACGCCAACGCGCTTACGCCTCTCATCAGCGGCTCCTTCGTGGCTACGTTGGCGTTGATCGCCGAGAAGGGCTTATCCGTGTTGCAGATTGCCTCGCTCACCAAGTTCTACGGCGAACAGCTGGCGCTTGAGGACGTCGGTTTCTCGCTGCAGGCTGGCGAGATCCTCGGCCTGATTGGACCGAACGGCGCCGGCAAGACGACATGGCTGGTTGGCGTCCTGCCCATCCTGATCGTTTTCGCATGGTGGCGCAGTCGCCGTTTGCCATCCAACAACCGAACGTTCCTCAGGGAGGTCGACATGAAGATTGGCACAAGAGTACTGTTGATTGCAGTCGTGAGCACTGTTGCCTTGCTGTTGCCTGCAATTGCTGCGCCGTTCAAGGTGGATCTGTCCACCGAAACCGCTGGAGCCGAACCGAAGTCACTGGTTCCGGTGGTCGGCATCTGGCGCGTCGAGACCGAGGCAGGCAAGACTGTGCTGGCGGTCGACGGGCGGCAATGGAAGGAGGGCCAATCCTCAGCCGGCATCGCCGACAAAGCGCGCGCACTTTACGGCGAACGCTACGCTGAGTTTCTCGACCGCGTGCAAGCCTATGCATACTACCCCTATGTGGTCGCGAAAGACGTCGAAGACTTCAAGAATGGGGAAATCAGTGTCCGCTTTGAAGGCCTGTCTGGCCGCATCGATCAGGGTGCCGGCATCCTGTTCAATCTCAAGCCTAACGGCGACTATCTGACGATCCGGGCGAACTGCCTCGAAAACAATCTGGTCCTGTGGAAGTTCGAGAAAGGCCGACGGTCGTCGGTCGAATGGGTCAGAAACACGCCGACCGCGACCCGGCAATGGCACGACCTCAAAGTCCGCATCGCGGGTAATAAGGTCGAGGGCTATCTCGATGGCAAGCTCTATCTGCAGCACACGTTGCCGGCGCCGGTCTCCGGGAAGATTGGCCTGTGGTCGAAGGCGGATAGCTACATGCATTTCGACGAATTCGCCGCCACCGCCAGCGAGTGATGATCGAGTTGCCGAGATGTTGCATCCATCCTTTGCGGTTCGACTGGCGAGTATCTGCGCCATACTGACGGCGCAGATACCAACCGCAGACGCTGAGGACGGGGCCGACATACTGTCCGGAACTCACCCATGTCACCGCGCTTGTAAACACCAAAGAGCGGTTTGCCGGCATCATCGGGCAATCGCGTGAGGGCAATTTCCTCGAAACAAAGCTTCCGCTGCCTGGCTGGGGAGACTGTTCGTTCTACGGAAGGCGAACGTATACCTGCGACTCCCTTCCTTTCGCGACCGCCGGCGAGGCCGAGCGCGCCTTTGCCACCACGCTTGAGGAAGTGAAGGCGTGCCTGCGCGGCAGCTGGGCCGAGGACCAAAGCCGGGCTTCCCCCGGCTATGCGGTTCTTCACGACGACCGGCAGGTGGCGTCGATCACGATTAATACCGACCAGACGGAGAAGAACGAACACATCGTGCGCCTCATCCTGTTTCTGCGCAGCAGCCGGTAGGGCGCACGCAGCCCGTTCCTTGTTGGGTTGCGCAAACTCTCATCGAAGATCAACGTCGCCTAGCCCGTGGCGCGGCTTTGATCCGGTCGAACGGGAGGAACGCTCATGAACGTCACGTTCAAAGCAGCGGTCGCCGCTCTCATCCTCGCGGTCGCCTTGGCTCGATCGGTGGCCGCAGGGCCGCTTGAGGATGCATTGGACGCGGCGGAGCGCCATGACTACGCGACCGCGATCGGACTCTGGCGTCCCCTTGCAGACCAGGGCGAAGTCGATGCGCAGTATAATCTCGGCGTCATGTACGACAAGGGACAGGGTGTTACACGCGACTATGCGATTGCAGTGAGCTGGTTTCGAAAAGCGGCTGATCAGGGCTTTGCCCCCGCCCAACTAAGTCTGGGGGTCATGTATGAGAACGGTTTAGGCGTCCCGCAGGACTTTACCACCGCTGCGAGCTGGTATCGGAGGGCAGCCGACCAGGGCGACACCGCTGCTCAATTGAACCTTGGGGTCATGTATGAGAACGGTTGGGGTGTGACGCAGAATCACCTCAGAGCGCATGTGTGGTTCAGTTTGGCAGCGGCAAGGGGGGACAGAGATGCGGCAACAAACCGGGATATAGCCGCTGCGAAATTGACGCCAGCGCAAATCGCGGAAGCGCAGAGGCTGTTTCGCGAATGGGAGCCGAACTCTACTCTGCGCTGAATGGCGGTGCTATTTGCCTCGCTAAGCTGCCGAAAGATAAGAGCCGCAAGCGCTGGACGATGATATCCATCGAGCGCTCGGTAGGTTAAGGTCGCGCCGCACTCCAAGGGCGGCATCGCAGCGCCTCTAAATTCTGACCTCGCTGGCGCTTGAGGGAATTCATATCATGGCCACCGGATGGACGGCCGCTACGAGAGCGACTTGACCGCCGTCGATCCCGTCACCTTGGAGATCAAGAAGAGCCTGCACCTCGCCTACCCGAACTATTCCGGGATTTGGCAACTGCCGGCGGGCTCGTGTTTCTCGCATTGCTGGACGGCACTGTCGCGGCCTTTTGACGACACCACGCTCGAGCATCTGTGGAAGACCAATATGGGGCCCGGTTTCGCGGCGCCGCCCATGACATTCGAGGTCGGCGGCAGGCATTATTTCGCGATCGCACCGGGCCGAGCCCAGCGTCCCAGAGCAAACTTGTCCTCACACCGGAACTCAAGGAGCAGCGCAACGCGACTGTGCTGGTATGTCTTAACGAACGAATCGACTGATCTTTGCACGCTTTTCCCGCTGGACAGCGCCTGGTTCACGCGAAACCGCGAGTCATCCTGCTCGCCTCACACCACAATCTCGTCCCAAGGGCATTTATAAGGCAGGTTGCTTCTATTGTTTTTTCTGCAACCCGGATCCCGCCCGGGGGGACCCCGCCCGGAGTCGGGCAGAGCTGGCGGGCCGCATCAACACGCCGTGTCCAGATCGGATTCTTGAGTGCAGGCCAGAAGCGCCCGACGGCAACCTCTATTGAGCGCTCCGGGCATCCTTCTGCACCTCGGTCACCACCGCACTGTATTGATTCATTACACCATTTACTAAGCCTGTCACTGCGGCGACATCCGGCTGATCCGACATGAGTAGCGCCTGCTCGATCTGAACCATCCCGGTTTCTATGGCTACGTAGGCATCAAGGGACTGCGCCCTGACGAAGTCTTCGATATTGAACCATCCATCCTCAAAGGCCTCGAAAGATTTTCGGGCTTTCGCAAGGTTTCCTGCCTTCAAGGCCGGAGTCACCTCCCGCAAGTGCGCCCGCACAATGCGCAACCGCGCAACATCGTCGTAGAGCGGATTAAGAGGAGCCGCATTCACGAACATGTTGACGGCTTCGTCAAACTTGGCGAGCATCGCCTGGACGTCTGCGAGCACTTCCGAGATGTCCGGATCGGGTTTGTCGAGTGCTTTTGTGATCCTGGGCTGAAATTCGAGCTCTAGAAGTCGGTACATATCTTTGCTGCGGGTATCGACATACACCTCGATGCCATTCCATCCCGAATCGTACGCCTCAAACGCGGCTTTGGCACGTACGACATCGCGCTGTTGAAGGGCTGTGATTGTGTCAACCAGAGTGGACCGGATTGCCTTGATGCTGGAAATCTCGAAACGCTCTTCTTCCGCAGCTCGCGCCTGGCCGAGGTAGCAGATGATGGCCAGTGTCGTGAGTATAGCGGAGCCACTGCGACGAACGAGCTGCATCATAGACTTGACTCCCTGATAGATTTTAGAGCTTCGTCCAACTCCCAATAACGGCTAGAGCCATCGTCCGCGAAATGCGGGGATGCAATGTCGCGGTGGTCCAATCCTGCCTTTAGGCGGAAACCGCGGCGACAGTTTGATTGTCACCCCCAGGAAACGATAGCAATGATTGGTGATCGCTGTGGTCGATAGTGGAACCGGCAGCCTTTCTTTTCCACTACCCTAGATCGGTCTTTTCTTAACACAGTTTTAAGCAGCGCCGGGTTCAGACGCGGGTCGGCTCCGCCGGCGGATTGAAGGCCAATATGGAAAGCTGGCGGCGCAGCGGCAGGAACTAACAGCCATTTTCCGGGTTGCCGAAAGCGATCATAGGGCTCCTCAGAAACTGCTTTAAGCCGTTGTCATGATCTGAAATCACCGCCTGCCCCAGAAGAGGGTACCGGCATTTGCTGATTGAATTGGTCGACGAAGTGTTAACCGATGAATACTGGGGCTCAAGATGGCTTTCGTTTTGGCCTTGAGACAGAGTTTCTCCTGGTTGACGCAAATTCGTTCAGGCCGTTATGGCATCCTGACCTAACATTCGAGACATTAAACGCGACTCTTGAGGCTATTCCGGCAGATGATTTCCAATGCGATAGTTTCAAGGTAGAGCCGCCGCATCGAAAGCCCGGACCTTATCTTGTCGAAGGCTATCATCTGCCCGATCCGCAGATGAACCCGATAGGTCTTTTGCCAAAAGGCGTCGAGATCCGTACCCCCGTCCGCTCGTCCGTTGAAGAGTGCCTCGCTGCCCTTAAGCTGCTGCACGGCCGTCTCCAGCAAGCCCTTGCCAGTGCAGGACTCCAGGCGGTCGCATTGTCATTTCATCCAACCGAGGTTGACTTCTCGGGACCTCAAAACAAACGTCGGTATGATTATTGGCAGTGGGCCATGGCGGCAATGCTGACTTATGGACCGGATATCAATATCAGCCTGCCGGAGGCTTTGACGCGACGAATTGATGTGAGAGACTTGAATGAAAAGGTCAACTACTACGTACCAGCCCTCGTCGCGCTGACGCTTTCTTCCCCACTGCGTGGCGGAAAGCTGTGGCGCATTCGTGGACGCTTGGGCAAATCCGTCCGCACCTACCATCGCAGCGTGGTCGCTCCCGCACTCGAGATCCATCCAGATCAGAGGTTTCGTCTCGAATTGAAGCCGTTCGAAATGACGTGTTCGCTCGTCGACTACCGCAACTATTTCCTGCTTTGGCTCGCCCTCCTACTCGATGACGGCCTGAAAGGTCGGGCATCAGATGAGACACGTATCTACGATCTGGGGCGGATTGCACGCGACGGCATCGAGGCGGAGACCGTACGTGATCGGGCCAGTGCAGTCATGGACCGCGCCCCCCAAGCGCTCAGTCCTTGGGGTTTCGATTGCGCTTCTCTGGACTCGTTCCGACTCCGGCTGGCGCAAGGGTGTCTCCCGGCCGACCACATCGCTTCCATCTTCGAGCGGGAGAAAACAATATCGGGGACGTTGCGATATCTCGCCTACTTAGTTTGACTTGTGCGCCAAGCTCCACTCTCTCGAAGCCGCTTCAGGCCTCTGGGGGCACATTCCGATGCGCGTTGATATGCCTTTCCACGACTTTAGCCGTTCGGCGAGCGCTCCACTTTCTTGAGATTGAAACCAGAAACGAAGTGGGCAAGCCGAGCTCCTCGGAACCATTTGGTTCGTTCAGTATTTTCTTTAGAATGACTCTAAGCTACTGGAGGTCGCCAATAGTGTTCGCGAGAGAAGGGTTCGATCCAAGTTCGCCCGGAGCAACGGCCCATCCCCTTGCGGTGAATTCAGTATGCTGATCGATCGTCGCTTATTATTGAGATACGGCGCGTTGGTTTCCTGCGCGGGTCTTATGCCGCCTCCCGCAACGTCGGCGGGTGAAGGCGCAGTCGAGCAGTCAGACTACTCGTTGCGGATCGCCACTGGGCTCATCGAGCTTGCGCCCGAGCACATCGTTTCGACCACGCTCTATAATGGTCAGTTTCCCGGACCCTTGTTGCGCTTCAAGGAAGGGCAGCAAGCCATCGTCGATGTTCACAACGACACGGACACGCCGGAACTGGTCCACTGGCACGGCCAGATCATCCCGAGCGAGGTCGATGGCGCAGCGGAAGAGGGCACACCCTACGTGCCGGCACACGGGATGCGTCGGATCGCCTTCGTACCCAAGCCGGCAGGCTTCCGTCTCTATCACACGCATGTCGTGGCGGGCGGCGATCTCAACCGGGGAACCTACACCGGCCAGATGGGACCGGTCTACATCGAGCCGAAGAACAATCCCGGCGCCTATGACCGCGAAGTCTTTCTCGTGATGAAAGAATTCGAGCCGACCTTCACCCGCAGGGGCGAGATGGCCATGGACGGGCTGTCAGGCGCGCCCATCAGGGCGCTGCAACAGATGGCTAGCTCCGCCGACAATGAGGCATCGGAAAAAGCCAAGGGCTTTGAAGTCAGCTATCAGTTGTTCGGGATCAACGGAAAGATGCTTGGGCATGGGGAACCCATTCGCGTAAGGCAGGGTGAGCGCGTGCTATTCCATGTCCTCAATGCCAGCGCGACGGAGACCCGCAGCCTCTCTTTGCCAGGCCATGTCTTTAGGATCGTTGCGCTCGACGGCAACGCGGTGCCGCGCTCGGCGGACGTGCCATTGCTCTGGCTGGGAACCGCTGAACGGGTCTCAGCCGTTGTCGAAATGAACAACCCAGGCGTGTGGGTGATGGGCGATCTTGCCGATGACGACCGCAAGCGCGGCATGGGCATCATAATCGAATACGCAGGCTTCGAGGGCGAGCCGCGATGGGCGAAACCTGAACCGTTCCGTTGGGACTACACGCGTTTCGGCAGGCCGAATACTGCGCCGCCTGCGGCCGACGAGATGGTTGAGGTGACGATCGTCAAGCACAATGGCGCGCTTGATGGCTTCGACCAGTGGACCCTCAACGGTGAAGCCTTCTCGATGGACACAATGAAGCCGATGTACACGGTGCACGAAGGGCGCCGTTACCGACTCAAGTTCCGGAATGCAAGTGACGACATTCATCCTCTGCACCTGCACCGACACAGCTTCGAGCTGGTGCGTGTCGGCGGTAAGCCGACTGCAGGCGTTATCAAGGATGTGGTGATGCTGGGCCGGTTTCAAGAAATCGAGTTCGATTTTGTGGCCGACAATCCGGGAATGACGCTTTTCCACTGTCACCAGCAACTGCACATGGATTTCGGTTTCATGGCACTCTTCAGATACGCATGAAGGGACAAAGCCGACAAACCGGGCAGCAGCCAGCGGCCAACGCGTTTGGGACACCATGGCGGAGCTTACGACGCCGCCACTTGCTCGATCAGCGGCACGCCGAGCCCGTCATCGGCGAGCTGCGGCCGCACACGCCCGCCCGGCCCGATAGCATGCGAAAGAATTCGCGGAGCACGCACTAAGCGGAGTCTTAGAGAACCACTGGTACGCCGGTAATTTTGAATTCCGCGCCTCAACTCACAGTTCTTAAACCTGCCTTAAAAGTAGAATGCTTTGCTGGGATTTCCAAGCCAGAGCTTGAGGCTGACATCTGGAAGCAAGTGCTGTGAATCAAGCAATCCCGTGGTCCTTCGCCGGTGGAGTGTTGGTCGCATCTGCGGCCGCTCTCGTGGTCGCAGCATCGGAGCGAAAGGATCCTGCTTTTGATTTCATCGCGGCCAACAGATCCGTAACTGAAGACCAGGTCCGGCAGAAACTGGTTTCGGATGGATGGAGCGACGTTCAGATCGTCGTGCGCGGGCGATACTTTATGGCTACAGCGTCAAAGGACGGCTGGAGCGACGCCTTTGCGGTCGATTCGTTGACGGGGCGACTACGCGGAGAGGAGACCAACGACGATTGGGTCGAATGACAATGCGCTAGGTGTCACGGAAGCGTGCGCAGAGTGCGCCGCATCGTATCCAGATAGGAGAGATGGTTATGCGACCTATTGCGATTCTGTCAGCGCTGGTTGTTTCTCTGAGCGTCAACACCTCAGCACGAGCTCAACAAACGAAGGACTGCAAATTATGCCGCGAGTATCAGCAGGCCTGTCTGAAAAATCATACGCGGGATGCTTGCAACAATGAGTATAACATCTGCATGAAGTATTGCGGGAAGAAATAGCCCGTCGGGGAGATACATACGGCGTGCAGAGGAGACGATTGCTCGGCGGGCGAGCACGGGGGAGACGCAGTCGTGATAATGACGCCTTTGCCTCAACGCGAGGTCACGGGCGTGGGGCCAGCAATATCCGCCAGCCGCGCCCGCTGCTCGTTGTCCAGTTCGCCATCCCCAATTGCTCGTATCCAGTTCGTCAGGAGACGACGATCGTCGCCTACGAGATGAACGACCAGCCGTTGCCGCACTTCAACGGCTTCCCGGCCCGCGTCATTGTTCCGGGTTGGACTGGCACGTACTGGATGAAGCACATCATCTCGATCAACGCTGTGACGGAGCCGTTCACTGGGTTCTGGATGAATTCGGCTTACAGCATCCCGCTCCGCGCGTTCCCGCTGGTGGAGCGCTCACCTCGCGGGACAGCGCGGCTAGACGGTGGCTGCGGCATTCGAGCCGTCGAGATTTTGATCGACGGCGGGGCAAGACCTCGACGCGATGCCAGCATGCAAGGAGCAGAGAGCCATGAAACGAACGATCACATGGTTCGGGTGGAGCGTTGCTTGCCGCTACCCCCCTTGGTTACCCACCAGATCTGGGATGGGTTTTCATCGGGCGGCAGGCCCGTGACCGAAGAACAGGTCAGTGAATGGAGTTTGCTCGATTCATTCACGGGCCCCGCCGCCATCACGTGGCTTCTTTGCAAGTGTCGGAAAATATGCGTCAATGCGAGCCGAAAACAAAAAAGAAACCGGCCGCCCTTCCCCCCTGTTGTAGCAGGAGGGTAGGCACGGTTCGAGTTCGGTCGCATTCAGAGAGACAGAACCCTGGAGGATCAAATGATCACAAAACATGGACTTTATTCGGGAGCGGCGGCGATTGCGTGCGCTCTTGCGGTCGCACCAGTATCCGTCGACGCGCAGCAAAATACCCCGGCGGTGAGCATCGGGGCGACCGATATTGGCGGCGTGGTGCGCGGACCGAACGGGCCGGAAGCGGGCGTCTGGGTCATTGCGGAGACCACCGACCTTCCGACCCGGATGATCAAGACCGTAGTGACCGACGACCAGGGGCGCTACGTAATTCCGGACTTGCCGAAGGCGAATTATGCCATCTGGTCCCGCGGCTATGGTCTGGTGGATTCGGCCAAGACCACCAGCGAGCCCGGCAAGATCGTGAACATCATCGCGGTGCCGGCGCCCAGTGAGGCTGCGGCAGCGGAGTACTACCCGGCCATCTACTGGTACGCGATGCTCAATATCCCGGGCAAGGAGATGTTCCCGGGTACCGGGCCGAACGGCAACGGCATGGCAACGGCGATGAAGAGCCAGCTGCAATGGCTCGACCAGGTCAAGACCAACGGTTGCTACGGCTGCCACCAGCTCGGCAACAAGGCAACGCGCGTGATCCCATCGGCGCTCGGCACGTTCAAGACGTCGGCGGAGGCGTGGGAGCGCCGCGTCCAATCCGGACAGGCCATGGTGAATATGGCTGCCGCGCTAGGCCGCCAGGACACCAAGATTTCGCTCGCGAACTTTGCCAACTGGACGGACCGAATCGCGGCCGGCGAACTGCCCTTCGCCAAGCCCGATCGTCCGCAAGGCATAGAGCGCAATGTCGTCATCACTGAGTGGGACTGGGCCGACCCGAAGGTCTACCTGCACGATCAGGTCTCCACCGACAAGCGCAAGCCGACTGTCAATGCCTATGGCAAGAACTACGGCGCCACCGAGGAAAGCTCGGACTATTTCCCGATCCTGGATTCGCAAGCCAACCGCGCTACCATGGCCAAGATGCCGGTGCGCGACTCCGACATGGAGACCACCAAGAACAATACCATGGCGCCGTCGGCCTATTGGGGTGACGAGGCAATCTGGGACAGCCACAACAGCATGCACAATCCCATGATGGATGAGCGTGGCGACGTCTGGTTCACGTCGCGGGTCGGCAAGCCCGACAATCCGGCTTTCTGCCAGGCCGGCTCCGATCATCCCTCTGCGAAGGCGTTCCCGATCAAGCAGTCGACCCGGCATCTGGCCTTCTATGACCCGAAGACCGGAAACACCAAGCTGATCCGGACCTGCTTCAATACGCACCACCTGGTGTTCGCGGAAGACGCCGACAACACGTTGTGGACCAGCGCAGGCGGACCGCAGCAAGGTGTCATCGGTTATTTGAACCGGCGGGTCTACGAAGAGACCGGCGACGAAGCTAAGGCCCAGGGCTGGTTCCCGATCATCATCGACACCAACGGCAACGGCAAGGTCGACGACTACGTGCAGCCGAACCAGCCGGTCGATCCAACGAAGGACAAGCGTCTCAACGCCGGCTTCTATGGCGTCGGCGTAAACCCGGTCGACGGCACGGTCTGGGGCTCGGTCCTTGGTTATCCGGGCTATGTGATCCGGCTCGACACCGAGACCGGGCTGTCGGAGGTCTATGAGCCGCCGTTCCCGGGGTTCGGGCCGCGCGGCTTCGACATCGACCGCAATGGCGTCGCCTACGTGCCGCTTTCGAGCGGCCACATGGGCCAGTTCGATCGCCGCAAATGCAAGGGCCCCCTCAACGGGCCGCAAGCTGCCGAAGGTAAGCTCTGTCCGGAAGGATGGACGCTCATTCCGTTCCCGGGGCCGCAGTTCAGGAACGTCGCCGAGAGCGGCAGCGCCGAGGCGAGCTATTACACCTGGGTCGACCAGTTCAATACGTCCGGCCTCGGCGCCAACGTTCCGATGGCCACGGGCAACGCCAACGAGTCGCTGATGGCGTATGTTGACGGCAAGTGGGTCAACATGCGGGTGCCCTATCCGCTCGGCTTCTTCGCCAAGTGGATGGACGGCCGCATCGACGATCCGAGCGCGGGCTGGAAGGGCCGTGGCGTCTGGACGACAGACGGAAACCGCACGCCGTTCCATCGCGAAACCGGCAAGGGAACCCAGCCCAAGGTGGTCAAGTTCCAGATTCGTCCGGATCCGTTGGCCCGGTGATGCGACTTTGAACTCCGGCGGCCCGTTCTGATTCGGCCACCTTCAAAGATGCCCGGCCTCTCGGCCGGGCATTAGTCCAGAGCACCAACAACGCAAACGCTACCAGTTTCCGCAGTCGGCGAGACCCAGACAGCTATAACAACGGTGCCGGCATCACATAGTGTAACCACCACATCCTTCGTGCGTTACAATGCCATTCGGCACGTTCGACACGCTGTCCGATGCAGACGCCTGCGAGGTCGGAGCCTACTTGAACAGCTTTAACCGTCTGTCGATGCGGCCGATCCAAAAAACTGCTTAATTCTGCCTGCTCCCGACGTCGACGCTGTCACGCCAAACGAGGCTGCTTTCATGTTCTTTTCCCGTGCGCAAATCGACAGCGGACAGTCGTGATCGAACTTTGCTGTGCGTTGCGACGTTGGTGTGTTTGATTGATCGTGACGGCCTCGCGGGCGCTGGGCGCGGATCCGTTCTGCCAATAAGCTGCGCAAGGTTCGCTCCGGGGCGCCGCTGTAGAAAGAAGTGCCTCGCCACGTTTATGCAAATCGGCATGCCTGCCCACAGGCATCATCGGCCTTTGAATGGGCAGATAAAACTGCCTTAAACAAACTGGCCAATATTAGGCTATAAGACAGTACCGACATTTGCTCGCCCGCGAGCCACGGATTGTTTACGCCAAGCCCTTGTACCTGGAGGGAAGTTGCGCCATGGCAAAAAAGCTCGTCTTCTCCAGTTTAGTATTGGGCTCTGTCTTTGTCTTGGCAAGCGTGGGAGCCTGCTGCGCCGATAATGCTGCCGATGTGCCTGCTTTAAGAGAAATTAGCAGCATTGAATTACCGGGACCGCCTGGAAAGCGGTTCGACTATCTCGTCATCGACTATGACGATGATTGGTTGTTTTCCGCGCACTTGGCGGCAGGTCAGACATACGTAATCGATCTCAAACGTAACCAGGTGCTGCATACAGTGCTGGACACGCCGGGAGTCGAGGGGTTGGAATACGTGCCCGATGAACGTAAGGTCTATACGTCGAACGCGGGTGATAACACGATCGGCGTTATCGACCTCAACACAATGAAGGTGGTCCGCAAAATCGCTACCGAGGCTAAGCCCGACGGCAACACCTACGCTGGTCCGGTGCACAAGCTCTATACTTCAGATGAGCGCGCGAACGCACTCGCGGTGGTGGATGTGCGTACCAACACGGTTTTGACGACCTTGCACTTCCAGAGCGAAACCGGTGTGCCGCTCTATGATCCCGTGGCCAAACGAGTCTACGTTAACCTGCAGGACCTCAACGAGCTCGCAGTCATTGATCCGCAGACCGATAAGGTGGTCGAAAGCTACCCGGTAGAAGGATGCACCGGTAATCATGGCATGGCGCTCGACATCGAACACCGCCGAGCGTTCCTCGCCTGCCAAGGCAATAGTCGCCTTGCTGTATTCAATCTCGTTACTCATAAGGCAATCGCCACATTGCCGTTGGCCCCGGGTGGAGATGTCGTGCAGTTCGATCCAGGTCTTAGACGCATATACGTCGGCTGCGCGAGCGGGGCTATCTCGGTCTTTCAGGAGGATGATCCGGATCATTTCCGCAAGCTGGCCGACGTCCCGGTTCAGCGCCGCGTGCACAGTCTGGCAGTTGATGTCCGAACCCACCGTGTGTACGCGCCCGAACAAGAAGAAGATGGCCACGGCGTCGCACGCATGCTGATTTTTGAAGCGACAACCAACGCGCAGAAGCCGTAGTACCCAATTCGTAGCGACTTGGCGTGCCCTCCGTACACAACAGCCGTACTGAAAGTAAGGCGCCCGTAGCTCGCTGGTCTTGGTAACGCGCCGGTGCAATGGCGCTTGCCTTCAAATTGTTATAAGAAAATGTCTTGCCGCGCATTTTTCATGGCCGCTCACAGGCAGGTGAATCATGAAAAGCGAACGAGCCTCCGATCATTCGACGCTTGCGGCTGACCCGACGTTGTGGCTTTGGATCGTCGTTTTGTTCGCATCCCTGGTGGCGGCAGTCGGCCCTGCTACAGCGCAGGCTAGTTCTAGGGACACGCCTTCGAGCGGTGCGCCGGCCCAATCGGCGTCCGCGTGCGCCTCTTACGGCGGTTGGGTCGACGTGAGGTCGGGGCGATCCATCGACCGAGAGGGGTTGTTCCGCTATCTCGCCTCAAAGCGCACTGTCGTGTTGCTCGGAGAATCGCACACTGACGCGGATCATCACCTTTGGCAGTTGAATACCCTGGCAGCCCTCCAGGGCCGCGGCGCAAACCTTGTCATTGGTTTCGAAGCGTTTCCGCGTCGACTGCAATCAGTCCTGAACGATTGGATCGAGGGGAAGCTGACGGACGCGGCGTTCCTTAAGGCGTCCGAGTGGCGGCAGGTGTGGGGCTACGACTCAGCGCTCTACATGCCGCTATTCCGATTCGCGCGTCTCAACCGCATTCCGATTATTGCGCTCAATGTGGAGCGGAGGCTCGTCCTGCAAGTCGGCCAACAGGGATGGGAGAGCGTTCCCATGGCAGCGCGCGAAGGTCTTTCCGATCCTGCCCCGGCCAGCGTGGCCTATCAGCGCGTGCTTGCCCGTGCTTATCTTGCGACGAAGGCGTTGCAGCCGAGCGCCGCCGATCGGGCCGCGCAGGGGCCGGACCTTCCAGAACTCGACGAAGCAGAGCTCTCGGAAGTCATGAAGGAACCGGAATTCAGGCGTTTCGTGGAGGCTCAGCTGACGTGGGATCGCGCCATGGCGGAGGCCCTGGCCGAAGCGAGGCAAAACTTCGGCAACGCGGTCGTCGTGGGTATTGTGGGAAGCGGGCATGTTGCCGGAGGGCACGGGGTTCCGCGTCAGCTCAGAGCTCTTGGAATCTATGAACCGGCGTCGCTCATGCCAGCCGCCGTCGACATAGCCTGTACGCTCATCGGCACTGGCTATGCTGACGCCATATTCACACTGCCCCACGCCGATGAAGCGCCGCCGCCCGAGCAGCCGCAACTCGGCGTGCTGCTTGGGGAAGGTGATGGTTCGCCCCGCATCGACCGGGTGGTCAACGATAGCGTGGCCGAGATCGCCGGCCTGAAAGCCGGCGATCAGGTGGTGCGCGCTGCCGGGCTGGCGATGGGAAGCGCCGAGGACCTGATGGAAGTCGTCGCTCGCCAGGCACCCGGGACGTGGCTCCCCTTGAGCATCCAGCGCGACGGGCAGGAGGTCGAGATCATCGCCAAGTTCCCGCCTCCGAGCGCGAATTGATCGCCGCCCATTTCGGGATCTGCCAACCCGAGCCGGGTACCTGGTCAAGGATCGCTACTGAAGCCGCGAATTGATGGAATTCCTCAAGCTTCCGACGCAATCTATCTGGCCACACCGCGATCAAGTTGATCCTCGACAGTCATTCCGCACACATGTCCAAAGACAACGCCTGGGGCGCGGAGTAGCCGCGCACCGCTTCGAATTCACCTTTATTCCCGCCCGCGGTTCCCGGCTCAACCTTGTTCTTGGCTTCTTCTCTCCAAACTCGTCCGCTCCGTCCTGCGTCATATCAGTGTCGCATTCAAAACAAGAACTCAAGGACCGCATGCCGCCATGGATCACTTCAATCGCGGGCCCGTCGCCGGACTGGAGCGGCCGAGAACTAAAGCCCTGGCGCCGCCGGGTTACTTGGACTTCCTGGCGCAGAGGCCAAAATGCGCTATTGTATGCATGCGAGGCCGGATGCCTGATGTGCAGGGGCCTCCGATTAGGGCAGCGCGAGGTCGTGAGATGCAGGCGAGCCGCCGCGATGTTTTTACGGTTGTGTGCGTGCTTGGTGCCGATCTGGGACTGCGGGCTGCTATTGCGCCGGCAGCGGCGGAACCGGCGGACGAGCGCCCGAAGGAGGGGGACTATCTGGTCGCCACGGATGCCGCGAACCCGGATGGCCTCTCGCCGAGGGACATTGCCGGGCTTCCGATCATCGCCTGGCCGATGGAGCCGACGACCAAGCTCATCCGCAACGGTTCCCGACTCAACAAGGTGCTTCTGGTTCGCCTCGATCCCGCAACGCTCTTTGGGGCCACACGTGAGCGTGCGGCCGACGGGGTGGTCGCTTATTCGGCAATCTGTCCGCATGCAGGCTGCGAAGTGAGCGATTGGATAGACGACCAGAAGATCCTCGAATGCCCATGTCACAATTCGAGGTACAATCCCCGCGAAGGAGCAGCGATCATTGACGGTCCTACCACGCGAGGTTTGGCGGCGCTTCCGCTGAAAATCATCGACGACAAGCTTGTCGTTGCGAAGCCGTTTATCGGGCGCCTCGGCATCGCGCCGGCCTGACGAGCCTTTAGCGCGGGTTCTGCTGACATTCGTTCAATGTCATTGCCGGGCACCCCGGATATCAAGAAACGGCTCATCGGCGGTGATGCAGGCGACGATCGCATCGCTGGCACGTCTTTCTTTCACTGCGATTGTCCAAGACCTACTGGATCGTCTGCCCGAACGCGACGTCGACGCCCCCAAAGATAAAGCCGTGCCGCGATTGGCTGTTGGCGGAGGCTGCCGACGACGCTCGTCGTTTGAAGGAGATCGCTTCATCGCCGAAAAGAAATGCCCAAGCTCAGCCGTCCGACGATTGCTGCGCGATGACGACGGCGCCGGCGGCTCCACCATCGAATTGCGGGAGCGCTCTGGTCACTGACACAAAAAAGCCTCGCCATCACAAACGTGCTACCGGCGTCGGGGCGGTCTTGCCTAAGCGGGTTGCGCGTGGCATGAAAGGTATACGGGGTTATCCGCGATTACCCCGCGAGGCTGCGGCTCAAAGATCGCGTCCCACGCCAATGAGGGGACGCCATGCAGTCGATCAGCTCACCCGCTCTGCGACATATCGGATATGTGGACTTGCCGGAGCACCGCGCTTCCGGAGGCTTCGATCACGCGGCCGTGCATGCAGCGAGTGGCCACGTTTACGTTGCCCACACGGCCAACGATGCCGTGGATGTCTTCGATCCCGTATTGCAAAGACATTTGTATTCGGTCTCCCAGCTGCGCGGCGTCGCCGGGGTCCTTGTGAGCGATGAATCGCAACTCGTCATCAGTTCCAACCGGGCCGAGAACACAATCGGCATCTTTGGTCCTGGCCAGGACCCGCAGGTCTCAAAGGTAGGTGTCGGTGTCCGCCCCAATGGCCTCGCCTACGATCATGTCCATAGACAAATCCTCGTTGCCAACGTCGGGGATCCGGCCATGCCGGGCTCGCACACGCTCACCCTCGTCGGAATCGATGAGGGGACGGTACGAGCCGAGATCCCGGTGGCCGGCCGCACCCGGTGGACAATCTTCGATCCTGGGGCGCAGGCGTTTTATGTGAACATCGCTGATCCCGCCGAGATTGTCGTAGTCGACGCCCTACAGCCGCGGAGCATCGCGCGCATATTCGCGATCCCCTCGGTTGGCCCTCACGGGCTCGATCTCGATCCCGACTCGCAGCGCCTGTTCTGCGCCTGCGACTCGGGGGAACTGATCACGCTCGATGCGCGGTCCGGGAAAGTCGTGGGACGGAGCTCCCTGAGCGGCTCTCCGGATGTCGTGTTTTTCGACCGCGTGCACAAACGCCTCTATGTCGCAGTCGGCGATCCGGGCACCATCGATATATTCGATACGAAATCGATGGGAAAGCTTGGAACTGTCGCGACCGAAAAGGGAGCGCATACCTTGGCGCTGGCCCCTGCGGGCGACGAAATCTACGCGTTTCTACCGCAGAGTCACCGGGCGGCAATCTATCAGGCCGTTCACACGTGAAGCCGACCCGAGGGTCGAACTGCGACTTCATGAGAAAAACTGAGGCAAGGCAGAGAAACTATGCTTTGGCAGCTGAGAAAAAATGCACAGTTACAGCCGCAACACAAACAAAGTACGGGAACTAACAATGAATGATCAGGTGCATCTCGATAAAGCAACGCTCAATCCGGCGGGTCGGTTCAAGCGGCCAATGGATGTGGTCGAGGCTGCAGGCATCCCGACCGAAGCGAAGTTCTCCATTCTCAAGGCGTGGGAGGCCGACGAGAGGGCATTGCAACGCGCGGAAGACGAAGGCATGGGCGGTGGCGAGCATGCGCATCTGCAGCGAGTACTAGAGGCGCTCGGCCGGCTCAAGGAAATGGGAGTTGTCGCATAGCGCAGAAGGAGGATGAACATGAAATGGGTGACACGTGAGCACGTGAAGGTTGACCGGGTCGCCTGCCCGTGGCTGATCCGCAAATTCATCGACCCCCAGGCGGAGTTCTTGTTTGTGCCAGCCGAGCAGGTGATGGATGTGGCCACGCGCGAAGGAGCAACGCCCTATGATGTCAAGGGCGTCGAGTACGGACACCACGGCAAGGAGTGCTCCTTCGATGCGTTTGTGAAGAAGCACGGGCTCGCGCGTGATCCGGCAATCGTTCTTCTGGCAAAGATCGTAAACGGCGCCGACACTGACAACTCGCTGTGGAATCAGCCGGAGGCCGCGGGGCTGAACGCGATCGCCGAAGGCTTTCGGCACCTTGGCTTCAAAGACGATCACGAAATGATCGCAGCGGAGTCGATCATCTACGATGCGCTCTATGGATACTGTCAAGAGATGGTGCGACGGGGCAAGCCCGACGGACAATATCGCTGATCGACATCGAAGCGTACGAGGGGTGCTCGGCCGTGGACGCAGAAAAAGCCGTTTCTATTGCCTCCCGGCAAGTGGGGACGCCCGGAGCCGTGATGATTCGGCCCCTCTTGCTGAAGCCGCAGTGGATGAACGGACTTTCTGAGCGGCTGCTCGTAAGCCATTACGAGCACAACTATGGCGGCGCGCTCCGGCGGCTGAACGCCATCAGAGCGCGGCTTGCGGCGCTCGACTGGGCGCACACCCCCACGTTCGACATCAATGGCCTCAAGCGCGAAGAGCTGATCGCCGCGAGTTCGGTGATGCTGCATGAGAACTATTTCGAATCGCTCGGCGGCTACGGCGACAGTCCGCCGACCGGGCTTGTCGAACCGCCCGATGGACTAGCCCGGGCGCTCGAGCGCGATTTCGGCAGCCTCATGGCCTGGCGCGTCGAGTTTACCGCCGTGGCAAAGGCGCTTGCAGGCGGTTCGGGCTGGGCGATCCTCGCTTGGTCTGAGCGCCTGGGGCGGCTGGTCAACCAGTGGGCGCCAGACCACGCGCACGGCTTGCCGGGGGCTACTCCGATCCTCGCCCTCGACATGTACGAGCATGCCTATCATCTCGATTTCGGGGCGAACGCAGCTGCCTATATCGATCAGGTCATGGCAAACCTGAATTGGAAACGGATAGGCGCGCGGTATCAGCTGGCAATTGGCGAAAGGGCAGAAGAAGAGGAGCTTTTCCTTCCCTTCGGGTCTCCTGCACAAGAGGAGGCGCGGATCTCGGCCGAGGAGCTGAAGGCCGCGCTGGAGGATGACGGTGATCGCCGACCGGTGCTCGTAGATCTCTGCCTGCCCAGGGACCTCCCTCGACGCACCGATATGCTTGCGGGCGCCTCCATGCACGCCCCTGCCGCGCTGGCGCACTGGATCAAAGAGATCCCGCGAGACCGGCCTGTCGTGGTTTATTGCATTTGCGGATTTCAGGTCAGCGGTGGGGCTGTGACCCAGCTGCGACAGAGGGGCTACGACGCCAGGGCTCTCGTCGGCGGGATTACCGCTTGGCATGCAATCGGCGGCGCGACAGTCCCGCTCGATACCTCCACCTACGAAGGAGCGATATAATACGAACCGCTCCTAGATTCGCGCCCTGTATCGCTTTCGGATTGGACGATTAATCGGGATGACTTTGTCGCTGTCGACCATGGCATCAATTCGGTCGGCCCAATGCTGCATCAGCTTGGTGCGCGGTCGGATTAGGGCGAGCGGTCCAATCTTGTTATAGATCGCCTTGACGCTCTCCTCGTCGAGATGGGCGAGGCACAACTCGACGACGTCACTATCCCACAGCTTGTTGTCGTCCCGGTCGACCTCCTGGTGGCAGAGAGTCGAAAACGTGCTTCGGAAGCCATGGGCGCAATGCTCGGCGGCCGTATCGTAGCCGATCACCCTCAGCCGCTTGTTAAACGTATTGTTGGAGAGCGGCTGATCGTGTGTGCACGAGAAGATGTAACGCCGATCGCCGGTCAACTCGTGGACGGCTTTGAGGATTTCCAGCGCCTGTCGCGACAGCGGTACGACATGATCCTTGTCCATCTTCATCTTGGCGCCCGAAATAGTCCAGCGCGCCTTGTCCCAATCGATCTCGATCCACTCGGAATTGTTGACTTCGCCCGGTCTCACCGCGGTGAGCGACAGGAATCGCAGCGCGTACCCGACCAAATCTCCGAAGCGTGAGTTCTCTAAAGGCGCGGCGATATCTTGGAACAATTGCGCCACCGCATTGATGGGCTCGGTGATTGCCGGACGCCGTTCGGAAACATTTTGCATGAGAAAATCGCCGAGATCCCGGAACGGGTTGTGCCCGGTCCGTTTCAAGTCAGCGAATTTGCAGATATCTTCGCCCGTCGCGCGAACGCGATCTCGGGTCTCGAGCTTGCCTTCATTCTGGAGACTCTTGAGATATGCAACCACCCTCTCGACAGTAATGTCGCCGATCATGGAGCTGCCGAATTGGTCCTTGAGGTAGCCGACACACCGGCGCTTGCCCGTCAGCGTGCGTTCGCCACACTCGGCCTCCTGTTTCGCAAGCCATTCATCGGCCCATG
>Ga0126384_10000629_pt1 | contig 19795 bp, 23 predicted proteins | sample PanSoiMetPlot_36_FD_92543 | JGI IMG/M metagenome (GOLD analysis project Ga0126384, IMG submission 92543) | Tropical forest soil microbial communities from Panama - MetaG Plot_36 | ecosystem: Environmental > Terrestrial > Soil > Tropical forest > Bulk soil | place: Panama | collected 2016-02-17 | reverse complement strand
GGCGGGCGAAGGCGGCGAGCCGCGGCTTGCCAAGCACGTGCGCGCAGCGACGGCAGCCGGGTGCACGGATAGGCGAGGTGATGCGGCACTGGCCGATCACGGTTCGCTTCGCTGAGCTCCTCGACGGTGTGCACGCGCCTGGTAGCGACCGGTACCATCACAGGCCCGCCGGATACGGTCGGCCATCTGGAACAGCACAAATGACCATCGACGAGGGTGTGCAACTTCTGGAATTCATCGCCCTGCTGGTGGTCGGCGCCACCGCGCCATCCTATCGCGCGGTGATGTGGCGAACATGTCTCGTCTGGCTCGCCTCCCTGTTGATCGCGGTCTGGATCACGGGCGTGATAGAGCGGGATTTTGGCGAGCGCTGGCTCATGCGCCCAGAAAGCTGGGTCGCAAACTTCGGCAAGTATCTCGGCATGCTGATGTGCTCCAGCATCGCCTGGGGCGTTGTGCGTTGGCGCCGGCGCCGGCAGATCCCAGCGGCAAGGCGTCCGCCAGCAGATGCTGCGTGAACCGCGGCGCGGCCACCAGCACAGCGCGACGGCGGCGCACCGGTAGGGCTAGGGGAATCGCGCACCTCAGCCGGCGTCGCTGAAGCGGCGGTGCAACTGGCATTGATCCATGCAAAGGCGCACGCGGGAAGCGTACGTATTGCGCTCCTCGCCCTAGCCGCGCCCGGTTGAAAGGCAGGCGCCGGGCGCGGGCCGGAGCCAGCGCGGCGGGTCGCCGCTTATCACAGCAATGACATGCGCTTTTCATCGACGATGAAGTCGAAGCCGTTGTCCTCCATGAGCTGTCCCAGTGCGGCAGCGCCGTGCTCGATGGCATAGGCGCGCTCGGCCTCCGTGATCGGAACCAGCATCAGGAAATCGACCCGATCGGTTGCAAGAGTGAGGCGCTCGAAGCCTTGCGCCTCTAAGACCGGCGGTAGGAAAAAGAAGCTTGTGAGCTGCGACGGTTCGTGGGTCATCGGCTGCCCATTCGGCACCGTGTGACCCCAGTGCAGGAAGGTGGCGTTTCTGAGCGGCATTTCCGCCAGCCCCTTGAGAACGGCAAGCATCCAGTCCTTAGGTTGGTGCGCATACATTATAATTTCGGCGAGCGGCGAAATCTTGTTGTTCGCTTCCGCAAGGGCGGGCTGCCGGAAATCACTCATGCCCCCTGTGATCAGCGTCCAGAACGACCGCGTCGGCGTAGGCGCGAACTGGTAGACGTCAATGTGCATCGGCAAAAGGTCTACCGACATGGAATGTCCCACGGCGTGCACCGGTCCAAAAAAGTGCTCGTAGTGAGCTTCGCGTGCCGTGCGAAAATCTTCGCGTCCGAACATGTTAAGCGACCGCTCGCCGTGCCATCCACCATCTTGCCGGAGGCTGCCTGCAGCTCCCGACACACGTTCGATGGGTCGGGCGGGTATCGGCAGCATCCAACCCGCAGCTTATTCGGCGACGGCGCTGATACAAGTTCCCGCGGGCCAGAAAATGGCGGCTCGGAAAGCGTGGCAATGTGGGGAGCTGGCAGCGGGTCTCGCCGAAAAAGTGGAGCGGACATGAAAGATACTGACGACCTTGGTACCCGCATGAAGCGATATGAGATCGATGAGGTCGAGCGCCGGCTCGACCCCGCGCTGCCGATCTATGCCCGCATCGACGGGCGCGCGTTTTCAGCCTTCACCCGCACCGCCATCCGGCCGTTCGACCACCGCCTGCACGGCGCCATGATCTACGCCACCAAGCAACTGGTGCAGCACACGCACGCCCTGGCCGCCTTCACTCAGTCCGACGAAATCAATCCGCTGTGGCACACGGCCTGCGCGCCGGGCGATGACAGCCAGCCGATGTTCGGCGGCAAGGTGCACAAGCTGACCAGCGTGCTGGCGTCATTGGCGGCCTCCGCCTTCCACCTCGGCCTGCACGACTGCTACGGCGATGCCGAGGCAACCGAACTGGCGCAGCAGCTGCCGCACTTCGACGCCCGGGTGATCAGCCTGCCGAGCCAGATCGAGGCCGCCAACGCGATGCTGTGGCGGACGATCGACTGCCGCAAGAATGCGGTGCTGGCTGCGGCTCAGGCGCACTTTTCGCATCAGCAGCTCGATCGCAAGAACCAGCCCGAGCTGCGCGAGATGCTGGCGGAGCGCGGGGTCGATTTCGAGACCTACCCCGAGGCCTTCAAGTGGGGCACTTGGATGCGTCGGGTGACGTTTGAGCGCCCCTTCACGATTGCTGACATGGCCAACATCCCTGCCGAGCACCGGCCGGCGCCCGACGCCCTGGTGACCCGGAGCGAGGTGCGGGCGATCGACATGGCGGAGTTCGTGCGCGTCAAAAATCGCCGCGAGGTTATTTTTGAGGGAGCGGAGCCCCAGACATGATCGACCAAGACGCGCTGATCGCTTCCCTCAAACGCGGCTCAGCGATAGGCGCCGAGATTGTTGACGGTGCCAAGCGGCGTGCCGGCCGCGAGCAGGCGCTCGATCAGCTTGGTGGCGAGGAGATGCGGCTCGGCGACGCGCAAGGTGCGCACTTCGGTGTGTGATGGATCAATCAGCACGTAATCCGAGCTGTGGTCGACGACGTAGCTGGCATCCGGCTGGGCGACCTTGGCGAAGGCGACGCCAAGGGCGGCGGCGGCAAGCTCAATCTCGTTCAGGCTGCCGCCGAGGCCAATCAGGCGCTTGTCAAAGGCCTGGGCGAAGCGGGTGAGGGCGGGGCCGTGATCGCGTTCCGGGTCGACGGTGACGAATAGGGGCTGCACGTGCGCCGCTGCCGGCCCCAGCTGCTCAAGCGCGCTGGCCATTACGCTCAATCCGGTCGGGCACAGATCGGAGCAGTTGATGTAGCCGAAATAGATGAGGAGCCACTTGCCGGCAAAATCCGTGCTGCGCACCACGCGACCATCGCCGTCGCGAAAGGTGAGCGCGTGATCGGGCGCCCGCCTGATCTCCTCGGTGTGCCCCGGCGGCGGCGCCAGCACGATGAGGCCCGCCAGCAGCCCGAGCACGGCAGCGCGGCGGTGCGTGGCGGGCAGGGCTGGCTTGGGCGGCATGGCGGCTTGAGATCCCGGCAAAGCTTGCGATCGATGCCCGAACCCGATCCTGCCCCCAACCTAACACCGCGATCAAGGCGCCGGGGGCGCGGGGAGGCGCCGAACCCGGCGGGTGCCGCGCGCCCGCGCCCCGTCGCTAGCCGAGCAGGCGCGCAACCCCGGCGAATACGACGCCGGCGAGGATGGTGGCCAGCATCGTCATTAAGAACGGCCAGCGCGTCGCCGTGACGATGCGTTTGCGCTCCTCGGCGAGCCACAGCCGCACGAACTCCATGGTCGGCGCTAGCCCCTCGTGCCTGAGGCCGGCAAAGGTTTCCCTGCCGTCGCGTCGATCGCGCGCATACCGCGATCGCGCCTTGACGTAGCCCAGGCGCTTAAGGGCGGCGCGGCAGCGCGCGTCCGTCTGTGCGCGCAGCACAATGGCCGGCATGGGCGGCTCGAAGCCGGGAAAGCTCAGGGCCGGCGATCCCAGCGCCGGGGGGACCGGCGTCGGGCGTTGTCGGCGGAGGAGCTTGGCAAGGCCGGTGGCGGTCCAACGCCGCCGAGCGCTTGCGGTGCGGGTGTAGATCTCTGAATGCAACATGGACGAGTCGACCCCAACGCAGGACACGGGAACTTGGCCGCACCGCCGGGGACAAGAGCCAGAAATTGCGGACGCCTGAAGGCGAACGTGCGCGTTGTTGGCAGCCGTTGCCAACGGATCACAGCCACCTCACAACAAAAAAGGGCCGCGCCGAACCGCAGCCCTCGAGTTGCAAAGGGACGAACAAACGTGGGAGCGCGCTTCCAAGTCTGCCTGGGTCGTGGTGCGGGGGTCACGATCCAAGCGCCTCCACAAGCCGCGCTCCGGGATGCACTCTACGAGAAAAATGTGCCCGGCGATCGGCGCGCACGAAATAAAAGAGGATTTTGCGCATGCACTGGCGAAGGTGCGGGGCATTTTTTAGCGCCAGCCGGGTCCGCGATAGGCATTTTGCGCACCGCCGCACGCGTTGGCATCGCGTTGCGCGGCCTTGGGGACGCCCGTGGGGCAAAGGTTTGCCTGCCGTCCCCGTGTCAAAGTGTCCCTGCCGTCCCTGTCCCGTCCGCCCGAACGCTTTCGATTGTGTCTGAAGCTTGGCTTGGCCACTGGTCTGCCGCAATAGCCGTTGAGTCTAGGCAACCACGAGCGGCATCGACGCAGCGGGGATGGAGTGCCGCAACAGTGGTGATGTGAGAGGGGCGAGGACCGCAATGCTCCCGAGGGCGCGAGAGGTACTCATATCCGACTGGCGCTGGCTGGTCGGGGAGATGGTGTTAGGGGTTCTGGTGGTGCTCATTGGGCTGGGCGTGAGCGGGCTCGTCGACGTCGCGCAGATTCTCAAGGACTACCAGGTGCTGATCGGCACCTTGTTTGGCATCGGCGCCACCGGCTTGGCCGGCTTTTTTATGATCACCTCCACCATGCGTGCCAACGCCGAAAGTGTGCTGTTGCAGCGGGAACGGGAGATCGAACAGGAGCGCGTCGGCGCCCGCGCCATGATCCTCGCCGAGCTGATGGTGATGCAGGATAACCTGTCGATCATGCATCAAGTGTGCATGGAGGGGCGCAAGCGGAACAACTTCACCGTGCCGAAATTCATGGGCGCATCGGAGATGTCGCGAGGCTATCGGGGCCAGCTCGCCAAGATCGGGTTGCTGTCCAACGATCAGATGTTGTCGGTGGTGTGGGCCTACGCCACCCAGGAGGGCATGTACTCCAATTGGAAGTGGATGGAGCAGCTGCAAAGCACCTACGATACGACCAAGAACAATCAGCCGCACGAGGTGTTCGTGACGAGCTTGCAGTCGCTGTTGCGGCGGGTGGAAGCCGCCATTGTGGCGCTGGGTGGTGAAATCCTGCCGCGCAACCGCAATAGCTTGAGCGCGCCGGAGGCGAGCCCGTTGCCGCTCGCCGAGGAGCGCCCGCAGCCGCTCGCGGAGCGCCGCGCCGTCGCCTTGGCACAGTGAGGCCGGCTAGTCCCGCTTCAGGACCGACGACCAACGGGCCACTTCCCGCTCGACACGAAGCTTGAGGGCCTCCGGCGTGCGCTCGGCGCTTTCGGGGATGATGCAGCCGATCTCTTTGAGCCGCGTCGCCGTTGCCGGATCCTCGAGCGCCTTGCCCAGTGCCTCACTCAAGCGCCGCTGGATCTCCGCGGGCAGGCCTTTGGGGGCAAAAATCGCGTTCCATCCCGAGACTTGGAAGGCGGGCAATCCCGCCTCGATGCTGGTCGGGACGTTGCCGATGACCTCGGCGCGTTCCGGGCTGGCGATGGCCAAGGCTTTGACCGTACCCGCCTGGATTTGCGACACCACGGTGTTGACGGAGACGCAGCTGAAGTCCACCTGCCCCGCGACCAGATCGTTGATCGCCGGGCCGCCGCCGCGATAGGCGATGCGCGCCGTCTTGGTGCCCATCAGCGCCTGCAGCAGGCTGCAGTAGGTGTGCATCTGCGAGCCGACCCCGGCATGGGCTTCGTTCACCCGGCCCTGGTTGGCGCTGACGTAGGCCACGAACTCGGCCAGCGTATTGGCCGGGAAATCCTTGCGGGTCACGATCACTGCCGGGGCTTCGGCCGTGAGCCCGATCGGCGTGAAGTCCCGGGCCGGGTCGTACTTGAGATTGGGATACTGCGCCGGCGCGGCGGCATGCGTTCCCATGCTGCCGGCGAGGATGGTGTAGCCGTCGGCGGCCGCATGCGCAGCCCGCGCGCTGGCGGTGGTGCCACCAGCACCGGCATCGTTCTCGATGATGATCGACTGGCCGAGCGTCGTGCTCATGTGCTGGGCGACGATGCGCACAATCACGTCATTAAAGCCGCCGGCCGCGAACGGAACGACGAGCGTCAGCGGCCGCGCCGGGTAGGTTTCAGCCGATGCGGGTGACCGGTCGAGCTTGAGCCCCGCCAGCGCGGCCAGACCCCAGACAACGCTGCGCCGGCTGATCATGGGCGTGCTCCCTGTTGGCGTGGCGCCACCGGACACCCAAGCGGCGCGGGCGCCGCAGCCTGCCGCTGGCGTCGCCCCCGCCCGCCGCCACGGCAATTGTGCCGGTGCCCGCGCCATCATGGGTCTTTGAGCGAGCATTTGCAAAGAGGTTGGGTGCCCTCTGGCGCGCTGCGATTGCAGCGCAGCGGCGCCACCCCCAGCATCGGTGCGGGCTCGCATGCGCGTCTTTATAGAGGGTTCAGCGCCAATTGCGACGGACACAGCGCAGTTTTGCGCTATAACGGTCGCACTCCCGCATGGCGACCGGCCCATCAGAGCGGCGCCCACGGAGCGATCATGGGCTATCCGTCATCAAGCAGTGGAGGAGCCTGTGACTAAAATCGGGCGACGTAGGTTTTTGCAAATGACCGGCGCCGGTGCCGCAGCAAAGCTCGGCGGGCTGGCGGGCATTCTGGCGAGCCAGCGCGCACCTGCGCTGGCGCAGGCGGCACCGAGCGTGCACTGGCTGCGGTGGGCGGATTTTGTGCCGGCCTCCGACGCCCTGCTCAAAGGCGAGATCACCGCCGAATGCCAGAAGGCGCTTGGCATCAAGCTCACGGTCGAGACCATCAATGCCAACGACATTCAGGCCCGCATCACCTCGGCCATCCAGTCGGGCACCGGCCCCGACATCGTCAATGTCCTCAACAACTGGGCGCATCTTTACACCGAAAGCCTGGTTGAGGTCGGCGACATCGCCGAGGAGCCCGGCAAAGCCCAGGGCGGGTTCCACGAAACGGCCCGGGCGGCGGCGCATGACGGCAAGCGCTGGCTGGCAGTTCCCTTCAACATCGTCGGTGTACAGATCTCCTATCGCAAATCCTGGTTCGACGAGGTCGGCTACAGCAAATTTCCCGAGACCTGGGACCAGTACCGCGACGCCGGCAAGAAGCTGAAAGCCAAGGGTCGGCCGATCGGCCAGACGCTCGGGCACACCTTCGGCGATGCGCCCAACTTCGCCTATCCCTACCTGTGGTCGTGGGGCGGCAAGGAGGTCGAGGCGGATGGCAGGACCGTTGTGCTCAACAGCAAGGAAACCATCGAGTCGGTCAAGTATATGGTGGGGTTCTGGAAGGATGCCCACGACGAGGGTGGGCTCGCCTGGGACGATTCCAATAACAATCGCGCCTTCCTGTCGGGCACCATCTCGGCCACGCTCAACGGCGCCTCGATCTATATCGAAGCCAAGCGCAAGCCCGAGGCCTATCAAACCGAGACCGGCAAGCCGATCCGGGACGATCTGCAGCACGCGCCGTTGCCCGCCGGTCCCGCCGGGTCGTTCAGCTATCATGGCGCATTCTCAAACGTGGTGATGGGCTATTCCAAGAACCAGAAGGCGGCCAAGGAGTTCATTGGCTGGATCAGCTCCAAGCCGATCTTCGACAAGTGGTTCATCTCCCAGCAAGGCTATGCCATCGGTGCCACCACCGAATGGGAAAAGCATGCCCTGTGGAACGACGATCCGGTGATGCAGCCATTCCGGTCGGCGGCGCGTACCGGCCGGCTGATGGGCTATGCCGGACCGCCAAGCCGGATGGCGGCGGAGGTGCTGAGCAAGTACGTGATCGTCGACATGTACGCCAAGGCAGTGCAGGGCATGCCGGCCGAGGACGCCGTCAAATGGGCCGAGGCTGAGATCAAGAAGGTCTATAGTGCCTGAGCCCTATTGGCCGCCTGCCGACCCCTTGGGGCCGGCAGGCGGCGCGGGTCCTGGACGGCACCCGCGCCGGTCGCTTGGGCACCGCGCCCTTTTCCAATTTTGCACAGCGCCGGGCGGCCGTACTGGGCTAAGATTGCCCTCGAACCCGGCGGGCGGGTGCGGACCATTGGCTGAACGGCAGGGAGCGTTCCATGCAACAGCTGCGCACAGAGGCAAAGATCAAAGAACTGGCCGAGATCACGGTCAACACCGACACCCGTGATATCCTCTCCCACGCCACCATCCAGGCCGAGGCGCTCGAGGACTATTTCTTGGTCGATCTCGATGCGCACGTCACCGAGACCTCGTTCTGGAACGAAATCATCGACCTGATTGATAACGATGTGATCCGCCAAATGGGGCAGGCGATGGCGTTGCGACCCGGCGTCAGTACGGCGCTGCTCAACGCCCAGCCGGGTGTCGCCTTCCAGAACGTCTACGGCCGCATTCCCCATCAGCTGGCCTTGTCGGAGCCGGTCGAGGCCGGGGACGGTCACCACTTCACCAAGTTGGCGCGCCGCGCCATGGACGCCATGGGCCTCGATTATCAGGTGGTGTTCCCGACGCCGATGCTGGTGCTCGGCATGCATCCGCAGGACGACATCGAGGCCGCCGTCGGGCGTGCCTACAACCGTTGGCTGATCGAACGCATCCTGCCCGAGGACGAGCGCATCAAAGGGCTGCTCTATCTGCCCTTCAACTCGCCGCAGGCCTCGATCGACATCGTCAGAGACTTTGGTGATGCCAAGGGGGTGATTGGGTTCACCGTCACCGCGACCCGCAACAAGCCCGTGCATCACGATCAGTACATGAAGCTCTACGCCATGATCGAGGAAACGGGCAAGCCGCTGGCGTTCCACTCCGGCTTCCACTGGGGCGATCCCTCGTTTCTGCAGCTCAACCGCTTCATCTCCATGCACGCGCTGTCGTTCGTGCACTACAGTCTCATTCACCTCACCAACTGGATCATCAACGGTCTGCCCGAGCGCTTTCCCAAACTGAAGCTGATTTGGGTCGAGAGCGGCCTGGCCTGGATCCCCTTCATCATGCAGCGCCTCGACCACGAATTCATGATGCGCGTGTGCGAGGCGCCGATGCTGAAGCGCCCACCCAGCGAATACATCCGCGACATGTACTTCACCAGTCAGCCGCTGGAGAGAAGCAACATGAGCCTGTTGCAGGCGACGTTCGCCGCCATGAAGGCCGAGACGCAGCTGCTGTTCGCCTCCGACTGGCCGCACTGGGACTTCGATCCACCAAGCGCCATCACCACGCTTCCCTTCCTGGACGAGCAAGCCAAGCGCAACATTCTGGGTTTGAATGCCGCCAGGGTGTTCAACCTAGAGGTGAAGCGGATGCGCCCGCCGGCACAACAGGTGCTGGCGACGCGGCCGGGAGCCGCCTGAGATGTCGGCCGGGCCGGCCAGTCTGAACCAAGAGTTCCACGGCTTGGCGCAAGCGCTGCTCGAGGTGATTGAGCGCGCCAGGCCCGGCGGTCTCGGCCACATCGCCGGCGGCGATCTCGAGCGCCTGCTGACCGGCCTGGTCAAAGTCTACGCTGCCAAGGCCGAAAGCGAGGGCACCGCATCGCCTCCGATCTCGGCCGACAAGGTGACGCCGACCGAGGTCGTGCTGATCGTCAGCGAGATGCTGCGGGCGGTCGACATCAGCCTGTTCGATTTGGCAATGTGGTATCGGCGCGGGCAGGGGGCGTGAGGGGGTGCAAGTGGACAAGCCCATGCGACAGATCAGGATCGGCACGGTGGCGGCATTCCCGGATCCCGGCCGCAGGGTTGTCGAGGTGGACGGTGTCGCCGTCGGCATCTTCTGCCATCAGGGCAAGTTCACGGCCTTCGAGAATGTCTGCCCGCACATGGGCGGCCCCGTCTGTCAGGGCAAGATCATCGCGCGGGTCGAGGAACGCCTCGCCGCCGACCAGACCAGCCTGGGCTTCTCCTTCTCCAAGGAGCAAACCAACATCGTGTGCCCCTGGCACGGCTATGAATTCGACATCGCCACCGGCCGCCACCAGGGCAATCAGCGCTTGCGGCTTAAGAGCGTCGCCATCACCGTGGTCGACGGAGAATTGGTGCTGAGCCTGCCGGACGGGACCCGCGAGCGCATCGCTCGGGCACGGCCGGCCAAGCGCGCGCCGCGCCCAGCGCCCTGACCGGGGTGCCCGCGGCTCGGCGCCGCCCCGATTGGCAATCATGGCCGGCGGGTAAGGCGCCCATGGCTCCTTCAACCCCGGGGGGCGGCATTATGGGCATACCAAAATGGCACCGCGCGCCTTAGGATGGGGGCGGTGCCAGGGGATGTTCGATGACCATCGCAGTTCTCGATGTTCGTGGGAGGCGGCGTGCGCACGTTTGAGCCTCGATAGATCGCCGATCGGCGCTCCCGGCCGCCGCCGACCCGATCCCCACACCTGCTGTTCTTTGTCACGATCCCATTGCCCACTCAGCCACCGGCCCGCCTCGCCACCTCACCGGTAAGCTCGTCGGCCAACGAGCCCGCCACCAAACAATCAGTAAGGGAGAAAGCGCCATGACCATAAAACGCAGGACCGTGCTGGCGGGCATGCTGGCGACCGGAGCCGCAACGCTCCGGGTGCCCACCGTCAAGGCTCAGGCCGCGCCTTTCAGAATTGGCCTGTTGACGGTCAAGACTGGCCCGCTGGCGCAGGGCGGCATTCAGATGGAACAGGGCATTGCGACCTTGCTGAAGGAGAAGAACAACACGCTTGCCGGCCGCAAGGTCGAGCTGTTGGTCGCCGACACCGGCGGCAACCCGGCCGGCGCCAAGACCAAGGCGCAGGAGTTGGTCGAGCGCGACAAGGTCAACGTCATCTTGGGTCCGCTCGCCGCCTTCGAGCTGTTGGCGATCACCGACTATGTGCGCGACAACGCCACCCCACTCATCAGCCTCGCCGCCGCCGAGGACGTCACCCAGCGCAAGGCCAATCCCTTCGTCATCCGGCCGTCGGCGACCTCCGGCCAGTGCAGCCATGCGATGGGCGATTACGCCGCCAAGGAACTCAAGTTCAAGCGCGTTGCCACCATCTCCGATGATTTTGCCTTCGGTCACGAGCAGATCTCGGCGTTCCAGCGTGTCTTCGAAGATGCCGGCGGCAAGGTGGTAAAGAAGCTGTGGCCGCCTTTGGTGACCCCAGATTACACGCCCTTCATTGCCCAAATCGGCAATGTCGATGCCGTGTTCCACGGCTTTGCCGGTTCCAATCCCGTCAAATTCATGCGCGCCTACGCCGATCTCGGGCTGAAGGGCAAGGTGGCGCTGCTTGCCGGTTGGACCGGCATGGACGACGCCTTGCTCAAGAGCCTCGGCGACGAGGCCGTGGGCGTCGTATCCGCGGCCTACTATTCGGCAACCGCCGATACCCCCAGCAACAAGCGGTTCGTGGCGGCGATGCAAAAGGACTATGGCGTTCTGCCCGGCGGCTATTCGGCCGGCATGTACGTCGCCGGCCAGTGCGTGGAAGCAGCAGTCGAACTGATCGGCGCCAAGGCCGACGACCGCAAGGCCTTGGCCGAGGCGCTGCACCAGGTCTCGCTCAGCGACACGCCCCGCGGCGCGGTGAAGTTCGACGAGTACGGCAATGTGGTTGGTGAGGTCTTCATTCGCCGCTGCGACAAGAAGGACGGCCAGCTGGTCAATACGGTGATCAAGACCTATCAAAACGTCAGCCAATTCTGGACCTACAATCCCAAGGACTTCCTGGCGAACCCGGTCTACACCCGCGACTATCCGCCGGCCAAAAACCTCGAGAACTAGCCGTGCGCGCTCAACCGGGATAGGCGCTAAAGTCCAACCTCGTGCTCACGATTTCCGCATCCCTTGCTGTGGCGCGCGCGGTTGGACCGATGTCAGCGGAACCACCGCTATGAGCTTGTGGCTGACCTTGGCCGTCAACAGCATCGCCCTGGGCGGCCTGCTGTTCCTGCTCTCCTCGGGCTTTTCGCTGATCTTCGGGCTGATGCGCATCCCCAACTTGCTGCACGGCTCGTTCTTCATGCTCGGCGCCTACCTCGGCGTGACCTTGCTGGCGCGCGGTTACAACTTCTGGCTGGCGGCGCTTGGAAGCACGGCGATGATGGCGGTGATCGGCGGCCTGATCGAGCGGTTTTTGCTGCGCCGGCTCGCCGGCGACCCCCTGCCGCAAGTGCTGCTGACGCTCGGCGGTGCCTTCATCATCGGCGACGTGTGCTTAATGCTGTGGACCGGCGATCCTTGGCAGCCGGGGACGCCGGACCACCTGCGCGGTGTGGTTGCGGTGGCGGGTCTCTACTTTCCGATCTACCGGCTGGTGATCGTCGCCGCCGCCCTGGTGGTAGCGGTGGCGCTTTGGCTGCTGGTTGACTGGACCCGGCTTGGCGCCAAGATCCGGGCCGGGGTCGACGACCAAGCCATCGCCCGCGTGGTCGGGATCAAGGTGTCGCAGCTCTTCACCCTGGTGTTCGCGCTGGGCGCGGCGCTGGCAGGCTTCGGCGGCGTGATGGGGGCGCCCTATCTTTCGGTGTACCCGGGCCTCGACTTCGAAATGCTGCCGCTGGCGCTGATCGTGGTGATCCTGGGCGGCACGGGCAGCCTGTTGGGGGCACTGGTCGGCAGCTTTCTCATCGGCTTTCTCTACAATTTCGGCCAGGCGATGCTCCCCGACCTCGCCTATGTCATCTTGTTCCTGCCGATGCTGGTGATCCTGGTGCTGCGCCCGCAAGGCCTGTTCGGCAAGGTGGTCTCGTGAGCCGGCTTGGCCCCCGCACCGGCGCTTGGCTGTTGGCCATGCTGCTGCTCGCCACCCTGCCGGCGTGGATCGGCAACTCCTACTATGTCAACATCGCCAGCCAGATCCTGATCTGGGCGGTGCTGGCGCTGGCCCTCAACCTGCTCGTTGGCTACGCCGGCCTCACCTCGCTCGGCCATGCCGGCCTGTTTGCCATCGGCGGCTATGCCGCCGCCATGCTGCTGGGCGCCGGCTACGGCCACCTCGTGGCCGCGGTGCTGGCCTTGCTCGTCACGTTGATGGCCTCGGCGGTGTTCGCGGTCCTGGCCTTGCGCGCGACCGGCATCGGCTTCCTGATGATCACTTTGGCCATGGGGCAGATCCTATGGGGGATCGCTTACCGCTGGGCGAGCCTGACCAATGGCGACAACGGCATTACTGTTGCCAGTCGACCGGCGCCGTTCGGCCTGTCGCTCAGCCAGGCACCGGCCTTCTACTACGCGACCCTGATCGTGTTTTTGCTGGCGCTTGCCAGCATGGCCGTGTTCGTGCGCTCGCCGTTCGGGGCAAGTCTCACCGGCACCCGCGATCAGGCACGGCGCATGACGGCGCTCGGCTACAACGTGTGGCTGATACGCTTCCTGACGATCTTGTGTTCCGGCTTCTGGTCCGGCGTCGCCGGCCTGCTGTTCCTCTACTACAACCAGTTCATCAGCCCGCAGGTGGTGGCGCTGACCACCTCGGCGGAAGCCCTGTTGATGGTGATCTCGGGCGGCAGCGGCACCTTGCTCGGGCCAATCTTCGGCGCCGCCATCGTGGTGGTGATGAAGAACGTGGTGAGCGCCTACATCGAGCGCTGGAACCTGGTGCTCGGCGTGATCTTTATCCTCATCATCAGTTTCATGCCGGAGGGGCTGGTGCCAGGCTCGGTCAGGCTGTGGCGCAGCGGCTGGCACGCGCTACGTGGCAAGAGCGCCCCGGTATCGGCAGCCGGGTCGGAGGCGTCGCGATGACGGCGCTCGCGATCACCGCCCTCAATAAGTCCTTTGGCGGCCTGCGCGTGACCACCAATGTGAGCCTTGCCGTCGACCCGGGCGAGCGCCGGCTGATCATCGGCCCCAACGGTGCCGGCAAGACCACGCTGTTCAATTTGATTACCGGCGAGCTCGCCCCCGACAGCGGCAACATTGCGCTGTTTGGACGCGACATCACCCACACCCCCTGTCGCCAGCGGGCGCATCTCGGCATGGCCCGCACCTACCAGATCATCACCCTGTTCCAGCGCGATACCATCGTGCGCAACATCATGCTGGCGTTGCTGGGTTTGTCGCCGTTGCGCTGGAACGCGGTGCGCGACCTCGACGCCCAGCATGCGCTCAGCCTAGGCGCGCGGGAGGTGTTGAGACGGGTCGGCCTCGATCACATCGCCGAGCGGCCATTGGCGCAGACCTCTTACGGCGAGCGCCGCCGTGTCGAGATCGCCATGGCCTTGGCGCAGGATCCGAAGCTGTTACTGCTCGATGAGCCATTCGCCGGCCTTTCCATTGACGAGCGCCGCGACGTGCAGCAGCTGTTGCTGGCGATCCCGCGCGAGGTCACCGTGGTCATGATCGAGCACAACATGGATGTTGCCCTCGAGCTCGCCGACCGCATCACGCTTCTGCACTTCGGCGAGGTGATCGTCGAAGGCACGCGCGCGGCGGTGGTCGCCGATCCGCGCACACGCGAGGTATACCTTGGCGCCTGACGCCCTCAACCTCGATCGGGTCGACGCCTACTACGGCGACAGCCATGTGCTGCAGCACGTGTCGTTCGTGGCCGGTGCCGGTCGCTTGCTCGGTCTCGTCGGTCGCAACGGTGCCGGCAAGACCACCGCCATCAACGTCGCCGTCGGCTTGCTGCCGCCGCGTGCCGGGGCGGTGAAGGTGTTTGGCACCGATGTTTCCGGATTCACGCCGGAAGCGATCGCAGCCTGCGGCGTCGCCTTGGTGCCGCAGGGGCGCCGCGTGTTCCGCAGCCTGACGGTGCGCGAGAATTTGAGCGTTGCCGCGCGCAAGCCGATGGTGCCGGGCAAGACCACCTGGGACCTCGACACGGTGTTTGCCATGTTTCCCCGCCTCGCCGAGCGCCGGCATCAGTTCGCGAGCCTGCTTTCCGGTGGCGAGCAGCAGATGCTGGCGATTGGTCGGGCGCTGATGGGCAATCCGCGGCTGTTGCTGATGGATGAGCCGTCCGAAGGTCTGGCACCGCAGATCGTGGCCGATGTCGGGCGCACCATCGCCAGGCTCAAGAGCGAAGGCCTGTCGATCGTGCTGGTCGAACAGAACATCAAGCTGACCCTGGAGCTGGCCGATGACATTGTCATCTTGAACTCCGGGCACGTGGTGCACCGCGGTGCGGCGCGGGACATTCGGCTCGATGATGCCATCGTCTCCCAGCACCTGGGGGTGCATTGAGGCGCGGGCGGCGGCCGCGGCGCCACGACCGAGAACATCACGCGAGGAGATGTGCTATGAGCCAATGGAACAAGTACGGGCCGACCGCGGCGCGAGCGCAAGTGCGGCCCGGGCGCGAAATGCGGCCGCAGAGCCTCACCATTGACCTTCACTCCCACCTCGGCGTGCCGCGGGCGGCCGAATTCGTCAGGCCGCATCTGGCCGCCGAGGCCTCACCGCTGGTGCGGTTTGCCAACCTCGAGACCAAGGCGCTCAATCAAAAACAGGAGGCCGATATCGTGGCACGCGCCTCCCTCGAGCAGCGTTTGGCCGATCTCGACGCCATGGGGGTGGACTTGCAGGTGATCAAGCCGCCGCCGCCGCAGTGCTACTATGCGGTGCCGATCGAGATCGCGGTTGCGGCAGCGCGCATGATCAATGACGGCATTGCCGAATTCGTCGCGCGCCGGCCGGACCGCTTCAAGGGCTTCGGCACGGTGCCGATGCCGGATGGCAACGAGGCCGCCACCGAGCTCGAGCGCTGCGTCACCGAGTTGGGCTTCAAGGGCGTGCAAATCCTGACCAACGTCAACGGTGAGGAGCTGTCGCATCCGACGTTCGCGCCGTTCTGGCAAAAGGCCGAGGCGCTTGGGGTCCTCGTCGTCATCCACCCCAACGGCTTCTCCGATGCCCGGCGGCTATCGCGCTTCTACTTCAATAACGTCATCGGCAATCCGCTGGAGACCAGCATTGCCTTGCACTATCTGATTTTCGACGGCGTGTTGGAGCGGCATCCGGGGCTCAAGATTTTGGCGGTGCACGGCGGTGGGTATCTGGCGAGCTATGCCGGTCGCATCGACCACGCCTGGGGGGCGCGCTCGGATTCGCACGGCAACTTGCCGCAGCCGCCAAGCACCTATCTGAAGCGCCTCTATTTCGACAGCATCGTGTTCACCCCGCACCAGCTCCAGGAACTGGTCCGCCTCTACGGTGTCGACCACATCTTGATGGGCACCGACTATCCCTTCGACATGGCCGATTACGACCCGGTGGGGCACGTCATGGCGTGCGATTTCGATGCGGCTACGGCCGCGGCGATCTGCGGCGGCAACGCCAAGACCTTGTTGGGGCTCTAGCAGCGGGTAGGCGCTGCGGCGCGCGGCTGCCCGCCCCTGCAGCGAAAGGCGGGCAGCCGTGCTTGCACGAGGGGCCGAGGGCGGTCCTAAGCGCCGCCCGCGCCCGGTACCCCTCGGTTTGGCCATGGGTTCGGCGCCTTTCCCGCGCTGGTCGCGGCAACCACGGGCGCGCGCCCCCCAGGCCGGCCGCTGATTCGGCCGCATGCGCCCGAAGCACATTTCCGTGAACAGGAAATCTTTGGTCGGCTGGTTCGTTGTCCCAACCGGCCGAGGCGGACTGGGTGCATCATGTTCCGCCCCTCGGCGTGTCAGTGCGGGGTTCCTGCCGAGCTTAGCGTTGTTTGCGGACGAGCCCCGAGCGTTGGGGGCCTCGGCGCCGCGGCGGGCGTATCAGCGGAGCGACCCAGGGTCCTCACAAGGACGATGTTGCGTAGCATCCCCGAGTCGGCGAATCGGTTAAGTGTGGCCCCTGGGCGTTGCTCATCGGCCTCCACGCCACCACACTGCTCGCGGATGCTTTTGGTGAGTGATTCGTCAGCCAGTGCGCGATTGATAGGAAAGGTGACCAGCAAATGACGACGACTCTCGTCGAGCAGATCGAGGAAATGCGCGTTCGCATGAACCAGCTGGCTCGCAGGGAACAGGATCTGGTCAGGGCCCTCGGGCATGCGCTCAACCGGGCCGATCAGAAGCTGCTGCAAGACGTGCGCAACGTTGCCCTCGAGCACGAGGTCCGGCGCGAGGGGATCCTGCGCGAGCTGCAGTCCCTGGCGGCGCGGGTGGGGGCATTGCCAAGGCCACGAGCCCCCTTTGCCTCGCTTGAGAACGCGCCACTCGAAGTCCCCGCCTACGAGCCCGCCCAGCCCGCGCCGCGGACAGGCGATTGGCGTCAGGCGACCGAGAACCTGCGCGAACAGCTTCCGAATTGAGGGCGTTGCTGGTGGCGGCCGACGGCAGACCAAGGCCACCCGTCGGCCGGCCAGCGATCGCATCGCGTTGGCACCGGTTTAAAGCCGCGGATTTGAAGCCGCGGGTTTGAAGCCCTCTGCGCCAACCGCGCACCTGCCCGCAACATCTTGCCCGTCCTGTCCCGCACCACAGCCATCAACGCGGCGTCAGACGCGCCTGCCCCCGAGCGTCGCCGGCGGTCGCGACGCCGCCGCGTTTGAGCACAGCGCCAATGGCGGCCTCGATCCTTGTCGCCCAGCTGGCAGACGGCAGGCGAGACCGCCGGCCTTTGCTGCGGTGCACGCGGGGTGCGCGTTCCGGTCCTTTCGGTGGGGGCGGCGAACGGATAGAGTTCGCGGCGGGGGGCAGCGCTGCATCTTGCGAGGTCGGTCTCGGCTTTTGCTGGCCCTTTGATCTGCGCGCGCGTCGGCGCGCCCGCCAAAGAGGCAAGTCGCCCATGCGTCCACTCGCCCATCTTCTCGTGGTCCTCGTCGCCGCCGCTGGCCTCATCCCCGCTGCCCTGGCGCAGGATGCGACCAAGTATCCCGAGCAAATGGTGCGCCTGGTCGTGCCCTTCTCGGCCGGCAGCATGACCGACCTCCTGGCGCGCGTGATCGCGGACAAGCTGCAGCAACGATGGGGCCGGGAGGTGGTGGTTGAGAACCGGCCCGGGCTCGCGGGCACCTCCAGCGTGGCCAAGGCGGCGGGCGACGGCTTCACGCTGATGCTGACCTCGAATGGGCATACCGTCATCGGGCTCCTCAACAAGAACCTGGCCTTCGATCCGGTGCGCGACTTCGTCGGCATCACCCAGGTCGCCATCACGCCGCTGATCTTGCTGGTGCCGCCGGACTCACCGCCCAAGAGCGTCAAGGAGCTGATCGAGTTCGCAAAAGCCAAACCGGGGGCGCTCAACTACAGCTCGGCGGGGCTCGGGAGCACCACCGGCATTGCGGGCGCCCTGTTCCGGCAGACCACCAACACCGATCTCGTGCATCTGCCCTTCAAGGGCCTGCCCGAGGCCCATACCGCCATCATCCGCGGCGACGTGGGGCTCGGCTTTTCGTTCTTTGCCGCCGGCGGCGATCTTGTTCAGGGGGGACGGCTGCGGGCGCTGGCCGTCACCGGCCCCAATCGCCTGCCCATTCTGCCTGACGTGCCGACCTTCAAGGAGGCCGGCTTGCCGGAGTTCGAATACGATTCCTGGTTCGGCGTGCTGGCGCCCGCCGGCACGCCCAAGGCGATCGTCACCAAGACCAGCCGGGATATCGCCGAGGTCGTGGCAATGCCGGAGGTCAGGGCCCGTTTCGAACCGCAGGGGGTGGTGTTGGTCAGCACGCCGCCGGAGCGCTTCGACCAGATCCTTCACGACGACATTGAGCGCTACGCGCCGTTGTTCAGGGCAAGCAACTAACGCGGGCCGTGGCGGGCGGCGCCAAGCGCCATGGCGTGCCACTCGGCATCGGCGTGGCGAGCACGGCCCACCAGCGACCGGATGACCTAGGGGGCGCTGCCGCTGAGGCGCAGTTTGGCTTCCTCGATTTGTCCGAGCAGCTGGGCAGCGCCGCCACCGCGTCTTTCCACCTCATATGGGTCCAGCTGATCGAGGATGCTTTGCCGCCAGCGATTGAGGGTGCCCAGCTTTTCGCCCCGGGTCAGGAGCTGCTCGACAACGATCTCATGGGGGCTGCCGAACACGCGCGCTGGGTTTCGCTTGGCAAAAGTGCGGTCTAAAGATCTTCGCTTCACGCTTTCCTCCCGAAAGCCCGCATGCCATCTGCGCACTGATTCGCGGCGGCAATGTGTGCGTTGTCATCACGCCGTCACTAACGCCGGCCGCATGCCCGATGGCTCCGATGCCGGCGACGGCACCAACAATCGCTTTGGTGCCGCCATCATGTCACACGAATCATGAGGTGATGTGGGCATGAACCGAGGGAAGGGTGGACCATGACCCGCGCCGATATGATTGCAATCCGCAGACGCCTCAGAGCCGTCAACATCGAGTACAGTGGCCTGGTAAGAAACAAGCTCGGCGAAAGCCGGTTCTTACGTATGGAGGAACTTAAGGCAGAGCGCGAAGCGCTGGTCGGCCTTATCGTCCAGAATGATAAAAGCAGGTTACGGACGGTTGCCACCGTCATGGCGCCGGATGCGGCCTGGCTCGCCGCCCACCAGTTGGGCGTCGCGGGTTAGAGCAGCGCCTGCAGCTGGGCCAGCTCTTTGGCATTGAGATCGGAGATCGCCCAGTAGGTCATACCACCGGAGGTCCAGGTGATGGTGTTGTAGCCCTGGAGCTGTGATGGCGCCGGCAGCGACCGGTGCTGCGCGTCGGCAGGCCACAGGAAGATGTTGATGACGTGCTGTCGACGCTTGTAGACCAGGGCCGCGATGCGACGGTTGTCGACGAAATCGAGACGGCCCCCGACCAGGGGAAAGCCCTGCGCGGTCAGATCCTTCACGGTCGGGGCAAACTCGATGCGGCCATTGAACCAGGGCTTGACGGTATGGCTCTCGGAGGATGCGACCTGGACGGTGCTGTCCTGTAGCAGCGAGCGCACGTGCGCAGCGACGACGTCGCGCTCGAGCCGCCGCGTCTCGAGCGCAGACTGGCTGAGCTGCCAGCCAATGAGCCCCGACAGCCCGCTCACGACGACCAGCACGGCGGCCTACGCCGCGACGCGCCGCCAATCGACGCCGGCGAGACGCGTGCTGGCGCGGGCTCCCGCCTGTAGGCGGCTGGGGACCTTGTCCGCGAGATCGGCCGGTGGCG
>Ga0126384_10000628_pt1 | contig 19836 bp, 16 predicted proteins | sample PanSoiMetPlot_36_FD_92543 | JGI IMG/M metagenome (GOLD analysis project Ga0126384, IMG submission 92543) | Tropical forest soil microbial communities from Panama - MetaG Plot_36 | ecosystem: Environmental > Terrestrial > Soil > Tropical forest > Bulk soil | place: Panama | collected 2016-02-17 | reverse complement strand
TCTCACGAAGGAATAACGCAAAGAGAGTAAATGGCCCTTTCTTTGCTGCGATTTCGCGCATTGCGCGCCGAAATTTCTCAACATCAATCATAATTCACGCAGAAGATTCGTGGCTGCCGCGATCATTTTGATTGCATCGTGCTTAGTCGCGGTTCCTATTTTGCGGTATCTGCTCGCCGGATTCCAAATGCCAGACCACCGACCAATCTGAAAACAACCTTGACTTTATCTTGCTTTCGGTTCCAGAGAGTCTTAGCAGCACTTCTAGATTATGAGTCTTAAATGATTGCAGTGCTGTGAATTCAGATACTGTTTCCGGAAAGCCCGACCATTTAAGCGTACGAGAAGCCCGTGCCTTGAGCGCGATCTCAACAGCATATCCACATATATAAAAAGCACCATCAAAGCGTCCATCCCTCTCAAGAACTTGCGCGTCCTTTAGCCTTCCTCTTGATACGGATTTGAGATCACGAAAGCTTGTCATTCCCTCACATTTCTACTATCTCATTAAGGATTGCAGATCAAGCTCCATCTAACCGCGTAACGCTACAGATCGAAGAAAATCAGACATTACGCATCATCTCACCCTGCGTGCGCAAAAACGACTGAGCTTCACTCGCCCAATGTTTCTCCGTGCGATACTTATAAGCCGGAGACGTGCGCACCGATTCTATACAAGCTCGCATTTCAGCCGCGGCCTCTTCTTCCCTCCCCAGCTCATGCAACGCCAGTCCATAACGATATCGACCTTCCGCATCCGAAGGACGCTTCTCGATAAACCTCTCGAACGCAGTGCGAGCGTCTTCGTACTGGCGAGCCTGGAAGTATGTCCAGCCGATCTCACGCCACACTTCGCTCTGACTGTGCTCGTCGTTGCGACTTACCGCAGCATCGAAATGGCTTATCGCTTCAGCAAGCCTTCCTTCATCGCGAGCGATCCGACCCAGCTGGTAATGTGCATCCGTTTCTTCCGGATCTATCTCGACCGCTCGCTGGAAACTGGCCTTCGCTTCCTCACGTTGCCCTCGCTGCTGATAAATCAATCCAAGATTGTAATGAGCCGAAGCGTCCGCCGGGTTCAAAGTTGCAGTTTCCAGGTTCCTCTTGAAATCCTCCCGCGCTCGCTGAGTGCTGACCATTTGCCCAAGAAGGTTTCTCAACGCAAGGATGAACAAGATCAGGAGAAACGGCGAGGTTAATATGAACGACAATCTTGGCAAGAGCGGCAGAGCAAACAGAGACAACGAGCCGAGCGCAACGACACCTACAGCCCCTCCGTAACTGATCCGCAATACGGCGCGTACCGCGAGGACTATCAGGAAAATAAAATATGGTACCGGCACCAGCCGAAGCGCCGCCTCTACTTCGCCCGGGGTTGCTTCACCAGGGTGAAATAACAATGCAGCCGGGATCAGCGTCATCAGGTGCGCGGCGGTCCAACAGTAAAGCGCGCAACTTACCAGCGGCGCGTAATCCTGGCTCAACAGCACGGTGAAACTCGCGCGTCGATGTATCAGACTGTGGGCGAGCAGACAGGCGGGAACGAAAACCACGATCAGAAACAGGACCGGAGAAACGTTACTCAACATTCCCGCAATCACCCGGTAGACCATCAGAAAAACTGGCGAGGTCATGCCTCGGGCACGCGGCTCATTGAATGCAGCGATGATTCTCGTGAGCCGACCACTGAGCAGCTCGTAGTACACCGAAGTGGAAAGAAGGGCCAGAAAGGCGCCGACTATGTACGGCGCCTCCGCGGAGACTTCGATAACAGCTTGCAGCGGATTGTAGAAGAGTTTCAGTAGCGGCGTCAGTCTCGAGCGCATCAGATAGGAGTTATCTATTGCTTCCCATTTCAAACTCGAACGAACAAAGAGACCAGGAACTTTGTACTGACAAGAGTGGAAACTCAGCAAAAACTCGGTCTACCGCTCGTCGTCAACATCAACCGTACTGTTTAGAGAGCCGATGCGCGGTAGCGGCCAATACCTGAACATCGCTTTCCCATAAATGTATTTCTCCGGAACCAGTCCCCACGACCGGCTGTCATTGGACGCATCGCGATTATCACCCAGCACGAAGTAGTAGTGCGGTTTGACTCTCACTTGATGACCCGGAGTCGTGTATGGACCCTGATTCCATCGTGAGCGAGCTGCCTGGTTGCGTTCCGGCGCGAGATAAGGCTCTTCCACCGGTTGACCATTGATCACGATGTGACCCCCAGCATCCATATCAATGCTGTCGTCGGGCAACCCGATTACTCTCTTAATAAATGATTTTGTCGGATCGTCAGGAAACCAGAATACGATGATGTCCCCGCGCTTTATAGAAGTGAAGGTGTATTCAAACTTGTTCACGAATATGCGCTCATCGTTCTCCAGGCGCGGCTGCATTGACGTGCCTTCGACTTTGACCGGCTGCACAACGAATACAACGATCAGGACAGCCATCACTGCGGCAAAAATGATATCGCGAGTGATCGATTTCACTTCTGCCCAGAGTCCTGCGGATGCGGACGGTTCATCGGGATATGTTATTTCAATGTCGGGATCGTCTTCGGGTATTATCCCAGGGTAAATCGGCTGCTTCGTGGTATTAAACATTTAGGTGTCACACTCAAAAACGTTCAACAAAAGGTTACGGTCGGGTCAAGGGTTTGTCAATCAAATAGACCGGTTCGTATACTGCTGTTGAGGAGCTCCTTATGCCGATCATTGATCAGATCAACAGAGACCTTACCGACGCTATGAAAGCTAAAGAGGCTGAGCGGCTGAGCGCATTGCGGATGATTAAGACCGCTCTCAAACTCCGTGAGACCGAACTCCCTGCCGGGGTTGACGATGCCGAAGCGGCAAAGGTCCTGAACACCCTCCTAAAGCAACGACGCGATGCCGCTGAGCAATTTCGAGCGGGCGGTCGCGAAGAAATGGCGGTGAAAGAGGAGAACGAGGCTCGACTTATTCAGAGTTATTTGCCGGCCGCCGCCTCCGAAGAGGAGATTACAAAAGCAGTGAATGAGACGATCACCGAAATCGGCGCCTCATCGATAAAGGATATGGGAGCAGTGATGAAGGCAGTCCGACCCAAACTTGAAGGAAAAACCGTCGACGGCAAAGCGTTGAGCGATTTGGTTAAGGCGAAGCTCGGTACTTAAAACGTTTTAGCTAAACGTTGAACACTAGCTAACTTTCTCTTTTCCGATTTATCAAACTCGCCACGAAGCCCGCGCCGAAGCCGTTATCAATATTCACTACTGTCACATTCGACGCACACGAGTTCAGCATCGCCAGCAATGCCGCTAACCCGTCGAACGAAGCCCCATAACCAATACTTGTAGGAACCGCGATCACGGGTACCGAAACCATCCCACCGACAACCGACGGCAGAGCTCCTTCCATTCCAGCGACCACGATGACCACTCGCGCCGCTTCGAAATCGCTCCTCGCGCCGAGCAACCGATGAATGCCTGCAACTCCAACATCGTAAACCCGTGACACACGGTTTCCCATCGCAGTCGCAGTTATCGCAGCTTCTTCCGCCACCGGGATATCCGATGTTCCTGCGGATATGACTGCTATTACGCCGTCACCAAATTCCGTGCGGTCCCTCACCACGGAAATCATTTTCGCGTCGCGATGAAATTCCGCATCAGGCGCAAGCTCGCGAACGGCGGCGAAAACTTCGTCAGTTGTCCGAGAAATAAGAAGGTTCGAACTATTCGTAAGTATCCGTTCAGCAATCTGTGTTATCTGCTCGGCGTTTTTGCCCTGTCCGAGGATGACTTCAGGAAAACCGAGCCTCAAATCTCGATGATGATCAACACGCGCGAAAGAAAGGTCTTCATAGGGAAGGTTCGACAACCGGTCGGCTGCTTCGCTCACTTTGATTCGACCTTCCTTTACTAGCTCTAAAAGTTCTTTTATTACGTCTCTGTTCACGTAATTGATTGTAACATGTCTTAATGGTAGTAGTTTGATAGCGTTCGCGCGCGAATGTTAGAATCGAAAGACTAATTGGCACTCAAACATATCTCGTATGAATAGTGAGCCGCGCATTACGGTTATCGGCGGAGGATTGGCAGGTTCAGAGGCTGCGTGGCAAGCTGCTGAGCGTGGCGTTCGGGTTCGCCTCTATGAGATGCGCCCCGTTCGCCCAACCCCGGCTCATCAAAGCGCCAACCTGAGCGAGATTGTCTGCTCCAACTCATTAAAGACCGACGAGCCCGGTACAGCTCCTTATCTTCTCAAAGAAGAATTGCGACGTGCCGGTTCCCTTCTCATCGATATCGCACACAAGAACGCCGTTCCTGCTGGAGCCGCACTGGCGGTCGACCGCGAGCGGTTTGCGGAAGAGGTGACGAGACAGATTAAATCGCACCCGAACATCGAAGTTGTCCGTGAAGAGGTGCAGGCGCTGCCCTCAAATGAGGCGGTGGTAATCGCTACCGGACCTCTCACATCGCCGGCACTCACACAGGAGATCACAAAACTTACCGGCGCTGACCAGCTCTACTTCTACGACGCGATCTCACCGGTTGTCGATGCGGAAACAATTAGTCACGATGTTGTGTTTCGCGCCGCTCGCTACGGCAAAGGAGGCGACGACTATCTGAACTGCCCTTTTAGTGAGGAGGAGTACGACAGGTTCTACGATGCGCTGATCGCCGCCGACTCGGTGCCGTTACACGAATTCGAGGCGACGATGTACTTCGAAGGGTGCTTGCCAATTGAAGAGATCGCCCGGCGGGGACGGGACACGCTGCGATACGGTCCTATGAAACCTGTTGGACTTCGTGATCCGCGCACCGATCGCCAGCCTTGGGCGGTTGTGCAGTTGCGTCAGGAGAATCTGCTGGCCGACAGCTACAACCTGGTCGGTTTTCAGAACCATCTGAAGTTTGGCGAACAAAAGCGCGTGCTTCGTTTGATTCCCGGGCTCGAACAAGCTGAATTTATTCGATTTGGACAGATACACCGCAACACGTTCATTTGCGCTCCGGCAGTTCTCAGCGAGACATTGCAAATGCGCGAACATCCACGCGTTCTTTTTGCGGGGCAGATTTCGGGCGTCGAAGGCTACATCGAAGCGATGGCTACGGGATTGATGGCCGGCGTGCATGCGTCAGAAATCGCACGCAATCGCGAGCCCCATGCGCCTCCGCGCCGCACCGCGATGGGAAGCCTGACCAATTACATTGCAAACGCAGAAACAAAGAATTTTCAACCTATGAACATAACATTTGCTCTGCTACCGCCGCTGAGCGAATCGGACCGGCGAAAAACCAAGCGAAAGGTCGACCGGCATCGGTTGCAGGTCGAGCTTGCACTTAGAGATTTCGAGGAGTGGCGCAGCTCATATCTTTCGAAAGCCGCAGCTTCGGAAGCCGTGATGTAAATGTGAAGTGAATTGAGCAGCGCATAGATGCAGTGGGAATGAGACGTAATTCCGAAATATCGATGAAGCGAGCCACCCGAGTACAGATTAGTAAGCGGGTCTGCAAGGGTCTTCTAAATTTGTCGCCTGGTTATATGGCGGCTACGTGGCTTCTGGTTATTTTCGGGATGCCGTTCGCATTTGCCCAGTCGGGAAGGCAGACACCTCCTCCTCCTAAACCGCAGCCGCCACCCCAGGCACAGGGCAGGCGCCCGGTTTCTCCTCCACCCGGGGAGACCGGTCCAAAAAAAACAGGCGATGAAGCTCAGGATGAAAAGCCGCTTAAACTCAAGGCGGATCTGGTAACCGTAATTACGTCGGTAACAGACGGGTCCGGGAATCAGGTTAATGACCTCGCTCAGAGAGATTTCGATGTTTTTGAAGATAACGTGCCTCAGGATATCGCGGGCTTTTATCGAGAAGATCAGATCCCGATACGCATGATCTTCTTATTTGATACCTCCGGATCGATTAGGCATCGATTCGAGTTTGAAAAACGTGCCGCAGCACAGTTCTTTAAATATTTGTTGAGGCCCGGCGATAAGGCGGCTCTGATGAGCGTATCGAGCGAGTCGAAGATCGAATTAGCGTTAACCTCGGATGTAGAACAGTTGGTCAACGCACTCGACCTGCTGAAGCCGCAGGGCGCTACGGCGCTTTACGACGGGATGATTATGGCAGCGCGACACCTGCGCCCCGTGGATGGCCGTCACGTCATGGTTGTTCTTTCAGATGGCACGGATACCGTATCCACAGCGTCGCTGGCGCAGGCATTGGCTGAAGTGCAAAAGTCGGATGCAATCGTCTACGGCGTACACTCCACGGGCGTTGCGCCTTCGGCGAGCGTCCAGGATCTTGCGGGCGAGTTCGCTTTGAAAGCTATGTGCGAAGACACCGGGGGTCGCGCGTTCTTTCCACCAATATTCGAGGACCAGAAGAAAGAGGCACGCGATCTGGATGAAATATACAAGCGGTTGGCGGCAGAGGTACGCGCTCAGTTTGTTTTGACCTACTACGGGAAGGGCGAGAATCGCGGCACCGGGTTTCGGGCGATTCGTGTGGAGGTCAAGCGTCCCGGTCTTCAGGTTCGCGCGCGACGTGGATACTATCCGTCTAAATAACTAACATCTAAGATAACCGCACAAAGAGGATTCTCAGAAATGCATACGTTAATCGAAAGTCTCAGGATAACGCTGTGTCTCGTTATATTCTTAAGCCTCGGGTTGATTACGTCTCAGGCAATGCGAAACCCGCTGGCAAAAACAGCGTCTTCACAAACGGCCGGGAAGCGCGGAAATACATCTCGCGCCGCTACTACCGACGATGCCGCGCTACGAGCGAGAGCGGAGAAGCTGCATAAACAATCAATCGTCATTGATACACATAACGACATTACCTCCCCGCTCCTGGATAACGGATTCGATCTTGGTATGCGCGGCGACGATCCCAGTGCCAAAACGAAAACTCACACTGACCTCAGGCGAATGAAAGCGGGTGGTCTTGGCGCAGAGTTTTTTGCTGTTTATGTTGGAAAGGAATTCGTAAACAAGAAACCCAATGAAGGCGGCGGCGCGGCACGAAGGGCGCTCGATGTTATTGACGTGGTTAAGGAGCAAATCCGCCGACATCCGGAGTCACTGGAGGCTGCATCAACGGCTGCCGATATCCGGCGTATTGTCAAAAGCGGGAAAATCGCTGCCCTGATGGGCATAGAAGGCGGACACGCGATTGAAGACAGTCTTCCTGCGCTTCGTATGTTTTACAACCTCGGCGTTCGGTATATGACGCTGACTCACACGAACACAAATGATTGGGCGGACTCGGAAGGCGATATAAACAATCCCAGCGTGAATCATCATAACGGGTTAACTGACTTCGGGCGGGAAGTCGTGCGAGAAATGAATCGCATCGGAATGATGGTCGACATATCGCATGTTGCGGATAAGACCTTCTATGACGTGATTGCCACCACCCGAGCGCCGGTTATCGCATCACATTCTTCATCTCGAGCAATCGCCGATAACTCGCGAAATATGAGCGATGACATGTTAAAGGCCATTGCAAAAAACGGTGGGGTGGTGATGGTAAATTTCTATGATGGGTTCCTGGATCCTCGAAAGGCTAAGCTCGCGTTTCAGTCGAGGGCAATGGAGGATGAGCTGAAGCTTAAGTATCCTAACGATGCGAAGCGCGTCCAGTCCGAAATAGATGCCTGGCGAAAGGCAAATGATCCCGGCAAGACGCCTCTCTCGGTTCTGATGGATCACATCGAACATATCATCAAGGTCGCGGGCATCGATCACGTTGGGATCGGCTCTGATTTTGATGGAGTTCCACTGACGGGATTGCCGGAAGGGATGGAAGATATTTCGAAGCTGCCAACCATCACCTACGAGCTTATGAAGCGCGGTTATTACGATGCGGACATCAAGAAAGTTCTCGGAGAAAACTTGCTTCGAGTTATGTCGGAGGTTGAACGAGTGGCCGCAGATCAAAAGTCAGCAACGAAAAAGAAAGAATCAGCAGACTGAATCTTCCAGGTTCAGTGTTTAGCGTTCAGCGTTCAGCGTTTAGGTTTAGAATTGAGCCTACAGATTGTTTTCAAAGTGTCTGGCTAAGAAATGCCTACAGTGCCGAAGGAAGTATTACACTGAACAGTACAGTAAACGCTGAACGCCGAACGCTGAACGCGAAGCGTCGAACGCCGAACGCTGAACGCGAAGCGTCGAACCTGGAACGCTGAACGCGAAGCGTTGGACCTGGAACGCTGAACGCGAAGCGTCGAACGCCGAACCAAAAAATCATTAACGTGAAGCCTCAACCACCGCTAAAAATTCGTGCTCGAGATTTCTTCTCCGGATTGCAGGATCAGATCTGCAATGTGCTTGAACAACTGGATGGTCGTGAATGCTTTCACGAAGACCTTTGGGTTAGACCGGAGGGCGGAGGTGGTCGCACCAGAGTCCTTGAAGACGGAGCCTTATTCGAAAAGGCCGGGGTGAACTTTTCAGAGGTGTTTGGTGACTTTGACAAAGCCTTTGCAGAACGGCTTCCGGTGGGCGATGGTACTGAATTCTTCGCGACCGGTATCTCTCTCGTACTGCATCCATCTAATCCATTTGTACCCACGGTGCACGCAAACTTCCGTTTCCTCGAGCGGGGATCTGGAAGCTGGTTCGGCGGGGGAACCGACCTTACTCCATACTATCCTTACCTTGATGACGCGATTCACTTTCATCGCACGCTGAAGACCGCCTGCGACGAATTCGACCCCCTGTTTTATCCGCGCTTCAAGAAATGGTGCGACGAATATTTCTTCTTGAAACACCGCGACGAGACAAGGGGTGTGGGAGGAATCTTCTTTGACTATCTCACGGGCAAAACCCCAATTGAGGAGGAGGTCGAAGCAATCCCAGAAGCTGACAGCAGTAAAGAAATCGAGTTTATCTTCGAATTTGTTCAACGGACTGGTCAGTCATTCCTTCCCGCCTACGTACCGATAGCCGAACGGCGGAGGACCGAGTCTTACAGCAAGCGCGAACGTGAGTTTCAGTTGATAAGGCGGGGACGTTACGTTGAGTTCAATCTAGTCTATGATCGCGGAACTCACTTTGGCCTACAGACGCGAGGACGCACCGAGTCGATACTTATGTCGCTGCCGCCGCTTGTTCGTTGGGCGTATGACTATCATCCCGAGCCGGGAACGCGGGAAGCAGAAGCCTGTGAGTTTTTCCGCCCAAGAGATTGGTTGGGTATCGATTTGGAACGTTAAATTCAATTAATCTAACAACTTTTTCTTGCCCGGCAATGTTACGCCAAGGTAAAATGTCGCTACACGTTGGTAAGTGAGTAATTAACTGGTAGAGGAGACAGTTCGGATGCGCGCGTTCCGCAGACTCTCAGTTCTTTCTACGTCCACAACAACTTTCATTCTTGCATTTACAGCCATTACCGTAGCACAAGCGACACAACGCACTAAGACCTCCAATATCCAAATCAAGAATTTTGGCTGTATCAACGAAAGCTTCTATCGTGGCGCTCAGCCAAAAGAGAAAGACTACTCAGATCTGGCTTCGATGGGCGTCAAGACAGTGATTGATCTGCAGCGAGATGGAAATGCGGCCGAACAAGCTTTTGTCGAAGCTCAGGGGATGAAGTTTTTTCGAATTCCGATGAGCGACAAGAGCCAACCTTCAGCTGACCAGGCTGAATTGTTCTTGAAGATCGTCAACGACCCTGAAAACCAGCCAGTATTTGTTCATTGCGCAGGTGGCAGGCACCGAACCGGAGCGATGAGCGCAATCTACAGAATCACTCACGATGGATGGTCGGCAGATCAGGCCTTCGCAGAGATGAAGCGCTACGACTTTGAGTATGGCATGGGACACGGACCACTGAAGACCTATGTCTATTCCTTCTACTCTCAGATAGAAGACAAAGGCGTGGTAGTCTCAACCCCGGATCAGTAGGCATCCCTTGCGCTTCGCGAGCGCATCTAGCTTACTCAGGGCTTCTCAATAAAAATGGCAACGCGGTTCATTAAGTGGAACGTTGTAGCGTGTCTCCTTGTCCTCGCTGTGTCGATCAGCGCTCAAGAGGAGGCGCGGTACAGGGAGCTTCCAAATTTTCACCGCATAAGTGATCAGCTTTTCCGTGGCGCTCAACCGGTCAACGGTGGAATCAAGAAACTATCTGAAATCGGAATAAAAACCATCGTCAATCTTCGCGGCACCGATGAATTAGCCGTCTCCCAACAAAAAGAAGCAGAAGCGGCCGGGTTGAGGTATTTCAATATCCCAATGCCGGGCCTGAGCGCTCCCTCGGATGACCAGGTGGAACGGGTGATGGCCGTGATCAATGATCCGAATAATCAGCCGGTCTTCATACATTGTAAACGCGGCTCGGACAGAACCGGCACAATTGCGGCTGTTTATCGAATCTCACACGAAGATTGGACGTCGGATCGCGCGATTGCCGAGGCCAGGCGTTACGGCATGAGCTGGGCCGAGTTCGGGATGAGAAGCTACATAGAGAACTACTACAAGAAGACATTGAGCAAGCGAACCCAACCCGCCGCCGCGATCGCTCGTTAGCAACCTGCCTCCTCAAACCATTGGCTTTTCACGCCCTCGTGCAGTTACTTGTTCAATCCCCACAATTTTCCCGTCAAGAACGATCAAAGCATGATCAAAGTTATTGACCGTCGGGCAGATGTGTCTCGGAACAAGGTAAAGCAGGTTTCCTATCGGCGGCGTTAAGGAGCCCTCCGGCGCCTCTATTGGAAGATGCTCTTCACTGGGCTTCAAAGGAACCAGCGCCGGACTCCCCAACACGGCACACGTCGGAATCCCCGAATCTGCAGACACCGTCTTGTGTCCCGCATCGCAGGTCAACCGCCCGGAAGAGGGATGTGAAACGACGGTTGAAACAACCACCGCAGCTGGTTGATATCCAAACTCCGAAGGAAGCTGCGTAAGACTGGAACAATCGTTATATACAATTGTTCCGGGAGAAGCGCGGTGTATGAATTTTGCTCCTGCAAAAGGTCGATACGATAACGAACACGGGAACGATGGTGTGCCTGCAGTTACCACCTCACCGATGTCAATACCAGCGCGGTCGAACTCGGCAATGACTTTCATCAGACGATCATAGCCTCGTTGCGCAGTCCTCTCCCGCTCCACAATGTCCAGCGATGAAAGATGCCCATCGTAATAATGTAACCCCCGAAAGATCTGGCGGCCGTCCTGAATGCGCCGTGCAAGTTGGACTATCTCGTCAACACGATCGTCTTCAATTCCGGTGCGGTTCATTCCTGGATTTACATCGATGAATAGACCGATGTTGCTGCCTCGCCATTGCTCGACGTGCGGCTGGGATTCGACTAGTGCGGATATGGCGACCTCGGGAAAGCGACTCGAGATCTCCTGTACGCGCCGCGAGTTCGCGCCGACCATCGGATAAGCAACCAAAACGTCCGAGGCCCCGGCTTCGCAGACGGTCGATAATTCCAGAGACGTAGAGCATTTGAAGTTTACGATTCCATGCTCGACGAAACGCTTCATGATTGAACGGAGCTTTGTGGTTTTGACGTGTGGCCGCCAGCGATTTGCGTTGCCATCCATGAGCCGCAACGTAGCACGGATGTTTGAGTCAACGATATCTGGATAGATCGCCAGAGCAGGAGTCATCACACGTTCGACGCCTTCGATGAGATATGAATGTAGGTCGATTTCCGGAAGCGAGAGCCCGCGAGTTATTGCTGCTGTCATAATGGATGAGATTTCTACAGGTTCATTTGAACTGGGTCAAGCCTCCTCCCGCCCTGCGAGAGTGTGAGAAAAGTCCAAATCCCACCAACGCCCGAGACTGTGTGAAAAGTCCAATACCACCCACGGAACCGTTGGTGGTATTCGGACTTCTCGCAAAGTCTCGCAGGGGTGGAGACCTAGCTAATCCGTGGATTTAGCCCGCGGGTGCGCCTTATCGTAAACCTGCATTAACTGCTCGATAGATACGTGGGTGTAAATCTGCGTTGTTGAGAGACGCGCGTGACCTAACAATTCCTGTATCGCCCGCAAGTCTGCGCCCGCTGACAGCAAATGTGTTGCAACCGAGTGGCGCAAAGAGTGCGGGCTGATGTTTTGCGCAAGCGCGCATTCCTTGACGTACTTTTCAATCAATCGCGCGATCGATCGAGTACTGATGCGTGTCCCCTGGTAGTTCAAAAACACTGCGCCGGCGTCACGCTTATGGTCGGGCGCTTCTGAAAGTAGAGTGTTACGTTCACTCAGATAAGCTGTGAGAGCTTCTTTTGCTTTAGATCCAAACGGCACGAACCTCTCTTTGCGACCCTTGCCGCGAACGCGGATGGTCTGGTTTTTGAGATCGATGTCAGCGAGGTTCATTCCCGCAAGCTCGGATACACGGCAGCCGGTCGCATAGAGGAGCTCGATAATTGACCGATCGCGCTTTCCGAGAATCGTGTCGGTGTCCGGTGTTTCGATGAAGTGAACCACCTCATCGACGGAAATCACCTTCGGAAGTCGCTTTTCCTGTCGCGGGCTTGAGACCAACCGCGCCGGGTTGCTCTCGAGCACCTGTTCGCGGCATAGGAATTTGAAAAACGTTCGCAGCGTCGCCAGCTTTCTCGCTATTGAGGATTTTTTGCGGCTGTCGCGGTAGAGCCTGGCCATGTATTCCCGGATGGTTATGTGATCAATTTGTCGAATATCTATTTCGGGCCTGTTGCCATCTGGGTCTCTCGGGCAAAGGTGATCGTAAAACTGCTCAAGATCACTGAGATAGTTTCTCAACGTATGCGTCGATGCATTGCGCTGGTACTTCAGATAATCGGCAAATCGGTCTATATATTGTTGCATGGAAATGGAGCGGTAAAACCTGCGGGTTCGGAGGGGGTGTCTCCATTTTATAGCTCTGTGCAGCCGAGTCAAGTAGCGATTGCTACGAATTACGCTTCCTTATCGACCGGCGCGCCCATATGCTAAGATTTAAATTGGTTCGCTCAGACACAATCATGCAGGTGATGACATGTATTGCAACAAGTGCGGACAGACCCTCCCTGAGGGAAGCCGGTTTTGCAACAGCTGCGGCTCTCAGACGATAGCTCAGGGCGTAGGGTCTATTGAGACCCAGGCTTCGGTCGCCACGTATTCGGACGAGCACGAGATCTTTACAGTCAGACCGACGATGATCTTTGTAGTAATCCGCTATATTATTGCAGCCTTGGTTGTGCTTGCCGCGGCTGCGCTGATGGGTATTCTCAGCTCGAGATGGGGTATCAGCGGACAGGTAGCGTTCCTGGTGATCCTGGGGATCGCGATAATCGCTTTTTCGAACCCGATTTACAAACACATTCTCCGAAGGCGCGAAGTGTACACGCTCACGAACCATAAGCTCGAAATGCGCTATGGGTTAATCGCAAAGATTGTTCGAAACATACCGCTTCGCAACATCCAGGATGTCACCGTGACTGCATCAGTTTGGGAGCGCCTCATGAATCTTGGGAACATCGAGATCGACAGCGCATCGGAAAGCGGGAAGATTGTACTGGAGGACATACATCACCCAGAGCGCTACGCGAATCAAATAATGGCGGAGCTACGACGACGGAACTAAATAGTCTCGATTGGGTTCTAATATTTCTATGCTTTATCTTCAAACTCTCATAACGAAAAAAGTTACATTGCTGACCATAATTCTGGCACTAATATCGCCGCTCGCGATTCATGCGCAGGATATTACTGCGGCGCAGAAGCCTGAATCCGGCTCACAGGTTGCACCGAACCCACCTGCTTCCGTTTTACCCCCAAGCCTCGGAGGGTTTCAGACAACCAGTGATGTAAAGGAATTCCGAACTGACAACCTGAGAGAGCTTGCAGGGGATATGGAGCAAGTATTCCGTGAATATAGAGTTATTGCTGCAGCCTCTCGGGACTACGGTCACGTGAAGGCCGAGGTGTTTCAGACGCAAAACCAATTCGCCGCATTTGGGCTGTTCAGTTTTGTCGCTGGTGCGACAAAGAATCAACCCGAAATGCAGCCGTTGGGATCCGAGTCAGTCCGAGTCGGAAACGGCATTGTATTCTGGAAAGGCAATGTGTTTGTCAGGCTTCAAGACACAACAACGAAGTTTTCAACCGAGAATCTCGGAGTTCGAAGAAGCTGGGCGTCGGGCGAAGGGCTGGCTCGCGCCATTTCTGACGCCATTGTGACGCCTAACGCATCCGTGAAGTATCCGACACTACTCGACAGTTTACCGGCGGCCTCGAAGCTTCCCGGGAGCGAACAATACTTCCTGGGACCAGAATCCCTAAATGCCGACGTGGCGCATAGTCGCGAGATGTTTGATTTCGTTGGCGAAACTGAAGCAGTAACTGCCGATTATAAACAGAGCGCCGCTTCAATCGGATCTCAGGGAAATCCGATACCCGATCAAGCTGTGTCGAATTCCCAACGCAGCAAAGAACCTTCAACTGCGCCGGATAGTTTGCCGTTAACTCTGGTCATCGTTGAATGCCACACCCCCGAATTCGCGACCGATGAACTGGCGCGCGTGACCGGTTACGTCACCTCATTGACGGAGAATGAGCAGCAGCAAATCGTATTTAAGCGAACTGGTAACTACATCATTGCCGCTGTAAATGTTCGTGATCGAGAATTCGCCGAAGGTCTCATAAACTCGATTCAATATCCATACACCGTAAAGTGGCTTCGGAATCCGCTCTGGCCAACCAACGATCCGTTCCGTACGCAAAAAGCTGCTCAAATGCTTCTGTCAACTTTTGGACTGCTCGGGTTGATTATTCTGACGGTGATTCTTGGCGGCTCGATCTTCGGAGCTTCGGTATTCCTTAAACGAAGAAAACAACAACGAGAAGTTTTTTCGGACGCCGGGGGGATGCTTCGTCTCGACATTGAACCGTTCGTCCTTGCCCTCCCACCTAAGCGCGACAATTAATGCAGACCCTGGAGAGAGTGGCGCAAATCCCGGCCATAAGACAGAATTCTTCGTTCACGGTGTTCTAATTGTATGCCCAATTCAGTTCTTATTGTCGATGACGAGGAAGGAATACGCCGCTCGCTCGCCGGTGTGCTCGAAGACGAAGGCATGTCGGTCGAGACAGCCGCTTCGGGTGAGGAGTGTCTTGAGTATTTCGAACGACGTCAGTTTAGTTGTGTTTTGCTGGATGTATGGCTTCCCGGGATCGATGGCATCGAGACTCTGGAGCGCCTGAAGACTGCTTTTCCGGACACCGCGGTCATTATGATCAGCGGCCACGGGAGTATCGAAACTGCTGTCAGGGCGACCAGATTAGGCGCTCTGGATTTTATCGAGAAGCCGCTGCAAATAGAACGCACAGTCTTAGCCGTCCGGAATGCGTTGCGCCAGCGGCAGCTTGAAACAGACAACCTCCGTCTTCGCGAACAGCTCGACGACAATAATACGATGATCGGCGAAAGCGTGCCGATTCGTGCGCTGCGTCAACAGATCGCGGTGGCGGCTCCCACCAACGGCCGCATCCTGATCTATGGCGAATCAGGAACGGGAAAGGAGCTGGCCGCACGCGCCATCCATCATTTTTCACCGAGAGCGGCGTCACCTTTTGTCGAGCTGAACTGCGCCGCAATTCCTGAAGAGCTGATTGAATCTGAACTGTTCGGCCACACCAGAGGAGCATTCACCGGTGCCACTCAGGCAAAGCGCGGTAAGTTTGAACAGGCTGATGGCGGTACCCTGTTGCTTGATGAAGTGGGCGACATGAGTTTGAAAGTTCAATCAAAGGTACTGCGGGTTCTCGAAGAGCAGCGATTCGAGCCTATTGGTTCAAACACACCGCTTCAAGTTGATGTGAGAATCATCGCCGCAACAAACAAGCGGCTGGATGAGGAAATTGAACGGGGAGCATTTCGGCCCGATCTTTTCTACAGGCTGAATGTGATTCCTTTCGAGGTACCGCCGCTGCGCGAGCGCCGCGAGGACATTCCGCTGCTGACCGACTACTTCAATCGCAAGTACTCGGCCGCATACAACCGTGGTCCTAAGACGTTCACCGACGACGCGCAGGATCGGCTGACTGAATATGATTGGCCCGGCAACGTTCGAGAACTCAGAAACACAATCGAAAGAGTAGTAATAATGTCATCAAATGAGCGGATTGGCTCGCAGGACTTGCCGGCGCTTGGAACTCCAGAAAGCGTAAAGATGCCGCCGCGCTATAACTTCACTTCTTACCGCGAAGGCCGCGAGGCATACGAAAGAGATTACATTTTGCGCAAGCTTGCGGAGTGTGATGGCAATGTCACGCACACTGCAGAAGCATTGGGGATTGATCGGTCGCATTTGTATCGGCGAATGAAAGCGCTGGGGATTAACGACAAGAGAACCGGGACCGGAACCCAGTAAATCGGTCCCCTTGTCGTTAGGCTGGAGCTGAAACTCCATCGGCTGAAGCCCGATGGTATCTTGAATACGGTCCCTTGTCGTTAGGCTGACGGTCCCCTTGTCGTTAGACTGAAGTTGAAACTCCATCGGCTGAAGCCCGATGGTATCTTTAGCCCGCTGTCCTGTCCATTTAGAAACGCGGTGCAACGCGTGCTTTCACTTGGAATCGCTTAAAGATAACACCGGCGCTCTATGTCTCGCGGCACCTAGTTCAACGGACGAGTATAGAAAAACGGCAAAGACATCAAACCGAAGCCATTCATCACTGTCAGTCTAGCCGTTTCGCCGGGCGCAATTCTCTTAGCCGCTTTCTTACTTAACAGCAATATGCTCCTGAACTCGGAAATCCCTAGCCTGCTCTTTTGCGCACCCCCATTCAGTAGGATCATCGAACCCTTGTCAAACCCGCTACCAAAAACAGCAAGTTCTTTGCGGATTAATGAAACCACGTCGATTTTAGGCTGAGGCAAAAATGTGAATCCATTCTTACGCACAACGCTTTGCCCATCTGCATTGCTGACCACGACATCTACCGATTCACTCTTGCTGGATGCTCGACCATTCACTCTGCCTCTTATTGCGCTGCTCGTTAGTTCCGCAATTGTCACGGGTACGCCGCCTATACGTAGGCGGGCGCCGTCAGAAAAGTTTGCTCCGGTAATTTTGACGTTATATTGTCCCGCCGAGCTTCCGCTCGATGGGATGACCTCAGAGATCTCCGGAGCTGGTTGGAAAGGGGGAGAATCTGAGATACGCACCAGGAACCCTTCGCTGGGGTGGATCGTCGATTGAAGACCGCTGCTTGACAGCAGGTCAGGAGAAAATGTGTACCCTGCAACATACGCATTACCTGTTCTGTCGAAATCAACAGTGTTCGCATGATCTTGAGAGCTACCGCCGAGATAGGTGGAAAATGACAGAGTTGAGCCATCCCCGCCCAATTTAGCCAGAAAAAGATCCGAACTCTGGAATAACTTGTCAGGCTGGAGTGCACGCAGCACCGGGAGATCGTCAGATGCTGAATCTCCTGCGAAATAGGCGTTATTGTCTCGGTCAATGGCCAAACCAGCTGCGTTATCAAAACCGGCGCCGCCAAAGTAGGTCAAATAATCGAACCCAGTCCGAGATGAATTCAGCTTGCCGACAAAAACATCCGTGCCGACTATGTCCGCGTGAACGTAGAGCGTCGATGGATTTCTCTGATCAATTGATAGAGTAATTCCTCCACCTTTTTCTATGAAGGCCTTGGCCAAGCCCTCATTTGCCGTCAACCAATGATGGCCGCCGTCTGTGCTCTTGAATACACCACCTATAGTCGTCGTATAAATGATCGATGAATTGATTGGATCCACTGTCACCTTTCCAAAACCGAAAGTGGGTAGATCATTGTCAACTTCCCGCCAACTTTGCCCGCGATCAGTGCTCTTGAATAATCCAGCACCGCTTCCGTAAATTGTCGATGGCGAAAGCGGATCAAAGGTGATATCTAAGATAGTCGAACCACTCGGACCGCTTGCGTCCCAGCTTTTTCCTCCGTTGCTGCTCATGAACAATTCTGAGGCCTCCAGAGCATAGAGCCTATCGGAGTCTCCAGGATCTATGGCGAGGATCCTTGCAAACGCGCCATCATTCGGCAGCCCTTTGATCCGTCTGACCCAGTTACCATCATCATCCATCGATTTGAAAAGTCCTTGCTCGGTGCTCGCATAGATTGTCGAGGAGTTTAGCGGATCAACGATCAGATCGACGATTGTCCGAATAGGAAGATCAGTTGAAAAACTCTTGTTGAAACCCTCCCAGGTTTGGCCGCCGTTTGAGCTCTTCAGTATCTGAGGAAAGAAGAATCCCAAATCGAACACGCCGTATACTGTGGTCGGTCTCTTCGGATCAAATGTTAATATCCGGCTAGGAATAGCCACGGTGGTTGATGCTTGTCGACTTCGCCAAAGTTGCCCGCCATCAGTACTATTGAAGACGCGGTTCTCCGTGCCTGCGTAGATATTTAAGGAGTTTGCTGGATCGACGGAGATCTGTGTGATCACAGAATTGCCTGGCATGCCCATATTGCTCGGAGCCCACCGCGCCCCACCATCAGTCGTTTTGTAGATATTGCAATCGGCGTTAGTTGTTTGAAATGACCCAGGGGTCACCGGCAGATCAGTGGATGCTGTTGTACCTGAAAAAAACATGTTGCCGCTCTGGTCAATCGCAATTGATTTTCCGGAATCATCGCTCGTACCTCCAACATAAGTCGAATAAACAAGTGCATCCCCTGTCTCATTCAGCATCGCGATGAAGGCGTCGCTACCGCCGGCAAGCGCCTGCTGTACTGCATTTGTCGCTGGAAAATCTGCAGCCCTGGTTGTACCAACGATATATGCGTTTCCCGCATCATCGACCTTGATACTGCTGCACGAATCGTCTCCCTTACCGCCAAGATACGTCGAATAGATCAGGGCACCTCCCGTCGGATTCAATTTAGCTACAAAGCCATCTGTAAACCCAACAGGAGCGGGATCAACTTGACCAACAAAGCCGAAATCGTCGACGTGCACTGTTTTCAGTGCTCCCTCCGTAACAGGAAAATCCATCCCAAACGTCTTGCCTGTCACGTAAGCGTTGCCAGCGCTATCAACTGCAATACTGAGGCCCTGATCACTCGGCGAAGCAAAGGGGGGCGTCGATTTACTCGACCCAAGGTATGACGAATAAACAAGCGCGGTGCCCATTGGGTTAAGCTTAGCCACGAATGCGTCCGTGGCGCCCGCCAGCGCACGTTGGAAGCCCCCAGACGTTGTTGGGAAATCCGTCGCAATTGTCCAACCCGTAATGTACGCATTGCCCGCGGAATCAGTTGCCACAGCAAGGCAATCCGTGGCTGCAACATTGTTACCCGGACTGAAGCGACCGCCTAAGTAGGTTAAGTACAAAAGGCGATTGTTCGTTGGATCAATCTTCGCTACGAAGCCTGTTGACCCGCCAGAAATGTTACCGTTTGATTGAAACGCGCCGGGCGTAATAGGAAGATCGCTCGAATTAGTCGAACCGGCGATGATGGCATTTCCCTGCGGATCTATCGCAATCGCATTGACACTGTCGTTGCCTGTCCCACCAAGAAATGTGGAATAACTTACGACTGGATCGATTATAAGTGGAATTGATCGATCATAAGGACCAAGCTGGAAACCGAGCTCGCGGCTATGATTAACGATGTAATGCGCATCGACCTCGTTTCGCCTGCCATTCACAAGCTGATAGGCCACTGGTTTATGCTGCCGAAGGGTTCCGGCCTCAGTACTCATTACTGCGTCACCAGACTCATCTATGTCGATCCTGCTGACGTTTTTAGGACTTACGCGAATAGCCGTGTAGTCGGCTCCTGAGCCCACCTTGAAATCGAACTCCAGGTGGCGGCCGGAACCGTAATAGACTACATC
>Ga0126384_10000627_pt1 | contig 19840 bp, 18 predicted proteins | sample PanSoiMetPlot_36_FD_92543 | JGI IMG/M metagenome (GOLD analysis project Ga0126384, IMG submission 92543) | Tropical forest soil microbial communities from Panama - MetaG Plot_36 | ecosystem: Environmental > Terrestrial > Soil > Tropical forest > Bulk soil | place: Panama | collected 2016-02-17 | reverse complement strand
CAACCACGCTTATAGCGTGGGGTAAAGAGCGCCAGTGGCCGTCGCGTCGGAGGCTGCCTTGTACCATAAAGAGGGGTGCAGGGCGCTACAATCGGCCGTGAATGCATGGGGCGCGCCATCGCGCGCTAGGCCGCCGGTTCGAGATCAGGCAGGGGCTTGGCAGTGCGCACAAGCCCCGCCGCGCGAGGCAACGAGACTGGGCCCCGTGGCCCAATGGCTCGGCTCGGCCGGCTCGCTACGGGACCAGCGATGGCGGGAGCCGATGGCACGACGCCGAAGGGAGGAAAAGCGCTCGATCGATGGGGGAGACCGCGGAGATCTTCGGCGGCCGGGCGCCGGCCTCACTCCATTCGGCACCACGAAGGCGGCAACTCGCAAGCCCGGTCGTCAAAGGTGGCGCACAACGGTACCAGTCTGGCGCTGGCACCCATGATCACTGCCGCTCGGGTTTTATACCGAGTACGGCGGCCGCCAGCTGCCCGTCACTGCGCACCACCAACGTAGATCGTCAACGCTGCGGCAAGGTGCTCGAACACGGCGCGCATGCGCGGACTGGTACGCAGGTTTTCGTGCGTCACCAGCCAGATTTCCAGATCGAACGCGAATTGCTTGGGCAGCAGACGGACCAGATCCCGATCCCTTCGGCCGATCGGTACCTGACAAATGCCGATGCCATAACCGGCGCGGATGGCGGCGAGATGCGCAAGGTCATTGTCGGTGCGGAGCGAAAACATGGCGCGCGCGATGTTGAGACCGCTTGCCTGCAGCGAGCGCACGACCGGGGTCTCCTGATCGTAGCCGATCAAGGCATGGTCGCTAAGATCGTCAAGGCTGCGCGGGATGCCGTGGCGCTCGAGGTAGCGGCGGTGGGCGAAGAAGCCCAGCACGACGTCGCCAATCTTTTTGGCGACAAGCCCGGTCTGCGTCGGGCGCACATTCCGCACCGCAAGGTCGACGTCCCGGCGCAACAGGTCTCTGAGCTGATTGGATACCACCAGCTCGAGGGCAAGTCGTGGATACTGCTGGCGCAGATCCGCCAGCATCGGCGGCAGCACCTCAACGCCCACCACTTCGCTGGCGCTCAGCCGAACCGTGCCACGTACTTCGGCCGAGCTCCCCGACGCCGCGCGCACCAACGCCGCCGCCGACGACGCCATCGCCTCGGCATGGGCCGCGAGCTCGACGGCGGCATCCGTTGCCTGCAAGCCATGCTGCGACCGGGTGAACAGGATGGTCCCCAGCGCCTTCTCCAGCGCATCGATGTGGCGGCCGATCGTCGGTTGCGTCAGTCCCAACCCGCGCGCCGCGCCCGACAAACTGCCGGCGCGCAGGGCAGCCAGAAACGACCGATAGAGTTCCCAACCAGGTTCGATGGACCTTGCCATACGGAAATGTATAGCAGTTGTTCAGTTTTCGACAATTTCATTGATCACGCGCGACCCCAGATTGCTGCCATTGACGGGCTAAAGCAGGAGGGCGCACATGGCCAAGCCACGCACAGCACTGATCTTGGGGGCCACTGGAGGCATTGGCGCTGAGGTTGCCATTGCACTCATTCGCAGCGGCTGGCGGGTGCGTGGCCTCTATCGCCCGCCGATGCGGGCGGCGCACAGGCTGCCTGAGCTCTCGGCCATGGAATGGATCGCCGGCGATGCCATGCGCCAGCAGGAGGTGGTGGCGGCCGCTAATGGCGCCGATGTCATCGTGCACGGCGTCAACCCACCCGGCTACCGCAACTGGCGCGGTCTCGCCCTGCCGATGCTGGAGAATGCCATTGCCGCGGCACAAGCATCCGGTGCGCGGCTCGTGTTTCCCGGCACCGTGTACAACTTCGGGCCGGATGCGTTGCCGCGCCTGACTGAAAGCTCACCGCAAAATCCGGTGACACGCAAAGGCAAGATCCGCGTCGAAATGGAGCAACGGCTGCAGGCCGCCAGCCGCGAGGGGGTGCGTAGCCTGATTGTCCGGGCCGGAGATTATTTCGGGCCCCGCTCGGGCAACAGCTGGTTTGCCCAAGGCCTCGTCCAGCCGGGCAAGCCGGTGCGCTCCGTCCGCTATCCGGGGCGTCCAACCGCGGGCCACGCCTGGGCCTACTTGCCGGACGTCGCAGCAACCGTCGTTCAATTGCTCGACCGGGAGGATCAGCTGGCCCAGTTCGATGTGTTCCACTTTGGCGGTCACTGGCTCGAGCCGGGCATCGAGATGGCGCAGGCCATCAAGCGCGTGGTCGGCGACGGGTCGATTGCCATTCGCCGCTTTCCGTGGATCCTGGTGTACGCAGCCAGTCCCTTTGTCACCGTCTTCCGGGAAATGCTCGAGCTGCGCTATCTCTGGCAAACGCCGGTGCGGCTCGACAATAGCAAACTGATGGCTTTCCTGGGTGCCGAGCCGCACACGCCGCTCGATCAGGCCGTGCGCGCCAGCCTGATCGGTTTGGGGTGCCTGCCGGACGGCGGCTCGGCGGAAACGATATCGGCCCGGGACCGGGCGCCAGCGGCGCCGCCAAACCGCAGTTGACAGCGGCGTGTCGCCCGAAGGCGGCCTCGGTCACCGGGCGTCGCAGGTTCGCGATTGTCCACGACCTTGGCGCCGTCGACCGGCTTTCGCGGCCGTCCCGCCGGTTAAGCTTCCGATCCACACGCCCGTGGTCAGCCACTAACATCGGCATGGCCAGGAGCCGCCACTTTGCCACGGCGGCACGACTGACACGCGAAAATCTCCAGGTACCCCCTCTCCCGGCAGGCGGCGTCTCCGGCTATGACGGTGCCGTGCGGGTTGGGTTCGCCGATTACCCAATCCTGCCGGCACTGGCGCGCGCAAGACCAGCGGGAAAGGCTTTGGCATGCCGGGACGCTATCTTGAGGAGTATCGGGTGGGGCAAACCTTCAGTTCGCGGCGCCTGCGCGTCGAGCCCGATGCAATCAGGGCCTTTGCCTCCCAATTTGACCCACAGGCGTTCCACCTCGATGACACTTTGGCGACGGCCTCGATCTTCGGCGGGCTCGTCGCCAGCGGCTGGCACACGGCGGCGATCACCATGCGCCTCCTCGTCGACAGCGACCTCAAGCCTGCCGGCGGCATCATCGGGCTCGGCTTTGAGGAGTTTCGCTGGCCGCGGCCGGTACGGCCCGGGGACGAGCTTTATATTGAGAGCGAGGTTCTCGAGATCCAACACTCGCGGTCGCGCCCGGACCAGGGCCGGATCAAGGTGCGGACAACGACCTTCAACCAGCGTGGCGAGCCGGTCCAGGTTCAGGTCGGCACCTTGCTGGTGCGGAGGAAAGGCGCCGCCAATGCCTAAACCGATGGTCCCGGTAGGCGCCGCAGGCCGCGGCCGTCCGCGCCCCAGGCGATCGTCCGACCGAAATCGCTATTCGCGTGCAACTGAATGGGCCGTCGATCCCGACCCCACCGGCGTGGCCGCCCATTGGCTTGGTGCCGCTTGCAGTTCCTAGGAGGCAGGCATGAATAGACGTTCAATTCGCATGACCTTCACTGGCAGTCTCGGGCATGAGCTCGCGGCGCGGTTAGACATGCCGCCGACGGAGGTTGAGGCCTATGCCTTGCTGGCCCATTGTTTCACCTGCAGCAAGGATGTGCTCGCGGCGCGGCACATCGCGGCCACCTTGACCTCGCTCGGGGTGGCGGTTCTGCGGTTCGATTTCACGGGCCTTGGGTCCTCGGCCGGCGAGTTTCAGAACACCAGCTTTAGCTCCAATGTCGAGGACCTGATCCGCGCCGCCGATCATTTGCGTCAACACTACCAAGCTCCCACACTGGTGATCGGCCACTCCTTGGGCGGAGCGGCGGTGCTGGCCGCCGCGCCGCGCCTGCCCGAGGCCAAGGCGATCGTCACCATCGGCGCCCCCTCCGATGTCGCCCACGTTCTCACACACTTTCAGGCACAGCTCGCCGATATCGAACGTGACGGCGTCGCCAACGTCACCCTCGCTGGACGCACCTTTCCCATCAGCCGGACACTGGTGGAGGATGCCAAAGGTCAGGCGCTCAAGGAGCACGTTGCCAATCTGCGCAAGGCGTTGCTGGTCATGCACGCACCGCGCGACGACACCGTCGGCATCGAGCACGCCACCGCCATCTTTACGGCGGCCAAGCACCCCAAGAGTTTCGTATCGCTCGACACCGCGGACCACCTGCTCTCGCGCAAGAACGATGCCGCCTACGCCGCCCGTGTCATCGCCGCCTGGGCGTCGCGCTATCTCAAGGCAACACCACAGGCGGAGGCCGAAGATCGGCACGATGGCGTCGTGGTCATGGAAACGGGCGAAGGAAAATTCGAGAATATCGTCATTGCCGGTCGCCATCGTCTGCTCGCCGACGAGCCGATATCCGCGGGTGGGCTCGACAGCGGACCAGGTCCCTACGATTACCTCGCCACGGCGCTGGCAGCCTGTACCTCGATGACTTTGCGCATCTATGCCGAGCGCAAGCAAATGCCGCTTGGCCGCATCTCCGTCAGCGTCAAGCATGGCAAGCTGCCGGTCGAGCACTGCCAAGATTGCGGCGAAGTTGCCGAGGGTCGCACCGGCAAGATTGACCGCTTCGAGCGGGTCATTAGTGTCGAGGGCGGCATCGATCGGACGACGGCCGACAAGCTGATCGAAATTGCAGGCAAATGTCCGGTGCATCGCACGTTGATGGAGCGTTCGGCGGTCGTGACCAGAGTTTCGGATAGCGCCGACTGAAGCTGCGCCCCTGCTGGTTGCCAAGTGCTCGGCGGCGTTGGCGCGCGGGCACGCCGCCGAGCCAGTGCACCCTTCTGGCCACGCCTTGCGCCGCGGTCGGTCGCGGCCGCTGGCCAGCGCCTCGCGCTGGGGCGGTTGCCATGCCAGCTGCGGGTCGGTCTGCGGTCGCCAGCGGCCGGCGATTGGGTTACGCCGCCTCGCGAAAATCGCCAAGCTGCGCCGCCAGCGCGCGCTCGAATGCCGGCCGTGCGGTGCAACGCTCAACATAGTTGGCGAGACGCTGATCACCGGTGACGATGTCGGTGTGGCGCAGGATGCGCAGCACCGTGGTCATCATCAGATCGCCAGCGGTGAAGCGGTCGCCGTCAAGATAGGGCTTGTCGCCAAGGGACTTTGATAGCGACTGGAGGCGGTGACGGACGAAGGCTTCGGCACTGGGACGACGAAGCTTCGCCCATTCCTGATCGGCGTAGAGCACATCAATTACCGCAACGTTCATCACGAACGGCTCAATGGAATTGAGTGCCGCAATCAACCACTGCGTGGCACGCGCCCGCGCCTCGGCGTCTGTCGGCAGCAGCACGTCGCTGCGCTGACCGATGTAGAGCACAATGGCGCCGGACTCGAACAAGACAAAGTCGCCGTCCGTGAAGATCGGCACCTGCCCGAAGGGCTGCAGTGCCCGATACTCCTCGCGGTCACCCTCGCCTTGCTCGAGAAGCCGCGTCCGGTAGGGGAGACCTGCCTCCTCGAGCGCCCAACGCACGCGCAAGTCGCGGACCTGCCCCCGTGCGAACAGTGGCACCGATGGAAATGCGGTAATCGTGATCATGACGTTTGCTCCTTAGCGATGATCTCGGCGTAGGCTTGTTGTTTGTCGAAGGCCTGGTTCCAGCCGCCGACATGGCTGTCGCGCCGCTCGACGGTGCGGAACGGCGCCTGGTGGAAGGTCTGGATGGTGTTGCCGTCGTGCTCTTCGAAGGTGATCGTCACCAGCGTTTCGATACCTGCCGATGGCCCTTCGTTGTCCCAGGTGAAGGTGAAGACCAGACGCTTATTGGGCACGATCTCGCGATAGACGCCGCTGAACCAGCTGTCGCCGTTGGCAGCAGACCTGATCATGGCGCGATAAGAGCCGCCGACCCGAAAGTCGATGCTGGCTTCCGGGCAGGTGAAGGCCTTTGGACCCATCCAGCGCTTCATGTGCTCCGCGTTCGACCACAGCGCGAACACCACCGCTGGCGGCGCTGCGAACGTGCGCACGATGCGGAGCTCGTTGTCAGCGAGCTTGCTTTGGCTCGTCATCACCGTCTCCATGCTTGAGCTGATCGAGGTAGGCCGCCATCTTGTCGAAGCTCTCGTCCCAGAAGCGGCGATAGCTGGTGAGCCAATCGTCGACGGCCTTGAGACCCTTCACCTCCAACCGGCACGGCCGCCACTGCGCCTCCCGCCCGCGCGAGATCAGGCCGGCGTGCTCCAGCACTTTGAGGTGGCGCGACACCGCCGGAAGGCTAATAGCGAACGGCTTGGCCAGTTCGTTGACGGTCGCTTCGCCCTCGATAAGCCGCGCCAGAATGGCGCGCCGCGTGGGATCGGCGAGCGCCGACAGGGTGACCGAAAGGGGGTCGGACATATTTAACAAATCCTGCAATTAACAGAACTGTTAAATACTCTCCCGATCCGATCGCGTCAACCCCCTTAAACCGCGCCCCGGGTCGCCTGGCTCTCGGGGCACAGGGGACACAAGCGCCGCTCAACGAAATGTTGGTGCCTCCCGGAAGCTTGGAGGCAACCACCACCAATCTGTCGCGCGGATATCGTTAGACATCTCGCCCAAACTGGTGGACAGGCCGCAACGCAATCGACCACGACGGTGCGGCATGAAACAGTCAATTGAACTGCGCGCGGCACCATGTCCGACTTCCTTTCCATCCTCGAGACCAACGCTCGTGCGCACCGCCCACGGCATCATTCCGGGCGCCGTGGCGGGGCATGCAACCGAGATCGACGTCCTGATTGCAACCTATCCTCGCGAACAGGAAATCATCATTTATGCGCGTGTCCCAATGAAGCGTCCGCCGCCAGCGCGGCAAAGCATCTGCGCCGCGCCGGCTTCAAGCGAATTCGCCCGCTGCTGGGCGGCATCGATGCGTGGGTCGAGGCTGGCTGCCTGTTGGAGCACCCGCAATTGGCGCCACCATGAGGTCGCTGGCCCCAGGGGGCCGTGGCGCGCCCTGCGCCGGCTTGCCTGCGGCGAAATTAGGCCACGACGTTGCCGCGACCATCGGCCAGATAGCCATGCACCATGGCAATCACTTGCGCGCCTTCGCCAACGGCAGCGGCAACGCGCTTGATCGACCCGGCGCGAATATCGCCGATGGCGAACACGCCTTTGTTGCTGGTTTCCAGCGGCCGCCGTTCGCTCCCAGCTTCTGGCCCGGTCAGGATGAAACCTCGGTGGTCCAGACTGAGCGCACCCTTTAGCCAATCAGTGTTTGGCTCGGCACCGATGAAGAGAAATAGGTGCTTGATGGGGCGCCGCACGTCGCGACTGGTCGCCGCCACGCGCCAGCAAACCGCCTCGAGCATGCCGTTGCGCCCCTCGAGCGCGCTGACCTCGGCCTCGGTCACCAGCTCGACGTTGGCGAGACCACGGATGCGCTCGACCAGGTAGCTCGACATGCTGGCCGCCAAATCCCTGCCGCGCACAATCAACCAGACCTTGGCGGCGCGGCCGGCAAGATAGACCGCGGCCTGGCCGGCGGAGTTCCCCGCACCCACCAGGGCAACTTCCTGGCCCGTTGCCAATTTAGCCTCGAGCGGTGAGGCCCAGTAGTGCACGCTGCTCGCCTCGAACTCCTCTAGGTTTGGCAGGTCGAGACGGCGATAGCGAGCACCGCTGGCGATCACGACCGACCGGGTGCGCACGGCCTCGCCATTGAAGAGGCGAAGCACGAACTGCCCGTCGGCGAGCTGAAGGCTTCTGACCTCGTCGGGAATCGCCATCTCGGCCCCGAACTTCTGGGCCTGATTGTAGGCGCGGGCCATGAGCGCCATGCCGCTGATGCCGGTCGGGAACCCCATATAGTTCTCGATCCGCGCCGACGCTCCCGCCTGGCCACCAAAGGCCCGGCAGTCGAGCACCAGCGCGGCAAGTCCCTCGGAAGCGGCATAGACCGCGGCCGCCAGTCCCGCCGGACCGGCGCCGATGATGGCAACGTCGTAGAGGCGGTCGGGATCGATGGCGCGCACCAAGCCGATGCAGCGTGCAAGCTCGTTCTCACCCGGGTTGCGCAGCAGTTGTCCACCGGGACATAACACGATGGGAAGTTCGCCGGCATCAATGTGGAAGCGCTCGACCAAGGCTTTCGCCTCGGCATCTGTCTCGGGATCGAGGCGCTGCCGCGGATGGCCGTTGCGCGCTAAAAATCCTTCCAGCCGCAGCACATCACCGTTGCCGGCGCGACCGATGATCACTGGCCCGCCGGCCCCGGCCTCGATCAAGCCGACCCGGCGCAAGATCAAAGCCCGCATGATGCGCTCACCGATCTCGGCTTCGGCGACGAATAGGGCGCGCAAGCGCTCCGGCGATATCACCAGCGCTTCAACCGCCTCGCGGGCTTCCGCGTCGATGAGTGCCGGCCGGCCGGCGACTTGGGCCAGCTCGCCGAGAAAGCCGCCCGGTCCGTGCGTCACGATGTCGGTACCGGGCCCGGTGCGATTTCGCCGGCTGACTTGGACGCTGCCGGCGAGGATGAGAGTGAGACCGTGGCCAACTTCGCCGACCTTGGCCAGCGAGGCGCCAACCGCGAAGCTGCGCAGGTCGCCGAACCGCCGCAACCGCTCGATCTCGGCCGGCTCCAAAGTCGGAAACATCTGATGGCGCCGCATCGCAATGATGGACTGGAGCTCAGCAGGCATGCGTCCTCCGGTGCTGCTCAAGGTTGGTTTGGGTCATCACCACGCAGGAGCCTGGCCGCTGGCCAGGTACACGGGGGCCGCCTCGCGATCCCAGGGCCGACGCCGGTCGAGTCCCCGTCACTTCAACGCCGCACCCGTTGGTGCCGGCGGTATCGGCCCCGACCATATCCAGGCGGCCGTTCTCTAGCACGGGTTACGCGCTGGCGATACCCGCGGAGCGCGTGGCCCATGATGGCGGCACGCATCACGCATCAAGAGCTCTTGGCTCATTTGGAGGTCGTGTAGTCGATGCGCAAGACGCGGGCGGGCTCTCTGCCGCCCTCGGAAAATCTTCCGGTCGTGAGCACCAGCAGGGCGTCTGTTGCATCGGATCGCTTGACGAGGGCGACGGCCGTGCAGCCATCCCCACCAGACGGCAGAATGGTCGTGACTGTCCCATCGCTGGCACGCCGTTTGACGGTCGCGCCGTGTGTCGCAAAAATAATTTCGCCGCTTGGTCCGATGACGAAGTCATCGATCGGGCCAACCTTTGCCAGCTCCATCAGCTGGCCAGCGGGAGCCCCCCTACTGTCGACGACAATGGTAGCCAGCGTCCCTCGCGATGAGTTCGACACAACAAGGTGCTCCCCTTGCCGCTTGAGACCGTTAGCTCCAGGGCGGAACTCCTTGACGCTTGGGTCCGGCGCAAGCGCCGCATCCGAGAGCCAGGCTCTGACCGAGCGCGCCTTGGCATCAACCTGCCAAATCTTTCCCGCCATCGAGTCGGCGACCAGGGCGGTGGCGCCCGAATGCACCATGCCGTTGAGGAAGCGAGCCTCAGGCGCTTTGAACATCGCCAACTCGCGCCCAGCGGCATCGAGAAGCAGGAATTGTTGGGCCTCCACAAAGGCCGGACCGCTGGTGAACGGTTGCCCGTGGGCGGCAATTAGGAAGCCGCCCTCGATGGCCAGAATGCTGACCGGATGCGCGGAAACGTGCGCCAAGGTGCCAGCTCTGCCGCGACTGTCGATGATCTCGATCGTCTTCGCGAAATAGCTCGTGAAGACGACGCGCCCGTCGGAGAGCACATCGAGGTTCTCGAGAAAATTTCCAGGCGCATACTCGGCCAGGACCTCAACGTGAGGGCCCTGGGCGGTTGCTTCGGAAACGATGGCACTCAACATACCCGCGACCAGCGATGCGACGTGGCGTAGTTTCACTGTTGCCCTCTATCCGCCCCCGATCGATGATCCTAGTCGCTCGCGTCATCCGGTGGACCTGCCCAAGTGGTTAGGTGCAACGCCATGCGGCAATGGCTGCAACGCTGCCTGTGACCTTTCTGATATCCTGGCCGGCCCACCACAGCTGGGGGTCGAGTGAGGCGCCGGGAGTTCACCAGTCTGATTGGTGGTACGCTCACGTGGCCAACTGTGGCGCGCGCCCAGCCGGAAAAAGTGCCAATTGTCGGGTTTCTCGGGGCCGGCATCGGCTCGGCTATCTGGTCATGGGCCGACTTTTTTGTGCGACGGCGGCGTGAGCTTGGTTGGGTCTAGGGCGCACTGTCGCAATCGAACATCGTGCCATGTGGACGCCATTTATGTTCAGTCGGACCCACTCATGAACACTCATCGAGTTCGGATCAACTCGCTGCCACTCGACGCTCAGCTGCCGACGTTTGCCGGAATTCGGGACTACGTGGAGGCCGGAAGCTTGATGTCCTACGGGCCAAACTTCCCGCACCTTTACCGCCGCACTGCCGAGTATGTAGACAAAATTCTCAAGGGGGCAAATCCAGGCCAACTACCCGTGGAGCAGCCCACCACATTCGAGCTCCTCATCAATCTGGACACGGCGAAGGCGCTCGGGATCACCGTTCCACCAGCACTCCTCAGGCGCGCTGATGACGTAATCGAAGAGCTGACCGTATGTCTAACAGTCGTTCGTCACTCCAGCCCTGGCAATCTCGCGATTGACCGATCGAGATCGGTGATGGTCAGACCGGCTGGTCCCCCAGAAATCGGCCGTACACCGCAGCCGGACGTGTGCCGAAAAGTACGACATCGTAGATCACCGGCGTGACTCCCTCCATGCCAAGGGAACCTATGGGCATCCCCGGCACGGCAAGTCCAAGCGCCTCTGGCTTTTCAGACAGCAGCCTCCGGATGGCGGAAGCCGGCACGTGCCCTTCGATGATGTAGCGGCCGACCTCGGCCGTGTGACAAGATGCAAGTGCGGCCGGCACCCGGCGCTGTGCCTTGACGGCTTGCATGTCGGCGGTCTCAAAGACTGCAACCGCGAACCCGTTGCGGCGCAAGTGGTCCACCCAACCGCTGCAGCAGCCGCAATTCGGGTCCTTCCAGACCTTGACCGCAGCGGAAGGTTGCGCGCGCAAGCGCGTCGCGCCAAGAACGGCGCCCAAAGCGATCAGCGAAAGCACCAGGCGGCGGGTGGCCAGTGTGCTCATAGTCCCTCCTTTGGCGAAATCAACGCGCGGTCCGGCTGAGAACATCCATGAGTTCGGCAACCTTGCGCCGTTGGTCCGCAGCGTTACCGGTGACGATGGCGTGCTCGATGCAATGCGAGATGTGTTCGCGCAGGACTTCTTCCTCGACACGGCGAAGCGCGGCCCGCACGGCGGCGATTTGCGTAACAATATCGATGCAGTAGCGGTCTTCCTCGAGCATACGCGCAAGACCGCGCACTTGCCCCTCGATACGGCTCAATCGCTTCAGAGTGGATGACTTGCTTTGTTTGGTCATCATTGACCTATACCCCCACAGGGTATATATGGCAAGCGAAAAGCGCTTCCGCAGCAAGCGGAACAGGAGACCTATCATGAGCGCAGAGCACCAGGCTGACGGCAACGCCCATGAGCATGCTTCGCATCATGGCGCCATGGTCAGCGCGGGTAGGGCCAAGGATCCGGTGTGCGGGATGACGATCGACCCGCACACCGCCAAGCACAAGCACACGCACGAGGGTAGCGTTTGGTATTTCTGTTCCGCCGGCTGCCGCCAGCGGTTCATTGCTGCACCGGACAAATACCGGTCGGGGAAGCAAACCACCGAGCCGGAACCGGCCGGGACCGTCTACACCTGCCCAATGCATCAGCAGATCCGCCAGGTTGGACCTGGCTTCTGTCCGATTTGCGGTATGGCGCTTGAACCGGTCGACGCCGGTGCGGAATCGGGCCCAAATCCCGACCTCATCGACATGAGGCGTCGATTTTGGATCGGCCTGGTGCTCACCATTCCTGTCGTCATCCTCGAAATGGGTGGACACCTCGCCAATCTTCACATGCTGCTCGGGGAGCGCTTCGGCAACTGGCTTCAGCTGGTGCTGGCGACGCCGGTCGTCCTTTGGGCGGGATGGCCATTTTTTGTACGCGGCTGGGCGTCGGTGAAGTCGCGCAACCTCAACATGTTCACGCTGATTGCGATGGGCACGGGTGTCGCCTGGACGTACAGCATTCTTGCCACTTTATTCCCTGGGCAGTTCCCCTCCGCCTTCCGAGGAAGCGACGGCGCCGTTGCTGTTTATTTCGAGGCAGCTGCGGTCATCACCGTACTTGTCTTGCTTGGCCAGGTGCTTGAGCTCAAGGCGCGGGAGCAAACGAGTGGAGCGATCAAAGCCCTTCTTAACCTGGCACCGAAACGGGCTCGGCGCGTTGGCAGCGACGGCAATGATGAGGACGTCGCATTGGAGGACGTGGCCGTCGGTGACCGCCTTCGCGCTCGACCCGGTGAGAGCATTCCAGTTGATGGCGAAATCGTCGATGGACGCAGCTCTATCGACGAGTCGATGGTAACAGGCGAATCCATGCCGGTGACCAAGTCGGCGGGCGACAAGGTAATCGGCGGCACCATGAACTTGAGTGGCAGCTTCATCATGCGCGCCGACCGGGTTGGCCGTGACACCATGCTCGCGCGGATCGTCCAGATGGTGGCGGAGGCGCAAAGAAGCCGCGCTCCCATTCAGCGCCTTGCCGACCAGGTGGCCGGATGGTTTGTGCCGCTCGTTATAGCGGTTGCTGTGCTTGCCTTTGTTGCTTGGGGGCTCTGGGGACCGGAACCACGCTTTGCTTATGGGCTGATTGCGGCCGTTTCTGTCCTGATCATTGCCTGTCCGTGCGCCCTAGGTCTTGCAACGCCGATGTCGATCATGGTCGGTGTGGGCCGCGGCGCACAAGCAGGCGTGCTCATCAAGAACGCCGAAGCCCTGGAGCGCTTTGAAAAGGTCGACACAATCGTGGTCGATAAGACAGGCACACTGACAGAGGGACAACCGCGCGTGGTTGCGGTGCGCCCCGCTGCACCGTTCGCCGAAGACGACATTCTGCGCCTGGCAGCAAGTCTTGAACGGGCGAGCCAGCATCCGCTTGCGGGCGCCATCGTCAGTGCTGCCAAGCAACGCAACCTCCCACTAGCTGACGTAGAGGAATTCGATGCCCCCGTGGGCAAGGGTATCATTGGCAACGTCGAGGGTCGGCGCCTCGTGATCGGAAACGCGCGGCTTCTGACGGACTCCGGCATCAACCTCGATGCTCTGGTGGCCGAAGCCGATCTGCTACGGCAGCAGGGCGCTACCGCGATCTTCATGGCCATTGACGGGAAAGCTGCCGGCGTTGTCGCCATCGCCGATCCGATCAAGGACACGACCCCCGCCGCCATTGCGGCGCTGCAGGCCGAGGGCATTCGCGTGGTCATGCTGACGGGCGACAATGCGACGACCGCGCAGGCGGTAGCGGCGAAGCTCGGCATCACGGATGTCCAGGCCGACGTACTACCGCAGGACAAAAGCGAGGTGGTCCAGCACCTTCGCGGACAGGGTCGGGTGGTGGCGATGGCCGGCGATGGTATTAACGACGCACCTGCTCTTGCGGGCGCGGATGTTGGCATTGCGATGGGCACCGGAACGGACGTAGCGATGGAAAGTGCCCATGTGACCCTGCTCAAGGGGGACCTGAACGGCATAGTGCGGGCGCGTCGGCTGTCCGCAGCGACCATGTCTAATATCCGGCAAAACCTTTTTTTCGCCTTCATCTACAATGCCGCAGGCGTGCCCGTGGCGGCGGGCCTTCTCTATCCATTGCTTGGCGTTTTGCTGTCGCCCATTATCGCGGCAGCGGCGATGGCCCTTTCTTCGGTTAGCGTCATCGGCAACGCGCTGAGGCTCCGGACGGTGTCTTTGTGAGCGGTGACATGCTGCCATTGGTGGCGCCGTGTTGGTTGTGCTCGAGACGCCCGCCACCGATTGCAGCTAGCGGCAGCTATGCCGCCAAGACGCTCACGGCGGGTGGCGCACGGCGAGCCGCGACAACTCAACTGCTGCTTGAGCGCGAGTGCGGGAAGCGCCACGGCAGCCAGTAACGACCCGAGATGCAAGCCCGCGAGAGATATGCAAACGCATTTCCCAGGTGGCGTGGACAGGGCAGGAACGTATTCGTTCAGGCGCTATTAATGCTATTGGCTGCTCAATTCCCGCAGGGCGGGTGGACGTACAGATGGGTCCTGGTCAATTGACCATAAACATGCTTGCCGCTGGAACGGGTTCAACGCGGGAGGGAGAACGTGAGGCTTGAACCGCCAAGCGGCTCTAGAATTTCGGTTACGACTGAGGGCGCCTATTCCTCAATCGTGGTTCCGCACGGAAATGGCGGCGGTCCGATGCGCTATTCCGTGGGCCTGTTCGTACTGGCGTGGCTTGGAGGGTGGGTCCTTGGGTTTGTCAGCGTGGTCCGGACCTTGTCGTCCGGCCGGACCCCCAGTGGGGTTTACGCCTTCTTGGTGTTCTGGCTGGCAGCCTGGACCCTGGCAGGCGTCTGGGCGCTGTATTTGGCCTATCGAACGTTTCGCCCCTCCGTGCCTGAATCGCTGAAGTTGATGCCGAACGGCGTGACCTACGACTCCGGCGTCCCGCCGTTGCAACTGTATTTCAGTTACGTATCGCCCAAAGAAGCATGGAAGTCCATGTTTCCCAAAAGGACGCGCATCGAGCTCGATCGCCGGAAACTCCAGTCCTTGCGTCTGAGGGAAACAAATGATGGAAATCGACTTACGATCGATGCTGACGCGTTGCGTCTCGATCTAGCGCAATCGGCCAGCGAGATTGAACGCGAGTGGTTGTATGACGTGCTGGCTAAGCGCTATTCGCTCCCTTTGCCGCAGAAAAGATAGAATTGGCTGGCTCGCGCTTGGAGCATGAGCCCCCCTGCCGTCGTAGGTCCTCAGCAACGACCTTGCCGAGATTATGGTAGATTGCGACACATCGATACTCATAGTCACTCTCCATGTTGCTCGACAATGGCCGCCCACAGGCTCCAGGCCTCAAGGTCGAAGTCTGCCCCTGGAGCGTCGAGCGCCGTCTGAACCATGACCAGCTTGGAAATCGGATCGACACAAACGTACTGTCCCTTATAGCCGACCAGCGCGAACTGACGGCGGTTTCCGCCAAAAAGCCAAAAGAGATACCCAAATCCAAACAGCTTCGTTGCTCTTCCGGGTAGGAGATAGGCGTCAGATGGCCGAACCGTCGTGGCGTCGATCATCCACTGCGCTGGAATGATCTGTTCGCCGTCCCAGCCGCCGTCATAAGCGAGCAAGCGGCCGAGGCGCGCGTAGTCGCGCAACACCGCATTGAAGCCGAAGTGGGCAAGCTCGAAGCCTTCGGCGTCCAAGAGCCACTTCGCGTCGGCTTCCGCTCCGATCGGCTCCCAAACTTTATCGTGCAGATACTCGGACGCCGATCTGTCGACCGCGTAATGCAGCACCAGTCCCAGCACATCCGGTTCGATGCTTGCGTAATGGTACCTGGTCCCCGGACTTGCTATGCGACGATTGAATTGCGCAATGCTCCGAAGCGTTCCTTTGCTGTAGAATCCAGCGCCGGCGACCATGTCATTCCACAGTCGATTGAGATCGCGCCCACCGTCCCGGTTTTCCCCAAAATCGACGCCCGACGACATATGCAGGAGATCCCGGATTGGAGTCGCCCCGTACTCTGTGCCCTTAAGGCCCGGCACGTAGGCTTCGACCTTGTCGTCGACCGATTTGATCGCCCCCTCGGAGATCGCAATACCGATCAATACGCCGATGATCGATTTGACCATCGACTGCGAGACGAACCGGTCATGGTCCCTCCGACCGTATTGGTAGCTTTCGAAAAGGATCTGATCATCCTTGCAGACCAGCAGGCCAGTGATGGGGTTACGCGACATGTAGTCGGACAGCGAATGCTCAGCTCCGCGAAATCGGTACCGAACCTCGCCAAGTGAGCATTTGAACGTCCATGGCTTCACCGCGCGCTTGATTTGGCGAGTCGGATACAGGGCATCGAGATGACTGAACGCGCCAACGCGATACTTCGGCTCCCACGGATTGCCCTGCCGTCGCGCCAATGACACGTCTGGGACAGGATAACCATTCGCTGCCCCGTAAAGTTCGGCATTGGGTCCGGTTGTTGAAAAAATTGGCCCATCGCAATTCGCGCCCAGGCGATCGACAGCAGGCGGACCGGCAATTGCAAACTTCGAAGTGGTCTCGCACGCAATTGCGGACGCCATGCTTGCCAAAGCTTGGCGACGGGACATCAGGCTTGAGGACGCCTTCAACATCGGATCTAGACTGGTTCCGCAGGTTCGACGCTGTTCGGGTTGGTCATCAAAGTCATCAAACATGTCTCTCTCTGGGGCACGAACCGCCATTGTGGCTATCGATCCACGGCATGGCCGGAATTGCTAGTCTTGCAGACAGCGATCGAGATCGCAGACGCTGGGTGCGGCTAGCCGCCGCTGATCCGCAACTGACCCAAAGACCTCGCTGCCTCGCGGCACACCTCAGCGTGGCCCAGCACATGTTGTACAACACAACGTATGCCAGTCAGTCCTGCTTCCTCTGATCACAGGGGAAGCCGGCCGGGAAGATAGAACAAGACCCAGCAGAGAACGCTAAGACAAAGCGCGCTCCAGCCGGCGAGCACGCCGCGGTCGAGCCACGCCATCGCCGGCTTTGCTGGATTTCCCTGAGTTTCGAGATGCGCTCTGAGCCGGTGGATCACCAAAAGGCCCGGCACGCAGAACAGAACTCCAAGCGGAAGTGGATCGATGAGCAAACGAAAGAGGGAAGACGCATATGCCATGTTTGGCGCGAGCGCGGCCACAACAAAGCCAACGGATAGTAGCCTTGTCGCTATAATGCGTCCGCGGGTGAGCTGCACGGACTCGAGGGGAACGTCCAACGTCATGGAGCGCAGGGCAAACCGCACCCAAAGAATGATCACCACCAAAGTGAAGCCAAGGGCAAACATGAGGGCAAACACGACTGCCTCCTGATGTCAGCACTTTCGCCGCCAAGCCCCACACCGCGTTTCGGCCGCCGCGGGCCGGTGCATGTTTCTGACCTGGTTCGCATTGGGGTGGTCACCACAGATGCGCCGCCACGGTTGTTCGGTTGGATGAATGGGCATTTGTGGCGAGAGCAAGGAACATCTGGAGTTTGGGCGAGACCGATCATCCCGCCGCCGCAGCAGCTGTCAGAAATCGGCGGTCACCCGACGCACCGGAAGGGTTTCAATCCCCCAACGGCAACCAAGCAGACCCAGACGGGCGCGGCGGGACTGCGCGGACATTCTGGCGCTAATCTGCGCGGGCTCCCGGTCGATGCGTGGCAACCACATGACGCAACCGCGGGCGGGAATGACGGCCTCGATGTTGTCGCACATTACCGACAGTAGGGGTGCAGGACCGAGTTGAGACCGATCCCACGCCGCGCCAGTTCACCACAAGCCGCCGATCCGGGCGCGGGCATAATGTCGGCGCACGCTTGTGGAGAGCCACAATGACCCTAAAGCAAGGCGTCGTCGTTGTTGTGGCGTTGATTGCTATCGCAGTACTGACGCGGATAATCGCAGACGTGCTCGATATCCCGCGCACTGAGGCGGGGTGGCTTACGGTGTTGATGGTAGGCATTCTCGGGCTCGCTTGGCGGCGTTGGCATAGTCGAGTAGCAAAGCCGCCGCAATGAGGACGACGACGATCACCTGCAGAGGACCCTTGGTGGATTGTGTGGAAACTAGTGACCACCAAGGCGCTCGCCTCAGATGTCGTGGTGAAGACATCCCTCGTGCCACGGATTGATGGGGGGCTACCCGCACACACCTTGCTGCAGCCGCTCAACTTCAAGATGCCGTAACGACGGCAGTCGCACGCCATCTGAGAACTGGAGACGCGATCCACTACACTTAGATGGCTGTAGATCTTTCTGTTCTTAATACGCTCGCGTATTTTCGGTTGCAGTGGAAAACTCGCCGTGGCTGCGGGTCTCGTTGTGATGATCGCGACCGACCCACTACGGCGATAACCGGCAGATCACCCAAATTTCGGCATCTTTTTACCCTCCTTACGCGGTGGAGAGTGTCTCGCGACTCCTACTCCAGCCATAGAGAGGCACGACATGAAAGGCGAGCTTGTCGAGTTTACAAGAAGCGCCCTTGCCGCCGGCAAAGGACGCGGAGATATTGCCGATGTCCTTCGGCGGGCAGGCTGGGCCGCACCCGACATTAGGGCCGCTATAGATGCCTTTGCCGACGTATCGTTTCCTATCCCGGTACCGAGACCAAAACCATACCTTTCGGCTCGCGAGGTGTTCGTATACCTAATTCTCTTCTCAGCGCTTTATGGGTCCGCTTTCAGCTTTGGCGCGCTGCTATTCGAATTTATCAACCGAAGTTTCCCAGATCCTCTTGACACTCAGCGCGTCAATTTTATTCGGTATTCGAATGACACGATTCGATGGAACATATCTATAATACTTGTAACATTCCCACTTTTCTATTTTACCTTTCGTGCGGTAACGCGAGAGCTCGAGAAAGATCCAATAAAGCGCGCATCCCTACCACGTAAATGGCTGACATATTTGACGCTGTTCATTGCTGGCGTGACACTCGTTGGCGATACAGCAGTCCTTATTTACAACATGCTGGGCGGAGAACTCACTATCCGCTTTCTACTCAAATTTGCGACGATTGCAATTATCGCCGGCGGCATATTCGCGTATTTCTTACAGGACATGCGAAAAGAGGAACAAATATGAAGCTACAGCGAGCGACGTTATTCGCTGTGCTCTCGGGGAGCGCGATGTTCGCGGCAGTTGTTATCGGACTGATTGTAATCGGCTCGCCGCACGAGCTGCGTATGCGTCGATTGGATCAGACGCGGGCAGACGACCTTCTAGTGATCTCCGGCGCGATCAGAAGTTATCGGCTTACGCACGATAACTTGCCTCAGAAACTTGACGAGTTACAAGGATTACAACAGGCTATCTATCGCTTGAAAGATCCCGTCGGACGACCCTACGAGTATACAGTCAAGGACACCTTTTCATATGAACTCTGCGCCGAATTTGACACGGCGACAGACGCGACGACCGCCGTCCACTTAGTCTTCGAGAAGCATGGCCAAGGTAGGCAATGTTTCACTCAAGAGGCAAGGCCACCGGCAACCCGTTAATCAGCCCTCCGCCATCGGCTTGATCCATAAGGCGGATGTTTCTGATTGAGGTCCGCCGCATGTCCGCCTTGACAGAGCGGTCAAAGTTGTAGGGCGGCATCGATTGTCGAATGGGAGCAATACCCTATCACGTTTGGTAGGAAGCTGACGACCAACGGAGGTGGCGTGTTGGATGGTTACGTTGCCGCCCGGCTGTCGTGTTGCGCGCTGATGCGGGTGCGCGGTCGCCGTTTGTGGTGGGGGTCCGCGGTTGCCGTCTCTCACGGCTTGGCCTAGCGGTCCGCGCGCCCGGTGAACAAGGCTACCCCCGCTGTTTTTCTCGTGCGAACTCTATTGGCGAGCGTCGCCGATCTTTGCCTTCAACCACATCCAACCGGCGAAACGGCGAAACCGGAACCGAACTGGGCGCCAACGCTCCCGCGTGGCTGATCTGCCACACGTCTTGCCCCCCGGTGCAGCCGAGGGATCAAGTGCCAGTACGTTGCGCAGCCGTCGGTGCCCAATACCGGAAGCCTTGGTCACAGACGGCGTGCGCCGGTCCCCAGATTTCAATCGGGTCGCGAAACAATAGCGGCCGACCCTCTGACGGAAGCCCATCGCATGGCGGAAGCGCAAGGGCCATGGGCGCTGCCCAGGCGGCTCGCTCCTATCGGGTCGTCTGCGCCCTCATAGCCAGCACTGGTACCCCGCCGAGAAGGGGCAGCCAAGACGGCAAGGTACGTCAGATTAT
>Ga0126384_10000626_pt1 | contig 19851 bp, 15 predicted proteins | sample PanSoiMetPlot_36_FD_92543 | JGI IMG/M metagenome (GOLD analysis project Ga0126384, IMG submission 92543) | Tropical forest soil microbial communities from Panama - MetaG Plot_36 | ecosystem: Environmental > Terrestrial > Soil > Tropical forest > Bulk soil | place: Panama | collected 2016-02-17 | reverse complement strand
GTCGCGTTTGGAGCCTTCCGCCGCGACAACACCGAAGCGCTGTATGCGGCGAGCGGCGGCACGTTGACGCCGATCGCCGAGACCGGGAGCATGTTCAGCTCGTTCCATAACAATGGTGGTCCGTCGCTCAACGATACGGGGGACGTCGCGTTCAATGCCGATCGCGGCGGTGGGTGTGGCCTCGCGATCTTCATCAGCAGCCAAGGGGTCATCTCCCTCGTTGCCGGGAGCACCGACGACGGCAGCTTCACCGTCATCGAAGGACGCCCGGCCATCCCCACCTTCGGAGCGGTAGCGTTCCTCGCCTTTTTCCGCGCTGACGACGTGTCAGGCGCTGGAGTTTTCGTCGGCGACAGCTCCGGTGCCCCACCGACGCTCGTCGCCATTGCCAACGTCTCCGGCACTCCAGCGATGAATGGAGCCGGGATCGCGGCTTACATCGACGTGGTCGAGGGCGGCAACGAGGTCATCTACACGAAAACGGGGCCTGACGATCCGGCTGTCGAAGTGGTCCGGACCGGCACTCCGCTGTTCGGCTCCACGGCGACACTGCTTGGCCTTTCGACGTACGGCTTCAATGAAAGCGGTCAGCTCACGTTCGGCGCCCAGCTGGCAGACGGACGAAGCGTCATCGTGCGCGCGGACCCCGGCGACCCCGAACCCTAGCCGCTCTCCTCTACGGTGAGCAGATCTAAAGACGAGCAACCCCGGAGGCGTTAATGTCGAAGTTAACTCTAAAATGCTCTCTTAGAGAGGAAATCGGGCGATCGAGGTACAGCTCAACTTCAATTGTCGATCAGTACGCGAGCGCGCGGCGGGTTCACTCGCCTTCTTCCACGGTGAGCTGATAGGAATCCTGGAAGTTCGATTCGCGGTTCTTCGAATCGCGGACTTCGAAAAAATAAACGGCCGGATCGGCGCTGTAGTGGATGATCTCCGGAGCGTCGCCCTTGGCGCGATCCGCTGTTTGCACCAGCGACAACCTTCCGTCCTCCTGCATGCGGTGCAGGTAAAGGCCCACGTGCAGCTTGAGGACGCCGGTCACCGAAGCGCGGATCGCCGTCTTCACCGGCTTGTTCGAGAGGTCGAGGCGAAAATAATCGACGTCCCTCTTCGGGTGGACGGTGCCGCGAATTGGGTGGTTGAGCGCGATCGGCGTTGCCGTTTCGGGCGTGTTGTTGGGCTCGCGCTCTTCGCTGCCGTTGTCGGGGATAACGGTCGCGGTGAGTCGGTAGGGCTGTTCCGCGTTTTCGTAATCTCGAACCAGCTTTCCATCCACCTTGCGCAGCGCGCCCTCCACCTTCAGCCAGCACACGCCCGGGCAGTACACGTTGTTGAGAATCTCGGGCTCCTTCACGCCCCCGTCGTTGGCGCGCAAGAGAACTTGCTCTCCCTTCCCATCCTCGGTCGGCTTCACCACCGAGAGCACGAGGTCCAATCGCTCGACTCCGGAGAGTTGGAACTTCGCCAGGACCGGTTGTTCCGTCCTCATTACGTAATAGTCGAGGTCTCCCTTCGGAGAGATGAAGCCCTCGCGGAAACTGTTGGGCGAGAGCGGCGTGGCTTTTCCAATTTCGTCGTTGGGCTCGAGCTCGGCGTTCGCGCCCGCCTCTTCCCTGCTGACGGTTAGCGTGTACGGCTTCTGCGCGTTGTAACCGCGCCTCGCTTCTTTGCCGCTTCCCGACCAAGCGCTGCGGAGCACCAGGTAGATGATTCGATCGGTTGCCCGCACTCCGATGTTTCGCAGTGAAAGGCCTTCGCCGTCCTTGCCGCGCGCTTGAAAGAGCGGGGCTTGCGCTTCGGTCAGCACCTGCAAATCGTACCGGACCCCTTCGACTCCGGTAAGCTCGATGCGCAGCGCGATCCGCGGCGCCTCGAACGGAGCTGCGATCTGAGATAAGCCCGAGTCTGCGTCGACCGCGCCCGCATCGGCTCCTGCGGCTGCTTCGGGAGGCGGAGGACTCGAGGCATCTGCGGATTCGGACGCCGGCGACAGCTCGTATCGGTACCAATCCTCGTCCGCCGAGTGAGCGATGAACCCGGAGATCGATTGCCCCAAGGCGACTGCATTTGCGTCCGCGGCGCGGTCGTTCGGTTCGAACTCAAACCCCGGTGCAGGGTCGCTGAACAAGGCGGTGAGCGAATACGCTCCTCCGGCGCCCCGCTTGACCGAGAAGACTTTGATCAGCAGCTTCGACTTGACGCCCAGATTGGGGATTCGCTCAGGCTTCCCCTCGCCCTCGCTGTTCACCATCGCGAGGCGATTTCGGTCGGCGTCGTAGACCTCGATTGCCACGTCGGCGCCGGGAATACCGCTCACGGTCACGTCAACCGTCTTTGGCGTTGCAGGCGCCAGCAGGTACCAGTCCTCGTCGGGCTTCGACGGATCCGCCGAAAGACTGGCAGCCACCACGGATGAGTCAGTCAGGACCTGGGCCTGCTCCGGCCGATCGTTCGGCTCTCGCTCGGTCAATTGCACAGGACCGGCGGCCACTTGCCCGGCATCTTGCACGATCTGCGGCTCCCGAGAGCAGCTGGCTACAAGCACGCAGATCGCAATCCGACGCCAAGCTGTCATGGCTCTCCAGCCCGTTGTCACCACCGGGGCCTCGGTGTCAAACTCTACCCACAACACCGCGCCATTCCCTTTCATCCCCGAGGGCTGGAACGCGCCAGGCATCTCGTTGCATCATGCGCTCGCAATGAACCGCCTCTGCTGCTTTTTGTTGATCTCTCTGCCGGCGACGGTCGCGGCTTCGCCGCAGATCGGCTACGCACAGGCTACAGGCTACTACAAACAGGACTCGCGACCGACACTGTATCAGCCGCTGAATTTGCTCGACGGCCGTGAAATCACGAGTTGGTGCAGCGCGACCGCAGACGTGATGGCAGAGACGCTGACCTTCGGCTTCAAGGGCATGGCGACGATCGACGAGATCCGGATCTACACCGGCAACGGCTTCGACGATCGAACGTTTCAGGAATTCGGGCGAGCGAAGAAGTTCGTCCTGCGCAGCCCCAGCGGCGCGCAAACCCTGACGGTGAGCGACCGGCGAGGCCTGCAGGCGATTGCGCTGAGCCCGCCGATGTCCGGGATCGAGTTCATCATCGACATCGTCGATCAATATCCGGCCGAGGACCCGGAGATGCCGGTTTGCATCACGGACATCGTCTTCTATTCCGAGGGCAAGCCGCTCAATGGCTCGTGGCTTACTCAGAAGCTGAAGTACGACCGGAACCAGAATCCGCTTTTGGGAACTTGGTTCGCCGGGCCCGAGGGCGCCGCGGACCGCTTTCTCTCCTTCTTCTTCGACGGGACGTATCGCTTTGCTTACGAGCCGTACGATCCGGAAGCGAAACGACAATCGTTCATGGGTTTGTACGAAGCCTCGGGCGCTCACCTCACGCTGGAGGTTCCGGGCAAAGGAAAGATCTCCGCCCGTCCGCACCGCGAGACGAAGGAGCAAACGCCGGGGAATGTCCGCCGAACGCTGGTGCTGGACGGCGATTTACCCGACGGGCTCAAGCAGGCGTATCGAGATCGCCTGTAAGCCGCGAGTCGCCTTCGACTAAATGGCGGCGCTGCGTTTTCTTCCGCTGAAGCGCTGGAAAAAGTCGACGATCTCGCGAAACGCGACCTTGATGTCGGTGGCGTCCTTGAATTCGGACTCGAGGAAAATTCCGCCGCAGGATTCACACGTATCGTATTGGAGCGGATGCTGGCGCTGCCCCCCATCGACGCTGACCAGATCGACCTGACATTCTGGGCATTGGCCGGTGAGCGCTTCGGTATCCACCTTGCCGCCCAAGCTCTCGAGGCCGGGCAAGTTGTTGTGCAGCAGTACCCTGTTCAGGTCGGCGACGTCGATCCACAAGCCGCCGCACTCACCACACTTGCGTACCGTGGTTCCGTCCCCCTCGAGCTCGGCCATCTCGACGTTACAGCCGGGGCAATCCATCAGAATTTCTGCTCCTGGTTTGGGATGAGCTTAGCTCTCCGTCTGAAATCATAGGTCCTCGAAATTTTGCGTTGCAACCCGACAGTGGCCACCCGTGGAAATAGTTCAACTCATGCCCTGGCGCGACGAACATTTGCACCCAGGCTTCTCAGCTTCCGGTCCAATCTCTCGTAGCCCCTATCCAGGTGGTATACCCGGTAGACGTCCGTCCGACCATGGGCCCTAAGGCCGGCGAGGATGAGGGAGGCTGAAGCCCTCAAATCCGTGGCCATGACGGGCGCGCCGGAGAGGCGCTTGACGCCTCTGACCACGGCCGTCGACCCCTGAATCCTGATGTCCGCACCCATCCGCCGCAGCTCGGAGACATGCATAAACCGGTTCTCGAAGACGTTTTCGGAGATCAGGGCCGTCCCATTGGCAACCGACATCAGTACCATCAATTGCGCCTGCATATCCGTCGGGAAGCCAGGGTGGGCGCTGGTTGTCACGTCGACCGAATGAATGTCCCTCGGGCCCCTGCAGCGCAACCCCCCAGCGCAAATGATCTGGCATCCTGCTGCGCGAAGCTTCTGAACGACCGCATCCAGGTGCTCCGGCACGGCATTCCTCACCAGGATATCGCCCCCAGTAATAGCGGCTGCGACTAAAAGTGTGCCGGCCTCGATTCGATCCGGCAGGATCTCATGCTCGGCCGGCTTGAGTGCATCGACCCCTTCGATGGAAATCGCGCTCGTGCCCGCCCCCGAGATGCGGGCGCCCATCTTGTTCAAGACCTGCGCCAACTCTTCCACTTCCGGTTCGCAGGCGGCGTTCTCGAGCAGGGTTCGTCCTTCTGCGAGCGACGCAGCCATCACCAGATTCTCAGTCCCGGTCACGGTGATCAAATCGAACGCAAAAGGGGCGCCGCGCAGTCGTTTGGCGCGCGCATCCACGTAGCCGCCATGCAACCGAATGTCTGCGCCAAGCGCCTTCAGACCCTTGAGGTGCTGATCGATCGGCCGAGCGCCGATCGCGCAGCCCCCCGGCAAAGACACCCGCGCCCGCCCATAGCGAGCGAGCAGGGGACCCAAAACCAGTACGGAAGCGCGCATGGTCTTTACCAGGTCGTACGGCGCCTCCGGCGACACAGTAGAGGGTACCGTCACCTCGCATTCGTGAGCTCGACGTCGCTCCAGCCGCTCCGCCTCACAGCCCAGCGTTCGGAGTACTTTGAGCATCGTCGCGACGTCCACCAGATTGGGCACGTTTCGAAACACGTGTCGCCCTTCCGCGAGTAAGGACGCCGCGAGTATGGGAAGCGCTGCATTTTTCGCTCCGGAGACCGAAATCTCCCCGGACAGCCGGTTTCCGCCTGTGACGATGATCTTGTCCATCGCGCGCTCGGGCTAAGGCTTGTAGCCGAAGACCAGCCGATCCAGCCGAGACAAGTCCTTGCGCAGCCCGGCCCTGACCAATCCGGCGGACTGCAAGAGCCGCAGGGCTTCCGGTCCCTGGCCCTCGCTGATCTCCACTGCCAGCATTCCTCCGGGCTCGAGCCAGCTGGGCGCCTGGTCCGCGAGCCGGCGCGTGATTTCCAAGCCGTCTCGACCCCCGTCCAAAGCCATCCTCGGCTCTCGACCAACCTCCGCCGCGAGAGCCGCAATTTCCTCAGAGGGCACGTAGGGCGGATTGCTGACGACGACGTGAAAGAGGCTGCCCCGCTCGAGCGGGCCGAAGAGATCTCCCTCCAAAACGCGCACGCGGTCGCCCACCTTCAACGTTGCCGCGTTGCTGCGCGCGACCTCGCACGCCGCCGGCGATAGCTCGGTTGCAAAGACGGTCGCATTCGAGCGCTCGGCGGCCAGCGTCACCGCCACGCAGCCACTTCCCGTGCACAGGTCGAGCACTCGATACGGCGCATCTTTCGGAATGGCCTCCAGCGCTGCATCGACCAGAAGCTCCGTCTCCGGGCGCGGAATCAGCACCCGAGGATCGACTGCGAAGGGCCGGCCGTAGAACTCGCGGGTTCCAGTGAGGTACTGAGTGGGCTCGCCGGAGATGCGGCGCTCGATCAGCGCGCGGTACGCCGCCAGCTCCTTCGGCTTCAGCGGGCGGTCGAGGTCGACGTAGAGCTGAACTCGCGTGCCCTGCAGAACGAAGGCGAGCAGCACCTCGGCGGTCAGCCGCGGCGCATCGACGCCGCGCCGATTGAAGTAGTCCGCGGTCCAGCCGAGGACGCTGCGGATGGTCCAGGTGTCGTTCATTCTTCGGCTTGCGCCTGCTTCGGTTGTGGCTCGCCCGCCGCCTGTCGAAGCGCTGCGGCCTGGTAGTAGGTTCGGCAGGCGTCGATCACGTCGTCGAGGTCGCCGGCAAAGAGCGCGGCCAGGTTGTAACGGGTGTAACCGATGCGGTGGTCGGTCATTCGGTCCTGGGGAAAGTTGTAGGTGCGGATTTTTTCGCTGCGGTCGCCAGTGCCGACTTGGCCCTTGCGCAGGCTGTCGCGCTCGGAGCGGATCCGGTCCTGCTCCACCTGAAACAGCTTCGCCCGCAGCATTCGCATCGCCTGTGCGCGGTTTTTCGTTTGGCTCTTCTCCTGCTGGCACTTCACCACGATGCCGCTGGGAATGTGCTTCAACCGCACCGCCGAGTCCGTGGTGTTGACGCTCTGGCCGCCGGAGCCGGTGGATCGCATCACCTGAAGCTCGACGTCTTCGTCTCGGATTTGGATGTCCACCTCTTCCGCCTCGGGAATTACCGCCACGGTGACGGTGGAGGTGTGGATCCTGCCCTGCTGCTCTGTCGCCGGCACGCGCTGAACGCGGTGCACTCCTGATTCATACTTCATCGACGAGTACACGCCATCGCCGCTGAGCGTGACGATCACCTCTTTCATCCCACCGACATTGCCGGGGTTCGAGTCGGCGATCTCGGCTTTCCAGCCGCGCTTGGATGCGTATCGGAGGTACATCTGGAGCATCTCTTCCGCGAAGAGGGAGGCTTCGTCTCCTCCGGCCCCAGCCCGGATCTCGAGGATGACGTCCTTTTCATCGTTTGGATCCTTGGGGATGAGCAGAACTTTGAGCTGATGCTCGAGTTGCTCGCGCCGCTGTTTTAGCTCGGGCAGCTCCTCGCGCGCCATCGCCTTGATTTCGGCCGCTTCTGCGCTTGCCAAAAGCTCCTCGATGTCCCGCAGCTCACTCGAAACCTTCTTGTAGGCGCGGAAAGTCTCGACCAGCTTCTCCAGGGAAGAACGCTCCTTGGCGACCTTCTGATACCTAGACGAATCCGCCAGCACGTCGGGATTGGACAGCTCCGCCTCGAGCCGCTCAAACCGGCGTTCGACTTCTTCGAGCTTGTCAATCATGATGAGATCCATGAAGGGGAATCGGACCAAGAAGAAGTTGCGCAACCGGGCCAAGCCGAAGCGAGCCGCGCTCAAGCGCGGGCGGATCCGCCGCCGAAAAGCCGCCGGGAGATAGTCGCACGCTAGGGCCTCTGGCCGATGAGCTGCGGCAGCGGCTGGGCGAAGCCGCGCGAGTATTCCGCGAGATGATTCAGCACCGCGGCCGCGGGCTCCCCGTCCACGAGGACCGGCTGCATTGGGAATTGTGGGTAGCGATCGATCCGCAGTGGAATCACCTCACTGTCAAGATATCCTGCCGGCGAAAAGCGCGCCTTAAACAGCGCCCCTTCCTTGTTCTTGGGATCCCAATTGCCGCCGAAGACAAAGTTTCCGAGCGAGTAGACGATCGGCGCGCCCCGGTAGAGCTCCATGCCCTGGAGCACGTGGGGATGCGAACCCAACACCGCCGCGGCTCCGGAGTCAATCGCCGCCCGGGCGAGGCGAATCTGGTACGGCTCCGGGAAATGGCTTCCCTCGCGGCCCCAGTGAAAGAACGGAATCACCAGATCCGCGTGCGCCTTCGCCGAAGCCACATCCTCGCGCACCATTCCTTCGATCAGTCCTGCATCGGAATGGTGGCCCGCCACGCCGGGTTTTGCGTTGGTGGCGACGACTTCCGCCGGCTCGATGTTGTTGTCTCCGAGGAAGAAGTAACCGAGAAACGCGAGCCGCAGGCCGTTGCGCTCAATGATCGCCGGCTGGCGGGCCTCGGCGAGATTGCGCCCGGCGCCGAAATGGGGCAGGTGCGCTTGCTCGAGCGTCTCCAGCGTATCCAACAGCCCGAGCGGTCCGTAGTCCATCAGATGATTGTTGGCGAGGCTCACCGCACCAACGCCGCCCGCGAGCAGGGCGGACACCAGCTCGGGACGAGCGCGGAAGTTGAAGTTCTTCGGGATCTTGTCGCCGCGCCGTGTGAACGGGCATTCGAGATTGACCACGAACAGGTCCGTCCCTTTGACTGCGGGCTGAACGCCTTGGAAGCCGTACCCGAACATTGCCTCGCGGGACTGGCCCTTCGAGACCTGCTCGTCGAAGTACTCCTCGAAGTGGTACCCGAGCGTGACGTCGCCGCCGGCAACCAGAACGACCACCCGTTGAGGCGTCGCCGAGGCTGCCAAAGATGGAGCTTGGGCTTCGGAAGCGTCACGGACCGGTGTCAGCGGGGCGCCGCGGTCCCCATCGGCATTGCTCGGTTGGCTGTGCGCAGCCTGAGGAACGACCGAGCTTGGCGCCGCGCAACCGAAGGCGAAAATCGCTGCCCAGAGGACCGATCGCTTCATGCTTGAAAGTCCACCTTGCGTGCGAAGATCCACGACGAATAGGATTCTGCTCAGCGGATGGCACGAGAGAAAGACAATATCGCCTTATCCGACGAGCACAACTCGCGCGGGATCGAGCTGGCCGATCGAGGCTGGTTGGACGAGGCAATCAAGGAGTTTAAGAAAGCGATCGACCTCGATCCACACTCCGCGCACGCGCACGACAACCTGGCCACGGTGTACGCGGAGAAGAAGCTCTTCCGCGAAGCGCTCGCCGAGTACCTGACCGCGATCAACCTCGAACCCGACAGCGCCACCGCGCACTACAACCTCGCCTGCTTTCTCTCCACCCACGGGACGGACATGGCGATCGCGGAATACCGCGAAGCGATCGAGCTGGACCCCGAATACCCGGACGCGCACCTCAATCTGGGTCTGACCTACGCGGATCACGGACGCATCGAGGATGCGATGAAGGAGCTGCAAGTCGCCATCGATCTCGAGCCATCCGACGCCTTCCCGCGGCACGAGCTGGCAGCCTTGCTGATGGACGAGGGCGACTATCGCTCGGCAATAACCCAGCTCAAGGAAGTGACGCGCCTGGAACCAGACAACTTCGAGGCCCAGCTCGATTTGGGCATTTGCTTCGCGCAGAAGGGCTTCTACGCCGAAGCTGAACGGGCTTACGACAAGGCCCGCTCGCTCAACGCCGAAGATCTTCTTCTCAACTACAACATCGCAGCGCTCAACGCCCTCTGGGGGCGCTCCAAAGAGGCGATCGCGCACTTGAAGAAGGCGATGGCGCTGGACAAGAAGAAGGTCCAGGGTTGGATGTCCACCGACCCGATGTTCGATTCGCTCAAGGGCGAGCCCGAATTCGAGAGCCTCGTCTAACGACGATGGGACTCGGGCCGATCCTCCTCGCAATTTTGCTCGTTTTTGCCAACGGGTTCTTCGTGGCGACCGAGTTCGCCATGGTCAAAATCCGGCCCAGCCGCGTGCAGGCCTTGCTGGAGGAGGGCAGGCCGGGCGCGGCGAGCGCTTTCAAGCTGCTGCAGCGAATGGACGTCTACCTGTCGGCGACGCAGTTCGGGATCACCTTGGCATCCCTTGGCTTGGGGTGGATCGGCGAGCCTGCCTTCGCCCGGCTGATCGAGCCCGCTCTGCGCTTCTTCTTTCCGGCAGGCGACATCTCCGGCTTGACCCACACCCTCGCTCTGGCGCTGGCTCTGATTTTCATCACCTTCCTGCACATCGTAATTGGCGAGCTGGGAGCGAAAAGTCTGGCGCTTCAGAAAACGGAGGCCACCGCGCTTGCCCTCGCCTGGCCCATCCGCGCCTTCCACTACGTCTTCTTCCCCATCATCTGGCTGCTGAACGCCTTGGCGCGGCGAGTTCTACGGCTGTTCGGACTGCAGACGGCGAGCGCAGCCGCCGAAGCGCACAGCGAGGAAGAGCTGCGCGTGATTCTTGCCAGCTCGGCCGCCGCGGGAGCAATCGCAGTCCCTCGGGCTGAGCTCCTCGAGCGCGCTCTGGGCATGCTGGAGAAAACCGCGCGCCAAGTGCTGGTTCCTCGAAATCAGATTCGCTACCTCGATCTGGAGGAGCCGCTTGAAAAAAACATCGCCGACGCGAGGGCCTCGGCTCACACCTGGCTGCCGGTTTGCCGTGGAAATCTCGACCGAGTGGAGGGAGTGGTCAACGCCAAGGACCTGTTCTTCCTGTTGTCGCGCGGCGAGCTGAAATCGCTTTCACAGGTGCAGCGCCCGGTGCTCTTCGTCCCGGAGAACGTTTCGTTGGAGCAGCTTCTCTCTGAGTTTCGGCGTCGCCGCGCGCAGATGGCGATGGTCGTGGACGAGCACGGCGGCACCACTGGGCTGCTGACCATCGCCGATGTGGTGGCGGAGCTGGTCGGCGAAGTGGCCGAGTTGGAGAGCAGAACCGAGGAGGTCAAGACGCTTCCGGGCGGACGCTGGGAGCTTCCCGGGACCGCGCAGCTCGACGATCTGTCGGACCGGTTGGGGATGCACTTCGACATCGAGAATGGCGAGGTCACCACGATTGGCGGATTCCTGATGGCCAAGCTGGGGCGAATTCCCGAGCGCGGCGACCGTTGGTCCCTCGGCGACTACGACGTGGTGGTGGAGACAACGGAGGGCCCGCGCGTGCTCAAAGTTCGGATCGAGCCGAAGAGAGATGCGTTGGCCACCCGAGCACCCTCGGCCTAGCCTCGCGCGCCAACGGTAAGGCAACGTATGTTAACGTCAAAAATATTGTCGCCAGAAGTTGGACGTGCTACATCCGCGCGGCGATAACCGGCACGATGAGTAACAAACCGCGGCGAGCCAGCCGACCGCCTCGCGCCTAAAGCGGAACAGATGCGGATCCAGCGGCTCGATATCACCGGTTTCAAATCCTTCACCGATCACGCCGTCTTCTCGTTCGCGGATGGAATCACCGGCATCGTCGGGCCGAACGGCTGCGGAAAATCGAACGTCGTCGATGCGGTTCGCTGGGTGATGGGCGAGCAGAGCGCGAAGAACCTGCGCGGCCGCGCCATGGAAGACGTCATCTTCAGCGGCTCCGAGTCGCAGCCGGCGCTCTCCATGGCGGAGGTCTCGCTGACGATGCGGATCGACGAGGGGGATTCGCTCGCACCGCCGTACGCCGGCCGCGCCGAGATGACCATCACCCGCCGGCTGTTCCGGAATGGTGAATCGGAGTACCTGATCAACAAGACGCCGTGCCGCCTGCTTGACATCACCGAGCTGTTCCTCGGCACCGGCGTCGGAACGCGCGCCTATTCGATCGTCGAGCAGGGACGGGTGGGGCTGATCGTCTCCGCCAAGCCCGAGGATCGCCGCGCATTCATCGAGGAAGCCGCCGGGGTGACCAAGTACAAGGCGCGCCGCAACGTCGCCGAGCGCAAGATGGAATACACGCAGCAAAATCTGCTGCGCGTCCTGGACATCATCTCCGAGCTGGAAAAGCGCCTCGAATCCCTCGCTCGCCAGGCGAAGAAGGCGGACAGATACAAAAAGATCAAAGCGCAGATGCGCGAGATTGAGCTGCACGCGGCCTCGCACCGTTTCCTCGAGCTACAAGCGAGGGCAAAGTCGCTGGAGGAGAAGCTCGAGGCGCTCGGCGCTGAGGAGCGAAGCAGCTACCAGGCGGTTCGCAACCTCGAGGACACAATCGAGCGCGACCGCCGCTTGCTGGAGGCGGAAGATCAGGCGCTGCAGCTGCTCCAGCAGGAGTGTCACACGCTCGTCAATCGGGTTCAGCTTGCCGAGGCTCGGCTGAGTCACTGCGCCGACGACGCTCAGCAAGCGCAGCAGCGAATCGGACAGGATCGGCAGGAGCAGCGCGCCCTGGACCAGCGAAAGGTCGAGCTGGAAGACGCCATCCGCGGCCGGCAGGCCCAGACGCAAATCGATGACGCGAAGTGCAAGGAGGACGAGCTTTCGGTGCGGGCTGCGCAGGAGCAGCTGCGGCGACTTGCCCAGCTCGAAACCGAGCTGCTCCAGCGCCGGGCGCGCGAGCAGGAGATCCTGGTGGACATCGCCTCGCGGCTGGCGAACCAGGAGAGCGATTTGGCGAATCTGGCCCGGAGACGAGCGGAGCTGCACTCCGAGGCGACGAGAATTCGCTCGGAACGGGACGATCTCCGGGCGGATGAGCTCGTCCTCGAGAAGACGCGCCATCGGCTCGCGCAGAGCATCGCCGATCGGCGCCTCGCGGCAACGCAGCTCGTCGAGCGCCGCGGGCTTGAGGAAATCGGATTGGATGAGGCGCGACAGGGATTCGCCGACAACGAAGTGAAGGTCATCTCGCTGCGTGAAGCGCTGAGCGACAGGCGGGCGCGACTGAGCTCGCTGGAGCAGATTAAGCGCAACTACGAGGGCTTCGATCGCGGTGTTCGGTCGGTGATGCTAAAAGCCGGCGCCGCATCTTCAGAATCGGGTGTTTACGGCTTGGTTGCGGATGTGGTTTCCGCTCCTGCCCAACTGGAGAAGGCGATCGAGGCGGCGCTTGGCGAGCGGATGCAGAGCGTCATCGTCGAGGACACCGAAAAAGCGCTCGAGCTGATCGAGTACCTCAGATCCACCGCCGAGGGCCGCTCCACGTTCTTGCCTCTGCGGGCGGCCAGGGAGTCGAATCGGAGATCGCCGGAGCTCTCTCGCCCGGGGGTGGTTGCGGTTGCCGCCGATCAAGCAAGCTGCGACGAGGCTTTCGCGCCTCTGGTGCGCTCGCTCCTCGAAGACGTGGTCATCGTCACCGATCTCGTCGCCGCTCGCGACTTGGCGAAGGACGGTGCTGCGGGCTTCACTCTGGTGACGCTCGGAGGCGAGGTTCTCAGGCCCGACGGCGCGATCACCGGCGGCGCTCTCGAAGGTCCGGCGATGGGCGCGCTCCACAAAAAGCGCGAGATCGCCGAGCTGACCGAAGAGATCGCCACTGCCGAGCGGGAGTACAACGACTTCCTGACGCGCCACTACGCACTTCAAAAGCGGATCCAGCAATCGGAATGCGTGCTCAAAGGCCTGGCGAAGACGCAGCATGCCGAAGAGCTCGGCCTGGCGGCGGAGGAGAGAGATCTCCATCAAGCTGTCGAAGATCTATCCCGCATCCGCAGGCAGATCGCCGCCGCCGACCAGCGGCTGACGGGGATGGACGAAGCGCTCCGCGCCCTGGCCGCGGACGAGGAGGACGCCGGAGGCCGCTTGGCTCAGCTGCAGCTGGACCGCGCCGGCAAAGAAGAAGCGATCCGTCAGGTGAGCGATGAGCTGGAGGCCCTCAAGAGGCAGACCGAGGATGCGTCGAATGAGCTGACCCGCGTGCGCGTCGACGTTGCAGCACACGCGGAGCGCCTTCAGGCGGCGCGAAACGAGCTGAGCCAGTTGTGCGCTCAGCTCTCCGACGCCGGGGCGCGCCAGGGCCGCCTCGAGTCCAGTATTGAAGAGGCAGCGAAGAAAGCGGAGGACATTGCCTGCTCGATCCGCCTCATCACCGCCGAGCGAGACGAGCACGCTGCCAAGCTGACCATGCTCGAGCAGAAGCTGGCGGAGAAGCGGCAATCACAGGCGGAGTTCGCCGCGCGGATCCGGGCGGATGAAGGACAGCTGCGCGAGCTGCGGCGGAGGTTGGACGAGCTGACGCAGGGCTTATCGCAGCTTTCGGTCGAGGAGCGGGAGCTGGCGATGGAGCTCGAGCACCTGATGGAGCAAGTGCGCGAGCGCCATCAGCTGGAGCTCTCCGAAGAGCTTCACCGGTTTCACTTGCAGGCGTTGCCCTCGGATCACGAGTCGCGGCTCAAAGAGCTGCGGTCGCAAGTTGAGCGGTTGGGCGAGATCAATCTTACCGCCATTGACGAGCATGCGGAGGTCTTGGCCCGCTGCGACTTTCTACGCAAGCAGGAGAAGGACTTGGAGAGCTCGCTGCTGCAATTGCGGCAAGCAATTGCACGCATCGACCGAACCAGCCGGCAGCGATTCACGAAGACGTTCGAGCTGGTCGATGAAAAGTTCCAGCAGATTTTCCCTCGGCTCTTTGGCGGCGGTCGCGCGGCGCTGATGCTGACCGACAGCGACGCGCGCGGCGAGCCCGGAGTAGAGATCGTCGCGCAACCCCCTGGGAAGAAACTTCAGAGCGTCAACCTTCTTTCAGGCGGGGAAAAAGCGCTCACCGCGGTCTCGTTGATCTTCGCCATCTTCTTGATCAAACCGACGCCCTTCTGCATCCTCGACGAGGTCGATGCGCCGCTGGATGAGGCAAATGTCGGCCGGTACAACGACATGGTTCGGGAGATCAGCAAGCAGTGTCAGTTCATTCTGATCACCCACAACAAGCGGACGATGGAGGTTCTCGACACGCTCTACGGCGTGACGATGGAGGAACCCGGCATCTCCAAGCTGGTGTCGGTGAGGATGCGCGACGCGATCGTCGCCAACGAGAATCAGGCAGCGTGAGCCGCGCCGCGCGGTGAAACGCGCGCCGCGACGCTCCGCTCCGCGCCCGAGCGGCCGAGGGCAACAGTTTGAGTCGGCGGCCACCTCAACTCACCGTTAACCATAACGACGGTGTCGGAAAATCAAGACCTACGCGTTCTGATCATCGGCGACGATCCGCTGGCTCGCAGTGGTTTGTCGTCCCTGCTTTCCGCGCATCCGTCGATACAGGTCGTCGGTCAGATGGTAAGCCCGGACGAGGTTCCTCTACCGAGGGGACCGTCCAACCCGGACGTGCTGCTGTGGGATCTGGGACAGGATGCCCGCGCAAGCCTCGACCGGTTGCGCGCCTTGGGCGATCGAGATCTGCCAATACTCGTGCTGTCGCCAGATGAGGCATCCGCGATCGATGCGCTGGGCGCCGGCGCGCGCGGCGCGGCCTTGCGCAATGTAGGCCCGGATGCGCTCGCCGCCGCTCTTCAGGCGGTCTCTCGCGGGATGTTTGTTCTAGACGAGAGCCTGGCGCGGGCGGCGCTGCGCCCGCGCATCTCGACCGCGCCGCCGCCGGAGCCGCTCACTGCCCGAGAGCTCGAGGTTCTAGAGCTACTCGCGCAGGGGTTGTCCAACAAGCTGATCGCGGATCGGCTCGGAATCACGGAGCACACGGCGAAGTTTCACGTCAACGCCATCCTCGGCAAGCTTGGCGCGCAAACCCGGACCGAAGCCGTCGTCCAAGCGCTTCGGCTTGGCCTCGTCCTCCTTTGATCCAGGCGGAACCTGCCCGATCGGAGGGGATGCCGTCTGGCCCATCAGCGGATGCGCGGCAAAAGCGCGCCTGGTTAGCCTGTCTTCGAATGGAATCGTTGATCACCGCAACCGAGTCGAAAGGGATTGCAGACATGAGCAGTGCCACTGATCTTTCGGAAGCGCTCGCTTCCGTGGTCGAGAAAAACAACGCCAGCGTTGTTCGCGTCGAAGCGCGCCGCCGGGTGCCTTCCAGCGGAGTCGTCTGGTCCTCGGAGGGGCTGGTGGTCACCGCGCACCACGCCGTCGAGCGAGAAGAGGAAATCCAGATTGGTCTATCGGACGGAAGGGCGCTGGATGCGCAGCTGGTGGGCCGCGATCCCGGCACGGACGTGGCGGTGCTGCGCGTTGCAGCAACCGATCTAACTGCCGCTGCCTGGTCGCAGGGCGACACGTTGAAGGTTGGCCATCTCGCGCTTGCGGTGGCGCGCCCGGGGCGCTCGGCGCGCGCATCGCTGGGGATCGTCAGTGCGCTGGGAGGCGAATGGCGGACGCACAGCGGCGGGCGCATCGACCGCTATCTGCAAACGGACATTTCACCGCAGCCGGGCTTTTCTGGGAGCATGCTGGTGGACACGAACGGATACGCCCTGGGCATGAATACCTCGGGACTGTGGCGCGACCACTCGATCGCTGTGCCAACCGCAACCCTGCGCCGCGTGGTGGGGACGCTCGTTGCTCACGGGCGAATGCGGCGCGCCTTCGTCGGAGTGGGCAGCATCCCAATTCGATTGCCTGCCAAGTCTGCAAAGTCGAGCGGACAGGAAACCGCCCTGCTGGTGATCGCCGTTCAGCCGGACGGGCCCGCCGACAAGAGCGGCATTTTGCTTGGGGATGCGCTCTTGGGCGTCGACGGTCGGCCGCTGGCTCAAGTGGACGACCTGCAGGAAGCACTCACGGAAGAGAGCATCGGCAATGAGCTCAGCTTCAGGATTCTCCGGGCGGGCCAGGTGCGCGACGTCGCCATTCGAGCGGGCACTCGAAGCTGAGCTCGGGCTCAGCAGCGAGGGAGGAAGCAAATGAAAATGCTGAAGCAGCTTTCGCAAGAGTTGGAGGAGCTGGTCGCGAGCACCGCTCCCGCAGTGGTCGGCGTCGAGCATCGGCGAGGTCAGGGGACGGGCCTGGTTCTCGCCAAGGATGGTTACGTCTTGACGAATGCGCATGTCGTGCACGGCTTCGACGAGCTGCGCATTCGCCTCAACACCGGCTCAACGGTGAAGGGCGAGCTAGTCGGTGCAGATGACCGGACCGATCTGGCGGTGGTCCGAATCGATGCCGATGGTCTGGTGAGCTTGCCGCTTGCCGATGCCCAGCACCTCAAGGTGGGCCAGTTGGTGGTGGCGATCGGCAATCCATTCCGCTTCGAGCGGTCGGTCAGCCTGGGAGTCATCAGCGCGTTGGATCGCTCCCTACCGGGGCCGCGCGGCGGATTGTTCGAAGGGTTGATTCAAACCGACGCCGCAATCAACCCCGGCAATTCCGGCGGGCCCCTGCTCGACGCCGACGGCAACGTGCTCGGAATCAACACTGCCATCATCCCTTGGGCCCAGGGCATCGGCTTCGCCATCCCATCTCCCACCGCGAGCTGGGTTGCGGCGGTGATAATTCGCACCGGTGAAGTTCGCCGGCCATTCCTCGGTATCGCCGCCAAAGGCGAAGAGCTGTTGCCAACCCTTAGCCGCGGCGCAGGACAGGCGCGGGCGGTCCGAATTCTCGGCGTCGGCGCGGGCAGCCCGGCGCAGGAGGCGGGGCTCAAGAAGGGCGACCTCGTCCTCACCGCGAATGGGAAGCCGATTGCAAGCGTGGATGACCTGCAGCGGGTAATGGTGCTCGCGGGCCCGGGAGAGGTGCAGCTGGAGATCTACCGCGGAGAGAACCGCCGCCGGATGTCCGCCTTCCCAAAGCCGCAGGCGGAAGCGGCGTAGGACCGGCGCGCACTCATTCGCTACCGGCTGGCGCGCCAAATGCCGCGGCGCTTGAGCGGATCCCTCTTGTTCATCGTCTCTTGGATCAGCTTCGCCGCGCGAGCGCCGGCGAGAAACTCTCCCTCGAGGCCAAGGCCGGGCAGCGTCTCCCGGCTGGCCAGGAAAAGGTTCTTCAGCGGCGTCTGCTGCGTCAGCCCGGTGATGCCGAGAAAGTCTTCGGTGTCCACTTCGTACAACGGATGGGGCAACAGCCGCGCGCCCCGGACGCCGCCGGCATCGAGGTAAGGTGCCGACGAGAGCAACAGGTGATCCTTGGCAAAAGGCATCAGCCGGGCGAGATGGCTGCTCATCCTGTCCGCGAGCAATTTCAGATAGCCCTCCCCGAGATCTCGCGCGGTCGCTTGAACGAAGACACCGGACGTCACTACCCGCAGCGACTCATCTTCCGCCTTGCTGCCGATTCGCCGGGCAGGGTGCACTTGAACCAGGAGCGGCTCGAGGTCCAGATCTCCGGTGTCAAACAGCAGCAGGTCGCCCATTCCACGCGGAACCGCGTCCGCGGTGACCACCCAGTTCACCGTGAAAAGGAATTGTTTGACGACCGAAAGGTCGAGCAGCTCGATCAGCTTTCGCTGGGTCTTCTTGTCCGGGATGAGCCGGCGCAGCGCCGCAGAGTCCGTCGCGACGATCATGTACGAAGATCGGTAGAGGTTCTCCGAGCGTAGAATCTGGACGCCGACCAGCTTGCCTCCTTCGAAGGCGAGCGACTCGACGATCGAGCTTTCCGAGCTTTCGCGCCACAAGAGGTCACCGCCCAAATCGATCAGCCGCCGGCAAAGCAGCTCGCGCAAGCCCTCCCGCGAGCCCGGATACCGGGTCGATGATTTCAGAACTTGCGAGAGGGTTCGGGTCAGGGGCAACGGACCGCGAGGCGCCGCGACGTAGGTGACGAAGGGCAACAGCGCCAGCAACAAATGCGAGACGGGATCATCGCCGTCTTGGATCGAAAACGAGGCATCCAGCTGCGGGTATCTTCGCAGCACCTTTTTCAGCCCCCAACCTTCGACGAAGCTGTTTGGCGGCAGATCCGGTCGGTCCTTGAAGAATGCGTCGGTCTGCTCGTGCTGGACAGTCGCGCTCTTGAAGAGCGCGTTCAGTGACTCCGCTCTGGCCGCCCCGAAGGCGCGCGTCAGCTCCGCCAGCCTCCTTCCCTCGTCGTGAGGAAAGTCGATCCGGTCCTTGGGCAAGATCAGCTGCAGGTCGGGAATGTTGCTCTTCAAAGAGCGCTGAATGGTGGTGGTCAGCCCCAACTCCGCGAAGGCCTCTTCCACCAGGGGCATGGTCCTCAGCTGCTGCGCGACGAAGGGCGCGTACGGCAGAAGGTAGTCGCCATGCTCGTAGCCATGACCCATGCCGTCGTGCTCCACGAGCAAAACGCGGTAGCCTCTCTTGGCGAGCAGCGCCGCGGACATTGCCCCGGCGAGCTGTCCGCCGACGACGATCACATCGTAGACGCGCCGCGAGGGGCCGGCGGCGATCTTCGGTCTGGGAGGTAGAAGAGGCATTAGCTCAGTGGCGGGTTCCTGGTGTGGCGTTCAATCGCTCACCGCCGGCGCGATCAAGCCTCGGAGTCGGGGGCTTGTCACGGAACTCGCCTCCCCGGGTTGCGCAAAGCATGATCCGAAATCTCCGGCTCGCCCTGGACCCGCACCATGCGGCCGTTCAGCGAAACCGCCCCTTCGGCGACCCAACGAACCGCCGTCGGGTAAATGAAGTGCTCTTCTTGCAGGATGCGCGCCGCCAGCGCAGCTTCGTCGTCGCCCGGAAGCACTGGCACTGCAGCCTGGAGGATGATTGGGCCGGTATCGGTGCCCTCGTCGACGAAGTGCACCGTGCAGCCGCTGATCTTGACGCCGTGGGCGAGCGCTTGCCTGGGCGCGTGCAGGCCTGGAAACGACGGCAGCAGGGCGGGGTGGATGTTCAACACTTGTCCTCTGAAGAGGCGCAAAAAACGCGGACTGAGAAGGCGCATGAAGCCTGCCAAGCACAGAAGCTGCACGTCGTGTTTCTGCAGGGCCTGCAGGAGCGCATCCTCGAATTGGTCCCGCGTGGCGAAGCTGCCATGCTCGAGCACGATGGTGGGGATGTTGGCTTGCTGCGCTCGCCTGAGAGCGAACGCGCTCGGGTTGTTGGAAATCACCAGCGAGATTCGCGCCGGGTAGTCAGGCGCCGCAGAGGCATCGATGAGCGCCTGAAGGTTGCTTCCGTTGCCCGATACCAGCACTCCGACGCGGATCGGTTGGCTCACGGCTCGATCGCCACCGAGGCTTCGCCCTCGCCCCGGTCGATGCGCCCCACTTCCCAAGCGACCGCGTTTCGCTCGCGCAGCAGCTGCAGCGCTGCTTTGGCGTCGTTCGAAGGGACGACCGCGATCATTCCCAAGCCCATGTTGAACGTTGAGAACATCTCCTCGCGAGCAACACCGCCTTCCTGTGCAATGATGTCGAAAATCGGCGGCTTCTTCCAGGCGCGCTCCCAAAGAACGGCGCGGGTGTTCTTGGGCAGGCAGCGAGG
>Ga0126384_10000625_pt1 | contig 19887 bp, 17 predicted proteins | sample PanSoiMetPlot_36_FD_92543 | JGI IMG/M metagenome (GOLD analysis project Ga0126384, IMG submission 92543) | Tropical forest soil microbial communities from Panama - MetaG Plot_36 | ecosystem: Environmental > Terrestrial > Soil > Tropical forest > Bulk soil | place: Panama | collected 2016-02-17 | reverse complement strand
CTTTCTACAAGTCGGAACCCCGCAGCACAGAATCTCATCAAGGCGGCGATTGTTCAGATCCTTCTAACTGCCAAACTGTCGCCACCGTAGACAGGATCTGAAGCATCCACCAACTAACCGTTGGTGGGATTCCGGGAACGAGGGGCGGATGTTTGTAGAAGGGATCTGAAGCATCCACCAACTGCCGTTGGTGGGAATCAATCGACACGTCAATGATTGTCTTTCTAGAAAGGATCTGAAAGATTCCACCAACTTCCGTTGGTGGAATTCCGGGGGGCCAGCGCTGGTGCAGAAAGATCTGAACCTTCCAGCAACTGCCGTTGGTGGAATTTTTTGTGCTTTGAGCCAACCAGCAAGCGGATCTTACTCCAACAGAATTTTTAGCAAACCTCTTGCGGAAGCGATGCCAGTGAGGCGGTGGTCGTCGTCAAACGCAGCGAACGATGACAATGATCCAGCGGGCTTTCTGCGCTCCAGCTCCAATTGACGTCGCGCCTCCTCAAGCTGGACTCGCTCTTTATCGCGCGCGGCCTCCAAACCGCCGGCACGAATGAACTCAACGATTCGAGTCAGCTCATCGCGGTCAAACCAGGTACCGTGCCCTTTGCAGACGTCGACGATCACGCCCGAACATCGCGCAAAATTGATTCGATTCATCAACTGTGAACATTCCGGACACGGGACATAGCTAATCTTATTCGTGTCGCTCACGGGATGAATCGGCGCGGGCGAAGCGCCACCCAGCACGGCTGACTGTTGCTCGCGATCGGCGCAAATCTTTTCGAACGAAGCAACGTCTAACCACAATCCCTCACATTTGAAGCACTCACGCACGGCCGCGCTCCCAATTGTGATCGGCTTCATTTGCACGCGACAGCGGGGACAGTTCCGAGCAGGTAGATCAGCTGCGGCTACTTGCGTTGCGTCGGCGCCACAGCGTGGGCAGTGCTTGCTGCCAAGGAACATCATGGCGAAGCAGGAAGGACAGGAAATGGTGGCCAGGCGCGAGCTGCAGTACTGACACTGAGTCGAGTCAGACGAAACCGCTGCGCCACAGTTGAAACAATTCAGTGTCTCAGCCTGCATACCTGCATTGTAACGCAAACTCCGTGGCACGGGCGTCCCGCCCGTGGTCCCACACGATTGCATAAGCTAAGGTGATCGTGGGCGCGAGGCTACACGGGCAGGACGCCCGTGCCACGTGGTAGACTTAACAATTCGAGCAAGCCAATTCACAGAATCGAGGTTACAAACCGCATGAGCGCGACTGTGCCGGAGACTAATGAAACGATTAATACCGAACTCGATCAGCTCTGCATTAATACTATTCGCACGTTATCCATCGATGCTGTCCAGCAAGCCCAGTCCGGCCATCCTGGCTTGCCTTTGGGGGCGGCGCTGATGGCTTATGTTCTTTGGACTCGCTTCCTACACCACAATCCGCGCAATCCAAAATGGGAGAACCGCGATCGCTTTCTACTTTCAGCCGGTCACGGTTCAATGCTGCTTTACTCGCTCCTTCATCTAACCGGTTACGACCTCCCGCTTGAGGAGTTAAAGCGTTTTCGCCAGTGGGGCTCGAAGACTCCCGGCCATCCTGAATATGGTCTGACTCCCGGTGTCGAAATCACGACGGGTCCGTTGGGCCAGGGTTTCGCGAATGGAGTCGGCATGGCAATTGGAGCAGCGCATTTGAGTGCGAAGTTCAATAAAGAGAACTATGCGCTCATCGATCATTACATATATGCGATCGTTTCCGATGGCGATTTGATGGAAGGCGTATCGTCCGAAGCAGCTTCGCTCGCCGGTCACCTGAAGCTTGGCAAGCTCATCTATCTTTATGACGACAACCACGTCACGATTGAAGGGCCTACAGCTCTTGCCTTTTCGGAGAATGTGCCCGCCCGGTTCCAATCATATGGGTGGCATACCTCGACCGTCGCTGATGGTAACGACTTGGACGCGATCGAAGCTGCGATTAATGAAGCGCGGGCGGTGACCGATCGGCCTTCGCTGATCTCGGTTAAAACGATCATCGGCTACGGCATGCCCACAGCCGGCACGCGCAAAGCACACAGCGATGCGCCCGGCGAAGATGCAGTGCGGGAAACCAAGCGACACCTGGGTTGGCCCGAAGACAAGAAGTTTTATATTCCCGATGAAGCACTGAATCATTTTCGCAAGGCTATCGACCGCGGCGTTGAAGAAGAGTCGAAATGGCGCGCTCTGGTTGCGGAATATCTACAGCGATATTCCGACGAGGGCCGACTTTGGCAGGCAGTGATGAGCGGGGAATTGCCCGAAGGCTGGGAAGAACACCTGCCAAGTTTCGAGGACGCTAAACCGATGGCGACGCGCGCTGCCAGCGGCGAGGTCATCAACGCGCTGGCTCCGCATATGCCGATGCTGATTGGCGGCTCAGCGGATCTTGCCCCTTCAAACAACACCGACATCAAGGGCGGCGGCGATTTTGAAGCGAGCAGTCACAACGGAAGAATCGTGCATTGGGGGGTGCGCGAACATGCCATGGGATCTACGCTGACGGGCATGAGCTTGAACGGCGGATTGATTCCCTTCGGCGGCACATTCATGTGTTTCTCGGATTACATGCGGCCCTCGATTCGGCTGGCCGCGCTTTCTGAAGTTCAGGTGATCTACGTCTTCACGCATGATTCGATCGGCTTGGGCGAAGATGGTCCCACGCATCAACCGGTCGAACACCTCGCCGCACTGCGAGCAATTCCGCACCTGTTCGTGATTCGACCTGCCGATCCGCATGAGGTTCGCGAAGCCTGGCGACTGGCCATCCTGCGCCGAACGCATCCAACTGCGCTGGTTCTAACTCGACAGAAATTGCCTTTGATCGATCGATCGGTTTATGCGTCAGCTGAAGGCTTGCGACGTGGAGGCTATATCCTTGCAGAGGCAGGACGAAAGGCGACGCCGCAATTGATTCTGGCAGCGACGGGCTCGGAAGTCTCGCTTGCGTTGGAAGCGCGCACGCAATTAGAAGCTGAGGGGATTGCTACGCGTGTTGTCTCGCTGCCTTGTTGGGAATTGTTTGAAGAACAGCCGGCGGCTTACCGCGAAGCGGTTTTGCCTGCGACTGTCACAGCTAAACTGGGAATTGAAGCCGCTGTACGTCAGGGTTGGGATCGCTACGTTGGACCAAAGGGCGATGTGATCAGCCTCGATCGATTTGGAGCTTCCGCACCAGGCGACGTGGCCATGCGCGAGCTCGGATTTAATGTGCAGAACGTGTTGACACGGGCGCGGAAGCTGATATAGCACGTGTGTTTGTGCCTTTGCTTCTTTGCGGCGGGCGTGAGATTTGACGTTTTAACTCTAAATGCCAGTAACATTCACACCACAATTCGGAGTGATTGAGGCATGATGTGGTAGTCCGCCGGCGTGCGACCAGAGACGTTGCCGTCAACTTCAATCAGAAGGGCGTCCTGAGCATTCAAGGTCTCCACGCTTACCGAACCCCCTTTTTCAATTCTCACGCCGGGATTCGCGACGTGCCCTCCCTTATGAATCCGAGTTAGCTCGCGAAGTATACCTGCCCGACTGAGTCCACTCACTGTAATCACATCGAGAGCAGCATCATCAAGCTCAGCGGTTGGTGACAGCATCATTCCACCGCCTGCATAGCAAGCGTTTGCGACGCCAACAAGATTCATTGGACCTTCGATGACACGGTTGCCATCGATCTTTACCATCACCGGTCTTTCGCGCCATGCTGCCAGCGCGCCCATCGCGGCAGCTACAAAGCGAGCCTCTCCTGAAAATCTCCGCAGCGACTTGCCCTGCGCAGCCACACGCGCCGCCGTTTCACCTCCAAGCCCAAGGGTCGAGGCGTTAATGCAAATGAGCTGACGCTGGTATCCGTCGGTCCTAACTCGGATGACGTCAACAACTCGGGTCTTAGCAGCTTGCGGATCGTGACGATACCTGATGAATGACTCAATCCAATGGTTCAGTGGTGCTCGCTTGCCGACCAGAGTGCGCGCGAAGTCATCGCCAGTTCCGGATGGGAAAATTGCCAGGGCCGCGTCTCGATTAATAGGTGCTGGCACGTTATTGGAAACTTCGGTTTGAGCTTCAAAGTATCCGGAGGCGGCTTCACTGAGAGTGCCGTCGCCGCCTACAACACCCACAAGAGTGCAGCCACGGTCTAAAGCCGCTCGCGTTAGGCAAGTGGCGTCGGCTGGTGCAGTCGTCTCGCGAACATCGAAGTCGATCTTGGCCTGCCGGAGTCGAGTTCGAATGATGGGCCACGCGCGTCGAGCTTGCGCCGCAGCATTATTGACAATTATCAAGGGGGTCGGGTTCATCGCTGCGATGTTAACAGAATGCTGAAGAGTAGGCCTCGCCGCCTGATATGAGGCGAGGGCACCGCCTCCTTCAGGTCCGGTGTAACAGTCAATGCGCGAATCGGCTTCTCCGCCTGATATGAGGCGAGGGCACCGCCTCCTTCAGGTCCGGTGTAACGGTCAATGCGCGAATCGGCTTCGCCGCCTGATGTGAGGCGAGGGCTCCGCCCCGCCGTTAACTGCCCACTTTCTGTTGGGGCTGCGCCCCGCGTGCTCGCGTTGGTCCATGTTTCTGTATTAACGTGTCAGCTATGAAAGCAGTAGTAATCATCAAGCATGGTGGCGTCGAAGGGTTGGCAGTGGGTGAAGTCGCATTGCCGCCTGGCCCAACAGCAAATCTTGTTCGCGTGCGAGTTCGCGCAGCAGCCTTGAATCGCGCCGATATTTTGCAACGCATGGGCCGATATCCCGCGCCGTTAGGCTTTCCACAGGACATCCCTGGCCTGGAGTTCGCCGGCGAAGTTGAGAGCACCGGTGACAAAGTAACCCGCTGGAGCGTCGGCCAACGAGTCTTTGGCATTACCGGCGGTGGAGCGCAAGCCGAGTACATAGTTGTACCTGAGAATACGCTTGCAGAGATTCCTGCAAACCTCGACTGGGTCCATGCAGCCGCAGTCCCGGAGGTTTTCATTACTTCGCATGACGCGCTCTTTACTCAAGCCAGATTGACGATTGGCGAAACCCTGCTCGTTCATGCAGCCGGTTCCGGCGTCGGCACGGCGGCAATTCAACTAGCACGGGCAGCAGGAGCCAGACCTTTCGGAACTTCCCGTACAGCTGAAAAGCTCGAACGCGCGCGCAGCCTTGGTCTTGAAGACTCAATCGCAGTCGGGAACGATCCACAACTATTTGCTCGAGCAGTACAGACGTGGACGAACGGGAAAGGCGTGAATGTGATTCTGGATCTGGTGGGTGGCGCTTATCTCGAAGCCAACCTTGCTTCACTTTCGATCCGGGGTAGGATGATGTTGGTGGGCACAACAGCCGGCGCGAAAGCGACACTTGATTTTGGCGCAGTGATGGGCAAGCGCGCTTCCATTACCGGAACGGTATTGCGAGCACGCCCTGTTGAAGAAAAAGCCACGGCGACGCGCTTGTTTGAGGAGCAGGTCGTTCCGCTATTGGCGAGTGGCCAGGTGAGGCCAGTGGTTGATAGCACTTATCCGCTTGCACAGATTCGCGCGGCACACCAACGCCTTGAATCAAACGATACGTTCGGCAAGGTTGTGATGGTGATTTGAGTGAAGGGTGGAAACGGTTATCAGGAAGCCCGCTCGGACTTCCTGATAACAGACGCGATGTTATTCCAAAGGCTTTTGGTGAGCACGGAGCGCGGCCAAAGCCAACTCACGAGCACGCGGCATTACATCGACGGCGCGGGCAATTTGCGGATCGTCGCTATTGTAGATCTGCAAAGCAGTGGTTGATCCGTACGCAGCCGTTGAGAGCTCGTAACGCAACTGCTTCTCCACGAAAGGTCGATCACGATCAAGCTGGTCGGGCGTTATCTTGAACTCCGGCTTAGCGGCAACAAACGTCTTCAACGCCTTGAACACAGAATCGGTGACGGGAAAGTCCGTCGGCTGAATGTCGTGGTTGTAGTCAATCGGACCATTGACTGCGTACTTTTCAAAGCCGGTCAGACGGCTGCCAGCCAGTTCCAGCGAGAAAGCAAAAATCGGATTGAGCAGTTTTCTTTGAGCCACCGTGAAACCTGTTGCCTTCACCACTTCATCCGGCGAGATGCCACCACCGCCATAGACAGGCCGACCCGTGTCGGTATGACTTTCTGGACCGACCGGGGCGGCATTCTTGTCACCGGCCGAACCACCTTTGGTGTAGTAGTCATAGAACCCGCCGTTAGAGTAATCGCGCTGAATCAATCTTCCGGAAGGCGTGAAATACTTGGCCACAGTCAATAACAACGCTGAGTCGTACTCCAGCTGGTAAGGGTATTGCACCAAACCTTTGCCGAAAGTCGTTTCGCCGACTATCAAGGCGCGGTCGTGATCCTGCAGCGCGCCGGCTACAATCTCAGCCGCAGACGCGCTCTCGCCATTAACGAGCACCACCAGCGGCGTGGTGTCCGGGCTTTCATTGAATGCAGTAAACGTTTCCGAACTTCCTCTGATTCGCCCTTTCTGCGAGACGATTGACTGCCCTCGCTTCAGGAAGTTGTCAGCCACGCGCACAGCCTGGATAAGCAGTCCGCCGTGGTTGCCGCGCAGATCAAGAATCAGGGTGTTCATTCCCTTCTTGTGCAGGTCAGCCAACGCTTGAGTGAATTCATCGGCAGTAGTCGTATTGAATCCGCCGGTCATCGCGATGTAGCCAACGCCCGGCCTGATCATGTATGCCTCAGGGATTGAAGGCAGCGACACTGCGTCGCGAATGATCTCCACCGTTTCGGTCTTTCCGGAGGTGAGATGCTTGACGGTAACCTTGACTCTCGTGCCACGCGGTCCGATCAGCAGCTTCCGAACTTCAGGATAGGGCTTGTTTCTCATCGACTGGCCGTCGATCTCCAGCACCTGATCTCCGAAACGCAATCCTGCCAATTGGGCGGGCGCTCCCTGGAAAGTTGCGCGGATAAATGTATTGACTTCGCCGTTATCCCGCAGATCGCCGATGGTGGCGCCGATTCCGAAATACTGCGAACGCTGCTCGGTCTTGAATGACGCATACTCAACCGGATCGAAATACGTCGAATGGGGATCGAGCACGCTTAACATTCCGCTGATCGAGGATTTAAAGACTGAATTGAAGTCCAGCTTATTGCCGTCAATGTAGTTGCTCTGAATTATTGCGAGGGCGTCACCGAGGTCATGCTTAATAACCGCGGTCGTAACAGCTGATTTTCCGGCCGTCGAGCGTCCGGTTACGCCGCGCTCGCCGTTAACCCGTGCTGAGCGCGTTTGCTGCGAGAATATGATGATTGGAAGAGAAAGGGCGAGTAAAAGGACGACAATACCCGTTAATGCTGAACGATTTCTCACGCAACCTCCTGAACTACCTGGTTGATTTGACCGGTCGCTGTATCCGCGATTCCGCGGGTAGCCAGAATAACACGGAAGGCGCAGCAAATGAACTTACGCCAGACAATGCTTTCCAGTTTCTTTCAATGCTCGGTCTTTGAAGCACGAATCCACCCTGACCGTTGCTCCGCCGAGAGTGATTTCCAAAAGTTGCGGGCCGTAATGGTCTCTTGTCCGGAAAATCGGAGACTAGGGAATCGGAGACCACCAATCATCCGTCAGCAAATCCGGCACCAGAGAACCTCTTGTGACAAAACGATTAGCACCGCGCTGAGAAAACGTTGGGATTAACCTAATTAAACATCAGACTAAACAACAATGACAACGCAAACTGGCGGTTTACGTTCGCTGCCGTGTTAACATGTCCGCCCCGTTTAGCTTACTTTCTGGAGGAACAGTGAATGCGACAAGAACTGAGCCGCGATAGCCTTGTCTCGTTTGCCGACAGCCGGCGCGATGAATATGAGGACCTGCTGCGCCAATTTGTGGAGACTCCGACCGTCTCAGTTGATCCGGCGCACTCAGTTGACATCGATCGAGGTGTAGAGATGGTGACTGAGACCTTCAAAGGCTTTGGCGCTCGTGTCGAGGTGCACAAGGTAGACAAGGGAAACCCGGTCATTCATGGAACGTTTGATGTGGGCCGAAATGCGCCGACCATAACGGTCTACAACCACATGGACGTGCAGCCGGCTTCTAAGGAAAGCGAGCCGTGGGAAACAGACCCCTTCACAATGGTTAAGAAGGGCGATAGCTATTTTGGGCGGGGCACTACCGACGACAAAGGGCCGGCACTGGCAGCACTATACGGAGCGCGTGCAGCAGTCGAAGCGGGCTTACCGCTGAACATTCGCTTTCTCTGGGAATTCGAAGAGGAGATTGGCTCGCCAAACTTCGAAGAAATCATAAGAAATGCACGAGACTCGCTGGTGACTGACTCAGTCGTGGTATCGGATACAGTGTGGGTCTCTCGTGGAAAACCGGCGAACTCGGCGGGATTGCGGGGACTGCTCGGGTTTCTACTGACGCTCGAGACTGGGACTACTGACACGCACTCGGGCGAGGTTGGCGGCGCGGCTCGAAATCCAATTGGCGAGCTCATGCAGCTTATGTGTGACCTTTACGATCCCCGGACGGGCCGCGTGAAGGTCAAAGGATTCTACGATGATGTCGTTCCGCCAACGAAGAAAGAGTTGAACGACTGGGCAAACTCAGGCTTCACCGTTAAGGCCTTCAAAAAAGCGCATAAGCTCAAGCTGATGCGTGCCAATGATGATTTGGAGGTTATGAAACGCATCTGGGGAATGCCCACGATGGAAATCCATGGCGTTACGGGTGGCTATCAAGGTCCCGGAATGAAATCAATTGTGCCGCCGCGTGCTGAAGTGAAGGCGTCATGCCGGCTGGTAGCACGACAGGATCCGCGCAAGATTGCGCGTATGATCACGAAGGCGGTGAAGGAGCGCAATCCTGACGTCAAGATAGCTTTTGAATCGATGGCTCCAGCTTTTCTTACGTCGGTCGAGGGACCGCTGCCCGAGGCGCTCAAACGAGCAGTGAAGTTTGCTTTCAAGCGTGATCCCGTTTTTGTGCGCGATGGAGGAACCATTGGCGCCATGACGAGTATCGAAAAAGTCCTGAAGTGCCCAATTTTCTTTCTTGGCTTGTCACTTCCCGAGCATGGCTATCATGCTCCGAACGAGAATTTTGATTGGCAACAGGCCTCAGGCGGTATGGTGGCGTTTGCGAAGTATTTTGAAGAGGTCTCGAATCTGCGCGCTTAACAATCAAAGCCTTGAATGAATACAAGAAACAACTGAAGAAGCAATACCAACAGCGCCGACCACCGATGGGTGTTTTCCTGATTCGAAACGAAGTCGACGATAAGGTTTTGATCGCCGCCGGCTTGAATCTCCCCGGCACCATCAATCGTCACAAAATCCAGTTACATCACGGAATCCATCCAAACAAGAGGCTCCAGCAAGATTGGAATGAGTTTGGCAGTAACAACTTCTCATTCGAAATTGTCGATGAGTTAGCTCCTCGCGATGAACCTGGTATCAACTATCAGGAAGAGTTGGACCGACTTGAGGACTTCTGGATGGAAAGATTGCAGCCATACAAGAGAGAAGGCTACAACGAACGGAAGCTGACCCGTGCCGAGCGGCTGCATCGTATTGCAGCTCGTCACCAGGGTTAGTTGACCTCACCCTCAATGGGAACAAATAGCTTTCCCACTAATCGACAGAAGCTTTGGGTGTTGCTGGCAATTGCGGCCGTTCTGATAGCCACTCCAGTTACGCTCCACCTGGAGGGTCGTCCCTGGATCTGCACGTGCGGGGTGGTATCACTCTGGTCAGGCCAGGTCTGCAGCGCAAATAATTCTCAAAATTTTCTTGACCCTTACAGCTTCACTCACATTCTTCACGGCTTTCTTTACGTTTGGTTGCTGGCGCTGATAGCTCGTCGATTGCATACGAGCTGGCAGTTCTGGTTAGCGATTACACTTGAGTCGCTCTGGGAGATCCTTGAGAACTCGGATTTTATTATTAATCGCTATCGCAACGGCACGGCGGCGCTTGGTTATTACGGTGACAGCGTGGTGAATTCACTGGGCGACATACTCTGTTGCGCCGCGGGCGTCTTGATCGCGAGGAAACTGGGCGTGTGGCGTTCGCTGGCTGCGTTCTTTGTGTTTGAACTAGCGTTGCTGATCTGGATTCGGGATAGCCTCCTGCTGGAAATCATTATGCTGGTCCACCCCATCAATGCTCTCAAGGCCTGGCAGATGTGCCAATAACTTGTAACGCAAACGGTTAGTTTGCGATCTCCATCAAGGCCGCTGGCTTTCGTCAAGTATCCATCGCAAATCCCAGTTATGCTTTGAAAGCGAGGAAACCATGAATAACACATCCAGCCTGACTTTCACTGGCCGCATTAGGAGCTTCAGATGTGCCTTCAAGGGCCTGCGCGTGATGATTGCGACGCAGCACAACGCCTGGATTCACGCGACGGCGACCGTGATCGTAGCCCTGGTGGGCTATTACTTTCGGCTAACGACGGTCGAGTGGTGCTTCGTGATCCTGGCAATGGTTTCGGTCTGGACCTCGGAAGCGCTCAACACGGCCTTTGAGTTTCTTACCGACGTTGCCTCGCCGGAGTTTCATCCACTCGCTGAACGCGCAAAGGACGTTGCGGCAGGGGCGGTCTTGATCGCAGCGATTGGTTCAGTCATTATTGGTCTCGTGATCTTTGGCCCGCATGTCCTCGCCACGGTGCGGCGGTAGTCCGAAGAATTGTGAACCATTGAGCGGTTCCCGACGTTGATCTCCGATAGTTGCTTGCCCCGCATTTTCTTTCTCATTGACACCGGGCCTTTAGCCGGTGACCAAAGATATTCAGTGCGATGTTCAGCTCAGTCATACTTCTACGCAACTCGCGCCAGCTCGGCCTGATTTCCGCGCTGATTTTCGCCACCGCGGTCAGCCTTGGCTTGCTGGTGCTCCGGGTGATCTACTCCCACACGCCGCAGTTCAGCTGGCTTGGTTGGAATCTGTTTCTCGCCTGGATGCCGGTGTTGTGTGCTTTGCTTGCTTATAACCTGGCCAGGCAGCGTTCAAAATTGGCGGCCCTGGTGGTGTTTCCGTGTGCGGTGATTTGGTTCTTTTTCTTTCCTAACGCGCCTTATCTCGTCATCGACATGATCCATCTGAAAGCGCGGCCGGGTTTGCCGTTCTGGTACGACCTTTTGCTGTTGCTTGCGTTCGCGTGGACAGGCTTCTTTCTGGGTCTGGTTTCGCTCATGCTGATGCAGGAAGTTGTTAGGGGGCGCACGAACGCGACTTTGAGTTGGCTCTTCGCGCTGGTGATGATTTGTCTCGCGAGCTTTGGAATCTACCTGGGCCGCTTTCAGCGGTGGAACAGCTGGGACGTCATATCAAACCCGTTGCGCTTATTTTTCGCCGCAGCTCGTCCGGTTAGGCACCCAGTTACGCATCTCGAAACTGTGGCGTTTTCCGTCCTGTTCGCGTTTTTCCTGGTGGCGATGTATCTAATGCTCAGAGCGGTCATGAATTTTCATCACGAAGTGGGGCGAAATTGACGGACAGAAGATCGGCGGCGCTTTCCTATATCTCACCCAAAGCCATCGTGAAGGCCAGTCCTATTCACGGGCAGGGCCTGTTTGCTCGCGACTGTATTGGCAAAGGCGAGATCGTCTGTGTCAAAGGTGGCTATATCTTTAATCGCGCCGCGCTTGAGACAATGCCGGACTGGTATCGCGCTGCCGAGATTCAGATCGCCGACGACCTGTTCATTGGTCCAATGCGTGAGGATGAACGTTCCGGCAGCATGATATTCAGCAATCATTCCTGTGGGCCCAACCTCGGTATACAAGGCCAAATCGTCTTTGTCGCCATGCGCGACATTGAGGCCGGGGAGGAATTGACGCACGATTGGGCCATGACCGATGACGATGTTTACGAGTTGGAATGCAACTGCGGCGCGACTAATTGTCGAAAAGTTATCACCGGCAAAGACTGGCAAAAGCTCGAACTTCAACAAAAGTACCGCGGATATTTCTCGGCCTACCTGGAAGGGAAAACTCAAGCGACCAAAGAGACCAAAGAGACCAAAGAGACGAAAGGGACCAAAGAGCAAAGCTGAGTACTGGTTACTGATGGCTGATTCCTAAATTTGTTGACACTCGAACTGAAAGGTCTTACAGTGCTGCGCATTCGTAAACAACTTGTTACTCAACAGACAATTCTCAAACTCGGAGGCACATCTACGTGGCTACCAAAGTTAAGACGATCAAGTTGACCGACCTTTCCAGGGCTATCGACAAAGCTGTACAAGCGAGGGCGGGAGCTGCAAGATTGCCCGGCGGCATCATCATGGGGCGCGCACTTACCAAAGCTCAGGCGGCAAACGTTGATGTGAATGCTCTGGCCAAAAGCGTTACCAAAGATCTCTCGCCCTCACTTACGGGCTTCAAGCTAACACCGAAAGTCATCATCGGCGACGACCTGATCACCTGTGGCTTTATCGCCAGAGAAGCGATCCTCTGATAACCGGTGACAGTCATGAGCGACTGCGGAAACGGCGCTCCGCCGGGACCATTGATGTGTCCCAGCGCGCAACCTGAAATGGAAGGAAGCGTGGTCCTCGGCGTGTTGGAAGATACCGCCGAGGGCAAACGCCTGGCTTGGCTGGAACGACCACTGCCGGTCACGCCGGAATTACTCGGCTCAACCGGCGAGGTTGATCCACGCAATATCTTCCGGTTTGCCGCCAATTGCGAGGAGCGTAAGTGCGTTCACTATAACGGGAAGGATTGCCAGTTGGTTACCCGTATCGTGCAGATACTTCCGCGCGCGGTGGAGACCTTGCCGCCCTGTCATATTCGCACTGAATGTCGCTGGTATGCACAGGAGGGAAAGCAGGCGTGCTTTCGCTGCCCTGAAGTAGTCACACACCTCGAGAATCCCTCCGCCGAAATGGTCATGGCCGCCACGCCTACTTAGCCTAACCCAAAAAGGAAATTCACATAGAACTTTGCGGCGAGCTGTGATATAGGTGCCCGCGTTTTGGCGTGGCTGTGTGCCACCAGGTGTTCTCAGCTCGCAAATGAGCTACGGACTCACACTCCACGTCAAACGTCTCAGTCACCTCGCGGTACTGTTATTGCTCGTGAATTCCGGCAAAGGATGCTAGACCAACCTCAACAAACTAAAGGAGTGTCTCATGAAGAACGAACGAAATCGCAGGCTGTTCAAGAGCGCAATGTCCATTGGAATTGCATTCCTCATACTCAGCATGCCTTCAATCTCGCTGGGTTGGGGCGCTGGCGGACATATGATGACGGCGCAGATAGCCTTCAGCCGGTTGAATCCAAAAGCCAAAGCAAAGGCCATGCAGTTGCTGGCAATCAAAATAAAACCTGCTGACGTTACCGCCAAAAGCAAAGACTTTGTCAACGCATCGCACTGGGCCGACGATCTACGGCCGTTCCCGGAATTCGACTCATTCAAGGCGCTTCACTTTGTTGACAAACCATTCTCAACTGATGGAACTCAATTGCCGCCCGCCGATTCGGAAAACATCATCAAAGCGCTCGAGGACAATGTGAATACGCTCAAGACCAGCACGGACAAAAACGAGCAAGCGCAGGCGTTGCGTTTCATCATCCACTTTGTCGGCGATATTCATCAGCCGCTGCACTGCGCTACCAGGGTTGATAGCGCTCACCCGGAAGGCGATCGTGGCGGCAACCTCTTCAAGATCAAAATTGTAAAGAATGGCAAGGTGAAGAGCAGCAATCTGCACAGCTACTGGGACAATGGCATTGGGGCATTTCCGCCTTCAGGAGACAATTTCGCCCCACCTCCGCTAAGTAAGATTACTCCCGCTGCTAATCAGGCTAAGGCGGGCAATCCTGCCTCCGATCCTGATCTAAAGCTGAACGATCCTTTTAACTTCGAAGCCTGGGCCGAAGAGAGTTTCCAGTTGGCTCAGGATGTGGCTTACAAGGGCATCCAAAGCGGAAAAAAGCCCAGCGCGGCTTATAACCAGAAAGCCCTCAAGGTTGCTCGCAAGCGTGTGGCCTGGGGTGGTTATCGCCTCGCTGCTCTGCTGAATTCCATCTGGCCGGAGTAAAACAGAATGCGGATTGTTGGTTGCGGATTGCGGAATACCAATGCACTCCGCAATCCGAAATCAGCAATCTGCAATCGTGACACCCACCCGCTACCGCTGACTTCCCACTGTCTACGTCTGTGTACTCACGTGTGCACAGACGTAGACATTTCCGCACAACCAAATCCCCGGAACAACGAGTAATCCGAACCTGCCAATTGGGCCAGCGCGACGCGGAATAGTGTTTGCCGGGGCAGCTCTGTCCCTGGCGTGACGCTTTGATGCTGGTAAGGGCGACACGCCGATTTAGCGAGTACCAGCGAATTCCTCACGTGAGGTCGGACGGACAAGTCAATCAGTGATAGCATCTCTGCCCAGCCCCATTAACGCGAATTTAATTACCAGGAGGCAACATAGGTCTTCCATGCTGTTGCTGGTAAATCCACTGGTGCGCGTTGACGTGTCTTTCACTACTTTTCTGATTGCGGTGCTTGCTGTCTGGCGAGTGGCGCACCTGCTCTGGGGAGAAGATGGACCAGGAGACATCTTCCTTCGCTTACGCCGGTTCGCCGGAAAAAGCTTCTTTGGAAAGTTGCTCGACTGCTTCTATTGTCTAAGCCTTTGGGTCGCAGCTCCGATCGCATGGGTGTTAGGTGGAAACTGGTGGGAACGCGGCTTCCTGTGGCTTGGTCTATCAGGAGGCGCAATCCTGCTCGAGCGTGTTACCAGGCGCGCGCCGAACCCACCTCCGGCAATCTGGCACGAATCTCCAATCCTGGACAAGCCCCTTGAGGAGGAATCAAACAATGTCATGCTGCGGTAAGGGTCGTACAGCTTACAGTCAAACCAGTGCCTCGGCTCAACCTCAGGAAAGTCAATCCTGGATCCCGGCGCCTGTTGAGTTCGAATATTCGGGTTACGGCGAACTAACCGTTACTGGACCGTTCAGCGGGGTAGTCTATCGTTTTACCCCTGGCGTCCGGCGTGTCAGCGTCCACGGCTCAGACGCACCATCCCTGCTCTCAGTGCCGGGACTCCGTCCGCTGCGCTGATCTTTAATTCCTTTCAAGCGTTCCCCATCGCTCACAAGGAACAACCGTGGCCCGGCTCGCCCCGCGCCACATTCTCCAATTAAAGCTTAGAAGGAGTATCCATGAGTAAACTCGTCATACCGATTGATGTATCGCAAATTGCAGATGCAGATCGTAGCCAGCAAAAAGTACGCGTTGCTGGCAAGGTAGGAGACAAAATTGTCTCGCAGGTGGTCTCAGTGAAGGCGGGCAAAGCCGAGGTCACCCTTGATGTTGATCCCAGCAAGCCCGTCTCGCTCGCAGTTGGTCCTGATACCGTTTCAGATCAGGAGATATTTAACTTTCAAACCCTCACCGTAAACGTTTCTCCCAACCAGTGGGCCAACAAGCCTACGCTTACGCTGCCTCCCATCATCGTCACCCCGCCGTGGTGGATTCTTTGGCTTCGTTGGTGCCGCGACTTCGTCATTCAGGGTCGAGTGATCTGTCCTGACGGCAGCCCCGTTCCAGGCGCGGAAGTCCGAGCCTTTGACGTTGATTTCTTCTGGTGGTGGCTATCCAGCTCGCAGGTTGGACCTACAGTCGTCACCGATGCAAACGGACACTTTACAATCAAATTCAGATGGTGCTGTGGCTGGTGGCCATGGTGGTGGTGGCTGCTACGCCGTTGGCGACTTGAGCCGCTACTCGTCGACAAGATTCGGCCGGTCCTCAATCTCCACCCGGACCTGAAATTCAGAGAACCGAGTCCTGAAGTTTCGTTTGACTTCTCCGGACTAAGGATCACGCCTCCAACGCCGGTGCCTCAACCCGGCGGTCCACTGCCGCCGATACCCATACCGTCGCCAATAAGAGGTGTTACCAAAGTCGATCCAACCACTATTCCCAAATTACGAGATCAACTCGTGAAGGCGCTGCCTCCAGTGCCGGAACTCGAACGTCTCCGAATTTGGCCGTGGTGGCCGTGGACTCCATGGCTCGACTGCTCGCCCGACATCATCTTCCAGGTGACGCAGAACTGCGGCGGCGGTCAGGACAAGATAATTGTCAATGAAAACCTCTTCCAGGCACGCTGGGACATTCCCACCTCGCTGAATGTAACTTTGGTGGCGAATGACCAGGCCTGCTGCCTGCCTCATCATGATCCGGATCCAACGGGACCGTGTGCTTTGATCACGGGAGTTTGTGGTGATCCGGGAATTATCTCCGGCAACATCGGCGGTAATTCGGCACATCCCGCGGGCCCAGATGGTTATGCGAATCCTGGTACTCGGGATAACCCGTTCTCAGAAGGCGTTTCGATTTGGGGCCAACTGGGAACCGATCCGCAGACTGCCTACTATGAAATCGAGTACAAGGATCACTTTAATCCAAATCCTGCCGCGTGGGCTTCAGTGCCACCGGCCGCGTTAAATGGTTTCACGCGCGGTTACTTCGATTCAAGTCCGCCACACGTCTGGCCCAACCAGTGGTTCTATCCGGGCTTCCCGTTGGTACCAGTGGGCGCCAAGCTGCTATATGAAAGCCGCCACCATTACGAGGAAACGCATCCGCTCGTATTACCTTCGAGTTGGGGCAACGTGGCTAATGGTCGCGTGTGGTTCCTGAACGTGAACGAGCTGGCGCAGATCCAGACTTTCGGAAACTTCGTTGATGGCACCTACGACTTTCGCGTCAAAGGCTATCGGGCCTTGCCTAATGGCAATCCCGACCCTGCCGATCCCGGAGTCGTGTTAGCCGGTTGTGGTGGTCATCAAGAGAACAACATGATAGTTCTCCGCATTGACAACCGCATCGTCGGTCCCCAGGTGCCAGGCACAGTGCACATCAGCACAACAGAGCCCGATTGCGGCATCAACTTCGTCAAGATCGGGAACAACTTTGTGCAGCCTTGTGGCGCAGAGCACCTGCTGCCTCATCCGCCTAATCCGGCGCAGCCGCTCGAGATCGATTACTTCTGTAGCGATCCTGACGGACACCTTGATAGCTACGAACTGAAGCTTCTCTGGGGCGCCGGCAATGTACGCAGCCTGTTTACCTTCGGCGCTGCGCCCACTGGAGTGGGACCGGTTCAACCAGGACCGGATTACTCACAGGCGCTGGTACAGGGAGCGGTCCGGCCAATGTGGCGAGGTGGTCACATGAAGCTGGTCATTCCTGACGCTTCGCAGGTGTTTCCGATCACCTGTTGTTACCTGATTCAGTTGACAGTGTGGAAACGCAATATCGTCAACTGCAGCAGCCCGGTTTACTACAACCAGTTCCACCATTCGTTCACGGTAACCGTCGGTCCGTGATCGGCGACAGCAGCAGCTGTCTTTTCAACAAAACGCCGCGCCTGTTTAAGCAGACGCGGCGTTTTTTCTGTTTGTCGATTTTCAATGCAATTAGTCAGCAACGAAAAGCCTCGGCGGGTACTGGTGCGGTTTCAACTTGCGGGGTCATGAGGTCACTACCATCACGCGGTAGCGGATGGGTCTTCTGATAACTAACTATATGGATTGCAAGGACCCACCCGCTACCGCGCGGTGGTACTGACCTCATAACTCGCGAGCTGAACTGTGCGACTACGCTTGGTGGACCTTAGACGTTCTCGCGTCCCAGTGTATCCTTTTCTCCGCGTCGTCTTTTCTTTCACTTCGTTCTTGCGCGTCCGTTGTTTAGAACGTAACTCCCAACTGCACCTGGTACGTGCGCGGCGAAACAAAGTGCGTGCCACTGAACGTCGATAGGAAGTTGTAGAGCGCCTCTTTGTTTGTCAGATTAATTGCCGTGAACCGCAGCGATACCTTGGTGTGGTCAGCTCCGAACAGATTATCGGTTCCCACACTCAGGTCGAAAAGATGCCTTGGAGCAATACGCGGCGGATTGCTGTCATCATTCGCTGTGCCATCCGCGGGAATAATCAAACGAAGAGCGCCGCGATTAGCCGACGAACATCCTGTTATCGGCATAGTTGGAGTAGCGAACGTATTGCCGCAGAAGAGTCCAATCTGCGCTTGCTGGTCCGCCGTCAATTCCAGCGCCGACGCAAAGTCCGGCACGGACCCGGCCACCAGACCTCCGTCATATCTCCAGGTAAACGAGACGTAAGGAGCCAGGCGCTTCCAATGATTGAACTGGTACTGCAACTGCGTGGTTTGCTGAAACTTTTGATCGTGGTCAATTCTGAACACGCCGGTTGGAAGATCGGAATTAAAGAATAGACCACCATTCTCGGGCGGAAAGAAGCGGGCGCGGGTGTGACCCGCCACCACAAAAGCGGAGAATCCTTTGTAGTTGGTCACGTTGGCTCGCAATGAGACGCCATCAATCTTTGATTTATCCCATGAAATAGGAAATGTGATTGGAGTATCGAACAGCGCCGCAAAGTCGTAAGCGTTGTGCGTCCGCTTGTTGAAGTAGTCCACGTCGATGATCACCAGCTTGCCCAGACTTTGCTGGAAGCCGAGATTGAACTGATTGCGGTTTCCCGCCTGCAGGGGATTGGTCGTCGCATCTCCGAAACTGCCGTTTGCAAGTCCGCCAGGACCGGCGGCATTGGACAGCACCAGGTTCTCGTTATAGGGCGTTTCCAGACTGCGGCTGTATGAAGCGCGCATGATAGTTCCAGTTCGCTTAATCAAATATGAAGCACCGAGTCTCGGCTGCAGAGATTGAGCATGACTGATGCCGTGATAGTTGTCGTATCGAAGTCCGAGACTGAAAGTCCACTCCTTTATTGTCACGGAGTCCTGTGCGTAAGCCGCGAACTGCTTGATGTCGGTGTGCCCGTGAAAATTAAATGGGTGTCCCCCGCGCGAGAGATCAAACGGTAACAAGCCCGGAACAAAATCCGGACTGCCGGGATCGTTAAAGTTTGGGTCAGTGATTCCAAACTGAAATCCCTCCGTCAGAAACGTGTGAGAAAACTGAACCCCGAATTTGGCGTTGTGCTTTCCTTCAACATAGGAAAGGTCCGAGCGTATTCCCGCATTCGTTAACCGGCGATCCTGGCTAATCGTGGTGGGACGGTCGGCAAAAGGATTGGTGCTGGGGAAATACTCAACGCGGTCCTGACGAAAATATGGGTTCACCGTGATCACCATCTTCGGATTGAAGATGTGCACGTAGCCGGGCGCGATATTCACTGAACGTACGTTTTGTCGCTGGTCCTGCTCGAGGTTCTGTTGATCGAAAGTGTTGGGAATCTGGAAGCGGTTACGTGCGAGTGAAAGATTCAGATGAATCGTGTTATTTGGATCTCTGCTGTAGTCAACGCGATCAAACAGGCTGAATGATGTGCCGCGATCGTGCAAAACGGTGAACTCAGGCGAATCGAGGAAACGCCCGGATCTCTCGAAGTTGAAGGCAACAAAGTTTCCCACCTTTTTGCCTCCGTAAGCGAGTGTAAGGTTCGGAGCGACTGAACCAAACGTGCCGTAGCTCATACCGATGGTTCCAGTGGGTTTTGTCTTACCCAGTCCCGAGCGAGTAACCACATTGACTACCAGGCTGGTCTTGTCGCCATACTCAGCTGGCGTTGCGCCTGTGATCACTTCCATGGATTGGACCGCATCGGGTGCAAGTTGAGTGGAAAACGCTTTGCTCTGCTGATCTGAAATCGGTTGATTGTCGACTGCGAATGTTGTTTGAGCATGATCGCCGAGCGGGTGGAACATCCCATTGGATTCAGCGACTACACCTGGGGCGGCGAGCGTTACGACATCACTCAATCCCGAACCGGGAGATCTCACGGGCAACCGTTCTATCAAGCTCTGATCCACATCGGTGTGGCTGGTCGGAACGTTTTCCAGCACATCGTTGCTG
>Ga0126384_10000624_pt1 | contig 19905 bp, 17 predicted proteins | sample PanSoiMetPlot_36_FD_92543 | JGI IMG/M metagenome (GOLD analysis project Ga0126384, IMG submission 92543) | Tropical forest soil microbial communities from Panama - MetaG Plot_36 | ecosystem: Environmental > Terrestrial > Soil > Tropical forest > Bulk soil | place: Panama | collected 2016-02-17 | reverse complement strand
CTGGTGCAATACATGAAGCTCAAGAAGCTCCCGGTGCATCGAGCGATGCTCGAAATCTCGGAGCTGATCTACGCCACCTGCAAGACGTACCTGGTAACACAGGGCAAGTTCATCCTGATCCTCGAGGTCTTCATCGGGATCATCATGGTCGTCTATTTCGGGGTGCTGAGGGCCCTGCCCGCCGGAACGGTGGCGGTGATCTTGCTTTTCAGCTTGATCGGGATCGGAGGCAGCTATGGCGTGGCTTGGTTCGGCATCCGAGTCAACACCTTTGCCAACTCACGAACCGCGTTCGCCAGCCTTCGAGGCAAGCCGTTCCCCGCTTACGAGATTCCGCTCCGGGCGGGGATGAGCATCGGAATGCTGCTGATCAGCGTTGAGCTTTTCATCATGCTTTGCATCCTCTTGTTTGTCCCCGGGGATCTCGCCGGCCCCTGCTTCATCGGGTTTGCGATTGGAGAGTCCCTCGGCGCCGCCGCGCTGCGAATCGCGGGAGGAATCTTCACCAAGATTGCGGACATCGGCTCCGACCTGATGAAGATTGTGTTCAAAATCAAGGAAGACGACGCTCGCAATCCCGGAGTGATCGCCGACTGCACTGGAGACAACGCGGGAGATTCGGTTGGACCGACCGCGGACGGATTCGAGACCTATGGGGTGACCGGGGTCGCGCTGATCGTCTTCATCACCCTCGCGGTGAAGGATCCAGGAATTCAAGCGCTGCTGCTGGTTTGGATCTTCGTGATGCGTCTGATGATGGTCATCTCCAGCTTCGTTTCGTACGAGCTCAACGAGGCTTTCCAAAAGTCGCGTTTTGGCCAAGCGGACAAGATGAACTTCGAGACCCCGTTGACCAATTTGGTTTGGGTCACGTCCATCGTCTCGGTCCTGATGACCTTCGCGGTCTCCTACGCGCTGGTTCCCACCTTGGGGGACGGCACTCTGTGGTGGAAGCTGGCTGCGATCATCACCTGTGGGACCTTGGCCGGGGCGATCATCCCGGAGGTGGTCAAGGTCTTCACCTCAGTAGACTCTGCGCACGTTCAAGAAGTCGTGACTTCATCGCGCGAGGGCGGGGCGTCGTTGAATGTGATCTCCGGCCTGGTCGCTGGAAACTTCAGCGCCTATTGGATGGGGCTGGTGATCGTCTTCTTGATGGGGGTCGCTTACCTGATCAGCACCACCGGACTTGGAGAGCTGATGATTGCCCCCGCGGTATTCGCGTTCGGCTTGGTGGCATTTGGCTTCCTCGGGATGGGGCCGGTCACCATCGCAGTCGACTCGTATGGTCCAGTGACCGACAACGCCCAGTCGATCTACGAGCTGTCCCTGATTGAAAACGTGCCGAACGTCCACGCGGAAATAAAGAAGGAATTCGGATTCGATCCGGACTTCGAGAAGGGAAAGACTCTCCTCGAGGAAAATGACGGAGCCGGCAATACCTTCAAGGCAACCGCGAAGCCGGTGCTGATCGGGACGGCGGTGGTGGGAGCCACCACGATGATCTTCTCGATCATGGTGCTGTTGACGGACGGGTTCACCAACTCACTGGAGAGGCTGTCGCTCACCTACGCGCCATTCTTGCTCGGCCTGGTGACCGGTGGGGCGACCATTTACTGGTTCACCGGAGCTTCGATGCAAGCGGTTTCCACCGGGGCGTATCGCGCGGTGGAATTCATCAAGGCCAACATCCGCCTCGAGGGCGTGGAGAAAGCGTCGGTTGCTGACAGCCAACGCGTCGTCGAGATTTGTACCCAATATGCACAGAAAGGGATGTTCAACATTTTCCTCACCGTGTTCTTCAGCACGCTCGCGTATGCGTGCCTTCAGCCTTTCTTTTTCATTGGGTATTTGATCTCGATCGCGATCTTCGGCCTCTACCAGGCGATCTTCATGGCCAACGCTGGCGGAGCCTGGGACAATGCCAAGAAGGTCGTCGAGGTGGAGCTCAAAGATAAGGGTTCCGCGCTGCACGCGGCGACGGTCGTCGGCGACACGGTGGGCGATCCATTCAAGGACACCTCTTCGGTGGCAATGAACCCGATCATCAAGTTCACCACCCTGTTTGGTCTTCTCGCGGTAGAGCTTGCAATCAAGCTTCAGCGCGACTTTAGAGTGGGCATTGCCGCGGTGTTCTTCGCGATCGGCGTCTTCTTCGCCTGGCGGTCCTTCTACGCTATGCGGATCAAGGCGGACATCAAATCCGTCGAGACCAAGCCGACCGCCGCGAAGGCAGCGTAGTTCCCCTCTTCCTGCGAGGGCGTTAGGTTGACCGAAAGGCGAAGACGTGAGCGCGGCGGGAATGTCCATCATCCGGGTTACTTTTTTGGGCACCTCCGCCGCGCAACCCACGATCCATCGCAATCTGTCGGGAATTGCGGTGAAGGCGGACACCGAGTCCCTTTTGTTCGACTGCGGCGAAGGCTCGCAGCGGCAAATGATTCGCTACGGTACCGGCTTTGCCGTTGACGCCGTCTTCTTCACCCACTTCCACGCGGACCATTACCTGGGGATCATCGGCTTTCTTCGCACCCTAGGCATGACCGGGCGCGAGCAACCGCTGCAGCTTTACGGTCCTCCGCCCGCGAAGCGCCTTTTGCACCAGGCGGTCCATCTGGGTGTCGATCACTTGCCGTTCCCGTTGGAGATTACCGAGCTTCGAAACGGCGACTCGGTCCGTCGAACGAACTACTCAGTCAAAGCGGTCCAAGTCGACCACAAGGTGGCGGCTTTGGCGTACGTGCTCCAAGAGGACGCTCGCCCCGGTCGATTCAATGTCGATGCCGCGCGGGAGCTGCGCGTCCCGGAAGGCCCGAGTTTCGGAAAGCTGCAGCGCGGAGAGTCGGTGCAAGCCAAGGATGGCAGGATCATCCAACCGTCCGAGGTGCTCGGTCCGCCGCGCCGCGGCCGGCGGCTCGCGCTTTCGGGAGACACCCGGCCGTGCGTACCGCTGGTGAACGCTGCCACCGAAGCGGATCTGCTGATCCACGAGTCGACCTTCTCCGATGATGAACAGGACAGAGCCATCGAGACCCGCCACTCCACGGCGCGCGAGGCGGGACGGGTCGCTCGCGAAGCCCGCGTCAAACGCCTGATCTTGACCCACCTCTCCTCGCGGCACGACGTGGACCCTTCGCGCCTGCTGGCCCAGGCCCGCGAGGAGTACGCCGGCCCGGTGGAGGTGGCCGCTGACGGAACGACCGTGGAGCTGCCGCTGGCCGACTAGCCGCCAACTCCGCGGCCTTGAGCAATGCGTGAATCATCGGCTGCGCGGACGCCTTTCCCGTTCCGGCGAGGCGATAGGCCACGCCATGATCCGGCGAGGTGCGGGGAACCGGAAGACCCAGGGTTACGTTGACGGTTCGCTCAAAGTCCAGTGCCTTGGTGACGATCAGGCCCTGGTCGTGAAACATCGCAAGTACCACGTCGTACGGCATCTCGCGCGACAGGGAGAACAGCCCATCGGCCGCGAACGGTCCGGCGCACTTCACCCCCGCCGCGCGGGCCTCGCGGATCGCGGGGCCAATCACCGTCTTCTCTTCGTCGCCCAAAAGGCCGCCTTCCCCCGCATGGGGGTTCACCCCGCATACCGCGACGCGCGGAGCGCGCCCCAACCGCGGCCTCAGCGTCGCTGACAACAGCTTCAGCTGAGAAACCAACCTGGAAACAGACAAGGCCTTGGGCACTTTCGAAAGCGGCAGGTGGTTGGTCGCCAAGGCGACTCTGAGCCTTGGGCCGTCCATCAGCATCAGCACTTCGCGGTCGAATGACGCAGCGAGCAGCTCGGTGTGTCCAAAAAAGCGCGTGCCGGCTCGGCTGATCTGCTCCTTCGAAACCGGAGCGGTACAGATCGCGTCGACCTCGCCGCGGCGGGCGGAGTCCACCACCGCCTCGATGTAGCCGAGCTGGGCTTTGCCGCCCGCGAGCGACGGTCTTCCCGGTCTCCGGTCGGCTGGGCCCAGCGAGGTTATCGCGCGAAGGTCCGCCTTGAGCCCCGCAAAGGCTTCAGACCGAAAAACTCCGGCGTCCCCGAAGACGATTGGACGCAAGGCCGCTCTTACTTTCGAGCTTCGCAGCGCGGAGGCGATGATCTCCGGACCGATGCCGGAGGGATCCCCCATCGAGATGCCCACCCGCGGCTTGGCCCTGGCTCTCAAATTTTGACGTCGACCACGGCGGCCTGCCGGAGCTCTTGCACGTAGGCTTGCGTCGCCCTGTCGAGCTGGGTTCGAGCAAGTTGCTCCCGCAGGACATCTTTCATTTGCTCGTAACTCTTGACCGACGCGTCGCGAATCTCCTCGACCTTGATGACATGCCATCCCTTGTCGGTACGAACCGGATCCGAGACCTCGCCCGGCTTGAGCTTAAAAGCCACCTTTTCGTATTCGGGCAGCATCACTCCGTGCTTGAAGAAGCCAATGTCTCCTCCTTCGGGAGCCGAGGCACCCTCGCTCTTTTGCTTCGCCAGAGTGGCGAAGTCGACGCCGGGCCTTCGAGCCTCCTCGGCGATCGCCTGCGCCTTCTGACGAGCCGCTTCCACTTGCTGGGGGCTGGCATTGGCGTCGAGCTGCAGCACGATGTGCCGGATATGGACTTCTGGATCGTCTAGCTGGAGCTTCACGTATTTGTCGTACTCCGACCGGACGTCCTGTTCGGTCACTTTGACGCGGCTGCGGACCTTCTGTTGGATCAGCTTGAGCCGAGCAACCTGACCACGCACCACCTCTCGGTACTTGGCGATCGTCATCCCTTCGCTGCGAACCGCCTCTTCGAGCCTCTGTTGATCCAAGTTGTGCGACTTCTTGACGTCCTCGATCGCGGTGTCCACATCCTGCTCGGTCACCTCGACGTTGGACTCCTTGGCCGCCGAATCCATCAGCTTCTCGCCGATCATGACGTCCAACATTTCGTGGAGGACCTCGTTCCGTTTCGTTGCCCGGCGGCCGACATCCCGCTCGCTCGCCGCGGCCGCCAACTCCGGCGCGGCCCGGCGCTCGAGCTCGGACAACGCAATGATGTCTTTGTTCACCACTGCGGCCACGCGCTCCACCAACTCGCCGCGCGAGCTGATCGCCACCGAAAGCAAAGCGGCGCTGGCCAGCCAAACCTGCTTCGTCCTCATCGCTGCCAATTTCATCACGGCTCCACGTTCTGCGCACTGGGCGGCTGGATCTTCGGAGCAACCGACTTCAACACGGCTTCATTCACCTGAACAGCGGCCTTGGCGCGCAGATTCTTCAAGTATTCCGCTTGCGCTTCCTGGCGCTTTTCATTGAGCAGCTTCTCATGAATCTTCGAATGGACTTCGGCCAATTCGAGCCGGCGGGCAGGCCGCTTCTCCAGGACCTTGAACAGGTGGAATCCATAGTCTGTTTCGACGATCTCGGAGACCTGGTTCACCGCAAGCCTGAACGCCACCTCGTCGAACTGATGCGGCATGATCCCCCGGTGAAAGAAGCCAAGATCTCCGCCCACCCGCGCGTCCGGGGAGAGTGAGTACTTCCGCGCCAGGTCCGAGAATTTCTTCCCGGATTGCAGCTGCTGCCCGATCCGACGGGCTTCGTCGTAGCCCTTGACCACGATCTGGGCGGCGCGGACCTGCTCCGGCTCCTTGAACTCCTCGGGATGGTCCTCGAAGTACTTGCGAATCTCCGCCTCGGTGACGGCTACCCTCGGGTAGAGGTGCTCATGGAAGAGCTTCTCGATGGTCAACTGCTCCGCGGTGTGCTGCCTCAGCTCGGCCAACGACTGCTGCCCTTCCGCCAGGGTTTGGTTGAAGCTGTCGGCGGGGTAGTCGGCTCCCATGCGGAGAACGCCCCGATCGGTCTCCTCGGCTGAAACCGATACCCCCGCGGACTTCGCGGCTTGCAGCAAGAGACGTCGATCCACCATCTCCCGCAACAGCGCCTCCTTGAAGGCCTCGAGTTGTTCGGAGCCTTGGGCATCGATTCCGGCCGCCTGAACCTCTTGGTCCAGCCGTCGCTGAAATTCGGAGCGAAGGAGGACCTCTCCGTTCACGGTCGCAACCACGTTCAAGTCCTCCTGGGGCTTCTTTTGCTCGCGACAGGCTGTCAGCGCGATCACCGCGCTCAGGAGGACACCGGACCTCACACCCCGACTTTACTACTTGCCAGCCGGGTTGCCGCTAGCTCCCGGTGGCGGCATCGGGACGACCGGGCGGGCCGTTGGCTTATTCATCTGACCAGCGACCGGGGAAGGCATGAAACCCGGATCCGGGCCGCGCCGCTCCGCGCTGGGCGCCTTCAAGTCCACTTCGACTTTGGCCAGAGCTTCGTCGTTCAACTTGTAGCTGGCCTTGCTTTTGAGCCCGTCCACGAACTTGTTGAAGTTCTGGGTGCGCCGCTCGTGCTTGATCCGGTTCTCGATCTGGGACTTCACCTGATCGATGCCGAGGTTGAGTGCCGCCTGCCGAGACTGGAAGCGGAGGATGTAGAAGCCGGTCGGAGTCTCGATCACCTCGGACAGCTCTCCTGCGCGCTTCATGTTGACCGCGGCCGTGGCGACCTCCTTGCCGTACTGCGAGGTCAGGTCCGCCTCGGAAATGAAGCGGCTGTCGCCGTCCATCGGCTTGGTCCTCTGATCCTCGCTATTCTCGCGGACCAGGGTGGCGAAAGCCGCGGTGTCGGTCGGGGCGATCGCCTTCGCCTTGGTCAGCACTTCATCCGCCTTGCCTTTCTGCTTCTTCCGCAGCGCCGCGTCGTCCTTCGGAGCGGCAAAGAAGATGTCGGTGATCCGAACCAGCTCCGGCTTCACGTAGTCGTTCTTGTGGCTCTCGTAATAGTCCTTGACCTCCTGTTCGGCGACTGCACCCTGCTTTTCGTCGAACTCCTTCTGAATCAGCTTTTGGACCATCACCTTCTTCGCGGTTTCCACCACCTCTGGATCGTTTTGAAGTCCGCGCTGGTGCGCCTCCTGCGCCAACAGCTCGAATCGAACCAGGCCATCCACGTAGTCCTTGCGCTGCTCCAGGGTGGCGTACCTCGACCGGAGGAAGGGGCTCATTTCCGAGAAGCGCTGCTTCAACTCTTCGGCGGTGATCGAGTCGTCGTCGAAGGTGGCCACCGGCGTACCCTTGCCGTCCTTGTTGTGGCGGAAATTGAGAGTGTCCCCCTGTTGGCGTTTGCATCCGACCAGGGACAGTAGCGAGCAGACGCAGAGCGTTGAGAGCGAAAAGTAAAATTTCATGTCAAGAGCTTCCTGTTGTGAGGAGGCGCAGAGCTAACACGGTCAACGCCTCTTCAACAAGGGACGAAATAAATACTGCCCCCCAAGGAAACCTGACCTGGGGCCCACCCCCGCATAGACTGCGCCGGGTGGGATGGACGGTGTACATGCTTCGCTGTGGGGATGGTTCGGTTTACACCGGGGCTACCAACGACTTGGCGCGTCGGCTGGCACGCCACCAACAGGGACGGGCGTCGGCGTATACCCGCAGCCGGCTACCGGTCGAGCTATTGTTCGTCCAACCGGTACGGGGTCGCGGGGTGGCCCTGCGAAAGGAATCGGCGCTCAAGAAGCTCAGCCACGCTGAAAAATTGGCTCTCGCGCGGGTGCACCGCGCGCAGAGCTAGTCACCTAAGGGCGTGCGACCACGTTGGGGGTACCCCCGCCTGCTGGAGCCTGCGCCGGAGGTTGGCGCCGCGACTGCGCGCGTAAAATCAGGATCCCGATGATCATCAGCAAAACCATCCCCGCCAAAGCGCCGATCAGCTGGCCGCGAATGAAATGCGAGGTGGTGGTTCTCACCGTGGTGACGCAGTTGCACAGCGCTCCCGGATCGGCGGGCGTCTCGTACCAGACCAGTATCGCTGGAGCAACAATCATCGCCGCGATGTCGCCGATCAACGCGCCGGAGAGCACGTACAGCAACAGTTTCTTAGACCTCCCCATTGCTTCCCCGCTTGCAAAGATTTGCTAAGAAAAAGCGCATGCTGTTCACCATCTTCGGCCTGCTTTTTATCCTGCTGAGCGCGGTCTGCTTCGTGTTCATACTGATCCACGCCTTCCGCAGAAGCGTCGGCACTGGCGTTATCGTCCTTTGCATCCCCTTCTACAATCTTTATTACGGCTTCATGCAGTTCGAGCACCGATACAAGAATCTGATCATCCCCGGCTGGCTCGGTGGGTTCGGCCTTGGCGCGGCGTTACTGACCCTGGGATCGCCCGTCATTCTGGCGTTTCGGCCTCCCCCGTTTTAGCCGTGCTAGACGCCGCGGGCGTCCGGATGCCAGATGTGCTTGTGCGCCTGCAGCTGAAAGCGAACCGGGAGCCGGTCCTCGATGATCCACTCCGCCAGTTGCCGTTCCGAGAGCTGACCGAACACCGTCGAGAACAACAGCGAAAAGTGACGCTGAGCCAGCCGGTGTCCCCGGACCATGTTTCGGCTCCATTCGTAATCGGCGCGCGATCCAATCACAAATTTGAGCTCGTCCTTTTCATCCATCGAGTCGAGGACCCGGTAGTCATTTCGATCGCATTCGCCCGACGAGGGCGTCTTCAGGTCGACGATCTTGTGAACCGCCGATGGAACGAGCCGGACGTCGATCGCGCCGGATGTTTCCAACAGCACCTTCAACCCATTGGCGAGAAGGGCCTCCATCAGGGGATAGACGCCCGGCTGCAGAAGCGGTTCGCCGCCGGTGATTTCCACCATCGGCGCACCCAGGTCGCGAACCCGATCGACGACCTCTTGGATGCTCCATCGGCGGCCCCCATAGAAAGCGAAGGCGCTGTCGCAGTAGCTGCAACGCAGGTGGCAGCCGGTGAGCCGAACGAAAGCGCAAAGCAAGCCGGCGTGAGAAGACTCGCCTTGCAGCGACAGGTAGATCTCCGTCACCATCACCGACTGAGCGCTATCCCGGCGCCTCGGCTCGATATGGGGTCGTGCCGCGAGCATTACCTTAGGTCTTCAACTTGTAACCGGCGCGCAGCGCCACAAATGCCAACCCGGTCGTGACGACGGCCACCGCCGAGAGCATCGCCGCCCCGCCCGAGGGAGAAATCGCGCTCGAGCCGAGCATTCCATAGCGAAGCCCCTCGACCATGTAGACCATGGGATTGAACAGGCTCACGCTGTGCCAAGGCTCGGCCAAGGCCGACACCGAATAGAAGACGCCTCCCAGAAACGTCAGCGGCAGCATCACGAAGGTGGGGAAGAAATTGATCTGCTCAAACTTCTCCGCCCAAAGAGCGGCCAGCAGCCCCAGCACCGAGAACACATAGGCCACCAGCAGCAGGAAACTGGCGGTGACGGCCGGATGCGCGACCTTGAACCCGGTAAACAAGAGCGACACCGCCCAGGTGAGAAAACCCACGAGCAGCCCGCGCACCATCCCTCCGCCGGTGAAGGCAACCAACAGCTCGCCCGGCTTCAACGGCGCGACCAGCAAATCCACCACGGTGCCTTGAATCTTGGTGATGAAGATCGACGAGCTGGTGTTCAGAAACGCGTTGTTGGCGATCCCCAGGAACACCAATCCGGGAACGATGAAGGTCGCGTACGATTGGCCGCTGACCTCGCGCAGACGCCCTCCGAGCGCGTAAGAGAAAACGACGAAGTACAGAGCGGTGCTCACCAGCGGCGAGAGCACGGTTTGGCCGGGAACGCGCAGGAACCGGCGGACCTCTTTCACCAGCAATGTCCGCAAACCGATGAGGTTCATCGGCCACGCTTTTAGAACCGTTCTAGTCTGCTCGGGAAGGGCCCGGGAGCGCCCAGCGAATCTGGAAGTCGGATATCGACGCTTCGTCTCCCTGGGCCAATCGTCGCAGGGCCTGGATTGTCAAGCGGATCCGCTCGGCCCCCTGGCTGGCCTCCTCCAGGGTTTCGAGGATCTCCCGACTCTGCATGGAAGAAATCTTGGACACTTCGTTGGCAGCGAACGAGAGGTTCGAAACGATGCAGGCCAGCGGGTTGTTCACCTCGTGGGCGATGCAGGACGCGAGGCGACTTACCAGCGTCAGCCGATCCGCCGTGAATACCTCCGCCTGGACCTTCTTGATTTCAGCGATGCTGTGGGACAGCTCCTGGAGCCCACGGCACAATTCCCATGCATTGGATGCTTGCCGGGCAATCACCCGGAGGGACTCGGCTTGAGCGGGGGAGACCTGCCGGGCCTTTTGGTCGAGGATGCCCAGGGTACCGACGCCCTGTCCCGCGGAGTCGCGGATTGGCACTCCCGCGTAAAACCGCACCCGGTACTTGGCGAGCGCCGTGGCGAGCGCGCCGTCTGCGAAGCGCTGATCCACCAGCGCATCCGGCACGACGAAAAGCTCGGAGCCACTACTCATCGCCAGGGCACTGAAGGGGTCGCGATCGTGGGTGCTCCAGCCGGTTTGGGAAATCACCCTTTGAAAGGCGCCAAAGTGCAAGGAGATCAGCGCAAACGGTGCATCACAAGCGCGCGCGGCGAGCTCGGTGAGGTCCCCCAAACAAGCCAGCGACGCCGCATCCAGCGGCCGGGCCTGCTGGCTTTTGAGTGTTCTTGCTTGTGCATTCTGAAGGAACGACACGGTCCTTTTCTCCAGCTTCGGGTTGCTGATCAGCTTCTATGCAAAAACAGGGTCCTCCCACTCTTCCGGATATGAGGACCGGTGGACTCGGCTAACTACCCGTGCGGGGAAGCGAATGCGAACTCAGGCCGCGCCCGAACGCGGGGCACCAGCCTCGATTTTCTGGGGCTGCGGCGACCCGGAGACCTGGGGCGCCGTCGACACAGACCCATCCATCGCAATGCCTCGAAGTACCAAGAGCAGCACGTCTTCCAGGCTGGAGTGCCGCGTTGAGACCTCCGCCACTGGAAGTCCTGCCTCGAAGACCTGCCTCAAGACATCCACCAGCACGGGGCGCCCTTGGCGCTCGACGTACACCAACGTACTCCCGGAATCGACCAGCGTGGCCCCGGCTCGGATCAGAGGCTCCGGCAACGTCGCCGGGCTGGAGAAACGCACCTCGAGCTGACGTTCGCCGAGGCGCCGAATCAGGGCACGCTTGTCCTCGACGAGAAGCAACCGGCCATCGTTGATGATCCCGACGCGATCTGCGAGCTCCTCGGCTTCTTCGAGGTAGTGAGTGGTCAGGATGATGGTGGTCCCCTCGGCCTTGAGCTTTCGCACGTAGGACCACAAGTCCCGCCGCAGCTCCACGTCGACGCCGGCGGTCGGCTCATCGAGAAACACCAGCCTAGGCCGATGCACCAGGGCCTTGGCGATCAGAAGCCTTCGCTTCATCCCGCCGGAAAGAGCTCGCGTGGGGGCCTTCGCCTTCTGCTGCAGGTTCAACGCCCTCAGGACCTCGTCAATCCGGGCAGGATCCGCGCGTTGGCTGTAATAACCGAGCTGGATTTGCAAGGACTCTTCAACCGTGAAGAAGGGATCGAAGTTGATTTCTTGCGGCACCAAACCGACCTGAAACCGCGGTGTCACCGGATCTTCGTCCAAGTCGATGCCGAAGAGCTTGATGCCGCCGGACGTCTTCCTCACCAGCCCACACACCGCGCCAATCAGGGTTGTCTTGCCCGCGCCATTGGGCCCAAGCAGACCGAAGATCTCCCCTGGTCGGATGTCGAGCGAGACGCCATCCAAGGCGGTAAGCGACCCGTACCGCTTCACCAGGTCGCGAATTTCGAGAATCGCCTCCGGCATCGGACTGAGATAGCCGAAAGGTTGGGGAGCTGCTCGGGTTTCGTTTAGATAGGCCACATGGCGGAGAATTTCATTTTTACGATGCAGGACCTGCGAGTGGTCCGCAGCGGAAGGGAAATCCTTAAGGGGATTTACCTTTCGTTCTTCCCGGGGGCGAAGATCGGGGTGATCGGACCCAACGGCGCCGGAAAGTCGACCTTGCTGCGAATCATGGCCGGCGTCGAGAAGGAGTTCTTCGGCCACGCCAGGCCCGATCCCTCGGTGCGCATCGGCTATCTGCCTCAAGAGCCGCAGCTGGACGCGTCCCTCACCGTCAAGGGAAACGTCGAGCTTGGCGTCAAGCCGGTCCGAGCGTTGCTCGACCGCTTCAATGCGGTATCGGCCAAATTTTCCGAGCCGATGTCCGACGCGGAAATGGAAAAGTTGCTGGCGGAGCAGGCCAGGCTGCAGGATGCGATCGACGCGGCGAACGGGTGGGAGCTGGACCGCACGCTGGAAGTGGCGATGGACGCCTTGCGTTTGCCTCCCGCCGACGCCGAAGTGGCGACGCTCTCCGGAGGCGAGAAACGCCGGGTAGCGCTCTGCAAAGTGCTGCTGGAGAAACCCGATCTGCTGCTGTTGGACGAGCCCACCAACCACCTCGACGCAGAGTCGGTGGAATGGCTGGAGCAGCACCTCAAGGCATTTGCCGGCACGGTGGTTGCGATCACCCACGATCGGTATTTCCTCGACAACGTCGCGCAATGGATCCTGGAGCTCGACCGAGGAGAGGGAGTGCCTTGGAAAGGCAATTACTCTTCGTGGCTGGATCAGAAACAGAGGCGCCTCGAGATCGAAGAGAAGGCCGAATCCGCCCGGCAGAAGCAACTTCAGCACGAGTTGGAATGGATTCGGATGTCGCCTCGGGCTCGGCAAGCCAAGGGCAAGGCGCGCCTCACCTCCTACGAACAGCTGCTGGCCGCGGCACCGGAAAGGCGCCAGGGGCCTGGGGAAATCTACATTCCTCCTGGACCCAAGCTGGGTGGATTGGTGGTCGAAGCCAAGCAGGTCCGGAAGGGCTACGGCGAACGGCTGCTGATCGATGATCTCACCTTCAAGCTACCCCCAGGCGGCATCGTCGGCGTGATTGGCCCCAACGGCGCCGGCAAGACAACCCTGTTTCTGATGATCTCTGGCGCGGAGAAGCCCAATGCGGGCGAGCTGCGAATCGGCGACACCGTGAAGCTCGCTTACGTGGATCAGAGTCGCGAGTCGCTCCAGGGAGACAAGACCGTCTTCGAGGAGGTCAGCGCGGGCCTCGAGCAGATTACCCTCGGACAGCGAAGCCTGAATTCGCGCGCCTACCTGGCGAACTTCAATTTCAAGGGTCCGGATCAGCAAAAGCGCGTCAAGGACCTTTCTGGCGGCGAACGGAATCGGGTGCACTTGGCGAAGGTCCTCAAGTTGGGCGCCAACGTCATCTTGCTGGACGAGCCAACCAATGACCTCGATGTGGAGACCCTGCGCTCCCTGGAAGAGGCCCTGCTGGAGTTCGCCGGGTGCGCGGTGCTGATCAGTCACGACCGTTGGTTCTTGGATCGCGTCGCGACCCACATCCTGGCCTTCGAAGGGGACAGCAAGGTTTTCTTCTTCGAAGGCAACTACCAGGACTACGAAGCGGACAAGAAAAAGCGCCTTGGCGCCGAGGCGCTCGTCCCCAAACGGATTCGTTACAAGCCGCTCAGCCGCGGTTGACGTCGCGGTCTCGCTCCTCGGTAGATCTTCCGTTGTTCCGCGTACTTGCGTCCGGATCGGATGGGGGTAGAGTGCGAGCCGCCTAGGCGGCCCAAAACCCGGCTGAAAAGGGGACAGGCCGCTACAGCGCTGTAGTCTAGCGGAGGAGGAGGTCGTAAACGTTGGGCGACGAGCGGCCGGACGCGCTACTAAAGAGTGCTCTCGAAAAGATCGTTTACTTCGAAGCTCGATCCCAGCAGCTGCAAAACGACCTCAGCTCGGCACGCGCAGAGAGCGAACGGCTCAAGCAGGACTTGGCCGGGGCGGCCCAACGTGAGATTCAGCTGCGCCGCCAAGTGGCGGAGTTGGAGGTCCGGGCAACCCGTTCTCATCAAGAGTGCCAAGAGCTGGGTCGCGTCAATGAAGCGTTGCGAGCCGAACGCACCACCCTCCTCGGCAAAGTGATCGAAGCGGCGCGCATCCACGACGCGGACAGCACCGGCGAAGGCGCCGAGTCCCGGCTCGATCTGGCAACGTTCATTTCGGCGCTTCGAGGTGAAGTCCTCAGCAAAACCGCGGCTGAAGTGAAAGCTGAGCAAGCCAAGGCCGCGGAACCGCCTGAAGTAGCCAAACCGCCGACGCCCCCGTCGCCGATCGCGGGGCACGCGGCGCGACTCGACGCGGAAGGACGGCTCAGAGTTTCGACGCAGGAGACCCTGGATCTCTCCGCGCATCATCAATTCCCTGGTCGAACCGAAGAAACCCTCTTTGGTTTTTCAGTGCGCGAGCTGTCCGCTCCGGATCCAGCGGCCCGCCAGCGCGCTGCGGAGCGGTTGAAGGCGCTCGGAAATTTTGCGGCGGCCGCGCCCCTGGCGACCGCGCTCCATGGCGAGTCCGATCCCCCGGTGCAGGTTGCTCTGCTTAGCGCCTTTGCCTGCCTGGCGCGGGCGGAAGGCGTTTCCGTGGTGCAGCCGTTGCTTTCCGCCCCTTCCGCCGACGTGCGAATCGCCGCGCTCAAAGCGCTGATTGCGTTGGATCCAGCGCAGACGGGCCCCCAGGTGGCTGCAGCGATGGAGGACCCGAACGTGACGGTTCGCCGGCGCGCGGCCCTCTTGGCCCTGGGCCTCAAGGGCGATGCGGCGCTGTCTCTCGGAGAAAAAGCCGTCGCCGACAGAGACCCGGAGGTGCGGCGACTGGCCGCATTGGTGCTTGGAGCCAGTTATGGAGATCGCGCGCGCTCCTTGCTGCTCGAGGCGCTGCGCGACCCCGAGTTGAAAGTGCGCCAAGCCGCTGCGCAGAGCCTTTCCAAGAGCCTGGGTCGGGATTTGTCCAGCCTGGTCGGCTTGGACCAGGCCCAGCTGCGGCGCGAGGTTCGCCGCTTGGCCTCACTCCCAGCGGCGGCACCCCCGGCGACGGTCGCCTCTGCTTCGCCACGATCCACCCGTCGCCGCCAAGCGCCTTCCGCCTCGAGCGCCGAGGCGGAAGCGGAAACTGTATCCGAGCCAAAAACAGCGCCGGTGGCGCGCTCCGGTCCGGAATCCCTGTGCGGGGCGATGATTTCAGAGATCCGGTGCTCCATCCGAGGCCGTTCCGTCTCTGAGCTCGCATCGGTGAGCCAAGTTCCGGAGGAAGTGGTCGAGCAGAGTTGCCAGCTTCTGGTCGCGCGAGGTCAAGCGGTGCGCAGGGGCAGAAAGTATTTTGCCGCCTAGGAGCAGGAGAGAACGATGGAAGCCCCCACTTACAGCGCCAAGCAGCTTTGCCAGATCCTGGGAGTACCGGGGACGGCCATTGCGTCGCGCAAAAAGGAGCGCTTCACCTCCGAGGATCTCTGGAAGCTGCGCGCCAAGCTTTCCCGTCTGCCGGCGCCCGTCGGGGGACGAAAGCAGCTGTTTCTCAACTTCAAGGGCGGAACCGGAAAGACGTCGTTGTCCACCTCCTATGCCTACCGCCTCGCGGAGATGGGCCATCGCGTCCTGCTGGTGGATTTGGACTCTCAGGGCCATGCCACCAAGTGCCTGGGGTACGAGGGCGAAGACTTTCCGAAGACCCTCCTGGACGTGCTGGTCCGCAAGACCCCGATGGGGGAGGTGATCAACAAAACCCCGATGCCGAACCTGAGCTTCGTCCCTTCCAATCTGGGGATGAGCACGATCGACCTCTCGCTGATGCCCATGGCCGGTCGCGAGTTCAAGCTGAAGAATGCCCTGCGCGAGGTCCAGGGCAATTACGACCTGATCGTCTTCGACGCTCCCCCCTCCTTTGGGCTACTCAATCTCAACGCTTTGATGGCGGCCGACGATCTGTTCGTCCCGGTGCTCGCGGATTTTCTCTCATTCCACGGCCTCAAGCTGCTGTTCGAGACGATTCAGAGCCTCGAGGAAGACCTTGGACACATCCTGGACCACGTCTTCATCGTGGTGAACGCGTTCAATGCGAGCTTCAAACTCGCGAAGGAGGCCCTCGAAGCATTGCGGGAGCACTACCCTGAGTATCTGCTTTCTCAACTGGTCCGTCAGTGCACGAAATTCGCCCAAGCCTCCAGCGAAGGCGTCCCGGTCTTCATCAGCGACCGCGAATGCAAAGGAGCCAAGGACATTCAAGGAATGATTGACGAAGTATTTTCCCGGCTGGCGTCGCAAAAGTCGGCCAAGCGGGCCGGATGACTTCCTCCGCATGCGAGAGGATAGGTGAGGGCAACCGATGAAAAAAGCCTTTGACCAGAATGTGTCTCGCGCCAAGCCGCGGTTGCGGCTGGGCAGCGTGGGAGACAACGCGGACTCGCCGATCGATGCTGAGGTTGGCTCCGCCGGCGAGCTCGAGGTGGCGCAAGGCGCATTTGAGATTGAGGTTAACGGGCACTCCGAACCGCCCACGGCAGTCGAGGCGGCGCCGCAGCTCAAACCAGTGGCGCAAGTCGAAGAGTCTCGGCGCGAAGCCACCAAAGCCGGCTTGGATCCTAGGGCACGACGCGAGCGACTCAAGGCCAGGCTCAAGGCTGCCAGGGAAAATCCACGCCCTGAGCCCCTGCCGCCCACGGTCGCGGAGGCTGGAGTTTTGGCGGTGGAGCGCATTTCAACGCTCCAGACCGAGCTGTCGAAGATCAAGGCGCTGAACCTCAGCTTGACCCAGGACCTGGAGGGAGCACGGCGCCAAGCGGAAAAGGCGACCGAAGAAGCCCGGCTTCGAATGGATGAAGCGCGGCGACTGGCGAGTGAAATGGAGGCGCGGGTCTCGCTGCTTTCGGAGATGGAAAAAGAGCTGGCAGCCCTCGAATCCGAACGGGACGAAGCGCTGCTCGCGCTGCAGGAAGCCCGGCAGAACATCGAGGCCAACACCCGCGAGCGCGAGGAGCTCAAAGGCGAGATTGCCAAGCGCGAGCAAGCGCTTTCGGACAGCCTTTCCGAAGAGGAGCGACTCGCGGACGAATTGGAGAGCGCGCGGGGCGAGGCGGCGGGCCTTCGACGCTCGGTAGAGGCGATGACCAATGAGCGAGACCTTCTCGCGCGTCAGGTCTCCGAACTGACCGCGGAACGGATCGAATTGCTCGAGGCTCGGAAGGCACTCGAAGCGGTACATCGCGCCCTTAGCCAGGCAGCCGCGCGCTGATTCCAGGCGAGTCATCGCCCGCAGCGCGCCCTATGCGCGGCCCTTTTTCGCCCTTCGGGGTGCTTCGATCCGCTCGAGGCGCTCCTTCAGCGCTCGGGTGTCTTCCTTGAGCCGATCTACCTCTTCCTGGAGCCCGGCGATCTGCTTCGCCTTGGGTTCTTCCGCGCGAAGCGCGCGAATCGCCTCGCGCGCTGCTCGCTGGGCCCTTCCGTCCAGAAACGGCGTCGATTCGAGCGCGGAAACCATCCGTCGATCGCCCAGCTCTCGGGCCGCCTCGATCGCCGCGTACTGAATCCGGAACAGCGGATCCCGGAGCAGTTCGCCAATCAACTCCACGGCTTCGGTCTTCCTCTGCGCGGCCTCCGCCAACTTGGCCACGGCCATGACTGCGGCGCGGCGCAGGAACATCGGCTGCCCGTAACGGGTGAGGGGTTCGACGACGGAATAGGCCTTGGGGTTCAGGCTCTCGGCCATGCCGTCGACCGCCCCGGCGGCCACCACTTCCATGAATGAGCGCCGCGGGAGCATTTTCTGCAGCACCGGAAGGCTGCTGTCGACGCGGAGCTTGCCCAAGGATCTGCCGGCCTCGCCTTCCACGAAGTAACTCTTGTCGCCCTTCTCACAGATGGAACGAAGAGGCTCGGCAACATTTCGATCGCGCTTGAATTCTCCCAATGCGGAAACCACCGCGCGGCGCGCTTTTGGATGACGAAGTCGGATTGCCCCGAGCAACGCGTCCCTCGCGGCCGGCGTGCGAGCTTTTCCGAGCGCTCGTGCAGCAGCGGCCTGGGTGCCCCAGAAAGCGTCGCCCATCAGGGCTTTCCGCAGCGCCGCGATTGCCCTCGCCGAACCGATCTTCCCCAGGGCGGTTGCCGCTTCGGAACGCGCCCTCGCCTCGTTCGCGCCCTGGAGCTCGCGCAACCAATAATCGACCGGCTTATCCACCTCCAAGGTCCCGAGGATCTCCCGGCGGGGATCGATCACCACCTGCTCCGGCTCCTTCTCGGCGGCGATGAAGTAAATGTGCTCTAAGTCAGACACCTCAAAGGTGTACTCGGAGGATTTTCCCCCGCTCAGCACCAGCCGCAGTGGCAGAGGAAAAGCAAAAACCGGAAATCCATCCGGCGGAGCGGTCTTCTGCTTTTGCTGGACCTTGATGCGCAGGCGCTGCTCGTGCGCTTCGTAACGCACCTCAACCTTGAGATCCGGGTGTCCCGCCGAAAAGACATATTGGTTGAACATCCGATCGACGTTGTGTCCGGTGGCATCCTCGATGGACCGAGCCAGATCCACCGTCTCGACGCTTTGAGCGCGGTGGGTGCTGACGTAATGCCGGATGGCTCGAAAGAACAGCTCGTCACCCAGCCGGCGGCGCAACTCGTGAAGTACCAGCGCGCCCTTTTGGTAGAGGTGGCGATCGAAAAGATCCACCGGCTGGTGGAATTTGCGGGCGACGATCGGGCGGGCGTAGTGCTCGCGCACCTCCTGGAGGTAAGCCTCGAGGAGCACGCCCCGATAGAGGTCTGTCTCGTCGCTGCCCTCGGCCCGCTCCTTCCAGAGAACCTCGCCGTAGGTCGCGAACCCTTCGTTGAGCCAGCCGTGGGGCCATTCTCGGCAGGTGAGCAGATCGCCGAACCACTGGTGCGTCAGCTCGTGCGACACCAGCGTTTCGGCGCTGTAGTCCTGGTGGGCGCGGGCGTCGTGAAGAACCGAGTCGGTGAGCGTGGTCGCCGAAGTGTTCTCCATCCCTCCAAAGATGAAATCGGTGACGAACACCTGAGAATAACTTCCGTACGGATATTTCTGGCCGGTCTTCTCCTCGAGGAGGCGGATCATCTCCGGAGTGCGGCCCACGCAGCGCAGCGCGTCCTCTCGGCGACCCTTGGGAAACAAGTAGCGAAGCTGGGCGTCGCCAGCGCGATCCCGCGCCTCCTCGAATTCACCCACCGCGAGGGTGACCAAGTACGCGGGATGGGGAAAATCCAGGCGGTAGTGCATCGTGCGCTGGTTCCCCTTGGCGCGGTTCTCCACCAACGCCCCATTGGAGAGAGCGGTCATCTTCGCTGGAAACGTGGCCACCACTTCCGTGGTGGCTCGCTGCGACGGAGCGTCCAGGCAGGGAAACCAGCACCGTGAATCCTCGTCTTGTCCTTGAGTCCAGGCCTGGACGGGCCGATCCGGATACCCCCGATCGGGCGCCCAGAAGTAGAGGCCCCGGACCGGCTGGCACCGGTAGCGAATCGCTACCTTGGCGCGATCGCCCGCGCCGAGGGGCGTGGGAAGCTGGGCGTGGATCTGTCTGCCCGAATTCGAATACGCGGCCCGCTTTCCATCCACGGTGACTCGCTCGACGTCCATCTCCACCGCATCGAAGGTGACCGCCCGAAGCTGCCGCACCGCATGGAGGGTGGTGGTGCAAATCCCGGCCACCGATTTCGACTTGAAATCCAGCGCCACTTCGATGCGCACGTGCTCGGTGCGGACGAGGCGATCCGGAGCATAATGCTCGGTCGCGCCGGGCAAAACGAATGTACGCAGGTCATCGGAACCCGATTCGTTTTCGCCCCTCCGTTGCACGACCCAGTCCTGTGTTCCCACCGTTAGGCTGAGCCGACGAGCTGAATCTCGGTGATCTCGGGTGACGGCCCAACGCGCATCGGCGGTCCCCAATAGCCCGTCCCGCGGTTCGTGTACACCCAGATTCCGTACAATTTTCGCAACCCGCTGATCACCGGCTGCTGCAGCCTAACGAAGAACATGAAGGGAAAGATCTGGCCGCCGTGGGTATGACCCGACAGCTGCAGGTCGACGCCGTGAAGGGCCGCGTGCTCAGCGGTTCGGGGTTGATGGGCGAGGAGGATCCTCGGAGCGCCCCCGGGCGCGCCAGCGAAGGCCAAGTCGGGGCGGGACTGGTGCGCGGGG
>Ga0126384_10000623_pt1 | contig 19919 bp, 19 predicted proteins | sample PanSoiMetPlot_36_FD_92543 | JGI IMG/M metagenome (GOLD analysis project Ga0126384, IMG submission 92543) | Tropical forest soil microbial communities from Panama - MetaG Plot_36 | ecosystem: Environmental > Terrestrial > Soil > Tropical forest > Bulk soil | place: Panama | collected 2016-02-17 | reverse complement strand
GATCAGATATTCCAGGAACCACAGATGCAGCGGATGCGCGTAGGCCAGGAACCATCCGGACAGGATGAACTGTAGAGCCGCCGACCAGTCGTCCAGCTTGCCGAAGGCCGCCAGGAACATCACCAGGGGAAACAGGATGATCCAGCCGACGACGAAGGGCACGACGATGCGCCAGAACCGGTTGTCGGCGGCGCGCCGCAGGCCATAGCGCTGCAGCAGCAGGGCCGCGAAGAAGCCCGCCATGACGTAGAAGACGGGCATGCGGAAGACGTGGATCAGGCCGACCGACCAGTCGAGCGTCGTGGTGAGCTGCATCGGCTTGTAGGGCCAGCCGCCGGTCGGCGAATAGGCGACGACGGCGTGGAGATAGATGCCAAGGAACATCATCGCCGCTCGGAGGGCGTCGAGCGCGTGGTAGCGCGAGACAGTCGCGGTCGGGGAATTCATTGCACTACCTTTCGATCAGTTGCCTGCGAAAGAACGCAACGACGTCGAGATTGAACTCCTTGTGGAAGGCCCGGCGATCGAACGTGCCGGCGTCGGCGCAGATCTCCGGCAAGGCCTTTGCGGCCTCGGCCGAGCAGGGGACGATGAACGCGAAGTGTCCCGAGTTGGGCACGATCCGGTATTCGGGCGGGGTCGGCAGGTTCTCGTAAATCGTTTCGTTGTCCTCGGGTAACACGCCGTCGCCGCCGCGCTCCGACGCCCAGAGCTGGATCGGCGCCTTCACGTCCTTCAGTCCCCCGAGCGTGAAGGTGCGACCGAACTCCGGGTCGGCCAGGACGACGGCGGCAAAACGTGGATCCGCGGCCGGTCGCCGGGCGGGAAACTGCCCGATCTCGATCTCGGCACACATGCCGTCGATGCCTCCCTCGGAACAGAGCGAGGCGATCCCGAGAATGTCGAGCCGACCACCCACGATCACCAGACCCGTATAGGCACCGCGCGAAAAGCCGAACAGATAGATGCGGTCGCCCTCCTGCCAGTGGTTGACCAGGAATTGGTAGGCGGCGAGCACGTTGGCATCCAGCCCGTAGCCGGTGGCGAGCCCCAGCACGAGGCTGATATTGGCGCGGATCTTGTGCCAGGTGCTCGGCTGCGCCAGCGTGCCGACGCCGGGATCGTAATAGACGAACTGGCGCGGCGATGTCTTCGCCGTCTTGCGCAGGCAGCGATAGAGTTTCAGCACATTGGAGATGTTCTCGGAGATCTCGTTGCCGGTGCCGTCGCAGAGGATGACGATGTTGCGGCCGGTGGGCAGCGGCTTGCCCTGCGCGTCCTCGCTCCAGATGCCCTCGATGAAAGTGACGCGGAGATTGGAGCCGGAGGACGCCCCGATGGTCGACGAATCGATCTCCCACGCGTCCGGCAAGAGCTTCTGGATCGCGGCGGCCGGGACCTTAAAGTCCAAGGTCGTCCGTACCGAGGCATCGCTGTTGACGAATTTCTCCTGCGCGACGGCGGGCGCCGCGAGCAGCATTAAACCGAAGACTGCGAGTGCACGCATGACATCCCCTCCCTTGGATCGAATTTCGGAGCGTCGGCGCGACGTCGAGGCCGACGCCGAACGCGCGCTTTTGTTAGAAGCAGAGAGATATTACTCTGGCTTGACCTTGGCCTCCTCGATGATCTTGCGCCACTTCGGCTCGTCGGCCTTGATGCGGTCACTCAGTTCCTGCGGTGTTCCGGCAAGCGATTCGAAGTAGTAGCGCTCGAGGACGGTCTTCTTGATCTCGGGGTCGGCGAACATGGCCCGCACCTCGGTGTTGATCTTGGCCACGGTCTCAGACGGCATCCCGGGTGGCCCGAACAGGCCAAACCACGACACCGCCTCGTAGCCCGGCAGCCCGCTCTCGGCGACCGTCGGCACGTCGGACAACGCTTCCATCCGCTTCTTCGAGCCGATCGCGAGGAGCTTCACCTTTCCCTCGCGCCACTGCGGCGCGCCGGTACCGACTGCGATGTACATCATGTGGATGTGGCCGCCGATCACGTCGGTCATGGCCGGGGCGGCGCCGCGGTAGTGCACGGCGGTGAACTTTGCGCCGGTCACCGCCTGCAAGAGCTCCATGTTCAGGTGCCCGGTCGAGCCGGCGCCGTAGGTCCCGTAGTTGATCTCGCCGGGCTTGCGCTTGCCCAGCGCGATGAGGTCATTGACGCTGTCTGCCGGAAGAGACGGATGTGCGATTAGCGCGTGATTGATGATGACGAGCCCGACGATCGCGGTGAAACCGTTGATCGGATCGTAGTTGAGCTTTCCATAGAGCGCCGGATTGGCGATGAACGTGACTTCCGGCCCGATCAGCAGGGTGTGACCGTCGGGCGGTGACCGCGTGACATGCTCGGCCGCGACCTGGTTGTTCCCGCCCGGCCGGTTCTCGACGATCGCCTGCTGGCCCCACGCCGCGGTGAAGCGCTGGGCGAGCGTGCGGGCGAGCACGTCGGTGACGCCGCCGGGCGGTGCCGGCACCACGATGGTGATGGTCTTGGATGGATAGGTCTGCGCCTGCGCCACGAGCGGGCTGATGCAGCAGAACGCGATCAGCACCCCTGGCCATGACCTCATCACCTTCTCCTCATCGCGTCGTGGTTGCGCAAAGCATAGTGCAGATCGGGACGCCAGGCGACCGCTGCGCTAGTATGCGGCAAGCCCGACCGATCAGGGAGGACAGACATGACAAGGGCCTCTTTCCGGATAGTTGCAGCCCTGCTTGCCCCAGGCGCGTTCGCGTACTCTGCCGGCGCGGCCGAGTTCGTCGAAGGCACCGAGCGCATGAAGGCCCGCGCCTATTCGCCCGCCGTGATCACGGAGGGCGGCCGCATCGTGTGGCTCGCCGGCATGGGCGGCAGCAACGGGCCCGACGGCAAGCCGATCACCGATTTCGCCGGTCATGCGCGTCAGGCATTCCAGAACATCGACGCCACGATGAAGCGCGCCGGCGGCACGCTGGCGGATGTCGTCACCATGACCGTGTTCATCCGCAATCAGTCGGACGGCGATGAGTTCGTGAAGATACGCGGCGAGTTCTTCAAGAGCGGGTTTCCGGCCAGCGCCCTGATCACCGCCAAGGATTTCGCACGGCCCGAAATTCTCGTCGAAATCCAGGCCATCGCGGTGGTCGGCGAGCGCAATTGAGCCCACGCTGCGGCGGGCCTTCGCCGCGCCCACAAACGGGAGGAAATGACGATGTCGATCGCGATCCGGCGCCGGCTCTTTCTCGCCGGCGGTCTCGCCTCGTTCGCCTTCCCCCGCCGCGCCGCGGCGGCCCCGCCGGCGACGATCGCCGACGGCACCGTGATCGGGCGGGAGAAGATGCTGGTGGTCCACGAGGATGGCGCCGGACGCATTGTCGCCTTCGATTCCTCGAGCTATCTCGACGGCCACCCCACGACCGTGACCGACGTGATCGCGATCGGCTCCTATTGCGGCACGCGCATCCTGGCGCCGATCTTCTAACGCGGCGCGAAGGCGGTGATCGCGACCGATGCCGGGATCGGCAAGGACGAAGCCGGGATCAGCGGGCTCAAGCACGGCGAGACGATCGGCGTGCCGGTCGCGACCGTGGCGGTGATGTCGGCAGAAACGTCGAACGGCCGCTCGATGCTGCTCGGCGAGGTCAGCCGCGTCAACGCGCCGGCGCGCGCGCTCGGGGTCGCCCCTGGCATGGTCGCCTACGAGGCTGCCATGCGGCTCGCACAGGCGCCCGCCGGCAGACCGATCCCGACACCCCTTGGCGCCGAAGAAGCGCCGGTTGTGGTCGAAACGACGGCGCACGGCAGAATCTGGGCAACGCCCGGCACCACCGCCATCAAGGAGAAAATCCCGCGCGACGTGATCTGCAGCGGTGCCAATTCGAGCCGGGTCATGTCCGACGGCGTGATCCGGATGGCCGCCAAGGGCGCGATCGCCAACGACGCCGGCATTGCCAAGAACAATTCGGCGGTCGAGGGCGTGATGATCCTGGGCGAGCGTGGCGTTCCGGCCGCGTCGGTGTCGACGTTGTCGGCGCGGCTCGCCGAGGGCCTGAGCACCTGGAACGATGGCATCATTTCCGTGGTCAATGCGGCCGCCGCCGCCCGCGGCGTCACGGTCGGCATGACCGCCAAGCAAGCAGCGCGGCTGATGCTGGGTTGAGCCGTCCGGGACAAAGGACGGGCTGCGACAGGCAACAACCCTAGAGTCTTGCCTGGCGGCGCGTCGCGGAACGACGAACTCGATCGAAACTCAGCGCTGCGACCAGGATGCGATCTGGTTCGCGACCACGGGCCACCCGGGTTTTCCCAACCCAACATAGCCAGCGATGACGAGCGCAGCCAACGCGACCGCAACGGCCAGTCCCTGGCGGCGCTGGCCGGACGCGACGGCGCCCCGCAACTGCTCAACCTCGCCGTCAAGTTTCGCGATCTGTTCGTTGCGAATATTGGAGATTTCCTGCGTGAACCCGCCGATCGACATCTCCACATTCCCTCGCCGCCGACGCTCCTCTTCGAGCGCCGTCGAGACAGCGGCGGCCTGCGCGGCATTCTCGGCGAGCCGCTGCTCGAATCCTCTAATTGTCTCGGCGTAGCCTTTGAACGTCGGCTCGAAGGCCAGAAGGGCCTGGCACTCACCCCGAGTCGCCTCGTGTTGCCGCTGCAGGCTCTGGACGAACTGTTGCAGCGCCTCGAACTCCCGATGGATGCCTTCGTATTGGTGCTGGACGCCCTTGAACTGCTGCTGGACGCCGTCGTAGCGGCGCTGCATGCTTTCGTACTGCTGGCTCAGGCTCTCGTTTTGCTTGCGGACGCCGTCATATTTCTGATCGACCCCTTGGTACTGGCTCCGCAGCTGCTCACCCCAGGTCGCCAGAAGGGAATCGAGGCGGCGCAGCGTCTCCCTCAGCGTGCGCTGTGTGTTGCCGAGCTGGCTGTTAAGCAGCAGCAAATTGTCTTCGAGATCTGACTCAACCGCTGCGATCGAATCCTTGAACTCCTCCGGGAGGCCGAGATGACTGGATTTGGTGCCGTTCTCACCGTGAACTTGTGTTTCCACTGGAATGCCCCTGTGCTCCAATCCGCCCTCTTCGGCCGGCGGCGATGCCGGCCGAAACGCCACACGAGCGGATGTGTACATGGCTGCGACGCCGCCACACCATGACCATATTCGCGGAAATTGTGACTGCGGCGCAAGTCTTTCATTAATTGCGTAGCAAGCCCGTGTGACGTTTCCGCAATCCCTATAGCCAGGACAAATCGCCGATCATTTAAGATCGCGTGAACTAGAGGTGTTTTCATACCAGTGACTGCGGACTTGTCACCTAACCCGCCAAGGGGACCCGCGAGCCACGCGCCGGCCGGGCGGCCATCTCCCTCCCTTTGAGAACCAAAAGCAGGCTCGCCGCCGCCGCGCCCGATGAAAGTCCGCGCCTGGCCTGCCTCGGCGTGCCGTCCGATGACACAGGCGCGGCTTTGCGCGTAAGACTCGGAGCAGCCGAAAACGCGAGCGCACCGCCCGCGACCAGGAGAAGCTCATGGCACCGAAGCTGGCGAAACGCCCGTTGCGCTCGCAATTCTGGTTCAACAATGCAGATGATCCGGGCATGACTGCGCTCTATTTCGAGCGCTACCTCAATTTCGGTTTCACGAAGGCCGAGATCACCTCCGGCCGACCGATCATCGGCATCGCGCAGTCGGGCTCCGACCTCTCCCCCTGTAACCGCCACCACCTCGAGCTCGCCGGGCGCGTGCGCGACGGCATCCGCGACGCCGGCGGTATCGCGCTTGAATTCCCAATGCATCCGATCCAGGAGACCGGGAAGCGGCCGACCGCCGCGCTCGACCGCAATCTCGCTTATCTGAGCCTGGTCGAGGTGCTCTACGGCTATCCGCTCGACGGGGTGGTGCTCACCACCGGCTGCGACAAGACCACGCCGGCCGCCATCATGGCGGCGGCGACCGTCAATATTCCGTCGATCGTGCTGTCAGGCGGGCCGATGCTCAACGGTTGGTGGAAGGGCCAGCGCGCGGGCTCCGGCACCATCAAATGGGCTGCTGCTAAGCGGCTCGCCGCCGGCGAGATCGGCTATGAGGAATACGTCGATTCAGTTGCTGCCTCGGCGCCGTCGATCGGCCACTGCAATACGATGGGCACGGCCTCGACCATGAACGCGCTCGCCGAGGCCCTCGGCCTCTCGCTCCCGGGCTGCGGCGCGATCCCGGCGCCCTATCGCGAGCGCGGGCAGATCGCCTATGAAACCGGGCGGCGCGCGGTCGAGATTGTGCACGAGGATCTCAAGCCGTCCGACATTCTTACTCGCGCCGCGTTCGAGAACGCGATCGTGACCTGCTCGGCGATTGGCGGCTCGACCAATGCGCCGATCCACATCAACGCGATCGCGCGCCATGCCGGCGTCAGGCTCGCGGTCGAGGATTGGGAGGCGGTCGGCTACGACGTGCCGCTCCTAGTCAATATGCAGCCGGCGGGAAAATATCTCGGCGAAGAGTATTACCGCGCTGGCGGACTGCCGGCGGTGCTCAACGAGTTGCTCAAGGCCAAGCGGATCCAGGCCGACGCGCCGACCATCAGCGGCAAGAGCATCGGCGAGAACGTGCGTGGCGCCGAGATTCACGACCCCGACGTCATCCGGCCCTACGACAGGCCGCTCAAGGAGAAGGCCGGTTTCAAAGTGCTGCACGGCAATCTGTTCGATTCCGCGATCATGAAGACGAGCGTCATTTCGGATGACTTCCGCGAGCGCTATCTGTCGGATCCGCAGGATCCCGATGCGTTCGAAGGGCGCGCTGTTGTATTCGAAGGACCGGAGGACTACCACCGCCGCATCGATGATCCGGCACTCGCGATCGACGAGCGCACCATGCTGTTCATTCGCGGGGTCGGGCCGATCGGCTATCCGGGCTCGTCCGAGGTCGTGAACATGCAGCCGCCGGCGGCGCTGCTCAGGCGGGGGATCACATCGCTGCCTTGCATCGGCGACGGGCGCCAGTCCGGCACCTCGGGCTCGCCCTCGATCCTCAACGCTTCGCCGGAGGCGGCGGCCGGCGGCGGCCTCGCGTTGCTCGAGACCGGCGATCGCGTGCGTATCGATCTCAACCACGGTACCGCGAACATTCTGATTTCGGAGAAAGAGCTTGCCGAGCGCCGCGCTTCGCTCGCCCAACGCGGCGGCTATGGCTATCCAGCGAGTCAGACGCCTTGGCAGGAAATCCAGCGCAACATCGTCGACCAGCTCGCCGATGGCATGGTGCTCAAGCCAGCGGTCAAATATCAGCGCGTGGCGCAGACCAGCGGCGTCCCCCGCAACAGCCACTAGGGCGTGCGATGGCGTTCAAAGACATCCGTCAGGCGAACGCCGAGTACGAGACGTGGCTGCGCGCCGAGCTTGACGGCGACATTGTCGAAGCCGACCTCGCGCGCAAGCACGATAAGATGAGCGAAGCACCGTTTCCGTTTCTGCGCGCGACCTATTGGCGCTGGGCGGAAACGATCCCAACCATCTGTCCCGATCTGTGCGACGCCGCCGAGGTTCTCGCCGTCGGCGACATTCACCTTGAGAATTTCGGCGTCTGGCGCGATGTCGACGGCCGCCTCGTCTGGGGAGTTAATGAGTTCGACGAAGCCACTGAGATGCCCTATGTGCTCGATCTCGTTCGGCTGGCGACCAGCGCAGCACTCGCACGTAAGCGACGTGACCTGGCGGTCGAGGAGATCTCAGCGGCCATTCTGGACGGCTATGCGGCCGGCCTGGAGGAGCCGAATCCCTTTGCCATCGACGAGGAACACGCATGGCTGCGCGCGCTCGTCGTCGTGAGCGAGGAAGAACGCAGCCGCTTCTGGGAAAAACTCGACAAGCTGAAGGCGCCGAAGGAGCCGCCACCGGAGCCCTATCGCGATGTGCTGAAGGCAGCGATGCCGGAGCCCGAAATCGCAATCGTGTTCCACCCGCGCACCGCCGGCGCCGGCAGCCTGGGGCGGCCGCGCTGGGTCGGCTTCGGCGAATGGCGCGGCGGCCGCGTGGTGCGCGAGGCCAAGGCACTGGTGCCCTCGGCCTGGGTCAGGGCCACTGGACGCGACTCTGCTCGATTGCGCTGCAAGGAGATCGCCTTCGGCGTCTATCGGGCGCCCGACCCCTGGTATGACGTGATTGGAACCATCGTGGTGCGGCGGCTGTCGCCCAACAGCCGCAAGCTTGAGGTCAAGGACATGCACGACGAGATCCTGCGGCCGAGGATGCTGCGAGCCATGGGCTACGACCTTGCGAACACCCACCTCGGGACCGGCACTCGGAAGGCGGCTGTCGCCGCCGATCTCGCGGGCCGCCCGCGCGGTTGGCTGGGCAAAGCGACTGAGGCCGCTGCCGACTTCGTCCGTGCCGAATATGACGCCTGGTGCGAGGGCTGAACGCGACCAGCATGGCCCAGCCGCTTCGCTCCACATTTCTCATCATGGCGATGATCACCGCAGGCTACGCGCTCACGGTGGCCGCGTTCTATCCGGGCTACATGACCAACGACGCCACCTACGTTTACCAGTTCATGCGGGAGTGGCGTTTCGGCGACTGGCAGTCGCCGCTCATGAGCATGCTCTGGTGGGTCGTCGACCCGATCGCGCCCGGTCCTGGCAGCATGTTTTTGCTGGTCACGACGCTTTATTGGCTGGGCATTGCCGCGGTTGCGCTGACGGTTGCGCGCGTCTCCGCCGCGTTTGGATTGATCATGCCGGTGCTGGCGCTCTTCCCGCCGGCGTTCATGCTGCTGGTCATGATCTGGCGCGACGTGCTGTTCGCCGGCGTTTGGCTCCTCGCCGCCGCAATCGTCTATGCGAGCGCCGCGCGCGGCGCGGCGTCGCGGCGCACGATTGCCTTGCTGGCGCTGGTGCTGGTCGGATTCGGCATCCTGTTGCGACCGACCGCGATCGTTGCAGCGCCGTTCCTTGCCGCCTATGCGATCTGGCCCCACCGCTTCGACTGGAAACGGGCAGCCATCCTGTTCGTGCCGGCGCTCGCGCTCGGCTATGCCCTCATTCACGTCGTCTATTACGTCGTCCTCGACGTGAAGCGCGAACATCCGCTGCATTCGGTCTTCGTGTTCGACCTCGGCGGCATCACCCACTTCACCGGCGAAAACCAGTTCCCGGTCGCCTGGAGCGCGCCGGAGACTGAACTGCTCACGCACACCTGCTACAACCCCGATCGCTGGGACAGCTACTGGACCATGGAGCCATGCCGTTTCGTGATGCAGCGGCTGGAGCGGCCCGACGACGTGATCTTCGGCACGCCGCGACTCGCGCAGGCTTGGCGGCAGGCCGTGATCGCGCATCCCCTCGCCTATCTGCGCCATCGTCTGACGTTTTTTTGGACCTTCCTGGCGAGCCCGAATGCGATGACGCTCGAACTCTACCATGCACACGACCGAACCAGAACACCACTCGCCGACAATCGCCTGTTCCAGGCCGTCGTTGCGCTGCACGACGCACTCAAGCCCACCATCCTGTTTCGGCCGGGGTTCTGGCTGGCGCTCGCCGCCATGATCGGCGCCCTTGCGTGGCCTGCGCGGGCGACGCCTTCTGGCGCATTCGTGATCGGCACAACCGCCTCGGCGACCGTCTACGTGCTGAGCTTCCTGCCGTTCGGCGTTGCCGCTGATTTCCGCTACGCCTATTGGTGCGTGCTCGCGGCCCTCGCAGCCGCCGTCGTCCTGTTCGCGGCCTACATTGAACGCCGAAAGGCCTTCAGCGCGTGCGGTTCTGTCGCTCAAGCAAGCGCATGAACACAGCGCGCGATTGCGCGACCAGGCTCTCCACGATCGCATGACCAAGTTCGGCGGTGGCGGAACCGGCGTCACCGATCACGCCCTCGTTCGCCAAGCGTGGATCGTCGGTGCGCCAGGGCCAGGTGGTGCCGCGATCAAAGATCAGCGCCTGAATCGTGTCCGCATCGGGCTTGCTGGGACGTCGAGAGATCAAATCGGAGCGAACGTGGTCGGGCGCCAGCGCCAGCATCACCGACGTCTCGCTCTTGCCGCCATGGACGTCGGGTAGTCCTTCCACCTTGGCGAGGTCGAACGGATGGATGACGCAGGCGTTGAGTGCGAAGTCGCCCTGCAGTTCATGCAGCAGGGCCTCGAGGATCCCCCGGTTGCCGCCATGCCCATTGAGGATCACGAGATGGCGCGCCGGCAATGCCCGGACGATGGCAGCGGCAAGGTCGCGCAGCAGCAGCACGAAACCCTGGATCGACAACGAGAGCGTGCCGGGCGCCCAATCGTGCTCGCGCGACAAGCCGATCGGAATCGCCGGGAGCTGCCACAGGTCGAACTCCTCGCCCCAGCGCTCGACCATGCGGCGCGTGAGCGCTTCGGCGATCAGCACGTCGGTGTTGAGCGGAAGGTGCGGCCCGTGCTGCTCGATCGCGCCGAGGGGCAGCACCAAGATCGATGTCGCGGACAGCCGCTGCGCTGCTTCCGGCGAGCTAAGCGCAACGATGGATCGGCGCGTTCCATCGATCATGCGGGACCCTTGCCCGGACCAGCACTACGATGCCCGATCCCGGCCCCCCCGCGGCTGCGGTGTTTCCGCAGGCTCGGCGAGTGCGGTGAGCAGATCATCGAGCTTGTGGCCCGCCCGCGTCGCCTTTGCGGTGAGATAGCGCCGATTGTCGGCATTGACCGGACCCTGCAAGGGGATGCGCCCCACGATCTCGATTCCGGCCTGGGCGAGCCCTTCGAGCTTCGCCGGATTGTTGGTCAAGAGCCGCACGCGTTGGCAGCCGAGAATCTGCAGCATGCGCACCGCGACGCCGTAATCGCGCTCGTCGTCGTCGAATCCGAGCGCCGCATTGGCATCGATCGTGTCGAGTCCGGCGTCCTGCAGCTGGTAGGCGCGCATCTTGTTGGCGAGCCCCAGCCCGCGGCCTTCCTGCTCAAGATAAAGAATGATCCCGCCGCCAAGTTCCTCGAGCCGGCTCAGCGCGAGCCTGAGCTGGTCGCCGCAATCGCAGCGTCGGGACCCGAACACGTCGCCGGTCAGACACGCCGAATGCAGCCGCAGCGGCACCGGCTCGCGCAGATCAGGCGTGCCGACGATCACCGCGACCGAACTGCCACCGGTGGCGTCGCGGAAGATCACGAAACGGGTCCGCAGCCCACCCCTGAGTGGCACCTCCGCTTCGGCCGCGACCGCAATTGAACCGATCGCGGCGCGCCGGAATTGGGCGATCGCGTCCGCGTCGACCGTCACGAGCGCAACTTCGCGCAATGCCTCGGCAGTGGCCACGCCTTCCGCCACCAGCAGGGCGGGCAGTCGCCGCGCAAGCTTGGCAAGTTCGATGGCTGCGCCTGCGACCGGACCGGCCGCGACGACATCGAGCTTGCGCTCGACCCGAGCGTCGGCCGCCAACGCCAGGATCGCCGCCGCTCTGTCGGTTTCAGAGATCTTGATACCGACCGGGCCGGCGGCGCCGAGCCCAAGCGCCTGCGCGCGCCGCCCGGTGACGAGCAGATGCGGAATTGCCGGCGCGCAGAGCTGCCGATAGCCTGCCAAGCGCTCATCGGTCATCCCGTCGACCGGCAAGGCCAACACTGTCACGCCTGCCCCGGCGATCAATACCGGCCGGCCGGAGCGGAATTCGGCAAGCCCGCGTTCGACGGCCACGCGGTCGGGGGTCCCGAGCACGTCCGCCAACCTGCTTTTCTTGCTGTTACCCACGGGACCTCGCGTTACCCCTTACCCCAAGTAAGCTAAACACTGTAAAGGAACATGTTGTTCCCGCAAAACGCCTTCACGCAATACTGGCGCGGTCACGATTTATCTCGACAAGGCATCATGACACAATGAAGACGCCCACACGAAAACCGCGATCGACAAAGGCGGGGCGGTAACAGCCGGGTGCTCCGCGGCGGAGGTACGGCGACGATGCCCCACGAACGCGATAGCTCGGGGTGGCAGGACGTCCCCCGGACGTTTCGGGATGGCCGGGACCCGCTCCCCCCGCCGTGGCAGGCTATCTTTGGCCCATTGCGCCACGGAACGAAGGACGACCTGATGGTCGTTGGCCAATGCGGCCAGTCGATCGACGCCCGCATCGCCACAGCGACGGGCCATTCACATTATATCAACGGGGCCGCGGGCCTCACCCACCTGCACCGCCTGCGGGCGCTGGTCGATGCCGTCGTCGTCGGGGTCGGCACCGCGCTCGCGGACGACCCGCAATTAACGGTGCGCCACGTCGCCGGCCCGAGCCCGGCGCGGGTCGTGATCGATCCCAATGGCCGGTTACCCGCGACCGCGCGACTCTTGAATAATGACGGCAACCGGCGCCTGGTTCTGACCACGGTCGCGGCATCAACGCGGCTGCCGACCGGGGTCGACCGCGTGTGGCTGCCGCGAGCCAACGGGCAGATCGCGCCGGCGGCGATCCTCGCCGCGCTGGCTGAGCGCGGCTTTCGCCGCATCTTAATCGAAGGTGGCGCCGACACCGTCTCGCGCTTCGTCGCTGCGGGCTGTCTCGACCGGCTGCACGTAGTGATCGCGCCCATCCTCATGGGCGCCGGCCGCTGCAGCATTACGCTGCCGCCGGTCGCGCGTGTCGATGAGGCGCTGCGCGTGCCCATGCGTGTGCACGTGTTGGGTGAGGAGGTGTTGCTCGATTGCGACCTCAGCGCTCAGCGCGTAGGCGTTGCAAAGAAATCGACATGACTGACCCGCATGCCTGCGCCTGCGTCCGCCACCAGCTTGCGACGCCGGGCGAGCCAGGCCGCGATCGCGGCCGACGGCAGTTCGCCGAGGTCGGCAGCGGCGGCCGCCCACCCGGCCAGCACTTCGAGCTGGATCTCGCGATCCGGCGGCGCGAACACCCAATCGGACGCCCCGGTCACGACGGCGTACCGGATGCGCTCGAAGCTGCGCACGGCAAAGAGTCCCGCCTCCGGACCAAGCGCCGGACCAAAACCCTTGTCGCGGCGTTGGTGCCGATTCACCGCAGCAATGATCTCCAGGTCGAATGGCTCGGCCGGGTCAAGAGTCGCCCGGCCCTGGTAGGTGAGCGCCGCATAGACCGGCAGGCGGCGGGCGGCGGCTTCGACCGCCAGGCGCTCGAGCCACTCAGCCGACACGAGATCGAGCAACGCGGAGGTCGCGATCAGATCGACCGAGCCGTCGAGCGCAAGTTCGAGGTCGCGCACCAGGTCGATGGCGCGGGCCTCGACCGTGACGTCAGGCGGGCGGCCCACTCCCGCCGCCTGCGCCAGCAGACTGAGATTGTTATCAACAACCCGCCAATACTGGCGCGTCGGCAGCTGCGGGCCGATGGCCCGCAACGTCGCACCCGTGCCACAGCCAAGATCGACGACTGAGATTGCGCCCTGCCCGCGAAACACCGCCCTGACCGCATCGAGTACACTCACGCTGCGTGCGCGCCGATCGTAAGGTTCACGTAGCGCCAGCCATTGCGCGGAAAAGCCGCTCATACGAGGCCGTCCAACACGCGCGCGAACAGTGTCGCCTGTTCGTGCCAGGACGGAAAGGAAGCCGCGCGTGCACCGGCGGTGAGCCGTTGCCGTTCCTTGCGATCGTCAAAAAGCCGCTGCAGCGCCGTCGCCAGCGCATCGACATCATCGGGCGGCACGAGGATGCCGGCGTCGCGCGGCACGGTCTCGGGGATCGCACCGGCGTTCGTGCCCACGACTGGGACGCCGTACGCGATCGCCTCGGCATAGGCCATGCCATAGCCTTCGAACCGCGATGGCAGCACGAACAAGTCGGCCGACGAATACAGCGAGGCCAGTTCCTCGGCGGTGATCGGACCCGCGATCTCGATCCGCCCGCCGAGGCCGTGCCGCGCAATGTCCGCATCGAGCCGGCCGGCGGTCTCCGGGCTGCGCGTTCGATCGCCGACGATGACGAGCCGCCAGGGGCGATCCCGGAGACTCGCGAGCGCCGCGATCAGCACGTCGTAGCCCTTGCGCGGGACAATGGCGCCTACCGAAAGAACGGTCAGCGTGTCGCCAGATCGGCGTGGCGGTTGCGCCACGCGGTCGGTCCCCGGCTGCACTACGGTCAGGCGGTCGGACGGAACGCCGTAGCCGGCGTTCAGCAGGCGGGCCGTCGTGGGGCTGCTCGCGATTACGTGGCGGGTCGTGGCGAGCGCGGCGCGCTCACTCTGGCGAAGCGCCTCGGACGCGCCCTGGCTCAATCCGGTTTCGAGCGCGAGCGGATGGTGCACGAGGGCGACGAGCGCGTGGCGTTGGCGCAGCGCCTCGGCCTCGTCCGGCAACACGCCGAAGGCGAGGCCATCGATCACAATCGGGCGTCCTTCCGGCACCGCCGCAAGGCGCACAGCGGCGCTCGCGCGGGTCTCGCGCGTCGGACGCGGGAAGCCCTCGCCGATGTTGAGAACGTCGACCCGCCAACCGAGATCCGGGAGCTCGGCGATGATGCGTCGGTCATAGGTGTAGCCACCCGTGGGCGTCGCAGGGTCGCCGGGCACCGCGAAAGCGACCGTATTCACCACAGCGACGACTCGTACCAGGCGCGGGCTGACGGCGATTCCGCGACCGTCACGCGGATCGCTTTGAGCTCGCGGCCCTCTCGGCCGAGCTTGCCGGCGCGCGCCGCCTCGGCGAGCTGGTCGTGCACGTATCTGGTGAGGAACTCGGTAGTGGTATTGACGCCCTTGAACTGCGGAAGATGGTCGAGGTTGCGATAATTCAGCGGCGCAAGCGTCGCCTTGAGCACTTCGCCCGCAAGCCCGATGTCGACGACGATGCCGTTCGGGTCAAGCCGATCGGCGAGGAAGGCGGCGCGCACGACGAAGGTCGCGCCGTGCAATTGCTGTGCCGGTCCGAAGACCGCGCCGCGGAGGGAATGCGCGATCATGATGTGGTCGGACACTTCGACGGCGAACACCGGCCTCTCCATGCTCTCAGCCGGCCGCAGGATAGCGGATCAGCGGGCAGCGCGCGTCGCCGGTGGGCGCGAGCAGGTGCGGCAATCGGCCGGGAAGGTCCTCGAAATCGACCGCCGGCGCCAGCAATGCATCGAGCGCCGGGTCGTCGAGCAGCGCAAGCGCGGCGTCGAGCCGGCGCCGGTGCGACCAGCGGGCGCGGTGCGAGGGCGCAACCTTGCCGACCTGGCTTGCCGCCAGCCGCAGCCGCCGGCTGTGAAACGCCTCGCCGAGCGGTGCCGCGACGTCGCCCGTTCCGTACCAGCTCAATTCGACGATCGTCGCCTCCTCTCCGGCGAGTCGCAGCGCCGTGGCCAAGCCGGCGCCGCTGCCGCTCGCATGGAAGACGAGATCGCGTTCGCCCAACGCATCGTCTGGGCTCGCAAAGCCGGCGCCGAGCGCGCGCGCCAACTCGGCCCGAGCCGGTGCGACATCGACGATCGTGACCTCGGCGCCGGGCAGGCGTGTGCACAAGCGCGCGACCAGCAGCCCGACCATGCCGCCGCCGACGACCGCAATACGATCGGCAGGTGCAGGCGCACCGTCCCACACCGCATTGAGCGCGGTCTCCATATTGGCGGCGAGCACGGCGCGCGCCGGCGGTACGCGGGCGGGAACGCGCACCGCGGCTTCAGCCGGAATCGTGAACGCGTGCTGGTGCGGATGCAGCACGAAAACGACCACACCGCCGGCCGGTCCATCCTCGATGCGTCCCACCGTGGCGTAGCCGTATTTAACTGGGAACGGGAAGGCGCCCGCCATGAACGGTGATCGCATGCGTTCGAATTCGCTGGCCGGCACCCGCCCGGACGCAACCAAGCGTTCGCTGCCGCGGCTGATCGCCCCATAAAGGGCGCGCACCCGGACCTCGCCGGCGATCGGCGCGGCAAGCGCCTCGTCGCGCAACTCCGCACGGCCAGGAGCCACGTACCAGAGAGCCTTGATCGACCGGTCGTTCGCCATTCACCTATGACGCACTTGGGGCAACTCGCCCCCCACGCTATATCCTTGTCGAGAGGAACGCACGGGCAAAGCCCTCCATGAGCGAACGATCCCTGCGGGACGAGGTCCGGCCCGCAGCGCCGGCACCGCTGACGCTGCGCCGTGCTCTGTTCTTTGCACTCGTCGGGACCTCAATCGCCGCGCTGATCGGGCTGTTGGTGCTGGCGCTGACGCCGGGCGGCTTCGATGCCGTCGATTTCGTTCTAGTCGTGCTGTTCGCCGTGACACTGCCGTGGTACGTGATCGGCTTCTGGAACGGGGTCATCGGCCTGTGCATCATGCGCTTCGCGCGCGATCCGGTCGCGACCGTTATGCCGACTACCGCCCGCATCACCGGCCAGGAGCCTATCATCGCCGCGACCGCCATCCTCGTCTGCGTCCGCAACGAACCGGTGGAGCGGACCGCGAGCTTTCTTGCTCCCCTCCTCCGCGGGCTGGCGGCACACCAGAGCGCCGCCCGCTTTCACGTCTACATCCTGAGCGACAGTGACAATCCGCTGATCGCTGCCGCCGAGGACATGCAATTCGCAGCATTTGCCCAAAGAATGCAGGGTCGCCTGGCGCTCACGTACCGGCGACGGACGGCCAATACCGCGTTCAAGGCCGGCAATATCCGCGACTTCTGCGAGCGCTGGGGCAAAGACCACGACTTCGCGGTCGTGCTTGATGCCGATAGCGTGATGACGGCGGAGGCCGTCCTCCGGCTGGTGCGTATCATGCAGAGCGAGCCGCGGCTCGGTATTCTGCAGAGCCTAGTCACCGGCCTACCCTCGACCAGCGCCTTCGCGCGTATCTTCCAATTCGGCATGCGCCTTGGCATGCGCTCCTACACGATCGGCAGCGCCTGGTGGCAAGGCGACTGCGGACCTTATTGGGGTCACAATGCGATCGTGCGGCTGGCTCCCTTCATTGCCCATTGCCACCTGCCGCCGCTGCCCGAGGGTGCGCTCATCGGTGGCCATGTGCTTAGCCACGACCAGGTCGAGGCGGTGCTGATGCGCAAGGCCGGCTACGAGGTGCGCGTCCTGCCCGAGGAAGGCGTAAGCTTTGAACAGAACCCGCCGACCCTGCTCGAATTCATCCGCCGCGATCTGCGCTGGTGCCAGGGCAACATGCAATACTGGTACTTCCTGATGCTGCCCGGCCTGAGGCCGATAAGCCGCTATCAGCTCGCGTTCGCTATCCTGATGTTCCTCGGGTCGCCGGCCTGGATCGGGCTCCTGGTGATCGGCACCGCCGCGCTCACCCTGACCAATTCGCCCGCCGCGCTCATCCGCGCGGACGCGGGCAGCGTTTTGTTCGCGCTGGTTCTAGTGATGTGGTTTGCGCCGAAGATCGCGACGGTAATCGACGTCCTGATGCGGCCGCCGCTGCGGCGCGCATTCGGCGGCGCGCCGAGGTTCCTGGCCAGTGTCGGCATCGAGACGATCTTTTTCATCCTTCTGTCCCCGATCATGTGGTTCGGCCATACGATGTTCCTCGGCCGCCTGCTCATCGGCCGCAAGCTCGGCTGGGCCGGACAGGCGCGTGACGATCACGCGGTGCACTGGTCGCTCGCGGCACGCCAGCTGTGGCCTCAGACCGTGCTGGGTCTCGCCACGCTGAGCACGCTCGGCGCCACGGTGCCTGCGGCGATCCCATATGCCTTCTTCATTGCGGGCGGACCGCTGCTCGCCATCCCGTTAGCGGTGGTGACTGCGATGCCGGCTGTCGGGCGCATGCTCCTGCGTCTGGGACTCGGCCGGTTACCGGAGGAGACCACGCCGGGCGAACTCACGGAGCTTGCCTTGCCGGCAATCGAGGCGGCGGCCGGCCTGCCGCGCGGCGACTGAGCAATGGCCGGTAGCTTGCGGACGCTGCGCGGCATCGTCCGGTCGCTCCGCATCTATTACGGTAATCGCCGGCGGCGCACGGCGATGGATCGCTTCTACCGGCCGTTCGTGAAGCCTGGCGATCTTGTCTTCGACGTGGGTGCCCATGTCGGCGACCGCGTCGCCGCCTTTCGCCGGCTCGGCGCCCGAGTCATCGCGGTCGAGCCGCAGCCGGCTCTGGTGCGGACCTTGCGTCTGCTTTACGGCCGCGACCGCGGCGTTGCGATCGAACCGGTGGCGGTCGGCCGTAACGTCGGAACGGTCGAACTCAAGCTCAATGTCGACAACCCGACCGTGTCGACGGCCTCGGACGATTTCGTACGTGCGGCGAGCGGTGCGCCGGGCTGGGAGGGGCAGAGCTGGACCAAAGCGATCGTGGTGCCGCTTACGACTCTTGACGCCCTGATCGCGCGGCACGGGATGCCGGCTTTCATCAAGATCGACGTCGAGGGTTTCGAGGCGGAGGCGCTGGCCGGACTCACGCGGCCGGCCGACGGCCTCTCGTTCGAATTCACGACGATCCAGCGCGATGTGGCGAGCGCCTGTCTCGAGCGTTGCGCCGCGCTCGGCTACAGCCGCTATCGTGCGGCGTTGGGTGAGAGCCTGATCTTCGTCAGCGAGCAATGGCAGACTGTCAACCAGATGGCGCGCTGGCTTTCGCAACTGTCGGTCGAAGCCAATTCCGGCGACATCTATGCCTTGCTCGACTGATGGGTCAGTGCTCGAAGCGAATCGAATTCGCAAACAGTTCGTTACTTCGACTTGAACGCGCAGTCCGCGATTTCGCTGGGTTGTGGCCGCCCGCCAACAGGCGAAACCCATGTTTAAGGACTTTGGCGCAGGTATTTGGCTGCTGGGGCGGCGCTTCCGCAGACGCATTGGCTCCGGACTATGACCGACATCCTTGACAGCAACAGCAAAGCCCTGGACCGCGACGCGCGACCGGCCGCCGAATCCGGTGAGGGTGCGCCGGCGGAAGCCGAAGCCGCGCCCCTCTCCTTCGTCGTCGACCGGGACGGAAGCATCAGGCACTTCCTCTCCCTCATTCTGCACGGCGCAGACGTCGAGACCGAGGAATTCGCCGACGGCGCGGCGGTACGGACCGCGATCACACATCGCAATCCCGATCTGATCTTCATCAATGTCGGGCTGGAATCGGCGGTTGCGATCGAAACGTCGTGGCACTCGGCAAACGCGGCTATTTCGGTTTCGTCCAGCTCATGAGCAGCCGGGGTTTGGCGGTGCTCGAACACGTCAAGAACATCGGCGAAGAGCACAAGCTGCAAATGCTGCCGGTGCTCAACAAGCCGTTCGAGACTTCGACCATCATTGCGATCGTGCGGCAGTTGAAGCTCGGCCATCCGGCCCCGATTGCAGCGCGAGTGCGACTCGACGAAGCCTTGAGCAAGGGCTGGATCGAATTCTGGTGCCAGCCCAAGATCGACCTGCGTAAGAAGCAGCTTGCGGGCGTCGAGCTGTTTGCGCGCTGTCGGCATCCGCAATCCGGCATCCTGTCGCCAAAGGCGTTCATGCCGGGCGCGACCGATGCCGAACTGCTCGCGATTTCAGGGCTCGCGGTCGTGAACGCGCTCAAGATCGGAAACAATTTCTCCAAGCTCGGGATCAATCTCAGGTTCGCCGTCAACATTCCGGTTAGCGCGCTGGTGAAGCTGGCGATTCCCGAAATCGTGCGGTCGCATCGCGTGCAGATCGACCACTGGCCGGGCCTCTTCATCGATATCACCGAAGAGCCGATCGTGACCGATCTGCCGCTTGCCGCCGAGATGGCTAAGAAACCAGCCCATCTCAACGTCAAGCTGGCGATCGACGATTTCGGCCGCGGCTATTCATCCTTGGCGCGCCTCAAGGAGCTTCCCTTCGCCGAGCTCAAGCTCGATCGAACCTTCGTTACCGACTGCGGCGTCGACAAGGTGAACGCGCCGCTGTGCAAGACCGTGATCGGTCTCGCGCACAACTTCGGCAGCGCCGCGGTGGCAATCGGCATCGAGAAGGCCTCCGACGTGCTCGCGCTGACCAGCATGGGCTGCGACTTGGGCCAGGGTTTCTTGCTCGGTCAACCGATGCCGGAGGATCGATTCATTTCGCTGCT
>Ga0126384_10000622_pt1 | contig 19928 bp, 18 predicted proteins | sample PanSoiMetPlot_36_FD_92543 | JGI IMG/M metagenome (GOLD analysis project Ga0126384, IMG submission 92543) | Tropical forest soil microbial communities from Panama - MetaG Plot_36 | ecosystem: Environmental > Terrestrial > Soil > Tropical forest > Bulk soil | place: Panama | collected 2016-02-17 | reverse complement strand
CGGACCTGGGCGGCCTGCAGCTCGGGCTCGAGCTTGCGGTGGATGACGACGAGCCCGCCGGCCTGCGCCATCGCGATCGCCATGTGGGCCTCAGTCACGGTGTCCATGGCGGAGGCGACGGTAGGAATATTGAGCGCGATCTCCCGGGTGATGCGGCTTCGCACGTCGACTTCGGACGGCAGCACATCCGAGAGGCCGGGCTTCAGCAGCACGTCATCGAAAGTCAGCGCTTCGCGCGGGGTACCGTTCTCGGCCATTGCCAACTCCCATCCGCCGCAGCGGAAAATTTCTCGGCCCCATCCGGGGTGAAGATCGCCCGGCCGCGCCGGACCGGTGGTCCAGGCGAATCGAGGCCCGCTTTTGGGTTGGCGACGGTCGATAGCATGGCGCAGGCGCGGTGCCTAGGCCGATCACGCGGCGATGCTGGGATCGGCCGCAACCGCTCGGGAACCCAGGCGGAAACGCCGGACCTCCAGCCGATAGATCGTGACGGCGCCCGAAATCGGGAATGATCCCGCGGTTGCGCCCAACGAGGCCCTGCCATGCGTCGAGCCGGGTTCGCACCCGCGCTCAAGGGGATGAACGGGACCCCGTCATTGCGAGCGACCCGCCTTCGCTCGCTGCCCGAGCTACGGACGGGTTTGAGTCCGCCGAAGCGCGGAGCGCGAAGGCGGAAGCGAAGCAATCTCTCTTCACCTGCGCATGATCCGCGGCGGAGATTGCTTCGTCGCGCTTCGCGCGCCTCGCAATGACGTCAGTCACCGACGTCACTCACTCCACCGAAATATTCGCGAACTTCACCACCTTGCCCCACTTCTCGGTCTCGTCGGCCAGAAGCTTGCCGAACTCGGCCGGAGACATCGGCATCGGAACGCCGCCGAGATCCGCCACACGGGCCTGCATCTTGGGATCGGCGAGCGCCGCATTGACCGCCTTGTTGAGTATCTCGATCGCCTCCGGCGGCGTGCCTTTCGGCGCCGCGATGCCGTACCACACGCTCGCCTCGTAGCCGGGCACGGTCTCGGCCACGGTCGGCACGTCGGGCAACGCCTTGGAGCGTTCCGCCGTCGTCACGCCGAGCGCGCGCAGCCGCCCGTCGCGCACGAAGCCGATGGCGCCCGGAACGTTGTCGAACAGGACGTGCACCTTGCCGCTCAGCAGGTCGGGATAGACGGCCGCCGAACCGCGATACGGCACATGCACCATGTTGACGCCGGTCATCGCCTTGAACAGCTCGCCCGACATGTGCACCGAGGTGCCGTTGCCGGAGGACGCGAAGGACAGCTCGCCCGGATGCGCCTTCGCATAGGCGATGAACTCGGCCACGCTGTTCACTGGCAGCGACGGCGGCACCACCATGAGGTTGGCGAGCCGCATCAGGCCGGCAACCGGCGCGGCGTCGCGCAGAAAATCGAACGGCAGGCGCTTGTAGAGCGTGGTGCCGATCGCATTGTTGGGTGCGACGAACATGACGGTGTAGCCGTCGGGCGCCGATTTGAGCACGTAGTTCGCCGCGATCATGCCGCCCTGGCCGGTGCGGTCCTCGACGACGAACTGCTGGCCGAGATGGTTGGAAAGCCATTCGCCGAAGATGCGCGCCACCGTGTCGTTCGGGCCGCCGGCCGCGAAGCCGACGATCCAGTGGACCGGCCGACTTGGGTATTTGTCGGCCGCGACCGCCAGGCCGGCCGCGAGAACTCCCAGCAGCAGAGCAAAGAAACGAAAGCCGCGCGCCGCCATCTTCGGCATCTCCCCCGGTTCAATCACCGCCCGCAGGTTGAGGCTTTTGCTCGGACCCGGCAAGGGCGTCGCAAAAGCCTGCACAAGTCCGCACTTGAGCCGCCTGCCCCCCTTCCGCTACTCAAGGGCAATGCCGGCCCGCCCCCATTCCCGCCCAGCACCATGACGCGCGAACGCCTGGTGCCACTGATCGTCGCGGTCGCGCTGTTCATGGAGAACATGGATTCGACCGTGATCGCGACCTCGCTGCCGGCGATCGCGGTCGACATCGGCACCAACCCACTCGCGCTCAAGCTCGCGGTGACGACCTACCTGCTCGCGCTGGCGATCTTCATCCCGGCGAGCGGCTGGACCGCCGACCGGTTCGGCGCGCGCACGATCTTCCGCACGGCGATCGCCGTTTTCATGGTCGGCTCGATCGGCTGCGCGCTCGCGCAATCGCTCGACCATTTCGTGGTCGCGCGCTTTCTGCAGGGCATGGGCGGCGCCATGATGGCGCCGGTCGGTCGCCTGGTGCTGGTGCGCAGCGTCGACAAGCGCCGGCTGGTCGACGCCATGACCTGGCTCACGATGCCGGCGCTGATCGGCCCGCTGCTCGGCCCGCCGCTCGGCGGGTTCATCACCACCTATTTCTCCTGGCACTGGATCTTCATCATCAACCTTCCGATCGGGCTCATCGGCATCGCGCTCATCACCCGCTACATCGAGAACGTTCGCGCCGAGACGCGCGAGCCGTTTGACGCGGTCGGCACCGTGCTGGCGGGCCTCGGCATCGGCGGCCTCGCCTTCGGCCTCACGGCGGTCGGGCTCAAAGACTTCCTTCCCGCCGCCGCGCTGGTCGCGTTGATCGTGGGCGGGGTACTGTTCATCGGTCTCTACATACTGCATGCGCGGCGCACGCCGGCGCCCGTGATCGATCTCTCGCTCCTGCGCCTGCCGAGCTTCCGCGCCGGCGTCGCGGGCGGCTTCATCTTCCGGGTCGGCGCCGGCGCCCTGCCGTTCCTGCTGCCCTTGATGCTGCAGGTCGGCTTCCACAAGACGCCGTTCCAGTCCGGCCTCATCACGTTCGCGACCGCGGTCGGCGCCATGAGCATGAAGACCGCGATCCCGACCGTGCTGCGGCGCTTCGGCTACCGCAACGTGCTGACCTACAACGCGCTGATCGCCTCGGGCCTGATCGGGGCGTGCGCCCTGTTCACCGCCGCGACGCCGGTCGTCGTGATGATCGCGGTGCTGTTCGCGGGCGGCTTCTTCCGCTCGCTGCAGTTCACCAGCGCGATGACGATCGGTTTCGCCGAGATCGAGCCGGCGCGCATGAGCCGCGCCACCTCGCTCGCGGCCGTCGCGCAACAGCTCTCGGTCTCGACCGGGGTCGCACTCGGCGCGCTGGCGGTCGAGACGGTGGTTGCGTTCCGCCACGGGAGCGCGATCGCGGAGCGCGATTTCGCGCCCGCCTTCCTGCTGGTGGGCGCCATCGCGGCAGCTTCGGCCTTCATGTTCACCCGCATGCCGACGGACACCGGCGCCGAGCTGATCGATCGCCCGCGCGCGCCGGTCACGGCGGCCGCCGCAAAGGACCAGGCGGCGGAGTGACCGCGGGCCTTGGGCCGGCCTCCGCCTCACCGGTCGAGAACGCCTGCGGGGTCGATCAGCGGCGCAGGCCGGTTGGGTGCGCGATTTCTCACACGGCCTGCAGCTTCCATGTTACTATCGGATCGATTTTCACCAAGTGATCGAACCGGCGTTTGACCTTCGCCGGCAAAAGAATTTTTTCAGGATCGCGCGATGGCAGACATTGTCATCATCAATCCGAAGTTCGAGATCTCGTTCTGGGGTTTCGAGGCAGGCCTCGGCTTTCTCGGAAAGCGCGCCAATCTGCCTGTCGGCGCTTTGCCGCTGCTCGCCGCGCTCACGCCGCCGGAGCACCACGTCACGCTGATCGACGAGAATGTCGAGGAGATCGACATGGATCGCTGCGCGCGGGCGGACATCGTCGGCATCACCGGAATGAGCGTGCAGCGCCACCGGATGCGCGATCTCGTCACCGAGCTCAAGCGGCGCGGCTGCTACGTCGTGATCGGCGGACCTTGGATCAGCGTGCGCGAGGACTATTTCGGCAACCTCCCCGACGCGATCTTCGTCGGCGAAGCCGAGGAAACCTGGCCGCGGTTTCTGCGCGACTGGCAGGCCGGGATCGCGGCGTCTCGCTACGAGCAGGCGGACAAGACCGACATGACGCGCGTTCCGGTGCCGCGCTTCGATCTCCTCAAGATGAACCGCTACGCGTTCGGCAGCGTCCAATTCTCGCGCGGCTGCCCGTTCCAGTGCGAATTCTGCGACATCATCGTCGTCTACGGCCGCAGGCCGCGTCTCAAATGTGCCGACCAGATCGTCGCCGAGCTGGCGGCGCTGTGCGCCACCAAGGCGTCGCTCGTTTTCATCGTCGACGACAACCTGATCGGCAACAAGAAGGAGATGAAGAAGATCCTGCGCCACGTGATCGCCTGGCAGCAGGCAAACGGCTATCCGCTGACCTTCGTGACCGAAGCGTCGCTCGATCTCGCCGACGACGACGAGCTCATGCGGTTGATGGTCGAGGCCAACTTCAACTGCGTGTTCGTGGGGATCGAGAGCGTCAACGAGGATGCGCTGCGCGAGACCAGGAAGACCCAGAACATGCGCCGGAGCGGGACGCTGACCGACAAGGTCCGCCGCATTCAGGAGTCCGGCCTGGAGGTCTGGGCCGGCATGATCGTGGGCTTCGACAGCGACGCCGGCGACGTGTTCGAACGCCAGCGCGCCTTCATCGAAGGCTCGCGCATCAGCCTGGTCATGGTCGGAATGCTCTCGGCCATTCCGAAGACGCCGCTCCATGCGCGGCTCGCGCGGGAAGGACGCCTCGACGCCTCGGACAGCCCCGACCACGGCACCAATGTGCTGCCGCTGCAGATGAGCCGCGAGGCGCTCAGCCGCGGATATGTCCGGTTGATGAACGAGCTCTACGAACCGAACGCGTTCTTCGACCGCGTCGACCAGTTGTGGATCGAGGGACCGCTGGTGACCGAGCCGGGCTGGCGGCGCTTCGCGGCGACGCGGCCCTGGGTGCGGCTAAGCAAGCATGCGCGGAGCTGGATCGAGACCGTTGTCCTGACCGCACGACTGATGCTGCTGATGCGCGACCGACGCCTGCGGAAGATCTATTTCCGGCGTTTCGCGGCGGCCCTTCGCACCCGCCCCGATGGCGTCCTGCTGCGGCTCTATGCGATCCGCTGCGCGATGCACTTCCACCTTCACGAGCTGACGCTTCGGCTGCAGGCTCGCGACGGACAGTTGATCAATACCTATTAGCCCGCCGGACCGCGTTGGCCGCGACGGGCGCTGTCCCGGATCGAGGATTGCGCAGCAAACGCGCGACCGGATCAACGCGCGGCGGCGAGCTTGTTCCAGGTATTGCGCAGGCCGTGGGTCAGGCTCTGCCAATTCTTGTCGACCACGTCCCAGTTGACCATCGGCCGCTGATCGACCTGCGTGCCGCCCGGTCCGGAGACCGCAGCGTCGGAGAGATAAACGAGGCCGATCGTCATGAATACGCCGACCACAAGACCCAGAAAAAAGCGCATGTCACCCGTCCCTCTAATGGTACCGCGCGCGCACGATGCCGCCGCCCGAGGAAACGTGTTGAGTGTCGGGATGGTTCCCGACCGGGTCGCCGCCGTTTCGGCGATGCGGCGAATCAACCGCGCACGCGCTTGCCCGGTACGGCCCGATCTTCCGTGATGACGGTAAAATCCGGCCCGGTCCTTGTCTCCGGAGTCGCGGCAAAATCCGTGATGACCATCGTGGTCCCCGGACGCAGCGTTTTGGCGACGGTGCGGACCCCGGGAGCGTCGAGGTATTCGACCCGCGCCAATACCGGATCAGTCCATAGATCCACGGTGGTGCTGCTCAGCGGGTCGCCGCCGATGTCGAATGAATTCCACTTCATGTAGAGGCCGTCTTTCGAGGGGCCGACCAGCGAATAGAGATGCGTGCCGAGCGGTTTCGCGTCCTCGAAAATGCCGATCGGCGTTTCGAATGTGACCGTCCCATCCACGATGAGATAAGCCTTGCGGTCCTTTCCGGAAACCAGGACCGAGGCGAAGGGCTGCGTGCTGGCTGCGCCCTTCTCACCGGCGGACCGTCGAGCGGGCGTCGCCTTGTCGGTCGCGTCCTTGGCGGCAGCCGAAACATCATTCGGAAGTATCAGACTTGGCTGCGCCACCGACTTATGCGTGCTCGTGTAGTCGGCGATGATCACCGACGTGCCGAGGCCGGTGATCGTGAACAGGAGGCGCGAGAACTCGAGTGGAAGCCGGATGCAGCCGTGTGACGCCGGATAGCCGGGCAGCTGACCGGCATGGAGTGCGATTCCGCGCCAGGTGAGCCGCTGCATGTTCGGCATCGGTGCGTTGTTGTAGGTGCTCGAGAAATGCTTCTGCGCCTTCTGCAGGATCGTAAAAACGCCGGTCGGCGTGGCGTGTCCGGACATTCCGGTGGAGCAGGTCGAGACCGCGATGGCGAGTCCGTTGCGGTAGACGTGCACGAGCTGAAGCGGCACGGACACGACGATCACCACCGGGCCGTCCGGCGACAGCTGCGGGCGCCAGATGAATTCGCCAGGCTTCAGGGATTTTATCGCCGCCACCGGCGCGGCGAATGAACGTGTATCTGCGGCGACCAGCGCGCCGGCGGCCAGTCCACGAAGAAATGCGCGTCTCAGCATCCCCGTCACCGAGCTATCGGAGTTTCCCTGGACCCCCAATAGAACAACCGGCCGTGGATCGATTTGTCGTGGATCAAAAGTCGAGGCGGGAAAACCTTACCGGCGGCGTATCCGTTGATCTCGAGGCCGACGCGGTGGCCGGCGCCGCCCGTCGCAGGGCGCGCCTCGGGATCAGCTGGCAGCGTGAGGTGAACGCGACCTCAGCGGCTGATCATCACGCCACTGGCGCGCCGTCCGGGCGAGAGCCGCGCGAGAACGTCGCTTTTCGCGCCGCCTCGCCCGGATCGATGTACTCCTCGGTTCGGTCCATGAGACCAACCATCCGCCTGAGGTTCGCGACGGCACGCAACAGCGCACCATCCGAGGAACCGTCTGGCGCGCCGACCGGACGGTTCGAGACACTGGTTTCGACAAATCGGACAAGACCTGTGGTGGGGACAGGTTCATCGCGCACCTGGACGGTCGCGAGCTTCTGGCCCGTTGTCGGCCCGCTCATCGGCGCGGATGGCGCGTTCGCCGGATCCCGCTCCGCGGCGCGCCGTGCCGAGCGTTCGCTCGCTCCCGTTAGCGGGCGCCTCAGGATGACGAAGGCGCCGATCCCGATCACAATCGCCGCCAGAATCCGAATGAGCACCATCACGTGTCCTACGATCTCGGAAGGCGGACGTTCCGGGCTCGATTGAACCGACTGGCCCGGCATTTCAGTCAGGCGCGTTGCGTCGGTCTCGACGCTCAGTTGCTTCGCTTGGGCGGGCATTTCACGCGGATCACTCGGGCGTGTTGCGTCGGTCTCGACGTTGATCGGATCGGGACCCAGCACATGCCGTTGGAAAGCCTCGAATGACGGCGGCCCTTCCGCCTCGTCCGCGTCGACTCTGCGGGGGGTGACGTCGGATTCGCCGACGCGATACCCGCTCGACTGCAGGCGCCGAAACAGCGCCCTTGTCTCGGCGAGTCCCTCCGTCGTCGCGACGGGTCCCGGTGCAGAGGTCGAGGCGGTAACGCTGTCGTCATTCGACGTGGCGACCGGCGGCGCGCCGGTTGGTTCCGCATTCAATTTGTCGTCATCGGACGACCTGAGCGGCTCTGATTTCGCTTTGGTCGCGGCGGACGGTTGGCGCGGAAGTGGAGATCCGGCGAACCAACACTTCGAGCTCCCTCGGGTGAGATAAACGAGATGCCTCTGCGGGTTCGCGGCCCTCGCCTGCGCCGCCGTTGGGCAGTCAGCGACGGACTGGCTCGTAGCATGGAGCAACAGGCTGGCGGCCAGGATCGCCGAGATGATCCATCTCATGGCCTCTCCCTTGATTTCACCCCGGCCCCACGGCTGCCTACATGCTCAGGCTCCATCCCGTGCGCGTCGGCATACGCCAGCGCGTGTACCGTCATGTCCGCACGCGTCGAGGCACACGACATTCCCCCGATCGCTTGCGCGCTGGGCGAATATCCGCGGACATCAGACATTTGGACATCAGGCCACGCGTTTCGAGTCAGTGATCGAATCAGATTGTACCCCCAACCAAATTACGCCGGGTGGTTAGCGGGTGTCGAGTGTCGGTTGTCCCCACGAAAAAGGGCACGCGCACTGTGCGAAAATAGACTCAATCGGTGCTGGGATGCTCGGGCGGCTGGCTCGCGCGCTCGTTTCGATACCCCATTGCCAGCACGTAGAGTTCTGCCGAGTCCGACCGGCTCGCGGCGGGCTTGACGTGCCGGACGGTCGCGAAATCGCGCTTGAGCTCGGCCAGGAGCGCGCCCTCGGTGCCGCCCTGCAGCACCTTGCACATGAACGTGCCGCCCGGACGGAGCACCTCGCGCGCAAACAGCGCCGCGGTCTCGGCAAGCGCCATGATCTTGAGATGATCGGTCTTGCGGTGACCGGTCGCGTTGGCGGCCATGTCGGAGAGCACCACGTCGGCGGGGCCGCCGAGCAGCGCCTTGAGGCGGTCGGGCGCATCGGCGGCGAGAAAATCGAGACGCAACGTGTCGACGCCAGCGACCGGCGCCATGTCGAGGAGATCGATGCCGACCACGCGCCCGCGGGTGCCGACGCGGCGCGCCGCAATCTGGCTCCAGCCGCCCGGCGCAGCGCCGAGATCGACCACGCGCGCGCCTGGTTTCAGGAAATGATGCTTGTCGTCGATCTCCATGAGCTTGTATGCGGCGCGCGAGCGCAGTCCCTCGCGCTTGGCGCGCGCCACATAGGGATCGTTGAGCTGGCGCTCGAGCCACAGTTTGGAGGCGAGCGAGCGGCCCTTGCCGCTACGCACACGCACCTTGAGGTCGCGGGTGCCGCGGCCGGATGTCTTCTTCATCGCAGCGTCGCGCTCATCGGATCGTGTGCGGAACGCTCACGCGTCGCGGTCCCACACGCCGTCGGCGCGCATCATCTCCACCAGCATGCCTTCGCGCAGCCCACGGTCGGCGACGCGCAGCCGCTCGCACGGAAACGCCCGGCGGATCGCCTCGAGGATCGCGCAACCGGCGAGCACGAGGTCGGCGCGCTCGAGGCCGATGCAGGGATTGGCGACGCGCTCATCATAGGACATCTCGATCAGGCGCTCGACCACGCTGGTGACCTGCCCGTCGACGAGCCAGCAGCCGTCGACGCGGCGCCGGTCGTAGCGGGGCAATTCGAGAAAGACCCCCGCGATCGTCGTCACCGTGCCGGAGGTGCCGAGCATGTGCATGCGCGCGAGATCGCCGCTGTGGACGGCCGCGAAGTCCGCGATCCGCTCCGCCACCTCCTCGACCATGGTCTCGAACACGGCGCGCGTGACAGTGACACCGCCGTGGCGCTCGGCGAGCGTCACCACGCCGAGCGGAATCGAGACCCAGCCTTCGATCGTCGGCTTGGGAGGGCCGCGCCGGGTCGGCGTGCAGGGCCCGAGGCGCACAAGCTCCGAAGAGCCGCCGCCGATGTCGAACAGGATCACGCCGTCGGTCGCGGGGTCGATCAGCGGCGTGCAACCGGTTGCGGCGAGCGTTGCCTCGGTCTTGCGGTCGATGATCTCGAGGTCGAGCCCGACCTCGTTGCTGATGCGGGCGCGAAACTCGTCGCCGTTCTCGGCCGTACGGCACGCCTCGGTCGCGATCAGCCTGGCGCGCGCTGCATTGCGGTGGCGCATCTTGTCCCGGCACACGCTGAGCGCCGAGACCGCGCGCACGATCGCAGCCTCGCTGATACGGCCGGATGCCGATATGCCCTCGCCAAGCCGGATGATGCGCGAGAAGGCGTCGACCACGCGAAACCCATGCCCGGCGGGGCGGGCCACCAGGAGGCGGCAATTATTGGTTCCGAGGTCGAGCGCCGCATAGGTTGCGGGCGGCCCCTGTACATCGCGTGCGTGCTCGCGTCCGCGACCACGTCCTTGGCGCGCATACGGACCACGACCCCGCCCGCCGCGATAAGGCCGCAACCCATCGAGCGCAGGGTCGAGGCCCTCATTGCCGCGGGCCTCGTCTTCCATCCGGAGCCTTCCCGCCGCACCGGAGTCCCCCTTCCTGGGCCTCGACGCGTGCGGCACGTGTTTCAACAGATCGAAACCGAGTGTAACAGTGTGGGGCGTCAGCGCAACATGCCTGGCCATCGGCTGGTGCATGCGACGAGAAAGCGTATAGGCGTTCTTCCCCCAAGGACATGCACGGCGTCCGACGGACCCGGCAGACCGCGTCGGCTCGCAATCGACTGCCTTGTAGAAGCCCAACGCCTCGTCTATCCAACGCTGCCTATACGTCAGCCCGCGTATCGACCACTCCCTTGAAATCACCGCGATTGACCGGCGGAGCCCATGAACCTCCACAACCATCCGAACGCCTGGACCTCGGAACTCGCCGCGATCGGCGAGCCGCTGTTGCGCAGCGAGGATCCCAAGCTGTTGCGCGGAGACGGTCGCTATACCGACGACCTGCACCTGGAGCGCCAGGCCTATTGCGTCATGGTGCGCAGCCGTCATGCCCATGGCGTCATCAGGTCGATCGCGACCGACACGGCCCGCCAGATGCCGGGCGTGCTTGCGGTCTATACGGGCGCCGACCTCTCATCCTATGGACTGCTCAAATCGAGCCTGCCGTTCAAGAGTCGCGACGGTTCCGACATGCGCCGCACCGGCCGTCCGGCGCTGGCGATCGACAAGGTGCGCTATGTCGGCGATCCGGTCGCCTGCGTGATCGCCGAGAGCATCCACCAGGCCAAGGATGCCGCCGAGGCGATCGAGCTCGCCATCGATCCGCTGCCGGTCGTGACCGAGCCCGCCGCCGCCGTCGGCGCGGACGCGCCGCAGCTCTATGACGACGCACCCGGCAACCTGGCGCTCGATTTCCACTATGGGGATGCCGACAAGGTGAAGGCGGCCTTCGCGGCCGCCGCCCATGTCACCCGGGTCTCGCTCGTCAACAGCCGCGTGGTGGTGAATCCGCTCGAGCCGCGCGGCGCGATCGGCGTCTACGATGCCGCCACCGGGCGCTGGACGCTTCATGTCGGCTGTCAGGGCGTCATGGGCATGAAGGCGCAGCTCGCCTTCGTGCTCGGCGCGCAACCCGACAAGGTGCACGTGCTGAGCGGGAATGTCGGCGGCTCGTTCGGCATGAAGGCGGCGGTCTATCCCGAATATGTCTGCTGCCTGCACGGCGCGCGCGCGCTCGGCCGCCCGGTCAAATGGACCGACGAGCGCAGCACCAGCTTCCTGTCCGACAATCATGGCCGCGATCACCTCCAGACGGTCGAGCTCGCGCTCGACGCCGAGGGACATTTCCTCGCGCTGCGCCTCACCGGCTTCGCCAACCTCGGCGCCTACATGGGCACCATGGCGCCGCAGCCGCCCACGCTAAACGTCGTGCGCAACGCCGCGAGCCTCTACCGCACACCGCTGATCGAGGTGTCCACGCGCTGCGTCTTCACCAATACGACCTTCGTCAGCCCCTATCGTGGCGCCGGCCGGCCCGAGGGCAACTACTTCATGGAGCGCGTGATCGACGTCGCGGCGGCCGAGATGGGCATCGACCGGGTGATCCTGCGCCGGCGCAACCAGCTCACCCCGCGCGAGCTGCCCTATGCGGCGGCGTCCGGCATGACCTACGACTCGGGGGACTTCCCGGGCCTGTTCAAGCAGGGACTCGAACTCGCCGACTGGAAGGGGTTTCCTGCGCGCCGCCGGCAGACAAAAAAGCGCGGATTGCTGCGCGGTATCGGGGTCGGCAGCTATCTCGAGGTCACGGCGCCGGCCAACAAGGAAATGGGCGGTATCCGCTTCGAGGCGGACGGTACGGTCACCATCGTCACCGGCACGCTCGACTACGGCCAAGGCCACGCGACGCCGTTCGCCCAGGTGCTGAGCGAGCGGCTCGGCATTCCGTTCAGCTGCATCCGCCTGGTCCAGGGCGACAGCGACGTGCTGCTCGCGGGCGGCGGCACCGGCGGCTCGCGCTCGATGATGAACTCGGGCGCCGCGATCGCGGAAGCATCCGCAAAGGTCGTCGAGCAGGGCAAGCTCATCGCCTCCCATGTGCTGGAGGCGGCAGTCGGCGACATCGAGTTCGCCCATGGCCGCTTCACGGTTGCGGGCACCGACCGCGGCATCGCGATCATGGAGCTTGCGCAAAAGCTGCGTGCCGGCATGCCGCTGCCGCCCGACGGCCCGCAGTCGCTTGACGTCGCCCATGTCAGCAATGGCGTGCCCTCGGCCTTCCCGAACGGCTGCCACGTCGCCGAGGTGGAGATCGATCCGCAGACCGGCGTGGTCGAGGTGGTGAAGTACACCTCGGTCAATGATTTCGGCACGGTGATCAATCCGATGCTGGTGGAAGGCCAGATCCATGGCGGGGTCGTGCAGGGCATCGGCCAGGCCATGCTGGAGCGCACTGTCTATGACGAAGAGGGCCAGTTCTTTACCGGCTCTTTCATGGATTACTGCCTGCCACGTGCCGTCGACGCGCCGCCCTTCGTGACCGCGCATCACCCGGTGCCGGCCAAGACCAACCCGCTCGGCGTCAAGGGCTGCGGCGAAGCCGGCTGCGCCGGCGCGCTGACCTCGGTGATGAATGCGATCGTCGATGCGTTGTCCGAATTCGGCATCCGCCACATCGACATGCCGGCAACGCCCGAGAAGGTGTGGCGCGCGATCCAGGACGCCAAGGCGGCGCAGGACAAATAAGTCGGCAATAAGTCGCCAAGTCAGGCGCGCTCACCGTGCCAGGACGCCACCCGCGGCCGCGGCAAGCACCACCACGAGCCAGGGCGGCAGCTTCCATCGCGCGAGCCCAAGGAACGCCAGGATCGCCAGTGCGAAATCGATCGGCGCCGCGATCGCACTGGTCCACACCGGGCGATAGAGCGCGGCGAGCAGGAGGCCCACCACCGCCGCATTGATGCCGCGCAGCGCCGCCTGGGCGCGCGGCTCGCCGCGCAGCGCGGCCCAGAACGGCAGCGCGCCGAACACCAGCAGAAACGACGGAAGAAAGACCGCGACGAGACAGAGCGCGGCGCCAGCCCAGCCGTTCGGCTGCGGCCCCATCACGGCGCCCAGATAGGCCGCGAAGGTGAAGAGCGGGCCCGGCACCGCCTGCGCGGCGCCGTAGCCGGCGAGGAAGGCGTCGTTGGTCACCCAGCCGGGCGGCACCACCTCGGCCTGCAACAGCGGCAGCACCACGTGGCCGCCGCCGAACACCAGCGAACCCGAGCGATAGAAGCTGTCGAACAACGCCAGCGCCTGCGACGGGATCGCGGCCGAGAGCAGCGGCAGGGCAACGAGCAGCGCAAAGAACAGCGCCAGCGAGACGAGCGCAAAGGCGCGCCCGATCGGCACCCGCAACGCCGAGCCGGCCGCGCCGCCCGCACCACGCAGGACCGCGAGGCCAATGACGGCGCCCGCCGCAATGGCGCCGACCTGACCCCAGGCCGACGGCACGAGCAGCACCACGACGGCGGCGAGTGCGGCAAGCGTCGCACGCGCGCGGTCGGGCGCGAGCGTCTGCGCCATGGCCCACACCGCCTGCGCCACCACGGCGACGGCCGCGATCTTGAGGCCATGCAGCCAGCCGGTGCCGAGCGCCCCTTCGAGCGTGCCGAGTCCATAGGCGAACAGCACCATCGCCAGCGCCGACGGCAGCGTGAAGCCGACCCAGGCCGCGAATGCGCCCGCAACGCCGGCGCGCAACAGCCCGGTGCCGATGCCGACCTGGCTCGACGCCGGCCCCGGCAGGAACTGGCAGAGCGCGACCAGGTCGCCATAGGCGCGCTCGTCGAGCCAGCGGCGGCGCTCAACGACCTCGGCATGGAAATAGCCGAGATGCGCAACCGGGCCGCCGAACGAGGTCAGGCCGAGCTTGAGAAAGACAGCGAGCACCTCCGGCCAAGTGCCGGAACTCGCCGCCGAATTTTTCGGATCGCTGGCTGGAATTGACGACATCGGTCGCGGAACCCGGAGGTAGGAGGCTGGTTTATTCCTCAATTCCCTCTCGTCAAGCAATGGGAACCGGGGGCGAAGCAGGAGGCCGCGATGGCAGGCCATGACCCCCGTCACCACACGCAGAAAATGGCGAAACGGCTACAGGACACGATCACGCATCTGCGTGAGGACGTGAAGACCGTGGACGAGCCGCAGCTCAAGGCGATGTTCGAGACGTCGGCGGAAGTGCTGGGCGGCCTGGTCAAAGCGTTCCGGGACTACGAGCAGAAGAATGAACCGGCATGGCGAAAGTGACCGCCGCCGAAAACTGACTGCCATGAAGGATTTTCGCATGAACCGAAAACCGCATCTCGATGTCGAGCAATCGCGCCGTGGCTTCGCGCGAAGCGCCGGCACCGCCGGGCTGGTCATGCTCGGCGGCCTGTGGGTCCCGACACTGGCGGCCGAGCACAAGCAGCAGAAATCGAAGACGAACGGCGTCGCACCTGACGAGGCCGAGGAGTTGGTCACCCCGCCCGAGGACCTGATGCGCGAGCATGGCGTGCTCGACCGCGTGCTGCTGATCTACGAGGCGGCGATGCGCAAGTTCGACGCCAAGGAGGATTTCGATCCCGCGGTCATCACCCAGTCCGCACAGGTCATCCGCGACTTCATCGAGAACTATCACGAGAAGTCGGAGGAGCAGCACGTCTTCCCGCGTTTCGAGAAGGCCAATCAGATGCTCGATCTCGTCAGCGTGCTGTTGCTGCAGCACCAGGCCGGGCGGCGGGTGACGGCGATGATTCTCCAGTTGGCGCCCGACAGCCTTCGCGACGACGACAAGCGACGTGAACTGATCACCTCCATGCGGTCGTTCATCACGATGTACCGACCGCACGCGGCGCGCGAGGATACCGACCTGTTTCCAAAGCTGCAGAAAGTCGTCTCGCGCAACGAGTACGAGGCCATGGCCGAGGACTTCGAGAATGAGGAGCATCGCCTGTTCGGCGAGGACGGATTCGAGAAGATGACCGACCGCGTCGCCAGCCTCGAGCAGATGATCGGCATTCACGATCTCGCCAAGTTCACGCCGTCCTGAGTCGAACGTGTCCCGGGACGTGTGCGACCCTTGCTCGCTCGCCCGCGCAATGCGCGGGGCGCTCGCCGCACGGCAGCCGCTCCGGGCGATTTGACCCGCTGCGGCGCCGTTGTGCTATCCATGCGACCCACGGAGCACAGCGCATGGACGCCTTCATCTGTACCGCCTGCGGCACCCAGTATGCGCCGAGCGAGAAGCCGCCGGCGCAATGCGCGATCTGCGAGGAGGAGCGGCAGTACGTGCCGCCGGGCGGCCAGACATGGACGACGCTCAGATCGCTCGCGGCGCGCAGTTTCAACTCGTACCGCCAGTACGAGCCGAGCGTGATCGGCATCGGCACCCAGCCGGCCTTCGCGATCGGCCAGCGCGCGCTGCTGATCCGCACGCCCAACGGCAACATCCTGTGGGACTGCATCGCGATGCTCGATGACGCCACCGCCACGATCGTCAAGGCGCTCGGCGGCATCATGGCGATCGGCATCTCGCATCCGCACTTCTACACGACCATGGTGGAGTGGAGCCGCGCCTTCGGCAGCGTCCCGATCCATCTGCACGCCGCCGACCGCGGCTGGGTGATGCGGCCCGATCCGGCGATCCAGTTCTGGGACGGCGACACGCTGACGCTGCTGCCCGGCGTGACCATGATCCGCGGCGGTGGCCACTTCCCGGGCGGCTCCATGCTGCATTGGGCGCAGGGTGCCGGCGGCCGCGGCGTGCTGTGCTCGTCCGACATCGCGACGGTCGCGACCGACCGCAAGTACCTCACCTTCATGTGGAGCTATCCGAATTTCATCCCCTTGTCGGCGCGGCAGGTCGAGGGCATCGCGGCATCGCTCGCGCCGTTCCGCTTCGATACCATCTATGGCCACTATTTCGACCGCGTGATCCCGACCGGCGCCGAGGGCATCCTCAAGACATCGGTCGCGCGCTATCTCGCCGCGATCGCCGGCACGCGCGGCTGATTGCGCAATCGAATACCGGCGGCCCGCTCTGCAAGCCGGTCTTGGATTCCGGTCTTGGATTCCGGTCTTTGCGTTGCGGTCTTGCGCCACAACAGGCGCGAAGCCACATCAACCGGACCGGACACGCAAGGAGTCGACCCCATGACCAAGGATCATCCGATCAGGATTTCGCCCAATCCCAACCGCGTGCGGGTGCGGCTGGGCGACAAGGTCGTGGCCGACACCAAGCGCGCCCTGACCCTGTTGGAGGCGTCCTATCCGGGAGTCCAGTACGTACCGCGCGAGGACGCCGACATGTCGCTGCTCACGCGCACCGCGCACAAGAGCCATTGCCCCTACAAGGGCGACGCGGCCTACTACTCGATCGCCGCCGACGGCCGCAGCGTCGAGAACGCGGTGTGGACCTACGAGCAGCCGTTTCCGGAAGTTGCCCAGATTGGCGGCTACCTCGCGTTCTATCCCAACAAGGTCGAGATCAGCGAGGAGCGCGGCGGCTAGACGTCACCACCACATCCACCAGGGCGACAGCCGCCGACGGTTGCGGCGCACCCGCTTTCGGTAGATGCCGAGCGTCTTGCGGGCGATCTCCGGCGCCGTTTCGCCCGACATCGCCGCCTGCGCAGCGGCCAACTGGGCCTGGGCCAGCGCGTCGACCTTCTCGGCCACCATGCGGTGCGCCTCGGCGCGGCCCCGCTTTCCGCCGCGCGCCAGGCGCTCGAGCCGCAGCGCCACGACGCGTTGCGCTTCGAGCGACAGCCGCGCCGCATCGCGCGCGATCGTGAGCCAGGGATTCATTTGTCAGAGCTCCGCGTAACGGCGATTGTCGCCACCCGGCGGAAATACAACGCTTCGCAGACGCGAAAGTTCACTTGGCGCGGCCGCGCGGTACCTCCCCTGCGACCGCAAGGTCACCGCAAAATGCTCCGTCCCGGTGCGCGCCGGCGCTCCCTCTAATTGGGGGAGAGCGCGCGCGCCGTGCTCAGCCATATGAGATCACTCCGTTACGGCTCCTGCGAATCCATCAGGATGAACGCGACGCGGCAGGGCGCGTTGCTGCGATTGATCCAGGCGTGGTTGGTCGCCTGCTGGACCACGACGTCGCCCGCCTTGAGATGCACCTCGCCCTCGTCGAGCATCATGTCGATCTCGCCCGACATGATGATCGCGTAGTCGACCGTGCGGGTGCGATGCATCATCGGGTGCTTCGGCGGCAGGCCTCGCTTGGGCGCGCTTTCGCCCGCGACCTTCATCATGGTGTCCATCGGCATCTGATTGATCTTCTCGGTGGTCGGAACGAAATCGACGACGCGGAAGATGGTGCCGTTTTTCGGCGGATGCAGCCCGACCTTGAGCTTGCCACGGTCCTCGCTCCAGCTGAAATCGGTCGGATAGGCCTCCGTCACCCACATGTCGCCGGCCGGGTTGGGCGAGCGGAGGCTCTGCAGCGGCACCGCCCCGTCGAACAAGGCGACCGCCTTGCCCTCGCTGTTGATCCCCGTCACCACTCTGTGGACCTGCGGCGACGCCGCCTGTTGCTGGCCCGCCGCATATCCGGCCGCCATCAATGCAACTGCTGCGATCGACAACCCGACGATACGCTTCATCTCATCTCCTCCCTGGCTGATGTTTTCGGCTCCAGTCTGCTTGGCGCAAGGTGTCCCTGGCGCAAGTCCGCTTGGGAACAAAGTCTACTTGGCGGCTGGGGCGCCCTGTCATTGCCCCGACCGGTTGTCGCGCCTGGCTTGTCCTGACTTGTCCTGGCTCGCCACGCCTTTACTCTGGCGCCGGCTGAGGTGGGGGACGCCACGGGGGACTTCATGGGTTTGGAGATGCTGGATGCGGCCGGGCATGCGCTTGTCCTGCTGCTCGATCCCTACCGGCTCATGATGCTGTCCTGCGGCGTCGTCATGGGGCTCGTGCTCGGCATCCTGCCCGGCATCGGCGGCCTGTCGGGCACGGCGCTGCTCCTGCCCTTCACCTTCACGATGGACCCCTATACAGCCTTCGCGCTGCTGCTCGGCCTCGCGTCGACCACGTCCACCGGCGATCCGATTCCGGCGATCATGTTCGGCGTGCCGGGCGGCGCGGGCTCGGCCGCGACCGTGCTCGACGGCCTGCCGATGGCGCGGCGCGGCGAGGCCGGCCGGGCGCTCAGCGCCGCCTACATGTCGTCGATGATGGGCGGCGTCTTCGGCGCCTTCCTGATGGCCGTGTGCCTGCCGATCCTGCGGCCGGTCATGCTTTATCTCGGCTCGCCCGAACTGCTTGCGTTTTCGGCGCTCGGCATCTCCATGGTCGCGGTGCTGTCCGGCAACACGCCGCTGCGCGGCCTGGTCGCGGCCAGCCTCGGCATTCTCATCGCCATGATCGGCACCGATCCGCAGACCGGCACGCTGCGCTGGACCTTCGACTTCCTCTATCTCTGGGACGGCGTGCCGCTGGTGCCGGTGGTGCTCGGCCTGTTCGCGCTGCCCGAATTGTGCGACCTCGCGGTGGCGCGCTCCTCGATCGCGGCGGACACCAAATACAATGCGACCAGCGGCATGTGGCAGGGCGCCAAGGACTGCTTCATTCATTGGTGGCTGGTGCTGCGCTGCAGCTGGATCGGCTCGGCCTTCGGCGCGGTGCCTGGAATCGGCGGTGCGGTGATCGACTGGCTCGCCTATGGCCATGCGGTGCGTACCGAGAAGGGCGCCGCCCAGTCGTTCGGCAAAGGCGACGTGCGCGGCGTGATCGCGGCCGAGAGCGCCAACAATGCGCGCGAGGGCGGCGCCCTGGTGCCGACCGTCGCGTTCGGCGTGCCGGGCAGCGCCGGCATGGCGATCCTGCTCGGCGCTTTCCTGATCCACGGCCTGGTGCCGGGCCCCGAGATGCTGTCCAAGCATCTCGACATCACCTATTCGATGGTATGGAGCATCGCGCTCGCCAACATCCTGGGCGCTGGCCTGTGCTACCTGTTCAGCGGCCAGTTCGCGCGGCTTGCGACGTTGCGTTACACGCTGATCCTGCCGTGCGTGCTCGGCATCATCTACATCGGCGCGTTCGAAGGCTCGCGCAGCTGGGGCGATCTGTTCTCGCTGCTCTTCTTCGGCGTGCTCGGCTGGACCATGAAGCAGCTGCGCTGGCCGCGACCGCCGCTGATCCTCGGCCTCGTGCTCGGCGACACCGTCGAGCGCTACCTGTTCATCTCGGTCGAGCGCTACGGCGCCGACTGGCTCACCCGGCCGATCGTGGTCGGCCTGCTCGCGCTCGCGATCTACGGCCTGCTGCGGCCGCTGATCCAGGACATCAAGGCACACGGCGGCGTCGCCCGCCTCGTCACCGGGTTCGGCCGGCCGCATTTCCGCGCCAAGAACCTCTTCCACGTATTCATGATCGCGGTGATCGGCTGGATGGTTTTTGCCACCCTCGACTGGCCGACCAACGCCAAGATCGTGCCGCTGATCGTCGGCTCGCTCGCGCTCGCGTTCGCGATCCTCGGCCTCGCCAACGAGATGTTTCGCCCGCCCGAAGCCGAGAGCACCCTCGCCGACGGCACCAAGGCGCAGATCAGCGACACCATCCACATGGACCTCGAGTCCGATACCGGCCACCTGTCGACCGGCCTGATCCTGTGGCGGGCCGCGGTGTTCTTCGGCTGGCTGGTCGGGTTCATGATCTCGATGGCCTGCATCGGCCTGATCCCGACCGTGCCGATCTTCGTCATCGGCTACATGCGGCTCGAGGCGCGCGAGCCGTGGAAGCTGGTGCTGCCGCAGGCGGTCTGCCTCACGCTGTTCATCTACGTGGTGTTCGACCAGCTCCTCAACATCCCGTGGCCGCAAACGCTGCTCGGCATGCTCGTGCCGGCGCTCAAGACGATCGTTCCGAGCGTATAAACGACGCAGCGCGGGCGTATTTCCTCAGGCCGGCCACGCCGCTAGGGTAGCGCCCGCAAACGAGGGAAACCGGCATGATCCGCCATTGGGCACGCAGTTGGG
>Ga0126384_10000620_pt1 | contig 19931 bp, 23 predicted proteins | sample PanSoiMetPlot_36_FD_92543 | JGI IMG/M metagenome (GOLD analysis project Ga0126384, IMG submission 92543) | Tropical forest soil microbial communities from Panama - MetaG Plot_36 | ecosystem: Environmental > Terrestrial > Soil > Tropical forest > Bulk soil | place: Panama | collected 2016-02-17 | reverse complement strand
TCCTTCTCCAGCTTCAGCTTCTTATTCTTCTGCATGACACATCTCCTTTCTCTCCGACGCGAGAGGTAGCATCGGTGGGCTACAGGTCCGCACATAGCAACCGCCGTGCCCACACCGGTGCCAGACCAACCCGTTGAAAGCTGGACAGTTCGCTTCGAACAACGGCGTGAGTGCCTTAGGTCTGCTCAATTCATTGGCTTAAGTTGAGCAGAAGATCGCCAATGCACGCTAAGTGAAGCCGCCCGGTGCTGTCGCGCTCCGTTGGCAGCAAGCAAGCACTGCTCAGAACACGCCCGCCTTCAGGTTTGCAACCGGGTGATCAATGCCCCGAGAGCTCAAAGAAAAAGGAAACGCCGGACTCTTTTCGAGTCCGGCGCGGGAAGTTTCGAGGCTGAGCCGCGTGAATGCGGGTCAGCCGGGGAGCTGATTACAGGCCGAGGATCGCGTCGAAACCGTCTTGCGGACCCTGGAAGACGGTGCCGTCCGTCGACCAGCCAGGGTTGTGCGTATCGCCGACCGCCGAGATTCTGTCGGTTACCGAGTCGTAGCAGAGGGAATTAACAACGTCGTCGCCGCTGCCGGTCGTGTTGAGCAAGAAGATCTCCGCCCTGCTGGCGTCGTCGTTCAGGCGCGAAACCAACGCGTAGTAAGGACCGGTGGTGACGCCCGTCGGCCGCTGCGCCCCGCCGAGGTAGAAGTCGCCAGTAGTAACGCCTGGCGTCCGGAAAGCCGCTCCAGCTGCAGCTCGATGATCGCCAGGGGTGCGCAGTGTGCCGGTATAGATCGTGAACCAATCAAAGGGATTGGCGTTCTCGCGGCAGCACTGGGTGTCGGGGGAGGGGCACTCCGCGGGGTTGGTCGTCCAGGTACACGAAATGCGGATGGCGCTCTGGTATTCGGCAACCGGAGTGGGCGGAACCCCCGTGTACTTCTGGCCGACCAACAGGAACTTCGTCACCACCGAGGGATTGGGCAACACGTCCGCGTTCCACACGACCTTGGTCATTTGGTCAGGGCCGCAAGTCGGCGTGCAGGTCGGGTCAGGGGCCTCGCTGAAGAAAGCGCTGCCATTCTCTCCGTCCGGGCCGATCACCGCGCCCATCAACTGACGCGTGCCGAGCTCGAGGAAGTATCCGCCGATGGCGACCACATTGGTTCCGTCGCCCCGCGCCGCGATCGCGAGCGCCCCGCCTCCGTCCGTGCCCGTAACGGGGAAGAAGAAGTTGTAAATGGCGGTATCAAAAGCGGCGTTCAGCGAGATCACGCCCACGTAATCGCTCTCTGGAACCGGCGGAGGACCCGGATCCTGGGTATGCAGGGTAAATGCGAAGAAGTACGTTTCCGTTGAATTGTCGACCGCGGCACCGCCGGCCGCGTTGTTACCGGGAGTCGCCGGATCGGCAAGAAGAAGCGCGCCATTGGGATTCTGATTGAAGCTGCCGGCGCCGTCCGGATCGTACGCGTCGATGATTCCGCGGGTAAACCCACTCACATCGTCGGTATCCGTCACCGCCACGAGGACTCGATTGGTGATCTCGTCGACCGCGATCCCGGAACAAACCGGAGCATGGCCGCCTTGATACGTGAAGGCAACCGCGGCAGTCGGCGTTCCCGAAGAATCGAGCTGAATGATGTAAGCCGCGGGCCCTGCGTCAAGGTCGATCTTGCCGCAGAAGAGAATGCTGCCCGTTGACTGGTTGACCGCATTCGCTTGGTTGGTGGTAATGCCGGGCGCCCCTGAGTTGTCGTACGAAGCGAGAACGACGCTCAAGCTGTCCGTAACGGCTCGATCCAAAGCGAACGTAAGGCTCGAAGTTGGTAAACGCGCGACGTTGGATGAATTTACAGTGCGTGCCGTGTAATTACGCTGGACTAACCCTTGCAGTGGCACGTTGTCTGAAACTGCAAATGCAATCGCTGGTACGAATACCAACCCCGCGAGTGCTCTTACCACCCGTGTAGCAATCATTGTGTGACCTCTCCTTGTTGAACAACATCATTGGCGATTGCTCAGTGGTTTGATTTGCGGCCCCCCTCCCGCCCCCAAAGCCCCGAGCGGCGTGAACTGTATTCGCAGTGCTTATCCCGTCAAGTGAATCTTTCGCAAGCCCCGAAATGCGCGAAATCCTCACTTGGACAGTCAGTGTCACTGACCCGCTGGGCCTATGCGTGTGTCACCCCAGAAGAGCGGGAGCCTTGTTCCAGTCGGTACTTGCGCCCCAGATCTGCATAGCTTTTGGCCGAGCTCAGGATCCACTCGGTCTCACGGGCGGTGACCTCGCGCACGCGGCGGGCGGGTGAACCCAGAATGAACGAGCGCGGGGGAAACTTCTGGCCCGGCGTGACTAGCGAGCTCGCTCCCAGGAAGCACCACTCGCCCAGGTCGGCCTTGTCCAGCAAGATCGACCCCATCCCCACCAAGCAGTGGTCGCCGACTTGGCAGCCGTGCATCACCACCCGATGACCGATGGTGCATTCGCTGCCGATCACCGTTTCGCTGTAGTCGTGGGTCGCGTGCGCCACGCACCCGTCCTGAATGCTGGTCCGCTCGCCGATCCGAATCGCGCCCATGTCCCCCCGCAAAACAGCTGCCGGCCAAACCGATGAGTCCTCGCCAACCTCGACGTCTCCAATTAAGAACGCGCCGCGGTGTATGAAAGCGCTCTGGTGCACGCGGGGCGCTAGGCTTTGGAAGCTCTCGGACGTCACGAGCTGCTTATACTCCCGGGGGCCAAGGGCTTCTCAAGGAGAATCAAATGCGGGTTTTGGTAGCGGATGAATTCCCAAAGGCGCAGCTCGAGGCGCTGCGAGGGCTTGGCCTGACCGTGGATTTCCGACCGCAGCTCAAGGGCGACGAGCTTGCAGCGGCGGCTCGCGACGCTTCGATCCTGGTGGTTCGGAGCACCGAGGTAACCCAGAAGGTGTTCGAGCAGGCTACGGCACTCTCCCTGGTTATTCGCGCTGGAGCCGGGGTGAATACCATCGATGTCAAAGCCGCGAGCGAGCACGGGGTCTACGTGGCCAATTGCCCCGGCCAGAATGCGACGGCGGTTGCCGAACTGACCTGGGGCCTGATCCTCGCCGTGGATCGGAAAATCCCCGATGCCGTAGCGGCGCTGCGGGAAGGAAAGTGGCAGAAGAAGAAGTTTTCGGCGGCGCGGGGCCTTTACGGCCGAACCCTTGGGATCGTCGGAGTGGGGAACATTGGAACCGCCGTTGGGCGGCGCGGTTTGGCGTTTGGAATGCGGGTACTCGCCCATTCCAGATCGTTCACGCCGAGCAGAGCGGACGAGCTCGGATTCGAACAGGCGGGCAGCCCCCTCGCAGTGGCGCGGGAATCGGACGTGCTGACCATTCACGTCCCGGCGGGCAAGGAGACCAAGGGCCTCATCTCCGCGCAAGTGCTGGCGGCTCTCCCGTCGGGCTCGGTGTTCGTGAACACCTCCCGAGCGGACGTGGTGGACCAGCAGGCGCTTTTGAATGAGGCGAGAAGCGGCCGAATCTGGGTCGCCGCCGATGTCTTCGAGGGAGAGCCGAAGACGGGGGAGGCCCCTTTCACCAGCGAGCTGACCAAGCTGCCGAATGTGTACGGCACCCACCACATCGGCGCCTCGACCGAGCAGGCTCAGTCGGCGATTGCCGAGCAGACGGTTCGCATCGTCGACAGCTTTCTCCGCGGCGGGGTGGTCCCCAATTGCGTCAACATTGCGCGCCGCACGCCGGCCAGCTACCAACTCATCGTTCGCCACCACGATAAGGTCGGCGTCCTGGCCAACGTCCTGGACTCGATTCGCGAGGCAGGCATCAATGCCCAGGAGATCGAAAATACCGTCTTCGAGGGTGCGGCCTCGGCGTGCTGCAAGATCCAGTTGGACTCGCGGCCGTCGGAAGAAGTGCTGAGCCGAATCCGCAGCCGTACCGGCGAAGTCATTTTTGTGGATCTGGTAGAGCTGCGGGAATCCCCAGCGGTCAAGCATCCGGTGGCCGACTGAGCGACAACCACAATTCACTTGCGGGCTCGCCTCATCCCCTTACTCTGTCAGCATGTACCCGCGTTCCCTTTCGACCCTGCTGATCATCGGGGGAGTGCTGCTCATCCTCATCGGCCTGCTGGTCAGAGTAGGGGCGTTTTCGTGGTTCGGCCGCCTACCGGGAGACGTTTCGCACCGAGGAGAACACGTCTCGATCTTCGTGCCGATCACTTCGATGATTCTGATCTCGGTGCTGCTGAGCCTGGGCCTTTACCTGCTGCGCCGCTTCTTTTGAGGATTGCTGGCCAGGTCGGCTGGCGCGGGGTTAGGCTATGGCCATGAGTTTCCCAATCCATCGCGGCAGAAGGCTGAGGCGCTCCGAGCCGCTTCGGCAACTGGTCCGGGAGACGGAATTGGCTCCTTCGGACTTCATCTACCCCCTGTTCGTGACCGAGGGGCGTGGCGTGAAGCGTCCGGTGTCCTCGATGCCGGGGATCTACAACCTCTCTGTGGACCATGCCGTCGAGGAGGCTCGGCAAGCGCACAGCCTGGGCATTCCGGCGGTGATCCTCTTCGGTATTCCCGACCGCAAGGATGCCAAGGGCAGCAGCGCCTACGCTTCGGACGGGGTGGTTCAGCGGGCCATCTCCGAGTTGAAGGAGGCGATACCCTCGCTGCAGCTGATCGCCGACATCTGCCTGTGCGAGTACACCGATCACGGCCACTGCGGCGTCCTATCCGGCCAAGACGTCCACAACGATTCCACCCTGCCGCTTCTGGCCCAAATGGCGGTCAGCTGCGCGAAGGCCGGTGTCGACATCATTGCTCCCTCGGACATGATGGACGGCCGGGTTGCCGCGATCCGCAAGGGGCTGGACGAAGCGCGTTTCGAATCTGTTCCGATCCTGAGTTACGCCGCCAAGTACGCCTCCGGTTTCTACGGCCCGTTCCGGGAGGCGGCGCAGAGCACGCCGAAATCGGGAGATCGCCGCGGCTACCAGATGGACCCTGCGAACGCCCGGGAAGCGATCAAGGAAGTGCTGATGGACATCGACGAGGGAGCGGACATGGTGATGGTCAAACCCGCGCTCTCGTACCTGGATGTGATCTGGCGCGTGAAGGAACTGGTCAACGTGCCGGTCGCGGCTTACAACGTGTCCGGCGAGTATTCATTGGTCAAGGCTGCTGCTCAGAACGGGTGGGTTGACTACACGCGGATCATGCTCGAGATCCTCACCTCGATTAAGCGCGCGGGCGCCGATTTGATCCTCACCTACCACGCGCTCGACGCGGCCCGAGTTCTCTAGAGAACCGATGCCTTCCAAGAAGAAGAAAAAAAGGAGGCCCCCAAGTCCCCGACCGCTTCAATACAAGGTGGTCGAGCTGTCCACGGTGGACGAGGGGACCTTGGAGAGGACCATCAACGAGTGGGTCGCCCAAGGATGGAGCCTGGACGGCATCCAATTCGCGATGCGCGAAGCGTCGAAGCGGCCGGCGATGGCCTTCCTCCTCTTTACACGCCTCGGCGAAGCCGAGCTTGAACACCCCCGCACCCCAGCCCTCTCCGTCGCACAACCCGGCGTTTCGCTGGTGAGCTCCAGCACTGAACGCGCCCGCGAGCGGCTCCGAGAGCTCGCTGAAGAAGGTCCGCCGCCAAGGAAGGACGAGTGAGCCCCAAACCGTTGATGTCAGCTCAACCCGTGGCCAGCGCCACGGGCCTTCGGGTGGTCTCCGCGGATGAGAAGTCGCCGTACCCGAAGGCTTCGTTGATCCTCCGCGGCCTGGCACGCCTGGTGGATGTGGCCATCGCCTGGGGCTGCTACCTCCTGGCCGGGCGGGCGGGGTTCGTGATCGCCGTGCTGTACATCCTCCTCGCGGACGGCCTTTCGCAGGGGCAAAGCCCGGGCAAGAAAATTTTCGGAGTCAAGGTGCTCTACCTGCCGATCCGGACCGCGGCCAGATTTCGCGAGAGCGTGCTGCGCAACGCGCCGTTTGGCCTGATCGTGCTTCTGGGAATGATGCCTCGGCCGTTGGGCCCGGTCGCCTTCTGGAGTGGAGCGGTGGTGATCGCGGGGATCGAAGCTTGGAAAGTCTATCGGGATCCGCTCGGAATTCGGCTTGGAGATATCTGGGCGGAAACTCAGGTGATCGACGGCAAGGTGGCCGCCGGCGCTCCGGAGATCGCGGACGCGGGCCAGCCGGCGCAAGAGCCAGGAGGCACGATGTCCACTTCCCGTTTTGCGCCCGATGGGAGGAAGCGCCTTGCGCATCGCCCTCACCTTTAACTTGCGCCTCTCCGACTCCGAGGAGGAGGCGGAGTTCGATACCGAAGACACCGTCAACGCCTTGGCGGGAGCGATCGAGCGGCTCGGCCATCGCCTGGAGCAATTCGAAGTCTCCGGGCCGGCCTCGCGGATCGTTTCTCGTCTCGAGGCTTACAATCCCGAGCTGATCTTCAATACCGCCGAGGGCCGGCGCGGCCGGTTCCGCGAAGCCTTCTATCCGGCGTTGTTCGAGGAGCTCGGGTTTCCGTACACCGGCTCCGATGCCTATGCCCTCGCGGTCACCTTGGACAAGCAGGTCACCAAGCTGCTGCTCAAGGAACACAACATCAAGACTCCGAACTGGCAGTTCATCGAGCACGACTCCGAGCTGCGCCCCGGCCTGCTGCGGTTTCCGGTGATCGTCAAGCCCAACTTCGAGGGCTCCTCCAAGGGAATCACCCAGGAGTCGATCGTCGAAACCGAAGAAGAAGTCCGCGCCCGAGTCGCGCAGGCGCTCGAGAACTACCCCGCGGGGATCCTGGTGGAAGAATACATTCCCGGGCGCGACCTCACCGTTCCATTCCTGGAGGCGCTGGACAACGGTTTTGGCGGAGTGCTCTCGCCCGTCGAGTACGTGATTGACCCCGCCGTTGGGAACGGTCGCAAGTATCCGATCTACGACTACGACCTCAAAACCAAGCACGAGAACGCGGTCACGGTCCGGGCTCCCGCCGCCATCTCCGGCGAGGCGAGCGTAGCCCTGCGCAGGACCGCCCAGGAGATCTTCCGTGCGCTGGATTGCAAGGATCTTGGGCGAATCGACTTTCGACTCCACGAAGACGGTACCGCCTACTTCCTGGAAATCAACGAGCTGCCCTCGCTCGAGCCCGGCGCCGGCATTTACGCCGCCGCGGCCCTGGAAGGGCTGCACTTCGACGCGGTGATCAACTCGGTCATCTCCAGCGCCGCCCGCAGGTACAAGATCCGCGACAGCTCGCGCCGGCAAGGAAAGCCTACCCGCAAGTCTGGGCCGCTGCGGGTCGGATTCGCCTACAACGTCAAACGGATCATCCCCACCGCCGACGCCATCGATGACTCCGAGGCGGAGTACGATTCGCCCAGCACGCTGCAAGCGATCCGCGAGGCGATCGCGTCCTGGGGACACGAAGTGGTGGACCTCGAGGCGACGCCTGAATTGCCTTCGGTGCTTCAGTCCACTCCCTTGGACCTGGTCTTCAACATCGCCGAAGGGCTGAAGGGCCGAAACCGGGAGAGCCAAGTCCCAGCGCTCCTGGAGCTGCTCGACATCCCGTATACCGGCTCCGATCCCGCCACCCTGGCGATCGCCCTCGACAAGGGCCTGGCCAAGAAGATCGTTCGGCAACACGGCATCCACACGCCAAACTTCCAATTGATGACCACCGGAAAGGAGCGGCTGCTCAAGGATTTTCGTTTCCCGCTGATGGTCAAACCGGTGGCGGAGGGATCCTCCAAGGGCGTGGTTTCCAAAAGCGTTTGCAGTGCCGAACCGGAGTTGCGCGAACTGGTGCGGGAGATCGTCGACAAGTACCAGCAACCCGCTTTGGTGGAAGAGTACATCTCCGGCCGAGAATTCACCGTGGGCCTGTTGGGCGAAAAGCGGCCCAAGGTGATGATGCCGATGGAGATAGTTTTCCTCGACAAGTCCGAGAAGAACCCGGTCTACAGCTTTCAGCACAAGCTCGAGTGGAACGATCGGATTCGATACGACGTCCCCGCGAAGCTCGACGCCGGTCAGCTCGAGCGCCTCAAAGCGGCGAGCCGCGCTGCGTTCATGGCTCTGGGATGCCGGGACGTGGCGCGGATGGACTTTCGAATGGACGAGCGCGGGCGCTTCTACTTCCTCGAGTGCAACCCGCTTCCCGGACTCACCCCCGGGTGGAGCGACCTGGTGCTGATCGCCCAGGCCGAGGGGATCGACTACCGCACCCTGATCGGCGAGATCCTCAGCGGAGCAATCCGGCGGTACAAGGAGCGAGAGCAGCGCAAGGGAGGAAACGGCAGCGCGATCAAGCCGGTCGAGGAGCGGATAACCCCCACGGTCGAGCAGCGCGCCGAAGCCAAAGCCTGAGGGCTTAGCGGGCTTTGCGCCGCCGCGCGCGGCGGGTAAGGTCGCGGCGATGGCTGACCCCTTCCAAAATGACGCGCCCCGCGTTCGCGCCCGCGAACTCGGCCTGCCACTGGGGCGCTTCAAGCCCGGCAAGTTCAATGGGATCACTGACGTCGAGGGAGTGCTGGTTGGGCACTCGACCATCATCCGCGGCTCAGGTCCCCTTCGGCCGGGATTTGGGCCGGTTCGCACCGGCGTCACCGCGATCATGCCGGACACCGGGAACCTCTTCTCCGAGAGAATGACCGGCGGAGGATTCGTCCTCAACGGAGCCGGGGAGGTCTCCGGCCTCACCCAGGTGATGGAATGGGGCCTGATCGAGACGCCGATCCTGCTCACCAACACCATTTCCGTGGGAGCCGTTTCGGACGCCGTCGCGCGGTACATGATCGAACGCTATCCGGGGATCGGGGACGAGCACGACGTGATCATCCCCATCGTCGGCGAGTGCGATGACAGCTGGCTCAACGACATTGCCGGCCGCCACGTCAAGGAAGAGCACGTGATCGAAGCCATCCGAAACGCCGCCGGTGGAAAAGTGGAGGAAGGAGGCGTGGGCGGCGGCACCGGGATGATCACCTGCGACTTCAAGAGCGGGATCGGCACCTCGTCGCGAAAGCTGCCCGAGGTGTTCGGCGGCTACACCCTGGGCGTCCTGGTGATGTCCAACTTCGGAAAAATGCACAACCTGCGCTTTGGCGGCCTGCCCGTCGGCGAGGTGCTGGCGGAGAAGTTCCGGAGCTTGCCCAAGCGGATGGAGATGGCTGGATCGATCATCGCGGTGGTTGCAACGAACGCGCCGCTGCTCTCCCACCAGATCGATCGCCTCTGCAAGCGGGTCGCGCTCGGAATCGGCAGAGTCGGCTCGTACGCCGCTCACGGCTCCGGTGAGATCGTGGTTGGGTTTTCCACCGCGAATCGGATTCCGCGCCGCACTCGGAAGATGGTCTACCGGATGAAGATCCTCCTCGATCAGCGGCTGGATCCGCTCTACGAGGCGGTGATGGAGGCCACCGAAGAGGCCATCCTCAATTCGATGTGCATGGCCAAGCCGATGACCGGCATCAACGACAATTACGCCCCGGCGCTTCCCCTGGAGGAGGTGCGCCGTTTCATCGACGCCTACCGCCCGATCTTCGCCTCGGTGAAGAAGAGCCCGCAGGTGCCCGCGGCGCCTCCGAGCAAAGAAAAGCCCGCCGACCTCGACAAGGAAGGGAACGTGAAAGTGGGCGAAGCTCTCCCCACCGAGGTGCGAGGCGCCGAGGGCATGCCTTATCCCACCAAGCCTACTCCCGAGGAGGGAGCCGCTACTCGTCTGCCCGACCCGAACGAGACTAAGCTCTGACAGTTGTCGTTCCTCGCTCGACTTCGGCGGTCAGATCGCTAGTGTGGGCGCGGGAGTGGGGCGCTCCCGCGTTTGATTGGCCGAGGCCCGAGAGGAGAAATGGATGGCACGTAGCAAAAGCAAGCACCGCCGAGTTCGGATGAAGATTCGGCAGCACTGGAAGAAGCGACGCGACCGCAAGAAGCAGGCCGAAAAAAGCGCCCCCAGCGCAAAGCCGAAGAAATAGCGTTTGCCTTGGAGGAAAATCGTGAGCACCCGCCGCTGTGCCAAGCCCTTGTTTGTGGCTGTGGCTTTGTTCGCAACCGCCAGCCACGCTCAGCGGGTGGTGGTACTTGACCTTCAAGGAGACGCCCGCGCCAAGGTCCGCGGGCAGCTCGAGAAAGCGATTCGCGGCGAGGGCCTGTTGCTGGTGCAGCTTCGCAAGTACAAGCAGGAGGCCGATCGGCGCCGCGTCCGCGGGGCCCGCGCCGGCCACCCGGCGGCGGTGGCCACGATGTCTCGCGCGCTCGATCTGTCGGGCGTGGTCCGAGGCCGGGTCAAGAAGCAGTCGTTGACCGCTACGTTCGTGGATTCGTCCGGTCGAGAGGTCCTTACTCGGGCGGTGGACCTGGTTCGCGGCGCCTTACCCGGCGAGGCCGCGTCGAGCTTTGCGTCCGACATCGCCGGCGCGCTTCGGCCCAAGACGGTGGCGGCTCCGACGCCGCCACCCAAGGCCGAGCTACCGCCTGAGACGAAGCCGGAAATTGCCGGCCAGACGCTGCCGGAGTTGGATCTTTCGCCTGACACCTCGAAATCAGACGCCGCCAAGAAGGTGGAGAAGAAGGCGCCCGAGGCAGAGTCCGGCGTGGCGGCCGAAGCCGGAGAAGTGCAGCGCGTGGAGCGAGCGCAGGAGCCGCGCCGTGGCATCGGCCCGAAATTCGTCTCGGCGCGGATCACGCTCAGCCCCACATGGCGCAACTACTGCGCCAGGCCCGGCGTCTCGAGTTGCCAGGCCTACGACAGCACGCCGGCGGGAGCCCGCCCCCCGGGAGACACCGTGGACTTCAAATCTCAGTCGCCCTACGCAGGCGTTGGCCTCGAGGCGGAGCTGTTCCCGCTGGTGGAGGTCAATCGGTGGCTTGGGGGCCTGGGCCTGGAAATGAATTATGCGCGGGGATTTTCCAGCACCAACGTGACCCAGGGAACGACAACCCGTTCGGTGAGCGGCACTGACAACGCGTTCTCCGCGTTGCTGGCGTACCGGTACTATTTCCCTCTGGCGGTCCTCACCGGACCCCAGCCCGGCTACGGCGGGTTACACTTCGGCTATGGGCTGCGGAATTTTTCAGTCGACTCTACCTCCGGCACCCCGCTTCTCGGATCCAGCCGCAGCTACCCTCTGGCCGGCCTCGAAATCTCCGTCCCCGTCGCCTGGTACCTGCGGCTCGAGGCCGCAGGTAACCTCTTCTTTGGGCCCAGTGCGGGGCAGGATCAGCGCGCGGACTACGGGCCGACCGTAAGCAGCAGTGGGCTGGAATTCGCGTTCGGCGTCTCGGGCGACGTCTGGGGACCGGTTGGGTACGTCGCCAAGTTCAAGTACGCGAAGTACTCCGATACCTTCAGCGGTAGAGGAGCGAGCTGGCAAAACGGCGGCACCGCTGAAGAGAGCTATGCCGGCCTCTTCGCCGGGGCCAGCGTGTCTTACTAGCAGTCAGACTCCCGACCTCTTCTAGAGAAGGCCCCCCGCCACCGCCCGGGCAACCGCCTCCACCCGATTCTTAGCCTCGAGCTTTTGATAGATGTGCCCGAGGTGGGTGCGGACGGTTGCTCGGGAAAGCAACAACTGATCGGCGATGCGCGCGTTGGTGAGCCCTCGAGCAAGGAGTGAGAGGACGTGCTCCTCGCGCACGGACAGGCGCAGGGCGCTCGATCCGCGCCGGCGGCGCGTCGCCTCCCAAAGAGACGCCCCGAGCACGGGTTCCACGGCCAGCTGACCGCGCCGGACCTGCTCGAGAAGAGCCCGCAGCGACGCCGAGTCGATCGATGCCAGGGCGCACCCGGAAATGCCTAACCAGAGCGCTTCGAGGATCTGTTGTGGCTTAGCGCTTCGGGCCAGCAGCACCACCCGAGTGTGCGACATCGTCGGCGCAAGTCGTCGAACCAGGTCGAGGGCCGAGGCGGCAGGAGCATCCAGCAACAGAAGGGCCGCCTTGGCGCGGTCGATGGGCGGCGACTGGCCATAGCCGATCCACGATGCCCCGACTCCACGCTCTTCCAGCTCCCGGCAGCGATCCTCTGCCCACTTGCCTGGTCCCCACACCGTGGCCCTGAAGGATGCATCCACCGGATGAGGGTGGGATGCAACTTTCCTTCCAATCGGACTCGCGAATTGGTGCACGGCACGCTAATTCTCAGTCGCCCCTATCCGAGGCGATTGGATGCCCAAAGGTGTCTACAATTCGGTAACCGATCTCATCGCCGGGACGCCATCGGTCGTGCTTCGCCGGATTCCGTCCTCGAGTGCAGCGCAGCTTCACCTCAAGTTGGAGCACTTCAGCGTCACCGCGTCTGCGAAGGACCGGGTGGCTTGGGCGATGGTGCGGCGCGCCGAAGCAGAGGGTCTGCTCCCCCGAGGAAGTACGGTGATCGAAGCGAGCTGCGGCAACGAGGGCATCGCCTTGGCCATGCTATGCGCCGTCAAGGGCTTCAGTCTGACCCTGGTGCTTCCGGAATCGGTGAGCGTCGAGCGTCGAGCGCTGCTTGCCGCTTACGGTGCAACCGTCGAGCTGACCCCGTCTGCGTTGGAGATGCGCGGCGCAATTTCTCGGGCGAAGGAGCTCCTGGCTCACGACCCCGGTGCGTTCATGCCCAGCCAGTACGACAATCCCCAGAATGTGGCGGCGCAGTTGGAGGCTGGCGCAGAGCTGGTCCAGACGATCCGAGCCGATGGAGGAGAGATCTCCGCCTTCGTTGCGTGCCTCGGAACCGGCGGTACGCTGACTGGGATGGGCCGAGCGCTCAAGGCAGCCTTTCCCTCGGTCAAGGTGATTGCCGTGGAACCGGTTGACGAGTCCCTGTCGATGCAAGGGCTGGGAACCGGCCAAGAGGGCGGGATCTTCGATCGATCTGTAATCGATCGAAACTTTCGAGTTCACGCTGCGGATGCGTGGCGCATGCGCGCGCGCCTGGGGCGAGAGGAGGGCATCCTCGGGAGCATTTCGACCGGCGCGAATCTGGTCGCCGCGGTTCAAATCGCCGAGGAGCTTGGGCCCGCGCATCGCGTCTACTCGATTTGCCACGCCACCGGGGAGCGGGACTTCAGTCTAGGAGAGCTCTTCTCATGACCGTCGACTCCGCTCGCCTTTTGATCGTGGGAATGGGCGGCTTGGGTTGTCCAGCCTCCCTCGCCCTAGCCCGTGCCGGTGCGGAACGGATGACCGTCATCGATCCGGATGCGGTGGACCTGACGAATCTCCACCGTCAGCCTTGGTTTCGAACTTCCGACGTCGGTAAGCCGAAAGCCGTTGTCGCGGCGGCACGGTTGCGGGCCGCGTTTCCCCGGCTCGAGGTCGAACCGCTGGTCGGAAAAGTCGACCTCGGCAACGTGCAAAAACTGATCAAGGATCACGACATCGCCCTGGACTGCACGGATCAGATCGACGCCAAGTTCCTTATTTCCGATGCGGTGGCGCCGACCCGAGTGCCTGTCATTTATGGGGGAGTGGTGCGCCTCGAGGGGCAGGTGATGGCGCTGCTACCTGGAGGTCCCTGCCTGCGCTGCCTTTTCGAGCAGCCTCCAGCGGCCGAGGACATCCCAAGTTGCTCGCGCTCTGGAATTCTTGGGTCCGTGGCAGGGGTGATTGGCGCGCTCCAGGCGGTGACCGCGGTGCGGGTCCTGAACGGCGAGCAGCTGGCGGGAGAGATGGTCGTTTTCGACGGCCGGGGCCTTCGCCAGCGGCAGATTAGAGTGCGCCGCAGACCAGACTGTCTGTGCACTCAGGCCAAGAGCCTACCGAAGGAGGTCGGAACGTGCCCGGCCTGACACCGGCGGCCACCATCGACATCACCCGGGAAGTTTGCCCGATGACTTATGTACGGACCAAGTTGGGCCTCGAGTCGATCAAACCGGGCCAGGTGTTGGAGGTCTTGATGCGAGGAGAAGAACCCTTGCGGAATATCCCCCGAAGCGCTCAAGAAGAAGGGCATGAGGTACTCTCTTTGGAGGCGAAACCAGGGGGAACCTGGCGGCTGCTTCTGCGTAGGAAAGTGAAAGGTTAAATCATGGCCAAGGTTCGAATTCCTGCTCCACTTCGGAGCTACACCAAGGATCAAGCCGAAGTCAGCGCCGCCGGCCGGACCGTGGGTGAGATCCTCCGCAACCTCGAAGAGAGCTATCCGGGGATCGGCGCCAGGCTTCTGGATGAGAAGGGAAGTGTGCGGAGATACGTGAACATCTTTCACAACGATGAGGACATCCGCTTCCTCAAGGACCTCGAAACACCGGTCGGAGAAAACGACCGGATCAGCATCGTCCCAGCGATCGCCGGAGGGGCGTAGAGGCTATGCCGCTGTCCGAGCAGCAGATTCATCGGTACTCGCGACAGATCCTCCTCGCCGACGTCGGTGGGAAGGGCCAGTCGCGGCTGCTCGAGAGCGGCAGTCAGGTCGTGGGGGATGGGCCTGCGGCGCAGGACGCGGCAGCGTACTTGGCTGGCTCCGGCGTGCGGGTGGCTCTCCGCGGCATGGTGCAAGCTGAAGAGGCGGGTTTCCTGGCCTCGGCTGCGGATCTCGGGCGGGCCAGCCCGGAAGGGCTCGAGCGTACGTTGCGCGATTTGAACCCGGACGCGATTGGAACGCAGGGCAAGGGTTGTCTCGCTGCATTGCCCGCGCGGTTCAGCGGCGAGGGCCCGTGGGTCGCCATCGGAGGACGAAGGCGAGAGGGCGCCATCCTCTATCGCTCGGGAAAAGGCTGTGAGGAATGCTTTCGCAAGAACCTCACTCGGCTCGAAGCTTCTCCCGAAGGGGTGAGCCAAGTCCTCCTTGGAGCACTTGCCGCTCTGGTGTTTCAGAGACTCGTGCTGAATTTGTCGGCTGACCTCGGGGGGCTTTGGGTGGCGGAAACGGGTCGACTCGAGGTCATCGATCTCGAACGCTGCTCTCGCTGTATCTGACCGGGGCGAGCGAGCTTTGGATCACTTCCCGGTTGCGTCGCTGGCGTCGATCACCAATCTGGTGGGGAATACGCCGCTGCTTCGGCTGCGGAAGTCGAATCCGTACCCGAACCTAGAGATCTACGCGAAGCTCGAGTACTTCAATCCCGGCGGCAGCGTAAAGGATCGGCCAGGGCTTCAAATGATCTTGGACGCCCAAAAGAGCGGACGACTGACCCCTGGAAAGACGCTGATAGATGCGACCAGCGGAAACACGGGCGTTGCCTATGCGTGGATAGGAGCCGCCTTGGGCATCCCGGTCGCGCTGGTGGTGCCCGAGAACGTGAGCCTCGCCCGCAAACAGGTCGCGTCCGCTTATGGCGCGCAACTCATCTATTCGGATCCGATGGAGGGGTCCGATGGCGCCATTCGATATGTCAGACGGCTCGTTGAGCGAGACCCGGATCGGTACTTCTACTCGGACCAGTATTCAAACGAGTCGAACCCCCGCGCCCACTATCTCGGTACGGGCCGTGAAATCTGGGAGCAGACCGAAGGTCGGGTAACCCACTTCGTCTGTGGCCTGGGGACTGGCGGCACCATCATGGGTACGGGGCGGCGCCTAAAAAAGTACGATCCGCGGATTGAGATTATCGGCCTTGAGCCCCTCGAACCGCTGCACGGCCTAGAAGGGTTAAAGCACATGCCAACTTCAATCATTCCGGCGATTTATCAAGAGGAGGAGCTCGACGAGAAGCTTTCCATCTCTACGGAATCGGGCTGGGATGCGGCGGAGCGGCTTCTAAAGGACGAAGGTCTGTTAGTTGGGCATTCATCCGGCGCTGCCTTGGTGGGTGCTTTGGAGATTGCGCACCGGCTTGCGCAACAGGACAAGCCCGGAGTGATAGTGACGCTCTTTCCGGATCGCGGTGAACGCTACCTTGAGCCCCGTCGCGAGCAGGCGAAACCCCGATGACCGGCGAGCCTCCGGTACCTACCGATTTGCGTCGAGTAATCGGGCACTTGGAAGCTACCTATCCCAACGAAGGTTGCGGCGTCCTGACAAGGAGCAACGCCACGGGCCGATGGCGAGTCGTTCCGATGAAGAACGCCTATGACGAATACCGGGTCCGAGATCCGGCCCGGCTCTCACGAACCTCTAGAACTGCTTACGTTTTTGACTCACGGGAGCAGCTTCGCGTCTGGGAGGAAGCTGAATCGGCCGGCGAAACGGTGGCATGCATCTTCCACTCTCACACCGATGTCGGGGCCTATTTCTCACACGAAGATCGGGCCATGGCCGCTCCCGAAGGACAGCCATTGTGGCCGGGTGTGAGTTACCTGGTCGTCGCCGTGGACTCGGGCAAGGCAACGGACGCTCGTTTGTACTGGTGGGAGGGCGAGGGGTTTCGGGAGCGCCAAATCCCCTTGAAACAGCCCTCGAACAGCTGAGCACAAGATTTGTAAAGGCGCGCGAATTCATCTATTAAGTCGCCGGTTTTCCTGGGGTGCCGCGGCTATGGTGTCTCGACATGGAGTCGGATCAAAGATGACCCAAAACCAGGGGTTTACCGTTTGGTTCACGGGAATGGCATGCACGGGAAAGAGCACCATCGCCAACTATGTGGCGGCTCGCCTTCGCCAGGTTGGGCGCAACGTCGAGATCTTGGATGAAAACACGGTCGGCGAGGAGCTCTGGGGCGAAATCGAGGACACAAAAGAGGACCGCACTGCGGTTGTCCGCCGGATTGGCTACGTCGCTAACCTTCTTTCCCGAAATGGGGTGGCAGTTTTGGTTGCGGCCATCAGCCCGTACAAGGCGTCCCGCGAAGAAAACCGCCGGATGATCGGTAGATACGTGGAGGTCTATGTCGACTGTCCCACCGAGAAGCTGATCGAACGTGACACCACTGGAAAGTACAAGAAAGCCCTTTCCGGGGAGATTCCGAATTTCGTGGGGATCACCGAGCCGTACGAGCCACCGGCGGGACCGGAGGTCGGCATCCATTCCGAGCAGGAGAGCACCGAGGACGGTGCCAGGAAGATTTTTCAGGCTTTGCTTGATCTCGGATACGTGAGCCCCGAGGACATCGGCGTGATTACCGGCAAGCGAGGAAAGGTCACCCCCAAAGACCTGGCCAAGGGAGATCGGAAGGCGCGTCCGGCTGCTCGGGCGGCGCGCGTTGCCAAGGCCTCGAAGAAAGCGGCAGCTCGACGTAGATCCAGATAGGATCCGTACGTCGTCCCAATGCTAACCGGCTCCGAGATCGAATCCATCAGCGCGCGCTCTGCGCCGAAACTGGAAGATCTGCGCACGCTCATCCACTCCTACGGTTCAGCTCTGGTCGCGTTTTCGGGCGGGGTCGATTCCAGCTTCGTGCTGAAGGTCGCCGCGGACGTCCTGGGCGACAAAGCGGTCGGATTGACCGCGGTCTCTCCGTCCGTTCCGGTTGAAGAGGAGCGCGAGGCCGCGGATCTCGCTGCCCGGATGGGCGTTAGGCACCTCAGGGTTCGATCCGAGGAGCTGGCCAACCCGGAGTACGTCAAAAACCCTTGGAATCGCTGCTACTTCTGCAAGGACGAGCTGTATGAGCTTTGCGAGCAGAAACGAGCTCAGCTTGGGCTGGCGGTGATCTGCGACGGCTTCAATGCTGATGACTTCAAGGACCATCGCCCGGGTCACCAGGCCGCCCAGGAGCGCCAAGTGAAGTCGCCGCTCGCCGAGGCGGGTCTCACCAAGGACGAAATTCGAGCGTGGTCTTTCAAGCTCGGCTTATCCACCTGGGACAAGCCGCAGATGGCGTGCTTGGCTTCACGCATTCCCTACGGCGTCCAGGTGACCCAAGAAAGGCTTGAGCAGATCGGTGGCGCGGAGTCCGATCTGCGCCGCCTGGGCTTGCGTAACTTTCGTGTTCGCTACCATGGGGAGGTGGCCCGGATCGAGATCGGCGAGGAAGAGTACCAGCGCTTCGAATCCCCGGAGCTGCGGCAACGGATCTCGCAAGCGCTCAAGGGGCGCGGATTTGCTTTTGTCGCGCTGGATTTGGAGCCCTTTCGATCCGGACGAATGAATGAAGCGGCGGGCTACGTACCGCAGCCAAGGGCCACGGATCGCGGCTAACCGCGCCCATTGCATCGCGAGGCCAGGGCTGTTGCTGTGCGCAGCGCTGTGCATCTCGCAGATCGCCAACGCCTCAGATCGGTACGATCATCGCGGGGCGATCGGGTTTCTCTTGGGGCCGGGAATCGCATTCCAAGATCGAGTCGCGAGTGGACAGGTCACAGAACGAACCAGCTGGCTCGCTTTCATGGTCGGCGGCACCTTCGCGATTGGCAACGAAGGCAACGAGCTCAAGGTCTTGAGTCAGGCGTTTCGACTCACGGAGGGCGGGGTCTGGGCGGTGTCCGCGGGGTACCGCGGGTACTTCGGACAGGAGCAAGTGAAGACCTTCTTCGATCTCGATGCCCGGGCGGATGTCGCACCGACATTCGCGATTGGCCCTCGACTTGGGTTGGGCGTTCAGTATGAGCTGCTGCCGACCCTCGGCGTCTTCGCGGCGGTTGCCGCGCATGTCGGAGCGGGCAATGGCGTGGTGTTCGGAGCAGAAGCCTTCGTCGGGATCCAAATTCGGTCCTACTTGCTGGAGTGATTTTCTTGCCGTTCATCCTTGGCGTGGGACCATGTGGTTTCGAGTAGGGGACAGCGGATGTCGGAATCTCGATTGAGCTCGGTGGTGTTTCGGTTGGATCGCGAAAGACTCGCCCAACTCAAGTCACTCTCGCGCGGCACTCGGGTTCGCCAGAGCGAATACCTCCGCGAGGCGATTTCCGATCTGCTGGCGAAGTACGCTCGGCACCTGCTCGAGTGACGCCCTCACCGCTCCGCGAAGGGCGGTTCCCGAGGGAGGTTGGGCGCCTCGTGGCGCTCCTGGGGCGCGAAGGGATCGATCGGCGCCGGATAGGCGATTTCCCAGAGGATCAATCCTTGGGCCGGCGCTTTCACGCCGTGGAAGGCGATCCCCTGCTCGAGGCCGGCGAGGTATTGCTCCCTGGCCACGATGCCAGCGGCGGCGGCCACCGCGGAACCCACCAGGTATCGGGCTTGATAGCGGCCAAACGCGTCGCCGCGGAGTCGAATCTCCAAAGAGCCATCGGATGCTTCGACCAGCTCCGCGCGGTGAAGGGTACGAGCGCGGCGAGCGCTCGACTTTTCGTGAAACGCGATGAAGTCCCGAGTGCCGGTCGCGAGGGCCAGAAGCTCCGACAACTTTTCCGGGCGCACCGCGCGGTCGCCGATCCGCGGATCCTCCCGCGGACTCCAAGCGAATGATCTCCATTCCGGCCGGGCGCGGGACAGCGAGAGGCGGTAGCGGTACTCCTTGGCGGTGCTGCTCCACTGTGGATGGAACGGGCGGGGCACCGCGCGTGCTACACAGACCCCAAGTCCCGAGGGGAGGTGGGATGTGAGTTTCGCGACCAGATCCGCCGCACTCCCGCGAGCGGCTCGAACTCGAACCACTTGCATTCGAGCGTGAACGCCTCGGTCGGTTCTGCCGGCGCCCACTGGAGCGGAAATGACCCCAATTTTGTAGAGGGCTTGCTGGAGCGAACCTTGTACTGTGTGCAGCGACCGCTGACCCTGAAAGCCGCAGAACGCATCTCCGCGGTACCAAATCCACAGGGCGATGGGCGGCGATTTCATGGGCCGTTCCTCCGGCACGTTCGTTGCGGAGGACCCGACCCACAGTAGAATATTTTCGCGCTCATGACCTCGAGGCAAAATCCAGCACGCCCTGGAATTCATGCGCAGGGGGGGCAGTGGCTGTTCCGGCAGGGCGGGCTGGTCCTCGGCCCGATGCACACCGAACAGATCATCGAGAGGCTGTACGCGGGCTCTCTGGACGGCAACACCGAAATCACGCCCCTAGGGCAAAACCATTACCGCCCCTTGGCGGAGTTGGACCTGTTCAAGATTGATCTGGCCAAGGCTCAAGCCAAATTGCGCGTCGACGCCCTGGTTCAGGCGGATCGGGCCCAGCGGCTGAGGAGGCGCAACGTCCGTTTCGGCATCGT
>Ga0126384_10000619_pt1 | contig 19936 bp, 16 predicted proteins | sample PanSoiMetPlot_36_FD_92543 | JGI IMG/M metagenome (GOLD analysis project Ga0126384, IMG submission 92543) | Tropical forest soil microbial communities from Panama - MetaG Plot_36 | ecosystem: Environmental > Terrestrial > Soil > Tropical forest > Bulk soil | place: Panama | collected 2016-02-17 | reverse complement strand
CAGGACCGCGAAGAATCCGATCGGTTTGCAGATCTGTTTGCGCGCCTCGAGCAACGATTTGATCAGCTCGCCGACAATATTTCACGCCATACACCACGGCCGATGCCGAGCGCGAATGCATCGGCTCTCGACCGTGCGATCGCCGAAATTGCGGCGCGCCGATATTTACTCAACGGCGAGCCGACGCTGGCTCCGGTGCATGATCTCACGAGCCTGGAGGGTCAGCTACGCAGAATCGCCGATCAGATTGAAACGCTGGGGCACCCCGGAATAGAAGAAGCGATCGCGGCCCTACGCGTGGAACTCGGTGAATTTGCCCGCACCCTGAATGAGGCGATGCCTCGCCATGCCATCGAAACCATCAAGAAGCAGATTCAAGGTTTGGCCTACCGCATTGCGGAGGGGCTGGAAGCCAGCGTCGATCGTCGGGCCTTCGCCGGAATCGAGCACGGGCTTGCCGAAGTGCGCGATGCGGTGCAAGGGCTGACGCCCGCGGAAAACTTTATTAGGTGCACCGAGGTAATCGACGTCCTTGCGCAGAAAATCGATTTCATTATGGCGCAGTGGGATCCGGCGACAATGCAGCAGCTCGAGAAATCCATCGGAACATTGCACGAGATGGCGGCGCATGTCGCTTCCAACGAAACCGTGAGCAGCCTTAGCGCGCGGGTGCAGGCCCTGGCCGACAAAGTCGAACACCTCGCGATAGGCGGAGACGCTGGCGATGCATTCGACAGGATTGAACTCCGTATTGATGCGCTCAGCCGGGCCGTTTCCGAAGGTGCCCATAATAGCGGAGTCGTGCCATCGCGCCTCGAAGGTCTATTTCAGTCCCTGTCCGAGAAAGTTGAGCAGATCCAACACTCGCGCAGAGACCACATCGCACTAGCCCATCTCGAAGACCTTATAGCCAAATTGGTTCAACGCTTGGACGCCACCAACTTCCGAACGCCTGTTCCCGAATTGCAAAAACCGTTCACAAAGACAACGGCCGATTACACCCTGTCTACGTCTAGACCAACGCAAGCTGATCAGCCGCTCGACCCGGGGCCCGACCATCCAGGATTTGGGGCTCATCCCGACATACACATTGCTACGTCGGAAGTGATCCTCGGCGTTGAGCGCCCTAATCGTGTCACTCCAGGCTCGCAATCGAGTTTCATTGCAGCAGCCCGTCGAGCAGCGCATGCCGCGAGACAGGATCCAAAGAACGATCCGGCCCGCCTAGAATCTCACAAAAGATTTGGCGGCCAATACGGCTCGTTGCGAGGCAAAGTGGCGACGTCTGTCAAAGGAATGCTGCTGGCAGCGAGCATCGTCGCCATTATCGTGGGGTCGATCCAATTTACGAGCAACACTTTTGATTTCGGAATTTTCGACTGGAACGCCAACCTGACCAGCAATTTTGAAACTGACAACGCAAACAGCGTAAACGCGCTCCAAGACGCAGAAAATGAAACGACTGGCGGCATTGCCAGCGACAAGTTCGATCGAGCGACTGATACCGATCTTGCGGCTACATTGCTTGCCCCACCGACTCTGCCAAGTTTGACACCCGCGCGCCCGGTGCCAAAGGCCGGAGGCGCTGCTGTCCCGTTGCCACTGAACTCGTTCGATACCGGTGGAGGGCCGTCCTTGGTGCTAAATCCGCCGCTATTGAATCCGCCGCTCCCGGGGGAATCTGGACCAAAGAGCGATGACAGTGGATCGGTTGTACGCCCGCCCGCCGAGGCTCGGCCAAATCGGCAACCGGCGCCTGGTGCCCAGCCGCGGACCACTGATGGTTTGCCGGCCGCCATCGGAGGGGCACAACTGCGTAACGCGGCTTCCGCCGGCGATCCGGCTGCTGCTTATGAAGTCGCCATGCGTTTCCTGGAAGGCCGCGGGGTACCAGCTAATCTGGAAGAGGCCGCCCGGTGGTATGAGCGCGCCGCGAGCAAGGGCCTGGCGCCAGCACAGTTCCGCTATGCCAGTATGCTGGAAAAGGGCCAGGGGGTAAAAAAGGACCTCGTCGCCGCCCAAAAACTCTATGCCGCTGCCGCCACCAAGGGTCACGCCAAGGCTATGCACAATCTTGCCGTCATTTATGCTGAGGGTGCCGACGGCAGGCCAGACTATGCCAGTGCGGCACTATGGTTCCGCAAGGCCGCGGAGCACGGGGTGATGGACAGCCAATACAATTTCGCAGTACTGGCCGCGCGCGGTCTCGGCACTGAGAAAAACCTTGCCGATTCTTACAAATGGTTCGCGCTGGCCGCTGCCCAAGGCGACCACGATGCGGGCCGCAAGCGCGATGAAGTTGCCGATTCCCTGGACGCCGTGACCTTGGCGACTGCCCAGGAAGCGGTCAAAAACTTTGTGGTCCAGAGGCAGCCGGAAGCAGCCACGGTGGTACCGGAACCGCCGGGAGGTTGGGACCGGACCGCACCTTCGTCGCAGGAAAAACCGCGTGCGGCAGGGCAGCTTTCAATCAGCGCCATCAATTCGGGAAAACTGGGAACCGCCTTCTTCTATCAGGTAAGGTGATCACAGGCGGACTCATCGGCTAAAATCAGCGCAGCCTGAACCAGTCCGGCTTCGAGCCATCGCGCGCGGATCGGAACACTGACGTTTCCGCGTATCTCGGTGTTAATTGTCAAAGGATGGGCCGCCGAGGCGCATCGTACACTTCAAGTGTTGGACGAACTGCTTGCAGATCTATCTTCCCATCGCTGATTTGCCCGTGAATGTTTTCCTAGTGTTGGGGATGGGGCTCGCGGTCGGCTACATCTCCGGTATGTTCGGCATCGGCGGCGGGTTCCTGATGACGCCGTTGTTGATTTTCATAGGAATAACGCCGGCGGTTGCTGTGGCGACCGTATCTAGCCACATCGCAGCATCTTCCTTTACGGGCGCGCTCAGTTACTGGCGCAAGCGCGCGCTCGATGTAGCGTTGGGGATGATGTTGCTTAGTTCTGGCATTGTGGGAACGGCCACCGGCGTCTGGCTATTCACCGAACTGCGTGCCCTGGACCAACTCGACCTGATGATTGGTCTCTCTTATGTCACTTTGCTGACGGTCGTAGGAGCCATGATGATCTACGAAAGCGTGCGCGCCATTATGCGCGCGCGTCACGGCATGCCGGCAACGCTGCGACGGCCAGGCAGTCACACGTGGTTTCATGGCCTGCCCTTCAAGCTACGATTCAAGCGCTCGAAAATATATGTATCGGCAATCCCGGTCTGGGCGATCGGATTCGTGATCGGATTCGTCGGTGCAATTATGGGTATCGGCGGCGGTTTTTTGCTGGTGCCGATGCTGATCTATTTCCTGCGGGTACCGACTGCAACCGTTATCGGCACATCAATGGTACTTACGCTGGTTACCATGGCCTCGGCGACCGTGATGCATGCTGCCACCAATCATTTAGTCGATGCCGTGCTGGCACTGATCCTGATGGTCGGAGGCGTTATCGGCGCGCAATTTGGCGCGCGGACAGGGCAGAAGATGCGTGGCGAACGTTTGCGGCTGCTGTTGGGTCTCCTGGTTTTTGCGGTGGGTTGCCGTTTCGCCTACGAACTGGTGGTGAAGCCGGACGATCTTTATTCGCTTCGCTATGTCAGGAGCGGATGATGCGGCGACTCGCAATGGCACTCGCATTTATCGTCATTGTTTACGGAGCAAAACCCGCCACCGCCGAGCGGTTGGTCGTGTCTCTGTCAAATCATCGCGTGGCCGTTACCTCAAACTTTGTTGGCGAAGAACTGGTGCTGTTCGGCACCATCGAGCCTGAACCGATAGCAAGTCCGTTGCGTCCACCTTACGATCTGGTGGTGACCGTAACCGGCCCCCGCCAAACCCTGCGCGTGCGGCGCAAGCAACGCATGCTCGGTATTTGGGTCAATATCGATTCGCGCGAATTCGTGCGCGTGCCATCCTATCTTGCAGTTCTGAGCAACCGTCCGGTCAACGACATTGCCAATCAGGACACTTTGCGACGTCTGCAGGTCGGGCTCGATAATTTCCTGTTGCCGCAGCGTATCGGCAGCGACGTTGCCGATACGGTGCGCGACGATCCATTTCGCCTCTCTTTCGTGCGATTGCAGACCCAGCAGGGCCTTTATCGCGAGTCTGCCACCGCGGTGACTTTTTTGACCTCAACGGTATTTCGCGCTGCGATCCCCATGCCTGCCGCGGTGCCGACCGGAAGTTACGGTATCGAGGTTGAGCTGTTCACGAGAGGCGCACTCGTCGCGCGCACCAACTCAGCGCTGGACGTGATCAAGACCGGCTTCGAGCAATATGTCGCCGATGCCGCGCGCGACTATGGCCTCCTGTACGGGATGGCCACGGCGATGATGGCGCTCCTGATCGGATGGTTTGCGAGCATAATTTTCGCGCGTGATTAATCCGGTAGGCAGCGCATCGCGGTAAAACAATACACCCGGGAACCCCCGAGCAGATATGCCCTAAAGGCGAGGGTACCGAACAGATCAGCGAAGGCAGCATGACGGACATTGAGCCCGCCCGTGAATGCGCCAAAGGCGGGCATCACTAGGCGGGTTTCGTCTGCGGCGAAGCAGCGGCGACTTAGCGCGCGGCCACGATGCACAATCCGAGCTACCGGATGCAAATGACCGCTGATTTCGGGGGAATCACCGTTCGGTTCGTGGCGGAAAGTCAGGGCGCCAATTTTCAGCTTCCCGTGAAACGCGCCACCGATACTACTGACCGGTTCTGGATCATGATTGCCCGTAATCCAAATCCAGTCGCGGCCCCGTTGGAGCGCGCGCAGATTGTCGCGATCGCTGTCACAGAGCCGACCTGGGCCACCGCAGTCGTGGAAACTATCGCCGAGAGCTACGATGCAGCGTGGCGCATAGTCTGCAGCTAAATGCGAAACGCGCGCGAGCGTGTTTGCGGTGTCGTAAGGCGGAAGTAGTTGCCCACGCGCGGCAAAGCTTGAGGCCTTCTCCAGATGCAAATCTGCGACGGCCAGGAGACCGTGCTCTTGCCAATAAAGCGCGCCCCGCGGATCGGCGAGAAGCGGAACGCCGGCGAGAACAATGAGATTGCCCTCGCTTTCCGCCGCATTTCGCTCCACTTGGCTCAACTCATCGCTTCCTTGATCAGTTCGTCAGCCGCTTCAGTCAAAAGGGTGTCCGAAGCCTCGCCATAGACTGTCTCGCGCCCGATCTCCAGCAACACCGGAACCGACAGCGGCGAGATGTGGTCGAGCGCTTTATGGACGATTCGCCCCCTGATGCGCGAGAGCATTTCGCCCAGACGTCTGATGTCAAGCAGACCGGTGGCGGCATCCGCATGCGCTGCCCGTAGCAGGATATGGTCGGGCTGATGCTTGCGCAGCACGTCGTATAGGAGATCGGTGGAAAAAGTGAGCTGCCGGCGCGATTTTTCCTCCCCCGGGAAGCGTTTCTCGATAAGCCCGGCAATGATAGCGCAACTGCGAAATGTGCGCTTCATAAGCGCCGATTCCGCAAGCCAGGTTTCCAGGTCATCGCCGAGCATGTCCTGATCGAACAGCTGGGCAAGCGAAAGATCGCCGCGAGCGACGCGTAGCGCGACGTCACCCAGTCCCCACACCGCGAGTGCGTATTCGTTAGCGACGAAACCGAGAGGCCTGAGCCCCGCGCGTTCAAACCGGCGCGTAAGCAACATGCCGAGCGTCTGATGCGCCAACCGCCCTTCGAATGGATAGCAGACCAGATAGTATTTGGCGGCCCGCGGAAACGTTTCGACCAATAAATCGTCAGCCTTGGGCAACATCGAACGCCATTGTTGGATTTCCAGCCATTCGCGCACTTGTTGCGGCAGCGCACGCCATGCCTCAGGCTTTGCCAGAAGGGCGCGCACGCGAGCGGCGAGATACGTCGAAAGCGGAAACTTGCCGCCCTCATAAGCAGGCACTCTCGGGTCGGTCGCGTCCGAACGCGAAACATAGACCTCATCTTCGACCATGGCCTCGTATTTTAGAATTTCTCCGGCGAACACGAAGGTGTCGCCGCATCTCAAGGTCTCGATGAAATATTCCTCGACCTGGCCAAGGAGCCGCCCGCCGCGCGGAACAACGGCCCCGCTGCGGCGGGAGCGCACCAGCCGCACCTTGACCATATCGGCCTCAATAATGGTGCCGACGTTCATGCGGTAGCGCTGGGCAACCCGCGGATGAGTAATGCGCCAGCGGCCATCCTTACCTTGCCTGATTTTTGCGAAACGCTCGTAAGCTTTCAGCGCATAGCCGCCAGTAGCAACGAAATCGACCACTGCGTCAAAATCGGCACGCGTAAGCGACTCATAAGGCGCAGCGGCGCGGACCTCGGCGTACAATTCTTCGGCAAGGAATGGCTCCCCGCAGGCCCGCCCCAAAATATGCTGTGCCAATACATCGAGCGCGCCGGTGCGCAACGGCGGCGTATCCTGCGCATTCTCGGCCACCGCATCGATTGCGGCCCGACATTCCAGCACCTCGAAGCGATTTGCCGGTATCAGCACAGCTTCAGAGGGCTCGTCGAGGCGGTGATTGGAACGTCCGATACGCTGGAGCAGACGCGAGCAACCCTTGGGCGCACCGACATTTATCACCAGATCGACATCTCCCCAGTCCACGCCAAGATCGAGAGAAGACGTACAGACCACCGCTCGCAATTTTCCGGCGGCCATGGCGTCTTCGACGCGGCGCCGTTGCGCTACATCGAGCGAGCCATGATGCAGAGCAATGGCGAGATTGTCTTCATTCGCCCTCCATAATTCCTGGAAAAGAAATTCCGCCTGGCTTCGCGTGTTGACAAAAACCAGCGTGGTCTTATGCGTTTTGATATGCGCATAAATCTCGCCAAGCGCATGACGTGCTGAATGACCAGCCCAGGGCAGATTCTCTTCGGTATCGAGCATTTCGACAATCGCTTGTGCGCCGGCCTGTGCCGTGACTAGATCGGCGCGCGCCTCCCCTCGCAGCGGCTGCGGTACAAGGAAACGACACAGCTCATCAGGCTCGGCGACAGTCGCGGAGAGCCCAATCGTTGTGAGCTGGAGCGCGATTGTAAACAGACGCGCCAAACCGAGCGACAGTAAGTCGCCGCGCTTGGAGGCAACGACCGAATGCAATTCGTCCAGAATCACGCGCTTAAGCGTGCCGAGCATGTAAGGCGCGTCCGCACTGGCGAGCAGCAGCGCCAGTTGCTCGGGCGTTGTCAGCAGAATGTCCGGCGGATCGCGGCGCTGTCGCTGGCGTTTGGATGCAGGCGTATCGCCCGTCCGCGTTTCAAGCCGCACCGGCAAGCCCATCTCCTGCACCGGGATCTCCAGATTGCGCGCGATGTCGACGGCGAGAGCTTTCAGCGGCGAGATATAAAGTGTGTGCAGACCTTGCGAGCGTACAAGCGTGCGCCCGGTCGACTTCAAATTGCGCGGGCGAATACCGTGCTCACTCAGCTCGACCAGTGTCGGCAGAAAACCTGCCAGGGTCTTACCGCCGCCGGTCGGCGCAATCAGCAGCGTGGAGCGTCCCGCTTTCGCCTTCGCGAGCAGCTCAAGCTGGTGCGCTCGCGGCTGCCAGCCACGCCTGGCAAACCAGCGCGCGAAGTCGTCCGGCAACCGTACCGAACTCTCGAAAAGGTTGCGTGCTGGTTCCATTGATTTCAACTTCCGGCTACGACAATCAACCCTGGCACCGGCAATCCTTTTTCGGTGCGAGTAGAAGCAAAATCCAGACTGATTGGTTTCAAGCCGGCCGCGGCCAATGACCTTTGCACGTGGGCTTCGGTATGAGCGTAACGAAGTGTTTCACGTAATATGACGCCATCCTGATCATGCGTCTCCACGCTGAAAGCGAGACGGCCCGGCGATGTAGCCACCTCCGCCACGGCCTTGAGCACGGGCGCAAGATCGTCGAAGTACATGAATACGTCGGCGGCAAGCACAACGTGGTAGCGCGCGCCTATCTTCGCCTCGCTGGCGAGAAAAGCGAGAATCTCACTTTCGATAAGTCGGTCGTAGAGACCCTTTGTGCGCGCCTGCGCCAGCATGCCGCGTGAGAAATCGACACCCACCATCCAATCGCTGAATGGTCGGAACGGCAAAGCAGCAAGACCCGTGCCGCAGCCGAGATCAAGTACCGAGCCGAATCTCATCTGGCCGTTTAGGTGTGCTGCTTCGACCGCGCGAAACAGGAGTTCTGGCGCACGGTAATTTAGGCCCTTCATCAGCGCATGATCGAACCCCGACGCGTAGCCGTCGAACAGCGCACGCACGTAGCCTTCCGCCATGGCGCTGACAGATCCACCACCAAGGCGCTTAATACGAAGCGCAGCGCCGTGGCGGTCGTGCGGGTCGGCGATCTTGGCCTGCTTGAAAGCCGCTATGGCGCCAGCACCGTCACCGAGCCTTTCGCGTAGCTCGCCAAGGACAAACCATGCCGGGGCATAAGCGGGCGCAAGCTCAAGTGCCTGCACTAGAAGATCGGCGGCCCCGGTGAGATCGCCTTTGGCCTCCCGGTCGCGCGCCCATTCGAAGCGACGGTCGGCGATGACATCACCAGATGACAGGAAAATCGGGCTGGTCATTCCCTGAGTTCTTTGTCGTTTGGCGTCGAATGCCTATCTAAGCACGATGCGTCCCGAAGATATCCTGGTTCCGACGCCATTGGGCGTGTGCTGCAGGCCCGGCGGCTTCCTTATCGATCCGACCCACCCGGTCGACAAGGCCTTGATCACACATGGCCACTCCGACCACGCGCGCGCCGGTCATGGCGCGGTCCTCGCGACACAAGAAACTCTCGACATCATGCGTCTGCGTTACGGCGAGAACTTCGCTGGCAACACACAGGCGATCGGTTATGGCGAGATGCTCAAGCTCGATAGCGTCCGGGTTAGCTTTCATCCGGCTGGCCATGTGCTTGGATCGGCGCAGATACGGGTCGAATGTAATGGCAAACGCATGGTCGCCTCCGGTGACTACAAGGATGTAGCCGATCCGACCTGCATGCCGTTCGAGCCGCTGCCCTGCGACGTATTTATCACCGAAGCTACGTTCGGCCTGCCGGTCTTCCGCCATCATGACGCGGCCGGAGAGATTGCCAAACTCCTGCGATCGGTCGAGCTGTTCCCCGAGCGCGCACATCTGATCGGCGCCTATACGCTTGGCAAGGCACAACGGGTGATCGCGATGTTGCGCGCGGCCGGGCACGATAGGCCGATTTACATCCATGGCGCCGTTGAAGCGGCCACGCGTTATTACCAGGGTCGCGGCATTGAGCTCGGACAAGTTGAGCTGGTGCGCGGAGTCAATACAGCGGAGCTTGCCGGACGCATCATCATCTGCCCACCCAGTGGCATCGGCGACTTGTGGTCGCGGCGTTTTCCGGATCCGGTTGCGGCTTTCGCGTCGGGCTGGATGCGCGTGCGCGCGCGAGCACGCCAGCGGGGCGTCACGTTACCACTTGTGATTTCCGACCACGCCGACTGGGACGGTCTCACCGCAACTATTGCTGCTACGGGCGCTTCGGAAGTGTGGGTGACGCACGGTCAGGAAGACGCGTTGGTGCATTGGTGCCAGACGAAAGGCCTGAAGGCGCGGCCACTCGACATCGTCGGCTATGGTGATGAAGAGGAAGGCGAACATCTCCGTGAGGCTGAGGCATGAATCGCTTCGCCGAACTGCTCAACCGGCTCGCCTACGAGCCGGGTCGCAACGCCAAGCTGAGATTGATCAGCGACTATTTGCGCAGCACGCCGGATCCAGAACGAGGGTGGGCACTCGCTGCTCTCACCGGCGCGCTTACCTTTAAGCATGCCAAAGCGGGGATCATTCGCGGGCTGATAGCTGAGCGTACCGATCCCGCCCTCTTTGCACTTTCGTACGACTATGTCGGCGATCTGTCGGAAACCGTGGCACTGATGTGGCCGGCTCATTCGAACAACAAATCGAGCTGTGCACCAACCTTGTCCGAAGTTGTCGAAAAGCTTTCCAAGCTCGGCAAGACGCAGTTGCCTGCACAGATCGTGCGCTGGCTCGACGGACTCGATGAGACGGGACGTTGGGCCCTCTTGAAGCTCGTCACCGGCGGTTTGCGGATTGGTGTCTCAGCGCGCCTGGCCAAGACTGCCGCCGCGTCGCTGGGGGACAAGCCTCTAGATGAGGTCGAGGTTCTCTGGCCGGGACTCGCTCCGCCGTATTTGCATATGTTCGCCTGGCTCGAAGGACGCGCCGAGAAACCTTTCTCGCGTGATCCAGCGCCTTTTCGCCCGCCCATGCTCGCGCACGCCACGGAAGAACCCGATCTAGCCGCTCTCGCTCCGGCTGATTTCATGGCCGAATGGAAATGGGACGGTATACGCGTGCAAGCAGTCGCAGGACGTGATGAAGGTGGCGACTTGGTCGCACGGCTCTATTCGCGGACTGGCGAGGAGATTTCGAGGAGCTTTCCCGATCTGCTCGGGGCACTGCGCCTGCCCTGCGCAATCGACGGTGAATTGCTGATCATGCGCGAAGACCGTGTCCAATCATTTAACGTTTTGCAACAACGGCTGAATCGCAAGTCGGTAACACCGAAATTGGTCGCGGAATTTCCTGCGCACCTGCGGGCCTACGATCTGTTGGCCGAAGCCGATGAAGACTTACGCGACCGCCCATTTGCCGAGCGCCGGGAACGATTGGAAAAGTTCGTCATGAAGCTGAACGATCCACGGATCGATATTTCACTGACGGTACCATTCAAAACATGGGACGACTTGGCCGCGGCGCGCGCTGATCCTGCGTCCGCCGGTGCCGGCCCGGATGCCGAAGCGGTCGAAGGAGTTATGCTTAAGCGACGCGATGCGCCATACGTTCCGGGCCGTCCAAAAGGACCTTGGTGGAAGTGGAAGCGCGACCCGCTAATCATTGACGCCGTCCTGATGTACGCGCAGCGGGGGCACGGCAAGCGCTCGTCCTACTATTCGGACTACACTTTCGGCGTTTGGAGCAAGGGTGAGAGCGGCGAGGAGCTAGTGCCCGTTGGAAAAGCCTACTTCGGGTTCACCGACGCAGAACTAATTCAGATTGATCGATTTGTGCGTCGGAATACCGTCGATCGCTTCGGGCCAGTACGCGAGGTAGCGCACGAATCAAATCTCGGACTTGTGCTGGAAGTGGCATTCGATGGGCTGCAACGTTCGACACGTCACAAGTCCGGTATTGCGATGCGCTTTCCGCGGATCAACCGGCTGCGCTGGGACAAGCCACCCGGCGAAGCAGATCGGCTGGAAACTCTCGAAAAAATGCTGGTGCGGCGCGAACGTGCTAGAGTGCCCGTGAATGGAGGCGGTCATGGCTGACAATCAGGTCGCGCGTTGGGCGGGCGGGTCCCCATTGGGAGTGCTGCTGCGTCTGATTTTGTTGTCGATTTTGGTCGGCGTGATCCTCTCTGCGCTCGGCCTCGATCCATTCGACATTATGAAGAGTATCGAGCGGCTAATCCGATCGATCTGGAATATGGGCTTCGACGCACTCCGCTGGCTGTGGCGTTATTTCCTGCTCGGAGCGGTGATCGTCATCCCGATTTGGCTCATAATGCGACTGATCAACGCGCCGCGCGGACGCTAGGCGGGCCAGCTTTCCGCGGTGATCGTGGCGGCGTCGCTGCCGACCATCGATGCGAGTGAATTGCGGTGACCCCGCTTGAGCGCCGTCGCAAGTTCGGCCTTGATCTCCGTCACCATGCCAATGCCGCGATAGACGAGCGCCGTGTAAAGCTGTAGCAGCGTGGCGCCCGCCTTGACCTTGGCGATAGCGGTCGCACCGGAGTCGATACCGCCAACCCCGATCAACGGAAACGTGCCCTCAGTGCGCACGAAAGTTTCCGCCAACATGCGGGTTGCAATCTTGAAGAGTGGCTTGCCAGATAGACCGCCCTCCTCATGCCTCCTGTCGCACTCGCGCAGCGAGCTGGGCCGCGAGATAGTGGTGTTTCCGACAATCATCCCGTCGACGTGTCTTTTGCGCGCTACGCCGACGACATCGTCTAGTTCAGGCAGCGTCAGATCAGGCGCTATTTTGAGGAGCACCGGCGTTAAGTTCGCACGCGGCCGAAGCCTTTCACGCGCGTCGATCACGCGGGCAAGCAGATCGTCCAGGACCTTCGCCTGTTGCATATCGCGCAGACCCGGCGTGTTCGGCGACGATACGTTAACGGTAAAATAGCTGGCGACGGCGGAAAAAGTCTCAATCAGCCGGGCGTAGTCTTCAGAACGATCTTTTGAATCGCGATTGGCGCCAATATTGACGCCAACGATCCCACCAGCATCGCGACGGGCGGCCAGTCGCATATGAATCGCAGCAGCGCCGTCATTATTAAAGCCGAGACGGTTTATGATCGCCTGATCACTCTCGAGACGGAAAAGGCGCGGTCGGGGATTACCCGCTTGCGGCCGCGGCGTGATGGTGCCGACCTCGACAAAGCCAAAGCCGAGACGCATCAAAGCGTCAGGAACCTCCGCGTTTTTGTCGAAGCCAGCAGCAAGACCGACCGGGTTAGGAAATTTGAGTCCGAAGGCACGCACGGCCAACTCGTCGCTATCGGCCGGTGCCTTGGCTAAAGGCATGAACCGCAGCGCCTTGATCGCAAGCCTGTGCGCATCCTCGGGATCGAGAGCACGCAGGAACGGGCGGGACAAGCGGTCGAATAGACCGATCACCAGGCGAGCCTCCAAAAATTGCACTACAATCGAAATCTATCGGCCAAGGCTGGCTTACTTAAGGCAGGCGCTGAAGGAAACTGTTGCGACAGGGGGGCGACTCAAGGCTATAATTCCTATCCTCAAATTCACAATCGCACATAGTGCCAGCGTCCATGGCCATGCTTACTCACAACCAGATATGGACTGCCATCGACCGGTTGGCCGCGCGTGCCAAGTTGACGCCTTCTGGTTTGGCCAAGAAAGCCGGCCTCGATCCGACGACGTTCAACAAATCCAAGCGTGTGACACCGGAAGGGCGGCCGCGCTGGCCTTCGACAGAATCCGTTGCTAAGGCGCTGCAGGCGACAAGCACCAAATTCGATACCTTCGTTACCTTGGTCACGGACGGCGGCAAAGCGGCTATGCACAACGTACCCTTGATTGGCTTTGCACAAGCCGGCGCCGGTGGTTTTTTCGACGACGGCGGCTTCCCTGTCGGTAAAGGCTGGGAGGAGATCGCTCTTCCCTCCGTCACCGATGAACACGCCTACGCACTGGAAATCTCCGGCGACTCGATGAGGCCGGCCTATCGTAACGGTGACGTCATCATCGTTTCGCCGAGCGCAGCGGTGCGAAAAGGCGATCGTGTCGTGGTAAAAACAAGAGATGGCGAGGTTCTGGTCAAGGAGCTCAAACGCAAGACTGCAAAGTCAGTCGAGCTCAAATCGCTCAGTGCCGAGCACCGCGAGCGAACGCTGGCGAGGTCGGACGTTGTCTGGGTTGCGCGGATTGTATGGGCGAGTCAATAGCTACGCGGATCGCGCCAATGCACCATCAATCATGTCGATGGTATTCTGCAGGCCATAGATTGCCACGAATGAGCCGAAGCGCGGACCTTTTTCCTGACCCAGCAATACCTGATAAAGCAGGTTGAACCAGTCAAGCGACACCCCAGGCTTGCCATCTTTTGCCTTCTTTTTCTGATCCAGGAACGGCTCACGGCGTCCAACCTCGTAGACCACGTTCTGGATGTCTTCAGCAGTGGCTTTTGCCTGCAGTTGCGAGAGCGCATCGCGCAAATCAATGAGAGCCGCGCGTTCGACATCGGTTGGTTCGCGGAATTTCTTTCCTGGTAAGACAAAATCGCGGAAATAGTGGATAGCATATTCGACTAGCTCATTGAGCTTTGGATGCGTCTTCGGTGTCACGCCAGGGCGGTAGCGGCCGATAAAACCCCACAGCGTTTCTGCATTCTCGGCATTTGATGACGACACGAGCGTCAGAAGCATTGCGAATGAAATCGGCATGTCTATCTTTGGCGGCTTGCCTGAATGAACGTGCCAAACCGGATTGGAAAGCTGCTGCCGCGAATCCTGCCGTTCAAAACTGTCGAGAAATTGATAGTACTCGTCAACGTTACGCGGAATGACGTCAAAGTAGAGTCGCTTGGCTGCCTTCGGCTCGCGGTACATGAACAATGACAGACTCTCGGGACTGGCGTAGCGCAGCCATTCCTCGATAGTCAGTCCATTGCCTTTCGACTTGGATATTTTCTGGCCCTTCTCGTCGAGGAACAACTCATAATTAAATCCTTCCGGCGCAGTTCCGCCGAGCGCATTGCAAATCTCGCCCGACAGTTTCACTGAATCGATCAGATCTTTCCCTGCCATCTCGTAGTCGACGCCGAGCGCAAGCCATCGCATGGCCCAATCCGGTTTCCATTGTAGCTTGCAGCGGCCGCCGGTGACCGGTGTAACGACCTGCTCGTTTGTCTCGGGATCTTGATAGGTGATGGTACCGGCCTTGGCATCATGCGTGGTGACCGGTACTTGCAACACAACTCCGCTCTTAGGTGATACGGGCAGGAAGGGAGAATAGCTTGCTGCCCGTTCCTCGCGCAGCGAAGGCAGCATAATGGCCATGACCTGATCAAAACGCTCCAGCACTTTTAACAATGCCTGATCGAAGCGACCGGACTTGTAACATTCGGTAGACGACATGAATTCGTACCCAAACCCAAAACGGTCCAGAAAAGCACGCAGGCGCGCGTTATTGTGTTCACCGAAGCTGGGGTGGGTCCCAAACGGATCCGGTACTTTGGTTAACGGTTTGCCGAGATGCCGCTCCAGCATCTCTTTGTTCGGCACATTGTCTGGTATTTTGCGCAGCCCATCCATATCGTCGGAAAATGCAATAAGGCGTGTCTTCACCTTATCGTCGGTCAATACACGGAACGCATGGCGCACCATGGTCGTGCGGGCGACCTCGCCGAAGGTACCGATATGCGGAAGTCCCGAGGGACCGTAACCGGTCTCGAAGATGATTTGGTCCTTGGAATGTTTCTTGAGCCGCGCGACAATCTTGCGCGCCTCTTCGAATGGCCAGGCATTCGACTGCTCGGCCAACTGACGGAAAGAAGCGGCGGTTTCGGTCGCAGGCATCGTGTCTCCGGGGGGCGGACACTAGAAATGCCACACGACCACGTCAAATGCGCCATTCAAAACGGACTGACCGGGAAATAGCGTAACCACAGGTCGGTGAAGCGGCCCTTTTCCCACAGCCGGAACAGCGCCCAATTGAATGCCTGCCTCAGGAGATCATTGCCGCGTCTGACCACAATGCCGATGCCTTCGCCGAAAAAGCGGCTCTCGAGATACGGGCCGCCGCGGAACACGCAGCAGTTCGCGGAGTCGGTGCCATTGAGCCAAAAGGCAAGCGAGACGCCGTCACCAAAAAGGAGGTCGACTTCGCCTCGCTTCAGCGCAAAGCGCCCAGCGTCGGCGTCAGGATAAGGCCGAATCTCCGCCTCCGTGAATAGCGCCTTGAGATAAGCCTCATGCGCAGTGCCCGCCACGACCGCGATCTTTTTTCCCTCGAGAAATTCCGGGCGAATGTCCTCGATGGTACTGTCGCGCCGCACTACAAATCGTGCCGGTGTGCGGTAATAAGGATCGCTGAAATCGACACGCGCACGCATTTCGGGGGTCGTCGCAATCGACGCGATGACCGCATCGCCGTTATTGCTGTTGAGCGCTCCAATCAACGTATCGAACCGACGCATCTGCACCGTGCAGGCGACTTTGAGTTCTTCGCAAATCAGCCGGGCGAGATCCACATTGAAGCCAGTTGGTGCGCCATCGGGTCCAGCATAATTGAATGGCGGATAGTCGGTTTCCGTAAGGAAGCGGATAATGCTGATGCGTGAAAGGTCGGGGCGCTCCGGTCGCCGGCGCGGGTCCCAGAAGCCGGGTACCGCCAAAACGTCGGCTTTTGTGGCCCCTTCCCCGGGCTGCACCGCCGCGCCGGCCGGAGATGAAGCGGGCGGACCTTTTGTGGCCTGCGCATGCGCTGCCGCTGCCGCGAAAGCAGTCAGCACCACAACAAGCGCGTATGTTTGAGCGCAACGCCAACGCCGACCTGATTGCAGCCTCATCCGACGGTCTTTCATCGAGAATCGCCGCGACCATAGCATCGTCATGGCGATGGGCTAGTCATATTCGTAGGCTTTGATGTTTTCGGCTTCCGTCATCAGCCACCGGTCAGGTGCTTCGCGATCTGATGCACCGGCATTTTGACAAAGTCTTTGTCAACCTCGACGCGCACGGCGCTATTGAGCGCGTGCGAGTAGGCTGGGCGGATCATTCCCAGCGCACGCGGCGGAGCTACGACGATCAGCGATTTGGCCCTTCCGGAAGAAATGGCGCTGTCCAAATGGTGCGCCAGCTGCGTAAGAAAAGCTCGCTCCGATTGGTCGTGCCAGTCGGTCTGTTCGACCGCACTTCGCATGTTGCCAACGGAATTGATAACACGCCCGGGCGCATCTGTCCCGAGCTCACGCGTCGCGAGATCCTTTTGCTCGAAAACTTGGACTGTCTTCAGGTTGGGGAATTTAATATCCCCGGTATTTTCCAAAATCAGGGCCTTGGCGCCGTCACAGACCACCACCCATTCGCCGTGTCTAATCAAAAGTCCGGACATGGACCAACTCCTCAAATCTACACCAGAGACTAAAAGAAACACGCGATCAGATTTTGCTCTGGATCAAATGTGGCCAGTTTAGGGTTTGTTGCAGAACTTGCGCTCGCAACATTGTCAGTTCGTGCCGTCCAGCAGACGTCGGGCGATGACCTGGGCCTGGATTTCGGCAGCACCTTCAAAAATATTGAGTATACGCGCATCGCATAGTATGCGAGAGACGGGAAACTCCAGCGCGAATCCATTGCCGCCGTGCACCTGCACGGCATTGTCCGCAGCAGCCCAGGCTACTCGTGCAGCAAGCAGTTTGGCCATGCCGGCTTCCAAGTCGCAGCGGCGCCCGGAATCCTTCTCCCGCGCCGCATAATAAGTGAGCTGTCTTGCAATCATGATCTCCACTGCCATCATTACAATCTTGTCTGCAACACGCGGAAAGGCAATTATCGGCCCGCCAAACTGCACACGGTTCTGCGCGTAGTCGAGCGCCTGCTCCAAGGCAGCTTGTGCAACGCCGATAGCACGCGCGGCGGTCTGGATGCGGGCGGATTCGAAAGTCTGCATCAGCTGTTTGAAGCCCAGTCCCTCGACTCCACCCAGCAAGTTCTCCGCCTTGACCGCGAACCCATCGAACGCGATCTCGTATTCCTTCATGCCGCGATAGCCAAGTACCTCGATTTCAGTGCCGCTCATTCCCTGTGCGGGGAATGGATGCTTGTCATCACCTCGCTGCTTTTCCGCCAGCAACATCGACAGGCCACGATGGCCAGCTTCTTTTGGATTTGTTCGCACGAGAAGGGTCATCAAGTCGGCGCGCACCGGATGGGTTATCCAGGTTTTGTTGCCGTAAATTCTGTAGACGTCGCCCTCGCGCACTGCGCGCGTCTTGATCGAGGCGAGGTCCGAACCTGTATTCGGCTCGGTAAACACCGCGGTCGGCAGCACCTCACCGGAGGCGATTTTAGGCAACCATTTTTCCTTCTGCGATGCGGTGCCGCTGCCGAGAATCAATTCGGCCGCGATTTCCGAGCGGGTACCGAGCGAACCGACGCCGATGTAACCACGTGAAAGCTCCTCCGAGACCACGCACATGGATTCCTTGCCAAGTCCCATTCCTCCGAATTCCTCGGGAATGGTTAGACCGAATACACCAAGCTCGGACATCTGTGCGATGACTCCGAGCGGGATATAGCTGTTAGTGCGATGCCAATCCTGCGCGTGTCCGATAATCTCAGTGTCGGCAAACTTGCGCATTTCCTCCCGGATTGATTCCAGTGTCTCTTCGAGCCCGCACAGACCAACCGTGACGCTATGACCTACGCGCATCAATTCGATCAGACGCGCGCGCCGTTCGGCACTGTTGCCATCGATGATGAGGCTCTCTGCGATTGGATTTATGCGTTCGGCCACCTGAGCTGGCGAGAGGCCTAAATCGGATAGCCTTGCGACTTCGCCCTGGCTCATCGGAATGCCACCCACCACCTGGGCAAGATATTCCCCAAGCCCTATGCGGATTATCAGGTCCTCGACTTCGCCGAGTGCACCGTCATCGGCTATGCGCGCGGCATAGGCAGCGAGTTGGCGCACCGCCTCCACATAAGTTGCGAACCAGGCAAGCCCATGAGTGGCGCGTTGCGCGCGATCGAAGAGCCGGCCGACGACATGGCCTCCCACCACAACTCGTTCGCGCACCTTTGTGGTTGCATCAGCGAGCAGCGCGTCGAGGACCGAGGTCGCCTCTCGAGCAAGGTTTACCAAGTCGTGCTTTTCGGGTCTGGACGCGGCGATGGGCATCGAAAACTCGCACCAGTTTGACAGAGCCAATGACAGTATGCATGCACTGCACGAAAGCAAATCAGCGAAGAAATCCTACCTTTCGGCCAGCCTGGCACAGTCGTCCTGAAGGTAAATTGCTATGAAATTTAACCATTTTTTGGCCTGATCATTGTATCTACAGTGTGCTCCGGCAAAACCGGACAATTGCATACGTCCCATGGACCCCTCGCTTCCGCTGATGCGGAATGTCCTTGATCATCACATCAGCTACTGCGACCGCTGGTCAGGGGCCCAAATCCATCCCCAGGCACGAACAAATCCGGGCTCGGGACAGAATTGGATCGGCCTAAAGCGCCAAAATCTCCTACACGTCGCCCAATCCGCAAAAAACGCCACGTTGAATTGGTGCATGCAGAATAGGTGCTTCCGATCGCGAATTTTAACGACGTGATTGGCCCGCCTGAATTCTAGTCCGTTGACGATCCTCTAGGCGTTGCCGACGCTCCGGTATCATCGTGTCCTTGTCTTACCTTTGGGCCAAACTTGGGTTTCAAAACCTGACCGCCTTAGAGGCGTCATATTAGGTGCGCCAGGTCTCAAAGCACAGGTACACGACGAGCACACATATGAACACGATAATGAACAATTTTATCATGGCCGCGCATCATCGCGTTGTCGGAGCATCCGTCGATTTGAAATAAGAACGGCTGGCTCAGCACATTCGGCGCCTTTCAACGAGGCTGCGCTTATCGGCTTTGCTGTGCTCTTTTTTTTCCGTGTACCGCGCCATTTGCTCGATTTTCGGGACAATTCGCGATATTGGCGTGTTGCTTACCGTCGTGGCAGTAGCCCTGATTTTGCCCCATAAGAGCGGACGATTTCCAAGAGGCTTCGGCTGTCACGACCAACAGTGAGCCCATCAGGCCGACAATTAGAAACATCACTGAGAAGCTGATTGCACGGATCACTGAATGCTCCCGTCGAATTGCTGCTTTTTGTGCATATTAGAGCGAGCGGGACATAAGTTCACCCAAGTCGCACGGACGATTCAGGCATCGACCGGCCGGATTGGGATCCAGTCGCTGAGAGAGCTTTTCGATCTGCCCATCGACGGCGCCGTCGACCAGCTGCCCCACATAGGCGGCGATCCGCATAAATCCACTGGAATTAGTCAGATAGTTGAAGCTCATCTTAGTCTCCTCTGACCGGCAAAAATGTGGATCTCCCTTTAATCAGATTAGGTGAGTGGAATGTGAGCGCTGTGTTAGCCGTCACAAAAAAGCGCTTTTAATGAACCGAGGGTCAGACTCGCGTGGCGAACTGAGCCGCGCCGAGCCGCCATTTTCAACAACAACCAGGAGGCCTGCCGATGCGCTTTGAAACCAAGGTTATGGCGGCGCTTGTTGCGGTGCCGGTAGTGCTGACGCAAACGGCCGCCAGCGCTCTCCCCTACGATCCTTATCCGTGGTGCGCTCTGTATACGGGTAAACTTGGCGGCGCCAGCAATTGCGGTTTCCTCACTATTGGGCAGTGT
>Ga0126384_10000617_pt1 | contig 19981 bp, 20 predicted proteins | sample PanSoiMetPlot_36_FD_92543 | JGI IMG/M metagenome (GOLD analysis project Ga0126384, IMG submission 92543) | Tropical forest soil microbial communities from Panama - MetaG Plot_36 | ecosystem: Environmental > Terrestrial > Soil > Tropical forest > Bulk soil | place: Panama | collected 2016-02-17 | reverse complement strand
CCAGCATGTCGTTGAGCCGCTTGCGGGCGACAGGGTGCAGCTTGGGGTCGCTTTCGGCATCGGCCACGCAGGCCTTGAGCGTCTCGACCGCCGGATCGATCTCGCGCTCCTTGCGCACCGCTGCGATCCGCATGGCAATCTCCCAGAGATCGGTTTCGGCCGCGAAATGCTCGCGGCGGTCGCCCTTGACCGGGACCCGGCGGATCAGGTTCCAGGCGATCAGCTCACGGATCGAGTTGGAGACGTTGGAGCGAGCGAGGCCGAGCGTTAAGGCGATCTCCTCGGCGGTGAGCGGCCGCGCCGAGAGATAGAGCAGCGCGTGGATCTGGCTGACCGAGCGGTTGACGCCCCACTGCGAGCCCATATCGCCCCAGTGCAGGATGAAGCGCTCGACCGCGGCCGGGAGTCTTGCGGTGTTTTCCGTAATTTCTGTCATGACAGAAATATCGGAAAATACTGAAATCCTGTCAAGGGCCGGCGCGCCCTCCGGCGCCACCGTCAATCTGCGCGGCGGGGGGCGCCGACCAGAGCGAGATGCCTTTTCTTCGGATCGACATCTCGCTCTAGCTTATTGGTGGCGCATGATCTTTTCCGAAACCGGTATCCACTCTTCAGGATCATGCGCTAGCCGCTCGAGCAGCAGCATGAAGCGCCGTTCCCGGATCCTCGTGGCGCGGCTCGATCTCTTCCTCGTCGCGCAGCTAGATCACTTTCGCCCGGCGCCGAGCCGGCAGCCCATAGCGGTGCAGATCGGTGCCGTGCACATCGAGCCAGGTTTTGGCGCGCTCGAAGCCGGGATAAAGCCGCGTCACCAGCCGCCAGAACCGCGGCGAGTGGTTGAGCTCGAGGAGATGCGCGACCTCATGCGCGGCGAGATAGTCGAGTACGAACGGCGGCGCCAGGATGAGGCGCCAGGAGAACGAGAGCACGCCGTTGCTCGAGCAGGAGCCCCAGCGGCTCGACTGGTCGCGGATGGAAACGCGCTTGATCTTTACGCCCAGGGCGGCGGCGTGGCGCGCGCTCGCCACCTCGAGTGCGCGCCGCGCCTCGCGTTTGAGGAAGTCGGCGATGCGACGATCAAGGTGGGGCGGCTCGCCCGCGACACACAGCAGCCGGGCGCCGCGGTCGTCGGTCTCGGTCCACACCGTCCCGCGGGCACCGCGCCGGTGCACGATGCGATGGGGAACGCCGCGCAAGGGCACTTCGATGCCATGCGCAAACGGCGCCGCCTCCGGCAGCCGCTTGAGCCGGGCCGCGATCCAGCCGCCGTGCTTCTGGGCGAAGTCGCGCGCCTCCTTGAGGCTGCCGCGCGGCGGGATGGTGAGCACCACCTCACGGGTCGCGGCATCGATGCGCAGCGTGTAGCGGCGTGCCTGCCGGTGACGGCGCAGATGCACGAGCAGGATCGACCGATCGAAGATGATTTCGATGGCCGATGGTTCGCTTGGGCGGCGATAGAGCAAGGCGCGCCACGACATGGCCGGCGGTCCGATCAGAAATTGCCCTGGTCGAAATAGTGCCATAGCCGCAAGACCGCGAAGCGGGGTTGGAATCAAATTTAGGGCTTCCCCAAGTACCTGGGTCCGGTTGCTCGTTGACCTACAACATATTGCGATATTGAGCTCGTGAATCTAAATTCATAATATAATTGCACAGGCAATTTGCGGATAATTTGTGTGGCAAGCCCGGAAGACCCCGCGTACCCGCGATATTCGTTAGATTTAAGAATGACTTACGCGGGCCACGGTGGTGGAAAAAGGTCGAATCAGGCAAGAAGCCCCATACCGGTGGGCCTTCGAGGCCAGCGGATCTGGCCATCGGTTGTGAACCGGCCTTTCGCTACTTGCGCTATTCGGCGGCGGGACGCGCTTCTGCCACCGCCTCCGCAGCCGGCTCGGGTGGCGCCGCGCCGTTGCGTTTCGTGCCCGCGCCATTTGTCGCCCGCAGGCCGCCGGTCCTGGCGCCGTTGACCGAGAGCACGAAGTCGGCGATGCGCGGCGCGATCTCGGCCCGGAAGCGCGAGCCGTTGAAGACGCCGTAATGGCCCACGTTGGGCTGCAGCCAATGCGTCTTGCGGTCGGCGGGAATATTGACACACAGCCCTTGCGCCGCCTCGGTCTGGCCGACCCCGGAAATATCATCGTTCTCGCCCTCGACCGTCATCAGGGCGACGCGGTGGATCTTGCCGGGATCGACGCGGAAGCCGCGATGGGCCATCCGACCCCGCGGGAGATCGTGACGCACGAACACGGTCTCGACGGTCTGCAGATAAAACTCGGCGCACAGGTCCATGACCGCGAGATACTCGTCGTAGAATTCGCGATGCTTCTGCGCGGAGTCGCCATCGCCCTTGACCAGATTGAGGAACAGGTTGCGGTGCGCCTCGAGATGCCGTTCGAGGTTCATGCTGACGAAGCCGTGGAGCTGCAGGAAGCCGGGATAGACGTCGCGCAAGAACCCGGGATTGGGGAACGGCACCTTGGTGATCACGTTGCGGCGGAACCAGTCGACGCCGCGCCGCTCCGCGAGCGTGTTCACCGTGGTCGGATTGACGCGGGTATCGATCGGGCCGCCCATCAGCACCATCGAATGCGGCACGTGCGGATCGCCCTCGGCCTCCATGCGCGCGACCGCCGCCAGCACAGGCACCGAAGGCTGGCAGACCGCGATCATGTGGCAGTCGCCGCGCAGCAGGTGCAGGATCGAGATCAGGTAGTCGATGTAATCGTCGAGATCGAACGAGCCCTGCGTCAGCGGCACCATGCGGGCGTCGACCCATTCGGTGAGGTAGACGTCGTGGTTCGGCAAGAAGCCCTCGACGGTGCCGCGCAAGAGCGTCGGATAGTGGCCCGACATCGGGGCGACGATGAGCAGACGCGGCTGCGGACGGCGCAGCGGACGCTCAAACGCCCGCTCGAAATGCAGGAGCCGGCAGAACGGCCGCTCCCACACCGTCGCGATGTGCACGGGCACGCGCTCGGCGCCGACCAGGGTCGAGTCGACGTTCCAATCGGGCTTGGTGTAGCGCCGGGTCGAGCGCTCGAACAATTCGAAGGCGGCGGAGGTGGCCTTGCCAACTGAGGTGTGAGACCAGGGATTGGCTGGGTTCTTGAAGAACAGCCGCCCGGCATCGGCGAAGGCACGCGCCGGATTGAGCGCTGCGTGGCTCATTTCGTAGAGCCAATACGCCGGCGCCGCATACATCGGGCCGTGACCGATATCGGCAGCGGGCGCGCCGCCGAACTCACCAATCGCCATAGGCTCCCTCAGCCCCGGTTTTTGCAGTGCAACATCCTGGCGTTTTCCGGTCACGTCGTCAACCTAACATGAGAGGGTTTTGCACGCGGTTAAACACCGAAATACATGGGGCTTTCCGACCGTGTCCGCCATGCAACAGAGGTCGTATGGACTCTTTGAAGCTGCAATGCTGTCGCGCGGCATAGGGATGGAACCGAAAGTCAGATCAGTGACGCCGATCACGAGCGCGACCGGCCACCCCACGCGGCAGCCTCATTCCCCGCTCTGCAGCAGCGAGCCATTGCGCCGCGCGCTCTTGAGCAGCTGCAGGAAGACAACGACCGAGACCGCGAAATAGGCGGCATTGAGCGCGAACGCCGCGATCATTAGGTCGGCGCGGAAGCGGCCGTCAAGGATCAGCGCCCGCATGCCCTCGAACACATAGGTCGGCGGCAGCGCCCAGGCGACATATTGCAGCCAGTGCGGCAGCACGCCGACCGGATAGTAGACGCAGATCACCGGCATGATCAGGAACATCATGGTCCAGGCGAGACTCTCGGCGCCCATGCCGTTGCGCATCACCACGCCCGACACCACGACGCCGACCGACCAGCTGGTCAGGATGAGATTCATAAAGAACGCCGCCAGCGCGAGCCCGAGCCCGTAAATGTTGAAGCCGAAGAACGCGATCGCGATCAGCGTCACCGGCAACATGCCGATCGCGAGCCGTACGATGCTCATGATCATCAGCGCCGCCACGAACTCGATCGGGCGCAAGGGGCTGATCATAAGGTTGCCGAGGTTGCGCGACCACATCTCCTCGAGAAACGAGATCGAGAACCCGAGCTGGCCGCGGAACAGGATGTCCCACATCATCACGGCGCCGATGAAGACGCCGCCAGCGCGGGCGAAGAAACCGGAATTCTGCGCGATGTAGAACTGCAGGAAGCCCCAGACCAGGAGCTGCACGGCCGGCCAGTAGATCAGCTCGAGCACGCGCGACCACGACGAACGCAGGAGATAGAGATAACGCAGCACCATCGCGCCCACGCGATGGGACGAAAGCGTCAACGCTTGGGCGGCAGGCCTGCTCATTGCGCGGCCTCGCGCGCGGCTTCGCCGCGGCCGCGCGCCACGTCGAGGAAGACATCCTCGAGCGTCTCGCGCCCGTAGCGGGCGAGGAGCCGCGCCGGCGTGTCGTCGTCCTCGATCCGGCCGCGCTTCATGATGATGACGCGCTCGCACAGCCGCTCGACCTCGGCCATGTTGTGGGAGGCAAGGAGCACGGTGGCGCCGCGCTCCTCCCGATAGCGTTCGAGGTGTGTCCGCACCCAGTCGGCGGTGTCGGGATCGAGCGAGGCGGTCGGCTCGTCGAGCAGCAGCACCTCGGGCGAATTGATCAGCGCCTTGGCCAATGCCACGCGCGTCTTTTGGCCGGCCGAGAGCTTGCCGGTTGCGCGGTCAAGGAACTCGGCAAGATCGAGCTCCTGCGCGATCTGCGCGATGCGCCCGGCGAGATCCTCGACCGCATAGAGCCGGCCGAAGACGGTGAGGTTCTCGCGCACGGTGAGACGGTGCGGCATGTCGATATAGGGCGACTCGAAATTCATCCGGTGCAGCACCTGGTAGCGCTGCCCCGGCATCTCGGCCCCGAGCACGCGCGCCGACCCGGACGTCGGCAGCACCAGGCCGAGGATCATCGCGATGGTGGTGGTCTTGCCAGCGCCGTTGCCGCCCAGGAGCCCGGTGATTGAGCCCGACTCGAGCGCAAACGAGATGCCATCGACCGCGCGGGTGGTCTTGTAGACCTTGACGAGCCGGTCGACGGCGATAGCGGGTTCTTGCTCCATGTCCGGCAGATGTGACGCCGTCGCTTGCCGGACGCAAGCCCCGCAATCGATGGCGATCGCAGGCGGCGCCTCCTTGACGCAGGACAAACGACCACGGTTGAGCGGTTGCTGCGAACGGATAGATTCGGCAAGACATGTCGATGGAGCTGCACGAGCACGCACTGCGGCCGGGGCGCAATGTACGCCTCGACACGCTGGTGCGCCTGCGCTGGGTCGCGGTGATCGGTCAGACCACCGCGGTTCTGGTGGTCTATTACGGCCTCGATTTCGACCTGCCGATCTTCGCCTGTCTCGCCGTGATCGCGCTCGCCGCCTGGCTCAATGTGGCGCTGCGGGTGCGCTTCCGCGTGATGCAGCGGGTCGAGCCTGACCGGGCGGCCTGGCTGCTCGGCTTCGACATCGCCGAGATCGCGATTCTCTTGTTCCTCACCGGCGGACTGCAGAACCCGTTCGCGTTCCTGCTGCTCGGGCCGGTGCTGCTGTCGGCGACCGCGCTGCCACCGCGCATGATCGTGATCCTGGGCGGCTTCGCGGCGCTGTGCGCAACCGTGCTGGTGTTCTACCACTACAAGCTGCCGTGGGATCCGGACCAACCGCTGGAGCTGCCGGCGGTCTACCAGATGGGGGTGTGGCTTTCGCTCCTGTTGGCGCTTGGCTTCATCGGCGTGCACGCCTGGCAGCTCACCGAGGAGGCGCGCCAGATGGCCGACGCGCTCGCCGCCACCGAACTGGTGCTGGCGCGCGAGCAGCACATCTCGCAGCTCGACGGGCTTGCCGCCGCCGCCGCCCACGAGCTCGGCACGCCGCTCTCAACCATCACGGTGATCGCGACCGACCTCGAGCGCGCGATCGAGCCCGACTCGCCGCATGCCGACGATATTCGGCTCCTGCGCGAGCAGGCGCAGCGCTGCCGGGCGATCCTCGCCAAGCTCACCGAGCTGTCGTCCAATATCGAGCCGTTCGACCGCATGCCTCTCTCGGTGCTCCTCGATGAGGCGGTGGCGCCGCACCGCGATTTCGGCATCGCCATCAATGTCGCGCTCAAGGCGCAGGACGCGCCCGAGCCGGTCGGCGGCCGCAATCCGGCGATCCTCTACGGTCTCGGGAATCTGGTGGAGAACGCTGTCGACTTCGCGCGCGAGCGCGTCGACGTGACAGCGACCTGGAGCCGCGACGATGTCGCCGTCACAATCACGGACGATGGCCCGGGCTTCGCGCCCGAGATCATGGACCGGATCGGCGAGCCTTACGTCACCTCGACGCGGCGGCGGCGCTTCAACGTCGGCGGCGAGGCCGGCGGCGGATTGGGCCTCGGGGTGTTCATTGCCAAGACCCTGCTCGAGCGTTCCGGCGCCACGCTCAGTTATGAGAACCGCGCGGCCCCACAGCGTGGCGCGATTGTGCGGGTGCGCTGGGGCCGCGGCGATTTCGAGCCGGCGGGAGCGGCATCCGGATCCTCCTGAACACGCACAATTTATCGACCAAGCCCCTGAAACTCGGTAGATTTTCCTGAGGGGATCGCGTGGGAGAGGTTGTCCCCTGCCGAGCCTCAGCTATAAGAGCTTCTTAGTTATAAGAAATTTATATGAGGCAAACGTGACCCTGGCGAGTTTAATCAGCATGACCGACACGCGACCCGGGCCCGGCGACCGCACGCTGCTGATCGTCGAGGACGACAAGTCGTTTCTGCAGCGGCTGGCGCGCGCGATGGAGAGCCGCGGCTTCACCGTCACCACGGCGGAATCGGTCGCCGAAGGATTGATCCAGCTCGAGACCTCCTCGCCCGCTTTCGCGGTCGTCGACATGCGGCTCGGCGACGGCAACGGGCTCGACGTGATCTCCGCGCTCAAGCGGCGCCGGCCCGACGCCCGTGCCATCATCCTCACCGGCTACGGCAACATCGCGACCGCGGTGAACGCGGTGAAGATTGGCGCGGTCGATTATCTGGCCAAGCCGGTCGACGCCGACGACGTGGTGCACGCCCTGCTCGCGCTCGACGGCAAGCACGCCGAGCCGCCGGACAACCCGATGTCAGCCGACCGCGTCCGCTGGGAGCACATTCAGCGTATCTACGAACTGTGCGGCCGCAACGTCTCGGAAACCGCGCGCCGGCTCAACATGCACCGGCGCACGCTGCAGCGGATCCTGGCCAAGCGCGCGCCGAAGTAGCGTCGCTGCAAGCGCGATCTGGCGACTCCGCCCTCTCCCCTTGCGGGAGAGAGCAGCTAGATGTTTTCGCGAATTCGAAGGGGTGAGGGTAATTCACCTGCCGCGACCCCTCACCCACTCGAACTCCTGGACATGCCGGTGCTGCCTTCTCCCGCAAGGGGAGAGGGCACAATCGCCGCGTCTCGTACTCGCGGAGAAAGACGCCTGCAAAGAAGCAAGGGCTAGGCCGCCTCGGCGCGGCGGTTGACGTTCGCCTCGGCGATCTGGGTGAGCGTCTCGTCTGCCTTTTTCTCTTCCTGCAGTGTGGCATCGAGCAGGCCAACCGCCCGATCAAGCCCCAGCTCTTCGGCCCAGGCCTTGAGCGTGCCGTAGCGGGAAATCTCGTAATGCTCGACCGCCTGCGCTGCGGCCAGCAGGCCGGCGTCGAGCGCGTCGGTGCCCTTGAACTCCTTCATGATCTCCTTGGCCTCGTCGGTGAGGCCGACGATGGCCTTGCAGGTCTTGGCACGCGCCGGCTGGTTGATGAGTTTGAACACTTCCTCGAGCCGTTCGACCTGGCCTTCAGTTTCCTCGAGGTGGTGTTGGACGGCTTCGCGCAGGTCGTCGGAATCCGCCGCCTTCGCCATCCGCGGAAGCACTTTCACCAGCGTCTTCTCGGCGTGATAGATATCCTTGAGGGTTTCGAAGAAGAGATCGTTGAGGGTTTTTTCCTTTTTGGCCGCCATGACTTACTCCGGGGTTCACGTCTATGGCGTACAATCCTCGGCGAAACCCAAAGGTTCCTGTCTGACCCGGGTGGCCCTTCCATCCGCCCGGAAAAACATCCCGCGCGCAGGTCGCCGATGAAGATCACGTGCATCGAGCCGATCCACCTGTCGGTTCCCTTCGACCAGGGCGCGCCGCCACCGAAGGAAGGTCTCGGCGCCGGCGGCATGCTCGACATCCTGTTGGTGCGGGTCGACACGGACAGCGGCTTGACCGGCTGGGGCGAGGCTTTCGGTCACGCCGCAACGCCGGTGACGATCACCGCGCTGAGGAGGGTGGTGGCGCCCCTGGCCCAGGGCCGTGAGGCAAACGACGTCGCCGGCCTGATGGGGGAGCTCTGGTTCCGCACCAAGGGGATGTCACGCAACGGACCGGTGGCGTTCGCCCTGTCCGGCCTCGACATTGCGCTGTGGGACCTCAAGGGCAAGGCTTTGGGCCGCCCGATCTGGGAACTGCTTGGCGGGGCCGGCAAGCCGCGGGTTCCCGCCTATGCGAGCCTGCTGCGGCTTGGCGCTGAGCATGTCGGCCGGATCGCGGCGCAGGCGCTGGGGCGCGGCTACCGCTACATCAAGTTGCACGAGCACACGGTCGAGGCGGTCGCCGCCGCCCGCGCCGCGATCGGCCGCGACGTGCCGCTGATGCTCGACACCAATTGCTGCTGGCTGACGGTCGCAGACGCTCTCGCCGCGGCGCGGTCGATGCGCGCCTTCGATCTCGCCTGGCTCGAGGAGCCGCTCTACCCGCCCGACGACTTCGACGGCCTGGCGCAACTGCGTCGCGAAGCCGGCATGCCGATCGCAGCGGGCGAGAACCTGGGCAACGTCATGGAGGTCGGCCGGCTCGCCCGGGCCGGCGCCGTCGACATCGTGCAGCCGAGCCTCGCTAAGATGGGCGGCATCAGCGAAGTCGTGAAAGCGATCGCGGCGACGACGCGCCTGGGCACGCGCGTGGTGCCGCACTCGCCCTATAGCGGGCCGGCGCTCGTCGCCGCCGTGCATGTGATCGCGGCGCAGCCCGGCGAGGTGCTGTGCGAGCACCGCTATGGCGAGCTCGCCGCCAATCCGGTCGGCGACTGGAGCGAGGCGGACGACGGGTTCCTGCGGGTGCCGAACCGCCCCGGCCTCGGCATCGAAATCGACCAGGCTGTCGTCGAGCGCTACCGGGTCGCCTAGCGGCGCCGCGCGACCGTGAAACCAAATCGAATTTGATGCGTTGCAACACCGGCAGACAGCCCGGAAGACCCATGTATCCCGACCCCGACCAGAACGCCATATTCGAACGATTGGAAGTCACCAAACGGTACGGACTCGTTGCCGACTACCTCGTGAGCTGGAGTGGACGCGCCGGGCGGCTCAAGGCCAAGGTCACGATTTGGACCAAGGCCGGCACCTCCGAGTACGTGGCACAGGACTACATCGCGCGGCTGCTCAAGGGTCTGGTGCCTGGCGCCCAGATCACGGTCGCCGACTAGACGCCCGCTCCGATCTGAACGAATTCCCCTGCTTTAATGCCGCGTGCTTGACCCGCGCATCGCTGCCCTTTCCGCAATAAGATGGATGTGCCGGGCCAGGCCCGGGCATGACGCTTTGCGGGGAGGACACCATGTGGCGTCGCCTGCTGGTCGCCGTCGCCGTGGCGTTGCTGGCGATCGCCGGGAACGCGCTGGCGCAAGGCTGGCCGAGCAAGCCGGTGCACGTGATCGTGCCGGTGACGCCGGGGAGCGCCATCGACATCGTGGCACGCACGATCTCCGACCAGCTCACCACTCAGCTCGGCCAGCCGTTCGTGGTCGAGAACCGCACCGGCGCGGGCGGAACGATCGGCGCCGCCGCGGTCGCCAAGGCCGATCCGGACGGCACGACCATCCTGGTGCACTCGACCGCGCACACGATCTACCCGGCGACCTTCGCCAATCTGCCGTTCGACAGCGCGCACGACTTCGCCGGCGTAACCCCGGTCGTCAACGTGCCGCTGGTGCTGATCGTGTCGCCAGACCGGCACAAGTCGCTCAAGGAGCTGGTGGCGACCGCAAAGGCGAAGCCCGGCTCGATCAACTATGCGACGGTCGGCGCCGGCGCAGCGGCGCACATGACGGCCGAGCGACTGCGCCTGTCCGCCGGCTTCGAGGCTCAGCAGATCCCGTTCCGCGGCGCACCGGAGGCACAGACGGAGGTGCTGGCCGGGCGCGTCGACTTCTTCTTCAGCCCGGTGCTGGCGGCGCTGCCGCTGATCCAGTCGGGACAGCTGCTCGCGCTTGCGGTGTCGAGTTCGCAGCGAGCGTCGGCGCTGCCGGACGTGCCGACCACGGTGGAGGCCGGATATCCCAACTCCAACTATGACTTCTGGATCGGGTTCTTCCTCCCGGCCAAGACATCGCGCGACATCGTCGAGAAACTCTACCGGGAGATTCGCAAGGCCAAGGAGAAGCCCGACGTCCAGGCCAAGTTCAAGGCGCTGGGCGGCGAGCCCATGGATATGACTCCGGCCGAGTTCGACGTGCTCATCCGTGACTCGGTCGCCATGAACCGGGAGCTCGCCCAGGCCGCCGGCATCAAGCCGCAATAGGCGCTCAAGACTGACCCCCAGATCATGGAACGACGAGAAAGGCGCGCGCGATGGAGTATCTGGAGATTCTGACGCGGCTGGGAATTGCTACGCTTGCGGGCGGTGCAATCGGTCTCAATCGTGAGCTTCACGGCAAACCAACCGGGATTCGAACACTCGGAATTGTCGGCCTCGGTTCGGCGCTGATCGTCATTGCAAGTCTCAATTTCGACCTTGCAGGGGGGCCGGACCACAATGCGGTGAGTCGTGTTGTTCAAGGCGTAATCACCGGAGTTGGATTTCTTGGCGCGGGTGTGATCTTCCGCCAGACGGACAACAATCAAGTCCACGGCCTGACGACCGCTGCATGCATTTGGCTCACGGCGGCAATCGGCATCGTTTGCGGCGTTGCTGCCTGGCGACTGCTGTTCGTGGGTCTGCCGCTCGTATTCCTGGTGCTGATACTCGGTGGATCCACCGAACAGGCGATTCACCGGTGGTGGGAAAGGTTGTGGGACAGGACAGACGAAAGCAGAAGCTAGACCGGGAGCTCGGCAAGGCGGCTAGAGCCGGAGGGGTGCTATCCAACACGCCATCGCTTTGCCTATCATCGAAACACAATTTCGAAATCCAGGAATGGAGGACATGGGGATGGCAGCTACACGCCGGGTTGCGGGCGCCCTGCTCGGATTCATACTGTGCCTGGCGGCATCGGGCGCGTTCGCGCAGGACGCAGAGAAAGCCTTCTTTGCCGGCAAGACCGTGCGCGTGGTGGTGGGCTCCGCGACCGGCGGCGGCTATGACATCTACTCACGCCTCATCGCGCCCTACCTCGCCAAGGTGCTGGGCGCGACCGTGATCGTCGAGAACCAGCCTGGCGCTGGCGGCCTGATCTCGCTCAACCGGCTTTATGTCACGGAACCGGACGGGCTGACGCTGTCGTTCGCCAACGGCACCTCGGCGGCGTTCGCGCAGCTCACTGATCAGCAGGGCGCCCGTTTCGACCTCGCCAAGTTCGATTTCCTGGCGACCGTCGGGGCGCCGCCCGGACTCTGGCTGGTGGGCCCGAACTCGACGATCAAAACTGTGAAGCAGGCGATCGACGCCAAGATGAAATGGCGCTGGGCGGCGAGCGGTCCCGCCGACGGGCTCGGCAACGGCGCCGCCTTCACCTGCGAGGCGCTCAAGCTCGACTGCCAGATCGTGCCGGGCTACGGCGGCAGCGCGCAGGCGGGGCTGGCGGTGACGCGCGGCGAGATGGACGCGGTCTATGTGCCGGAATCCTCGGCCAACAATTTCGTGAAGGCGAAGCAGAATCTCGCGCTCGCCACCATCGGGCGCAAGAAGTCGCGCTGGTTCCTCGATCACCCGACCATCTTCGAGGCAGTCGAGCTCGATGCCGAGCAGACTTGGCTGTTCGATTTCTTCACCGGGGTCGAGGAGATGGGCCGCATCATGATCCTGCCGCCCAACATGCCGAAGGCGCGGCTGGCCTTCCTGCAGCAGGCGGTCAAGGAGACATTGCACAATCCGCAGCTCATCGCCGAGGGCGAGCGGACCGAGCGAATCATCGAGTATCTCGATCCCGACAGCACGCGCAAGAATGCGCAGAAGATCGTCTCGAACGTGACGGCGGAGCAGAAGAAGCGGGTGCAGGCGATCCTGGCGCGCAACAAGTAATCAGGACTGCGCGTAGGATCCTTCCGGGTCGGCAAGCGCCGCGAGCCGTAGCGCCGCGGCGCGGCCAAAGGCGAGCAGCATGCTGCGGCGCGTCGACGCGTGCAGCCGGTGCTCGGGCGCCGCGCACACCATCTCGGCACCGAACGCATCGGCCACGATCAGTCCGGTGTCCTTCGGGAACAGGTCGCAGGGCACGTCGACGGTGGTGGCGAAGAACAGCCGGTCGCAATGCATCCGGTAGTCCATCCATTTCGTGTCGGCGCGAAAATCGGCAATCGACGATTTGATCTCGACAATCCAGAACGTGCCGTCGCTGCTGAGCGCCACCAGATCGGCGCGCCGCCCCGACGGCAGCGGCAGCTCGTTCACGACGCAATGCCCGTACGAGTGCAGGAGCCGCGTCGTGCCGCGCGCGATGGCGAGCGCAGTCGCCGACTGACGGCGGTCGACAGGCAGCGATGCAGCCAGTGAACTCTGGCTCATGGAATGCAGGATCCCCGGTAACGGAATATCGGTGCCACGCTCGACGAAACGCACGCACGCACTCCCACACGGTTACGCGACTCGTCATTCTGCCGCAGCCATGCCCCGGGCGAAAGGGCCGGCGTACATCCAGCTCAAGCATGACGAAATTCAGAGCGTCTCGAGCGCCAGCGCGATGCCCTGGCCGCCGCCGATGCAGAGCGTCACCATCCCGCGCTTGAGATGATCGCGCCGCATGGCGTGGATCAGTCGCGTGGTAAGCACTGCTCCGGTCGCGCCGATGGGATGTCCGTGCGCGATGGCGCCACCTTCGACATTGATGATATCTTCAGGCAGGCCGAGCTCCTGCGCGACCGCCAGCGGCACCGCCGCGAAAGCCTCGTTGATCTCGATGCGTTCCACATCGGCGAGCTTCCATCCGGCCTCCTCGAGCGCACGCTTGACCGCCGGCACCGGGCCGAGACCGAACATGCCGGGCTCGACCGCCGCAACGCCGTAGGCGACGAGGCGGGCCGCCGGCTCGACCGACCTCGCCTCGGCGAAGGCGCGATCGGCGACGATCATCGCGGCCGCGCCGCTGTTGAGGCCAGGAGCGTTGCCGGCCGTGATGGTGCCGTCCGGGCGGAAGGCGGGACGCAGCTTGGCCAGTACCTCCACAGTCGTGTCCGGCCGCGGCGCCTCGTCGATGGCAAAGGGCTCCACGCCCTTCTTGCCGCGGACCTCGACCGTAACGATCTCGTCCGCGAACTTGCCATGCTTCTGGGCCGCCCCAAAGTGCTGCTGCGAACGGGCGGCAAAGCGGTCCTGCGCAGCGCGGGTAAGCTGCGCATGGGTGACGAGGTCCTCGGTGTGCCAGCCCGAATGCTGACCCGAGAAGGCATCGTCGAGGCCATCGCGCAGCATGCTGTCGTGAATCTCCGCCGCGCCCATGCGATAGCCCCAACGGCCGCCATCCATCAGGTACGGCGCACGATCCATGTTCTCCATCCCGCCGGCGACTGCGGCGTCGATCTCGCCGGTCGCGATCTGCTGCGCGGCGGTGACGATGGCTTGCGCGCCCGAGCCGCAGACTCGGTTCACCGTCATGGCCGGGACCGACACCGGCGCTCCACCGCCGATCGCCGCCTGACGGGCCGGATTCATCTTGTTGCCCGCCTGAATGACGTTGCCCATCACGACGCTGCCGATCGCGGCGGCGTCGAGGCCTGCGCGCCGCAGCGTCTCGCGTACCACCGTGGCGCCGAGGTCGGTTGCCGGAATCGTCTTGAGAGAACCGTTGAAGGTGCCGATCGCGGTCCGGACCGGACTGCAGAGGACGATGTCACGTGTGCTCATGGGATATCTCCTTTATCGTCAACGCCGCATCGGGTCGCCACGGCCAGGACGGCCGGCCGAACCAGGCGCCACCGGCGACCGCCGTCGCGATGATCAGACCGAACGCCACCAGCGCCACGCTTTGTGCGACGAACACGCCGAGCAGGCCGCCGCCCCATTGCAGCACCAGCCAGCCGCCACCGGCCGCGATCGCGAGCCGCGTGAGGTTCGCAATAAGCGGCCAAAGCAGGCGCCCGGCTCCCTGCGAGGCGAAGTAGAGCGCCATTCCGAACCCGAACAGTCCATAGGCGGGGCCGACCGTCTGCAAGTAACGCGCGCCGGCCTCAAGCATCGCCGGGTCGCTATCGAACAGCGCGAGCCAGAGTCTCGGGACAAAGGCTGCGGTGAGCCCGATGGCCTCGCAGAGGGCGGCCGCAATGGCGGCGCCGATCCAGGCCGTGCGCAACGCGCGCTCGCGCTGGCCGGCGCCGATACTGGTCCCCACCATGGCGACGAGCGGGCCGCCCAAGCCGAAGACGAGCGGGACGAGGAGATATTCGAGCCGCGCGCCGGTGCCATAGCCAGCGATCGCGGCAGATCCGAAGCGGCCGACCAGGCCGGTCGCGATGGCGATCGTCAGATTGGTTCCGACCGTGACCAGCGCGGCGACCGCGCCCACGCGCAGGATGTCCCAGAACAAGGCCCAACGCAGCCGGTTGCCGCGCAGCGACAGGCGAACGACGCTGCGCCCCGACCACAGATAGGCCGCCAAAGCCAGGCTTCCGAGCGCGTAGTATGCGACCACCGCCACGGCGCCGCCGGCGACGCCCAGCTGCGGAAACGGTCCCCAGCCGAAGATGAGGACCGGCGACAACGGGATCAGCGCCGCGGCGCCGACGCATGTCACGATGCCGGGCACCGCCATGTTGCCGGTGCCGCGGATCACATTGGCGAGCGCGTTGAAGACCCAAATCAGGATGGCGCCCGCGAAAACGACGTTGGAGTAGATGAGCGCGGCGCTGAGCGAGGCCCCGTTGCCGCCCATGGCGGCGTAGAGCGAGGGGCCGCCGCCGAGCAAGCCGAGCATGAAAGCGAGCCCGAACACCACGGCGATGACGAGCGAGTGGAATACCAAGGCGTTGGCGTCGTCCCGGCGTCCGGCGCCAAGCGCGCGAGCAATCGCCGACGACATGCCGCCGCCCACGGCACCCGCCGACATCATCTGCATCAGCATCACCAGCGGAAACACCAGCGCGACACCGGCCAGCGCGGCCGTTCCGAGCTTGCCGACAAAATACGTTTCGATCAGCCCGACAGATGCCTGCACCACCATGACCAGCACATTCGGTGCGCCCAGCCGCAGCAGCGTCGGGGCTATGGGGCCTTCGAGCAGCACGCGCGTGCGCGAGTCGTAACGGGGGCTAGCGGGGGGCGCGATCGGCTGGCGTGATTGTTCGGGATTTAGACTACCCGCGGGATCGGTCGCACCCATAGCTCCGCCCCGGCCAGTCGTTGACATAACGTGCATATGCACGTATATAGGCGCACGTGCGCATTTGTCAACTGGACAAGGACTTCACGATGGCGGCCGCTGCCCTGACATCTGACTTGTGCAATTGCTTCGCGGTCCGCTCCGCCGCGAGGCATGTCACTCAATTATACGATCAGCTCTTGGCGCCGACCGGTCTGCGCACCACGCAATACTCGATTCTCAGAAAGTTGAGCCGTATGGGGCCGTTGACGATCAACCGACTTGCCGACGAGATGGTGATGGACCGCACCACGCTCGGGCGCAACATCCTGCCGCTCGAGCGTGACGGATTGATCCGGATCGAGCCGTCGTCCGAAGATCGCCGCGCCAAGCAACTGCATGTGACCAAAACAGGCGAGAAGCGCATGCGGGCGGCGACCAAGGCCTGGTCGGAGGCGCAGACGCAATTTGAAACGAAATTCGGTGGGAGGCGTGCCGCGGACTTGCGCACCCTGCTACGGGCTGTGGTTGCGACCAACTTCGAGGCTCAAGGCGCGCGCCCGGCGCCAAGCCGATGATCGCCACCGCCACCAGCATCCATCGTTCCGACGTCCTCCGCATCGGCGCGCTCGGGGAACGCCCGGGCGAGCGCCTGGCGTGACGGCGTGATCACCCCGCGCTCAGTGATCAGGCCGGTGATCAAGCGCGCCGGCGTCACGTCGAAGCCATAGTTCGCGACCGCCGAGCCGTCCGGCACGATCTGCACCGTTTCGATGCGGCCGTCGGCGGTGCGTCCGGTCATGCTGGCGACCTCCTCAGCCGCGCGCTCCTCGATCGGGATCGCGCTCCCGTCCGCGATCGAAAAGTCGATGGTCGGCGAGGGCAGCGCCACATAGAACGGCACGCCGTTGTCCTTGGCGGCGAGCGCCTTGAGATAGGTGCCGATCTTGTTGCAGACGTCGCCGTTCGCGGCCACGCGGTCGGTGCCGACGATCGCCATGTCGACGAGCGCGCGCTGCATCAGGTGGCCGCCGGTATTGTCGGGGATGACGGTGTGCGGTACGCCGTGCCGGCCGAGCTCCCAGGCGGTCAGCGCCGCGCCCTGATTACGTGGCCGCGTCTCGTCGACGAAGACATGGACCGGCAGGCCGCGGTCGTGGGCGAGATAGATCGGCGCGGTGGCGGTGCCGAAGTCGACGGTCGCAAGCCAGCCGGCGTTGCAGTGGGTGAGTACGTTGACGTGCTCGCCTGGCTTTTTCTTCGCCGCAATAGCTTCGATCAGCTTCAACCCGTGGCGGCCGATCGCCTGGTTGATGGCGACGTCGTCGGCGGCGATCTCGCCGGCACGCCGGTAGGCGGCGGCCACGCGTTCGCCGCGCGGACGGTTGCGCACCGCCGCCATGATCTCATCGAGCGCCCATTTGAGGTTGATCGCGGTCGGGCGCGTGGCAAGGAACGCCGCATAGGCGCGCTCGACCGACTCGTCGGAGGCGTCGGCCTTGAGCGCCAGCGCCATGCCATACGCCGCAGCCGCACCGATCAGCGGGGCGCCGCGCACCTGCATGGTCACGATCGCGCGCACCGCGTCTTGCAGCGTTACCAGCCGCAATGTGGCGAAACGGTGCGGCAGCGCGGTCTGGTCGATGATGCCGACGCTCGAGCCGTCGGGCTCGAGCCAGATCGTGCGCAGGGCCTTGCCGTCGATATTCATGGCGGCACTCTTAACGCGCTTTGCGCTGCGGCAAAAGCGTTGTCGTTGCCGCCGCGACACACAGAAATCTTACCGCGAATCCGCCGATGGGGCGCCGCAATTGCGGCCCGAGGCGGTCCCGAATCTCATCGAGCATGCGGCTTCAGGGCGACGTTGGGGGCGTTTTGGAGGGGACGTCATGCTGCGACACATTGCATCCGTCATTGCCTTTGCTCTCGCACTTGGTTCAGCACCGGCACGGGCAGACGCGCCGTCCAACGGAAAACCCGGAAGACCGGTCGTGGAGGTCGCGTTCGTGCTCGACACCACCGGCTCGATGGGGCCGCTGATCGAAGGCGCCAAACGCAAGATCTGGTCGATCGCCACGGCGATCATCGACTGCACGCCCGACGCCGAGATCCGCATGGGTCTCGTCGCCTATCGCGATATCGGCGATATCTACGTTACCAAGAAATTCGATCTCACCACCGACATCCAGGGTCTTTACGCCGACCTTCTTAAGCTCCGCGCCGAAGGCGGAGGCGATTGGCCGGAGAGCGTCAACGAGGCGCTGTTCGTCGCGGTGACCAAGCTGTCCTGGAGCTACGGCCGCGACACCATCCGCATCATGTTCCTGGTCGGCGACGCGCCGCCCCACATGGATTATCCGCAGGACATGAAATATCCCGACGTCATGCGGCTCGCGCGCTCGAAGGGGATCACCATCAACGCGGTCCAGGCGGGCAACGCGCGCGACACCGAGCGGGTCTGGCGCGAGATCGCCCAGATGGGGCGCGGCGACTACATCCCGATCCCGCAGGACGGCGGTCCCGTGGTCATGATCGAAACGCCCTACGACCGCGACATCCTCGAACTGCAGGGCCGGATCAACCACACGATCGTTCCCTACGGCCCGCGCCAGCAGCAACAACGCGTCATGGAACGCAGCGAGCAATACCGCGCGGCGCCCAACGCGGCCGCCTCCGACATGGCGGGCTACCTGTCCAAGCAGCGCGCGGCAAGCGCCGGCGCCGACGCCATCACCGGCGGCGGCGATCTCACCGCCGACGTCAAGGCGGGCCGGCGGACGCTGTCCTCCGTGCCGGACGACGAGTTGCCCGAGGCTCTGCGCAAGATGTCCGGCGCGGAACGACAGGCCCATGTCGACCGACAGATGAAAGAACGGGCCGCGCTCAGCGAGCGCATGGCGGAGCTCGTGCGCCGGCGCGACGCCTATGTGGCCGATCAGCGGCAGAAGGCGCCGGTCCGCGGGGCCGACTCGTTCGACCGCGCGATCGAGAACGTCTTGCGCGCGCAGATCAAGTGAGGGGAGGCGCCAGCGGCGCCGCGCATGCGGCGCGCGCGCCGCGCGTCAAAGTCGGCGCAGTTAAGGACTGCCGCGGCGGCCCCGCGTTGAGCCGCGCCAGGATTTCGGGCGGCGCCGCATAGGCGCTGCGGATGATCGCCTCGACTTCGGCGCCGGCAACCGGGTCGACCTCGATGTGCTCGCGCATCGCGTCGGCCCGGAACGAGGGATCATTGACCGCCGCCGTCATCGCCGCGCAGCGCCGCGACCCGCTTGGGCGGCGTCTCCCCGGCGGCGCCATGAAGGCGGAGCCACCCGACGATCGGCGCATTTTGGAGCTACGCCTAAGGGTGCGCCCCCGAGGCTCGCCACGTGTTACTGCTTTCTCTTGAGCCGGTTGCGGTGCGCCGCCTGCTTGGCGCGATTGCCGCAGATCGCCATGCTGCACCATCGTCTCGCCCGCCTGCGCGTTCGGTCGGCGAACACCAGCGTGCAGGTGTGTCCCTCGCATGCTTTGACAGTGGCGAAATCTTCCTCGCACACGAACGTCGCCAGGGCTTCGCCGATCGGCAGCAGCAGAGACTCAGGCGATCGCCAGCGCCGCGTCATGCGCAGCTCCAGACGACCGCCGCCGCCGTCGCGATGCCGTGATATCTGGCTGAACACTTCATCTCGCTCCAGGAGCCTGTTCAGAGGACCCAGTTCGTGAAGGGCCTTGGGCGTTAGCGGCCGCCCCATATGCTTGTGAACGAAGCCCCTGAACCACTCGCGCAGAGCACGAGCCTGGTCCGCAACCTTGTCCAGTTCACCGGGCATCGCTCGCGCCTTCAACTCATCGAGTTCGCCGGCCGGCACAAGCCTGGCTTGAGCCAGCCAACTCAGGAGGCCATCGCCGCTGTGGAGCCAGTCGACTGGTTCATCGAGCGGTGTCGCAATCGAGTTTAGGAAATCGAGGCCGAGTGAATCGGCAATGAAGATCGCAGGCGGTCTGTGGTGCACGATTGGCGCCCTTCGAAGCGGTGAAAGTTCCAATCGCATAACCTGTCAGACGGCTGTTGACAAGTTATGGTCCCTGCGACATAACCTGTCAAGCGCGGTTTAAGCGGTTATGGTTGGGCGGCTTCTAGTACAGGAGAAGCGAACATGGTCTCTGCGGTATTGGAAGCGAACAAAATCTCCGCGGCCTTTCCCTACCAAAAGAAGCGGCGGCAGGTCCTCGGCCGCGAAATGGCGTACGTGGAGGTCGGAGAGGGCGACCCCATCGTGCTGCTGCACGGGAATCCCACCTCGTCCTATCTCTGGCGCAACGTGTTGCCGTACTTGCAGTCACGAGGCCGCTGCATCGCCCCCGACCTGATCGGTATGGGCGACTCCGATAAGCTGCCTGACAGTGGCCCCTCCTCGTATCGCTTCGTCGAGCACCGCCGCTTCCTCGACGCCCTGCTCGAGGCCCTGGATGTGCGCGAGCGGGT
>Ga0126384_10000616_pt1 | contig 20021 bp, 16 predicted proteins | sample PanSoiMetPlot_36_FD_92543 | JGI IMG/M metagenome (GOLD analysis project Ga0126384, IMG submission 92543) | Tropical forest soil microbial communities from Panama - MetaG Plot_36 | ecosystem: Environmental > Terrestrial > Soil > Tropical forest > Bulk soil | place: Panama | collected 2016-02-17 | reverse complement strand
CAGCTTGGTCAACGGACTCTATTACGCCGATAGCTTTGGTCAATTCATACAGACTGAGTTCACCTCGTTTATGTGGTGGATATTCCGCAACGCTCAGGAGGCGGGAAATAACAACAGCGCATCACTCTACGGTTGGCGACAGTACGGCGATTATGGGATGGTTTCAAACCAAAACGATCGCTACCCAACGTACTTTGCGAGTAAGCTCGTATCAGGCTTCACCGGTGAAGGCGATCAAGTCGTTCAAGCCTCGAGCTCCTACAATCTTATTTCAGCGTACGCAGCCAAAAGGAATGATGGCTCGCTTGGATTGTTGTTAATAAACAAAAGCCCGACGAATACCCTGAACGCCGCAGTCAGTCTATCGGGGTTTGCTCCTCAGGCGACAGCCAACGTTTTGTCATATGGTATTCCTCAAGACGAAGCTGCCCGTACTGGTGTTGGATCACCCGACCTGGCGACATCAACCATAGGCGGAATATCAACCAACTTCGTGTACGCCCTTCAGCCCTACTCGGCTGTAGTAATCAATTTGCCTACCGCGTCGTGTCCGTCCTCGGTATCACCGGGAAGTCAGTCTTTTCAATACTCTGGCGGCGACGGGCAGATCACGATAATCGCGGCAGCAGCGTGCAATTGGACGGCTACGACTGCGGCTGACTGGGTTGTATTCAATTCCCAGGTGTCCGGAAGCGGCAACGGCATAGTCAACTATTCGATTCGAGAGAACCTGACAGGGTCGCCGCGGCAGGCCATAATTTCCATCGGCAGCCAGACTGTCACTGTTACACAGGACAGTAATGTGGTCCCCAATTGCAATCCCTCAATTTCTCCGGGCTTCGCGACTTTCCCAAGAGGTGGAGGTACCGGCTCGGTCAGCCTTACTGTGGAAAATGGTTGTGCCTGGCAGGCTGTATCGAACGCGAACTGGATAACAATCACGTCTCTCGCTATGGGCACCGGCTCGGGAACGATTAGCTATTCGGTGGCGGCTAATTCAACTGGTCGCCGGTTTGGCACCATTACGATAGCCGGACAGACTCTGACTATAAAACAGAAATAGAATTCCGTCCTGGTATCGCCCTTCACGCTAGTTATAAAAAACTTCGCCGATCCCTCGCGGTTTGATTTTTTGATCGCCGCCCTTCTCTGGTCGAAGCATCCGGCTCCGCAAACCCTGCATCAGAACTGACTGCAAGACGCACCGTTAAGATTGCACTATCGATTTTCAGGGAGGCAGTGATGACAAAACGAATAATCGCGATAGCAGTCGTGTATCTGGTCGCGGTTGCGGGCTGGATCTTTCTTGGAGGAACAATTTCGTATCGCACGGATCGTCAGGATGCCGATCTCAAGAGCACGGTTGGACAGTTGTGGGGAATACCGCTTGAACAGAAGGCGCCCTGGGGAGTGATCGCTGCGGAAACAACAACACAAACATCCGGACCAAACAATTCTGGAAACGGCATAGTCTACGTGCGACCCGGTGCTACTTCCGAGACTTATGAAGCGCCAATCGCAGCGAATGACATCAAAATCAGCTTTGAGCTGGATCAAAGGCAGAAGGGATTGCTGTGGTACTCGACTTATCGCGTACGTTTCTCTGGCGATTATGTCTTCGAGAACCCTCGCGAGAGGAGCGGATCGCTTACGGTCAATTTCGCCTTTCCAGCTGCGAACGGACACTATGATGACTTCAAGTTGGAGATGGACGGAGCCGCCGTCCCGTTTACTCGACAGAACGCGAACCTGATCGTGGCCACAATTCCCTGCGACGGACGATCGCGTCATCGCGTGCTTATAAATTACAACTCGCAGGGTATGGATCGTTTCATCTACCGCTTCGCTGACGGAATAAGCGAAGTTCGGAACTTCAAGCTGGTCGCAAAAACAGATTTCGACGGTTATGACCATCCGGCAAACACGATATCGCCGAATGTGACAAGGCAAAGGGTTGGTAACGGTTGGCAGTTGACCTGGGATTACAAAGACCTGATTGCCGGAACGGGAATCGGCATCGAAATGCCGCAAAAGATAAATCCCGGACCGATGGCGGCGAGGATCTCATTCTTCGCGCCCGTATCGCTCGGGTTTTTCTTTTTTCTGATTTTCGTGATCTCCCTGCTAAAAGGCATTCAGCTGCATCCGGTGAATTACTTTTTTCTTGCGGCTGCGTTCTTCGCGTTCCACCTACTGATGGCTTATCTGGCTGATCACATTTCGATTCACGCCTCTTTCGCTCTGAGCTCGATGGTGTCGATCATTCTGGTCGTGTCTTACATGCGAATAGTCGCGGGAAACAGATTTGCATTTCTTGAAGTCGCAACGGCGCAACTGATTTACCTGATTGGTTTTTCGTACGCATTCTTTTTTGAAGGATTCACAGGTCTTGTGGTGGCGGTCGGGGCAATTCTGACTTTATTCGTGGTGATGCAGTCTACGGCGCGGATTGACTGGTCGGAGCAATTCAAGCTCAGCACCAATTCAGGGGCTGTCCTCGATACCAGGACCTTGACTTAGAACATTCTTTGGGGTTTTGGGTTACGAACCTGAAGTGTTCAAAACACGACCGAATGCCAGGCGACCCAATAGGCTGGATAGGTAAGCTGCCAACAACGCCGCACCGGGCAGTTATCGGCGGGTAGGTTGAATCCAAAAGACGGAATCAGCCTGGTGGCCACGCGAGAGGACGTCCACCCAGAACGTGGACGTGGAGATGTGGAACACTTTGTCCTGCAGCCTCGGCGTTGTTGATCACCACTCGATAACCGGTCTCCGCAATCTCCATTTGGTTTGCAACCTTGGCCGCAGTGTAAAGGAGGTGTCCCAGCAGCGTGACATCAAGTTTTGAGGCGTCGTTTAGAGACTCGAGATTGTGTTCACGCGGGATTAACAACACGTGCACAGGCGCCTGGGGATTTGCATCTTTGATAGCGACAACCTGTTCGTCGTGGTAAACAACTTCGGCCGGGACATCCCCAGCCACTATGCTACAGAAGATGCAGCTTTGTTCGAGGTTTTCCATAACTTTCTATCTTCAGGCCAATTATCAACCAACCGTCACAATCGAGTCAAATATAAAGAGTGATGAGTGATCCGTGATTCGTGATTCGTGATTCGTGATCGTTAGACGGTCTTTCGGACAATGGTCGCTTCTCACGCAATCATGTATCACGAATCACGCATCACGCATCACGTATCACGTATCACGTATCACGAATCACGCATCACGAATCACGCATCACGTATCACGAATCACGCATCACGTATCACGAATCACGCATCACGTATCACGAATCACGCATCACGCATCACGAATCACGCATCACGAATCACCCCTCACGAATCACGCATCACCCTTCCCTCCTCACTCCCTCACTCTCTCGATATCGGCCCCTAACGAACGTAGCTTCTCTTCAATCTTCTCGTACCCACGATCGATGTGATATACGCGATCAATGACAGTCTCTCCTCGCGCGGCCAGCCCCGCCAGCACCAGGGACGCCGAAGCCCTTAAATCCGACGCCTGAACTCGCGCTCCCTTCAGCCCGTTATCGCCCTCGATCACTGCTTGTCTACCATTCAATCGTATTCGCGCGCCCATACGCAAAAGCTCAGCTGCATGCATAAAGCGATTCTCGAAGATAGTTTCAGTAATGACGGATGTTCCCTGAGCAAGCGTCATTAATGCCATGTACTGTGCCTGCATATCGGTCGGAAATCCCGGATGTGCCAGCGTGGTAACGTCCGAGGCCCTGAGGCGATCACCGGCAGTTACACGAATGGAAAATGCATTCGGGCGGTCAATTTGCACACCGGTCTCTTCGAGTTTGTCCAGCGCCGCGGTAAGGTGCTGAGGATTACAATTTACGATCTCGAGCTGTCCTCCTGTGATTGCCGCTGCTACCACAAACGTTCCGGTCTCGATCCGATCCGGGATAATTGTGTGCTCCGCGCCTTCCAGTCTCTCGACTCCTTCTATCCGAATATTACTGAGGCCAGCCCCTTCGATCCGCGCTCCCATCTTATTCAGCAACTCAGCAAGATCGACGATCTCAGGTTCGCGGGCGGCGTTGTTGAGTATGGTGACACCATCTGCCAGAGACGCAGCCATCATCAAATTCTCGGTGCCTGTAACAGTGACCTTGTCGAAGTAGATCTCTCGACCTTGAAGCCGTTTTGCTTTTGCAACGACGTCACCTCCGTCGATCGAAACAGTCGCGCCGAGCTTCTCAAAGCCCATCAGATGAAGATCGATCGGTCGCTGTCCGATCGCACAGCCGCCGGGCAATGAAACTCGGGCCTCTCCAAATCTCGCCAGGAGCGGACCTAGCGCGAGCACCGATGCCCGCATCGTTTTGACCAGCTCGTACGGAGCTTCAAAGACGTCAACCGCGGCTGACGAGATCTTCAGCGTCCTCAACTCCGGCATCAACACTTCGCATCCAAGGTCTTCGAGCAGCCTTCGCATCGTGATGATGTCGCGAGCATAAGGAAGATTGTGAAGCGTTACCGTTTCAGGAGTTAGCAGAGACGCAGCGATGCAGGGCAAAGCGGAGTTTTTCGCACCGCTTATTTGAATGCGCCCGTTTAGCGCCTTACCCCCAGCAATTCTGAATTTATCCATGCCGCTGGCTCACATTTACAGTGGATGTTAGCACAGCGGAGATGAGCCGTGACAGGAGGTATGCAATCAATCGGAAGGTATGCAATCAATCGGGAGAGCGCGCGGCCCAGCACTTATGCGGGAGAGTTGGCGATACAGAAGGACTAGCCTTGTTGCTGTCCAGTTAGGGATGATGCAGGAGCGTTAGCGATGAGCGAAAAGCTCACTGTTAAATTCGAGGGTTGGTTTAGGCCAATTTCAAATTTAAAAATTCAAAAAACCCTAAACAGTAATCGCCGATTCAAGAGCACTCGAATCGATAATCTCCCACGCTGCGTCATCACGAAGCACTCGCCCAACCAGCGCAGTGTGAACCCCGTGACCCGAGCGCTCGGCCTCAACATGCCCCAGAACCGGCATCCCCAGCAGCGCCAGATCGCCAATGATATCGATTACCTTGTGCCGAACAAACTCATCAGCGCACCGGAGGCCTTCCTTGTTGAGGATTCCCCCTCCAGGCGTGAGCACGATCGCGTTATCGAGAGAACCTCCCCGCGCTAGTCCCATGTTTCTGAGCGATTCGATCTCGTCAAGAAACCCAAACGTTCGAGCCGAAGCCAGCTGTCGAGAAAACTGCCCGTCGGCTATTTCGATGTCATACCGCTGGGTTCCGATCATCGGATGCGGGAACTCGATCAGACACGAAATAGAGAAGGCCATCGCCGGACTGATGCTCATCCTTCGATTACCTTCCGTGACTTCGACGCGTTTCAGCACACGAAGGAATTGACGCGGCGCCTCCAGCGTTGCGACGCCCGCATGCTCAATCATGTCTATGAACGGCTCGGCGCTTCCGTCGACAATTGGTACCTCGAGCGAGTCAATGTCAATGATGCAATTATCGACGTGACTTCCCGAGAGCGCTGCCAGCAAATGCTCGACGGTTGCGATCATCACGCCCTTTCGCATTAAGGTTGTTGCGTAACTCACTCGGGCAACATATTGCGGGGCCGCGGGGATCTCAAAGCCATTCAAGTCAGTTCTTCGAAATACATAGCCGGTGTAAGCCGGAGCCGGATTTAGCGTGATTCTGGAAGGTTCGCCGGTGTGAAGGCCGTGGCCGCTTGTTGACACTGCCCGACCGAGGGTTGTTTGTAGACTCAATTATGTTCCACCTATTTTAGTTTGGATACGTATATTAAGGGCAACAGGTGTGCCAACAAAGTTCACGCCGATCGACGCGCTTTTTTGACGGAAATTGTTAGTTAACAGGTCTTACTCTCAATGAGGTGTTGCGCGCAAGCCACAGCCTTGTTGCTTGGCGGCACGTGGTCTTTTGAAAACGCTGCCGTTAGAATGAACCGCCGATAATCAATAAAGCGTCGAGGTGAGGAGATGACAGCAACGGCAAAGATTCCACTGGGAGCTACCGCCACTCAGCAAATCGAAGTGGTAAGAGAAATGACCGTCGCGCACTTTCACGAACACATGCCTGAGGTCTATGGCACGCCAATAATGATTTACCATCTCGAGGTAACTGCTGAAGAGGCGATAAGGCAGTACCTCCCGGAAGGTTGGGTGACAGTTGGGGTTGAAGTCGAGGTAAAGCACCTTGCTGCGACGCCGGTGGGAGCAACGGTAACCACGCGAGCCGAAGTTATCGAAGTAGGAGATCATACAATCAAGTTTGCGGTCGAAGCTCACGATGGCTTCGAAAAAATCGGCGAGGGATTTCACGTCAGGGCGCCGGTCGATCTACAGCGCTTCGTGAAAAGACTGGAAAAGAAAAAATAGGACAATAGGTCCGATTTGTCCTATCAGTCCTATTTGTCCTATTGTTTCACTCACGGAGGCGCAGGGGGCCTGGTGGTTCTCGCGGGCTTCAAACCGTTTAATCCCTTTTTCGTAACTTTTGCCGTTGCAAGACTTAGTCAATGTATTCAACTACTTAGCCTCTTTTTGACCGGCAACGGTCGGCACCAATCGGCACTAATCGGCAGAGTTTGTGGACAGAGTTTGTGGACTCACCGTGTGACTTAGACTACACAGCTTCTTGGTTAGTTCCAATGTCGATGAAGTGTCCGTAACCGCGGCTTGGGTGAGGCCAGCGTACAGCACATTAAGTTCAAAGCGGGTTAGGCAGAGTTCGATGATGCAGTCACAACAAAATCGGCGACGGCTTTCTGTAGAAGGCGCAAGAACCGCCCACACGTTTCAACAACGGAAGCGGGCGTGTTGCCCAATTGAAAAAAGTACTCGACTATCCCCATCAAGGGCTCGGGTGTGCCAGGCGGTCCGAACCAATAAACGCCGTAAGCTGGGTGCCGCGTATCCCGGTTTCTCAATTGTGTGACCGGAATGTCCTTCAGCTCATGCGTCATCGCGACGCCGGTACGGTGGACTTCGGCTACGCGGTGGTCATTCATCGACTGCAACAATTCTTGCTCTTCAGTCTCCAAACCGTTACGCCAACTCGAAAACCAACCTTCGTATGCTTCCTTGCTCTCCGATTGAAGAACGAAAGTAATGCTTCTGGCTGCCGAGAGAAACGCGCTGAGCTCGAACCAGAATTCTTCGGAAGCGTTGCCCGGGCTCAGGCCAATACCCGCCAACCGTCGATAAAAGTACTGCGCCTCGCGAAGCTTGCGTTGCGTGTTCGGAATCTCCATAGTTAGAGCTTATCGTAGATGAAGATAGGGAATAAGCGAATCGCGTTCGTTATTGTGACACAGGGACGATACGATTTATTTCACGGGGGTTTTCTCACCTTCCTTCAACGGGATGATGATCTTGAGGTCCTTGCTGTCCTGAAAGACTTCGATCTTTACCGGCTTAATGTAGAGCATGCGCATACCCAGTCTTAGGCCATCAGGCAATCCATAGGCGTGGAGCCACCCCTTGGTACCGTCGAGCACTTGGAGCGAAAATCGGCCCTGCCCATCTATGCGGCCCGAAGCGTATCCGCGCATCACGTTAATCTCTTCTGACTCCTTGATCGATACGTTACCATCGGTGACGAGCCGCCCATCAGAAAAGTAGACGACTCCCTCGACCGTCCGCGTTACGAGTCGTGGAGGAAGATGAATATCGTAATCCCTGAGCTGTTCTAAATCCCCAACGTTGACCACCGTGGCGCGAGCCAGGTTATCCACGCCGGGATAGAAGGTCCTAGGATAAGGAGAATCCCCGCGGGGCTCTTGGTCAAGATTGACACCGAGTAGATACCTGCCCGCTGGAATTTCTTTAAACTCAAACTTACCTTCTTTGTTCGTGGAGACCCACTTCCCAGCGTTGAGCTTCCCTATCCGATCTATCCTTTCGAGACTGTAAAGCTGAACGTAAATGCCTGCTACGCTGCGACCCTCAGAGTCTATGACGCTGCCCGCGATTCGTCCGTCGGAATGAGTCGTCACGTTAAGACCGGCACAATTTCCTTCCTTCACTTCGACCCAACTGTTATCCAGTTGCCACGAAACCAGTCTGAGGTTGTGTGGGATTTCCGCATGCACTCTGTATTTCCCCGCGGGCAGACCGACAAACTCACACACGCCGTTGGAATCGCAGATGGTCTCATAAGTGCGGCCCTGCTCGTCAGTGGCTCGAACCTTTGTCCCCGGCAAGTTCTTAACAAAATCGAAACCTGCTCCGGGCACATCATCGTACCGAGTAACGGTTCCCGCGAGCCGCGTCTTCGTAGCGATTCCTGGCAAGGCTCGTAGGTACATTAAGTCATTAGCGGCATGCTCGATGGTGCTGTTGCGGCTGCAGCCCATCGGGTAGAGCATACCGGTACTTTTGTCTCTAGTAGCGTAGATCAGCCATCGTTGGCCCTTGCTATAGACTGGTATGCAGTCGCCGCCAGTTCCCTGCGGAAATGTAATCTGCTTCTCTACGGCACCCTTGAACACCTGCTCGATCTGGAGATATGCCGTGCCTGGGCGGTAGGGCACGTTCTTCCATTCAGGTCCATCAACTAGTTTCAAGTCGGTAACATAGCCTATGAAGACGGCGGAGGCTGACTGATAAGCATCGCAGGGCGCAGGAGAGCCTGCACATGAACATGCTTGGCTTCTAGCTGGAGATGCGCAAAACCAAATTGCGACGAGCAGAAGCAATTTTGCTGAGTATCTCATAATTCACCTATTGGCGACGAACCCACCGCCCGAACTAGAGAATGTTCATGTCGGGCGCATATTACAACATGAATAACAGTGAGGAAAACGATAGCTTATTAAAGCTCCTCGTATCCTCTTCGGTTGGAATTACCGGGACTGTGGGACTCTTGCGTCTGTATGGTCACATTTGAGTTCGAGAATCCTGCACAAACTCGCCAACACTGATACTCGCCAACACTGAGGTGACACCACCCTTTAAATTCTTGATTCGAAGGGGTTGTTTATTATAAGGTAGCGGCGAAAAATCCCGTGAGAATGGGTCTGTCGCCACCAACAAGTTTGAGTAAGTCCTTGATTGACAAGGATTTGTTGATTATATGGTAACGGGGTAAAAACCCGTGAGAATTGGTTAACCTTGGTGTAATAATGACCTGAGGGACGCACAAAACCTTTTGAGGTTTGTGGACTTAATTTGTGGACACTGAAAAAGTTAAATGTTGTGGAGGCGAGCGTTATCTGGTGGTAACTGCGGGCTTCAAACCCGTTGCGGGTCGCCGAGAGGCGGCCTGGGTGGGGTCGCTTCCCACACGCCTCCGCCAACCCCGATCAATCAATTCAACTCTTAATCCTGTTTTACCTCCGCCGATCCAGTATCCGCTCCAGGCGTTGAGCGAGAAATCTTGATTTCCGGAGAGCCTCGAAGCGTTTGATATACAACGCAGTACCGCTCCGTCAGGCGCATCAGCGTATTCAGCTGTTCCTCTGACGCGTCCGTCTCGAGATCAAAAAGAAGCCTGATAGCTTGGAACCCAATCGGCACTTCTTTCGATACACCAAGGGTTCCCCGGAAATCCAAATCGCCTTCGGCCGTTATATAACCATCATTGATCTTGACGCCAATCGACGTTGCAACCGCGCTCAGCGTCACGCCAGCGCAAGCCGCCAGCGCTTCGAGCAGCATATCGCCCGAGCATGCTGCCATCCCGCTTCCGCCGGTGGCTGGATGGAGACCCGCTTCAACGACCGCTTTACCTGCATCGACGTTGCAAGTAATTCCTTCGCCGATTCGACCTCTCGCTTTTAACGTTATCAGTGCGGATGCTGGATCTGCTCGATATAGTTCTTTTAACGGGGCTTGCAGCGAGCGAAGGTCATCCGCATTCATTTAGCCGTCACCTCACAACTATCGTTTATACAAACATTGAAGGATTAATCTCGATTGCGACCTCTGAGATCTTATCGCATGGAAGACCTGCCTGACGTGCATGCTCGATGATCGCGGCCGGATTTGGAGCGTCGTATTCACAATAGATTTTACCTTCGAGTTCCGATACATAGCTTTTGATCCAGACCACCTCCGGCATTTGACTGAGAACCTGATTGGACTTTCGGCCGGCGGCCGCCAAATCCTCTCTGGACAATGAACCAACAGTACGTTCAATTATGTAACGAGGCATTTATTTCCTCCTGTTCTTTGCCGTTCTCGGCGGGCGGGCCTGAAAACTAAGTACAGGTCTCACCGCAAAGCCGCCAAGGGACGCAAAGACGTCAAATCTGATTAGTTTGTAAACGAGAACACGCGTCACCCAACTGCGTATCTCCTGTTTCAATTGCTATTGCATTCGCGGAATTCAACAACGGGATAGCTTCTGATTCTCCTCCTTGTGAAAAAAGAATTCGCGCCAGATTGTGCGACATCCATCCCTCTCCTTTGCGATCGCCGATCTCCTTCCTGATCTCCAATGAAGCAGAATAGTATTCCCGAGCCTCGTCCAGTGACTTTGCTTCGTCAAATATTTTTCCTAGCGCTGCCAGGGCATGCCCTTCCAACAGGCGCTGACCTGACTGTCGATGCATCTGAAGCGCACTTTTAAGGTGAGTCGCTGCCTCTTCTCCACGATCAAGACTGTGCAATGTAACGCCGATGCTGTTCAGCATAAGCCCGGAGTGCACTATGTCCCCCAGCGACTGGAAGACTACGAATGCCCTTTGATAGTAATCGAGTGCCTCCGCGTATTTTGATCGCTGCCACTCGATGATTCCCATTGTGTTCAACAGATCACCAAGTTTAGCTGAATCATCAAGGTCCTCAGCGACCTGCAAAGCACACCCGAGAAAACCGAGTGCGGCATCCGAATCTTGTTGTAGATTTCGCGCGACTCTCGCCATGCCTTCAAGAGTCTCCAGGACTCCGGGCAGATTCCCCTGCGAGGCCCTGAGCAATTCAGCTTCTTCCCACGCCTTTAAGGCTGCCTCTGGATCCTGGCCGCACTTCTCGTAGACATACGCGATGCTGGTTAACGCCCTGGTCCGCTCTTCGGCGTCGTCGAGCTGCAAATAGATCTCAGCAGCTTCGCGCAAAGGTGGAAGCGCCTCGTTCAGTCTGTCAAGTTCAAGCAACCGTTGACTTATAACTCCCAGCGCCTGCGCCAACTCTCGTTTAAGATTCAATCGACGTGTGAGCGCAACCAGCTCGGTGCTTAACCGCATTCCCTCTTCATACTCACCACGCTCCCAACATAGACTCGCCAGCGCAGTCCCGGTAATGATCTGATGAAGGGGCAAACAATGCTGTCCGGTCAATTCGAATGAGCGTTGATAATTCTCCTTAGCTCGGTCTGGCTCGCCGAGATCGCGATAAACATTCGCCGCCACGGTGAGCACATATCCCTGGTTAAAGGGACGGATTATTTCATTGACTTTCAGCGCTTCTTCAACGTACGCGAGAGCTTCTTTCGGTTTTCCCTGGCTACGTGATATGGACGCCAGATTAGTCAAATCTTTTGCGTAGCCATCCTTGTCATCGTGACTCAAATCTATTGATAGCGCCGTCTTGTTGCACGTTACCGCATCGTCATAACGTCCCTGTCGCCAGTGAAGAAACCCCATATTTCGAAGGACGATTCTTTCGCCAATGGAATCGGCGTTGGTTCTACGAATCTCGAGGGCTTGATTGAACGCAGTTTCGGCTTTCTCAAAGCAGCCCAACAGAGTACTGAGCTCACCCTGACGCACGAGTGTTTCGGCGAGAAGAGCTTGATCTCCGGACTTATTCAGGAATGAGAAGGCTCTATCAATGAGGCTCTGCTGCCGATCTCGCAAACCAAGCGTCTCGCACTGCCGTTCTTGCGCAAGCCAGATTTCAATCCTGATCCGCTCTGATTCTGGTGTCTTATCGAGTTTTTCGGACCATTCTTCAGCTCTCTCGAGCATTGCAAGCGCTTCGGCAAAGCGGCCCAAACGGCTCGCCTTTTCGGCCGACTCTCGTCCAAACCGTACCGCCTTTGGCCAGTTCTCGGCGCAGCTGTAATGAAACGTAAGCACCTCGAGTTGCTCTTCCAGGCGTCCGCTGTACAACTCTTCGATGGCAAGACCCGCTGACTCGTGCAGCGACTTCCGTTGGTGCAACAGAAGGCTATCGTAGGCCACCTCCTGTGTTAACACGTGTTTGAATCTATAAACGGACTCAGGAACGACACGAATCTGTTGAATCAAACCCTTCTTCTGAAGACCTTCCAGGCACGATGCCATTGCGCTTTGCATGTCAGTCATTCGATCCAGTACGCGAAGATTAAACTCGCGACCCAGAACCGCAGCGCGACGAAGCAACGCCTGCGACTCGGAGTCGAGATGATCTAGACGGGTCCGGATTAACGACTGTACCGTGTCAGGAAGGTTCAGGTCTTCCAAGGAACCTTCGAGCTTTGCTACCCCGTCTACAACCCGTATCGTTCCATCGTCTACCAGCGTTCTACACACCTCCTCAGTAAAAAATGGATTTCCCCCGGTGCGTCGGTGGAGCAAGTCGCCAAATCCGTCTGGAAGGTTTTCTGAACCGACGACCGACTTGATTATCTGTACCGAATACGATTCGCTCAGCGGGCCGAGGTTCACGAGAGTATGATTTTCGACATAGGTCCAGTCGAGCCCGTCCGGACGGCTGGTAATAATAATCATCAACGGATGTACGGGCAGCAGACTAGCCACTCTCTTGAGAGTTTCTATGGAAGCCTCATCAGCCCAATGCCAATCTTCCAACAGCATAAGTCCGGGCGCAGAACTGTAATGCAGCGTCAAAATCGCTGAAAGCGCTTCCTGCATTGCAAGACTAAGGTCATCACCCTTCAGGTCCCTTGTGCCGCCGTCATCAAGGTTCTCGAGCGAGAGCAGATGCAGATAAACCGGTATATATGCTTCCAGGCTCGGATCGATTGCCTTGATGTTGGCGATCGCCGTTTTCCGGATCCGCTCGGGCGATTCATCCTTTCTCAACCCAAGCAAGTCTCTGAGAGCATCAATCAATGGGAGGTAAGGCGTTGTGCTTCCGTGCGTGTGGCAGCGACTCTGAATGATATTAACCTCAGTCCCCTCGAGGCTACTCAGAAATTCCAGAAGTAACCTGCTCTTTCCCACACCCGCTTCACCGAGCACCGTCACAAACTGGCCTTCACCCACAAGTGCCCGGCCGAGTGAGGCTTGCAAAACAGCAAGCTCCTTCGCCCTTCCTACGTAAGCAGTGAGACCGATAACCTCAGCGGCCTCCAGCCTCGTGTGAATTCCGGTCTCGCCTTCGACTCGGAAAACTGGGACGGCTTTTGCCGACGGTTTAAGAGAAAACGGGCCTTTTGAGGAAAGGCTGAAGAAAGGCTGAATGAGACGCACTATCTCGGGGCTTACAAGTATCTCATCCGCTTCGGCGTTCGCCGCCAATCGTGACGCAATCTTCAGCGGGTCGCCGCTGACGTTGTATTGTTTCTGATCGCTTACTCTGGCGACCACGGAACCGGAGCTTATGCCTGTGCATATTCTGAGCGGTTGCCCAAGGCGCTTTTCGAGATCTTCACTGAGCCTGTGCACAAGCAAGCGCAAATCCAGAGCGGCGCGGACTGCCCGCAGGAAATCATCCTCGTAGCTTGCGGGCACTCCGAACAATGCCACCACCTCCTCTGCGCTGCACCGATCAACCGCACCGCCGTGCTCGGTGATGACACTTACAATCGCCTGCCTTATCGAACTTATTTCTCGATCAGCTTCCTGAGGATCGAACTGCTCGAGAATGGCCGAACAACCGGATATGACTGAATAGACGATAGTCGCGCGCCGTCGTTCGTCTCCCAGGCCGGATGAAAAAGTTGCAGCATGTCTGGAATAGGCGCTGGTTTCTTTAGAACCGTCGAATTTGTGGCCACATAGACCGCAAAAGTCGCTGGTCGCAGCGATCTGGCCGCTGCATTTCGGACACTTCTTCTTAAGCGCCGCGCCGCAGTTAACACAGAATTCAAACGCACCCGAACTCTGGCGAGAGCACAGGGGGCAAACCAACGACTGCTGCACCTCCATCTCCGTCTGACGCAGCAATCCCTTCAAATCAGTTTGCATTTCTGCCGCGGTCTGGTACCGACTTGCGCGATCCTTTGCTAACGCCTTCTTCACAATACGTTCGAGTTCGGGCGGCCCTTTCAGCGGCAACGGCTCCCTCTCGAGCAACGCTACCATTTCATCGGTTGGTGTCTGTCCGGTGAATGGTCTGAAGCCTGCGACGATTTCGTACAGAACGATTCCCAGGCTGAAGATGTCCGTTCGTGCATCTAATTCCAGCGCCCGCAGTTGTTCCGGCGACATGTATTGGATAGTGCCGAGAATCGCTCCGGTTTCAGTACGAATCTGGTCAACCGGGGCCGGAAGATCTTCACCTGAGGATGATTTTTGAATGAGCTTTGCGACACCGAAGTCTAAAACCTTAACGAGACCGTCGGGACGTATCATTATGTTTTCCGGCTTGATGTCGCGGTGAAGGATACCGGCAGCGTGAGCAGCTCCCAAAGCGCCGGTTATCTGGATTGCAACTTCCAATGCCTCGAAGAGTCCAAGCGGTCTGTCCTTGATCCGGTCTCGAAGCGTTTCCCCTTCTACATATTCGGTTGCGATAAAATGAAGGTCATCGTGCCGATCGATCTCATACACAGTTAGAATGCCTGGATGATTGAGCGCTGAGGCCGCGGATGCCTCCTGTTGAAACCGCTTCACCCTCTCCTCATCTCTGGTAAATTGACGCGCAAGTAGTTTGATAGCTACCGGGCGGCCGAGAACCGTATCACGAGCCAAATAGACTTCTCCCATGCCGCCCTTTCCGAGTGAATTCACCACCTGATAATGGGATAACGTGCGGCCTACCATTTCATTTGGTGCCTCGGCAAAAAGCTCAGCCGCTGCATCTGCTCGAATCGTCTCCAACAGACCCTCAGGTCGTGCATGTGCGGAAAGCAGCGATTCAAGCTCCCGACGCAATGCGTCATCGTTCGTGCAGACCACATCCAGAAAACTGGGCCGTTTGTCCGGCTCGAGCTCCAGCAAGAGATCAAGAAGCTGGTCAATCTTCTTCCAGCGGTCGGGAGTCATAGTCTTAATATGTCAGATTTAGGCACCCCAAAGTGGATAGATTAACGGGAGATCGTCGCGGTTCACCAACCTATTAGTTGTGCGAAGCCAAAAACCCTTCTACTTAAGATTCGGTTACTTTCATTTCGCGGTATAACCACGCCCTGGCCTTTGACCATTCGCGTTTGACGGTTATAGGTGAAACATTAAGGACCTCAGCGGTTTCCTCTACGCTCATTCCACCGAAGTATCGCATCTCTACGATGCGCGTTTTTCTCGGATCAAGTGATGCCAGACGTTCGAGTGCCTCATCAAGAGCCAGCAGTTTCTCGTCCTGGGTAGCTGCTTGAGCTGTCTCATCTTTGAGCTCCACCTGAAGTAACCCGCCGCCCCGCTTCTGCGCCTGTCGCGAACGAGCTCGATCAACCAGAAGACTTCGCATCACTTGAGCGCACACCGCAAAAAAATGGGTGCGGTTTTGCCAGTCCACACCTCGGTGACCCGCCAACCGCAAATACGCTTCGTGCACGAGCGCGGTGGTCTGGAGCGTCTGCCCCGCAGGCACCCGCCGCATGTATCGGTGCGCCAGTCGACGCAATTCGTCATAAATCATCGGCATCAATCTGTCGAACGCAGCGACATCACCCGCGCGCCATGCTAACAAAAGTTGACTAACTTGTTGTGTAGAGGGTGTCATCTAAACGCCTCATTAGCGAGAGTAGAGAACGAACACGACGCCGCGGCAGATTACATTGGCGCAGATTATACACCGATTGTAAAGCTTCCTCCAAATTCAGTACCGGAGCTTCTCCAATTCTCAAAAAAATTGCCCGCCAATGATACCCTTCTTGCGATTTTCTCGATTATGAAGGTGAGAACGAACACCGCAGCCGGCCGGCGCGGCTATTTCAAACGCCGCCGCAGATTATTATTAGGAGAGGATTTATGTCGACCTACCTGATCGAGCGCGAGGTTCCTGACGCCGGGAGACTTTTGCCGGAGCAACTTAAGAGTATGTCGGCGGCGTCGAGAGAAGTTCTTAATCAGATGGGTCCACAGATTCAATGGATCAATAGCTACGTCACCGACAATAAGATCTATTGCGTTTACATCGCCCCCAATGAACAGATCATACGCGAGCACGCCGAGACGTGCGGCATTCCTGTGGGACGTATTCTGGAGATCAAATCCGAGATAAGTCCGGCTACAGCAGATTAACATCCGCTTCTCTTCACAACTAAGCAAACCTACGAGTCCGGTGAATGCCGAGCACACGCAGACTCGACCACGTTAGAGGTAAGGGAACTTATCGCTGCCGGCCGCAGATCTATCAAAAGTCTGGTCCAGCAACTCCTCAACATCATCGAAGCCAACTCGCTACGCGCCTTTGCAGTGCACGATGATCATCACCACCCCCGCCTCGGTGATGTCTTAAGTTGAGAGACCACTATCAGGTGAGAGCGCCTTTCTTTGGATCATCATTCGCGGGTCCGGAATCCCGTCGAAGACCATCTGAGCGGCGAAAAGCTTATTGAAAAGTTTAATTATGTTCCGTGGCGCAACCGCAGCCCGTCTATGACAGCTGAAGTTTAAAAGGAGGATAAAGAAATTGAGTAACCAGAACTCAGTGCTAAACGAAAGCGCGAGGACTTTACGAAATCTGGCGTTCCCGATGCTTGTTCTCCTGCTCGCTTCGGCTGCAGCCGAGGCGCAGATTTCACGTTCTGCAGCTTCTTATCTCGTACGAGGTAACGCAAGTTACGCCAAAGGAGACCTCGCTGCGGCAATCGCGGATTACGACGCTGCGATTGCATTCGATCCGAGTTATGCACTCGCATACGTAAAACGCGGCGACGCTCGCCAGGAGCGGGCTGATTTTGAAGGAGCCGTGGAAGATTACACAAAAGCGATCGAGATCAATCCGCGTCTCTCGGCAGCGTACAATAATCGCGGGAATACGCGTCAGTCTATGGGAGACATATCGGGAGCAATAGAAGATTTCAACAAAGCGATTGAAATCAATCCGCGAAGCGCTTTGACATTTTATAATCGCGGGAACGCAAAGCTCCACTCAGGCGACCTCAATGGAGCCCAAGCTGACTTTGATGCGGCTATAACAATCAATCCGCGCTCCGGGGAAGCATATGCAAACCGCGCCTCTCTCTTGTACAAAAAAGGTGAGGCGGACAGGGCTATTGCAGATTGCAACAAGGCTATTTCTATAAACCCGCGGATTGCTGACGCGTATATCAACCGTGGCGCTGCTTTGAGCTACAAGGGACAGATCGATCGCGCCCTCAACGACTTCAACATGGCCTTGAGCATCGATCCCGAAAACGCGATGGCATACCAAAATCGGGGCGCCATTAGATCCGCGAGAGGAGACCTTGAAGGCGCTAACGCCGACTACGATCGAAGTCTTGCGATCAATCCACGTTTGTCGCTCGCGTACTTGAACAGAGGTCTGAATCGAATGCTTCAGGGCAAGACGGCGGAGGCAGAGTCCGATTTCGAAATGTGTCTCAAACTAGACATCGGGCTAAAGAGGCTCCTCGAGATTCAAAAAGAGAAGATCGTTGAAAAGCTCAGGCAACGAGAAGCCCGAACGGGAAATACCTCAGAGAGATTCCAAGTGACTGAACTGATCCGATAATCCGGTTCCAGTTACAGAGGGCAAGCCCTACCTAAACGCCTCCACTCATCCTGCAGAGAGTGCGTGAAGAGTTCGTAGTTCGGCCTATTAGACGGAAGTTCGTATTGTGATTTTCGCGAAGATTACCAACTTCCGCCTGAAGGTCGAACTACGAACGTTTTTCACACAGTCTCAACAGTATGAAAGTTCGTTGCCTCCCTATCCAAACTACGTAGAGAATCGATCGATCAGAATGTTAGTATTGGTGGAGTAAATCTTCGGCTCGAGTCAGTTAATGCTCGTCGGAAAAACAAAATGAAGACAAAGATAGCTTGCGTACAAATGGACGTCTCTATCGGCGAAGTTGAAAAGAATCGCCGTAGAGTTGTTGATCGGCTTCGGACTGCCGCCGAAAGCGGCGCAGATTTGGTCATCTTCCCCGAATGCGCTTTGACAGGTTACTGCTTTGAGTCGCTTGAAGAAGCAGTTCCATACGCGGAATCGATTGACGGAGCATCAGCCACCGCCATTGCTGCTGCCTGCAGCGAAACCGGCGCTCACGCGATAGTTGGCTTCATCGAAAAGGAAGGATCGAACTACTACAACGCCGCGATGCTCGCGGGACCTTGCGGGGCTGGAGTCATCGGCAATTATCGCAAGGTCCATCTTCCGTTTCTCGGTGTCGATCGTTTTCTTACACCTGGCAATGAACAGTTTCGTGTTTTTGACCTTCCGTTTGGGAGAGCCGGTATCAACATCTGTTATGACGCAAGCTTTCCTGAGGCTGCCCGCGCATTGAAGCTCCTGGGAGCAGAGTTGATCATACTCCCAACCAATTGGCCTACCGGTGCCTGGCGAACTCCCGAATTCGTCCTCAACGCTCGGAGTTGCGAGAACCACGTTAACTTCGCAGCCGCGAACCGCTGCGGAGTCGAGCGCGGGTGGGAGTTTATCGGCAGAAGTAAAATAATAGATGTGAACGGCGATACGATCGCTGAAGCGACTCGAGCGGGAGAGGAAATCCTATTTGCCGAGATTGATCTTCAGGAAGCCAATAACAATAAGATCGTTAACGTCGCTGGAGCTTATGAGATCGATCGATTAGCCGATCGGCGACCTGAGTTTTATCGCATTATAACAACTGAAGCATCGCAGTCTCGCGGAGCAGACTAGCCACCTAAGCAAAGCGAGCGACAGAACTAAAGTCTCCGGTGATCATCTCCTTAAGGGTCTGAGTGAAGACCGACCTTGGAAGCACATAATCACACCCTGCGGTTCGGGCTGCGTTTATCAGATCGGTTTGAACGTGAGATACGAAGCTCACAATCGGTATGTGCTTAAACTCCTCGCGTGATTTCAGAAACTCAATGGTCTGAACCGGGTCAAACCGATCGGAATTGAGATCTATCAATATCAGCGACGGGGGGTTCTGGGCGAGACTTTCAAGCTGCTCCTTCGATTTTATTCGCTCGATCCGTCGCCCACACTCAGCCGCAGCAGAATTAATCTTTGAATTGAAGAACATGTCATCGACGAATGTTACGATCTGATCAGTGTCGGTTGTCATAAGGTAATTCTACCGAAAGCGAGAACAGATCACACCCAAGGATCGCGCCAGATTTCGGCCACAACGTTGTTGCAGTCGATCAAAACCCGATGCTTTCCTATCCTTGATAGAATCGCAAACCTAAAGCTATCATTCCCAACTAAAATTAACTCGAACACTCAAATTGGAGGCAATCAAAATGAAACTCAAATGGGTTCTGATTTTGGTAGTTGTCTTATTCTCCGCAATCAACACCGCCGCTGCTGATCCAAAGCTCGAAGGTGCATACAGATTCGTTTCGCTGAAGTTCCAGGGCGGCGGGCAGACTGATTCCGAGGCCAAGGGAATGATTGTGGTTCATGGAAAATACATGGCATTCGTAAAGGCGGGCGTAGGCCGGCAGACCTGGGAGCAAAGCGAGCCTCAGGAGGAGCGAACGAAGAAGATCGTGGCGGCTTACCAGGGACTTGCCGCGACCTGCGGTACCTTCGAAGTACAGGGTAATGTCATCAATCTTCAGCAAATGGCGCAGGCGAGCCCCGGCTCAATGGGAACGACGACGAAGTGGGAATATAAGCTCGACGGCAAGACGTTAACCCTCAAACCAGTCGCTAATCCCGGAGTCGAGTTCACGTTCGAGAGGCTCCCTTAATCACATTAGTCAGTAGTCAGAGTCATTAGTGCAGTTTATCGTTCAGTATCGGACGTTTTCACGTTCAACGTTTAACGATCACCGTGCAGCAT
>Ga0126384_10000615_pt1 | contig 20059 bp, 14 predicted proteins | sample PanSoiMetPlot_36_FD_92543 | JGI IMG/M metagenome (GOLD analysis project Ga0126384, IMG submission 92543) | Tropical forest soil microbial communities from Panama - MetaG Plot_36 | ecosystem: Environmental > Terrestrial > Soil > Tropical forest > Bulk soil | place: Panama | collected 2016-02-17 | reverse complement strand
GACTGTACGTAGGCCAGTTCACGCCCTCGAGCTTCGTGCTCGTCCCGATAGATCCCGCGGGCGACACGGCTGCGATGAAAAGCCAGTTCGCTCCCAATCTGATTGAACTGCTTGCAGTCTCGCCACCGCCCCAGGCTACCACTTGAAAATGCGTTGAAAGAAGCTCCAGCCCGCTTTACGACGCTACAAAGCTGCTCGTACTCCTGCTGATTGAAAAGGCCGCGTTGAAAGTCCGGGTATAAGAATTCGCGCACTACGCGTCCTTCGCGTCGCAGCGAGACGACTATGACTACCAGCATGATTATGAAAGCCGGCACCATGATCAAGATGTATGTGAGTAAGAAACCAATGCCTCCGCCAATTGCTGCCGAACCATTCCAGATACTATGCATGGAAATGGCCATCATCAAACCCAGCAGCGGCGCGAAGAACTTGACTGCCTGATTGGTAGACTGGCGTGCCAAACCCAAACCAATTCCGGTCATGCTTGTGAAGAGCGGGTGAGAGAAAGGAGCCATCGCCCCCCGGACGAAGAAAGTCACTGTCAACCCCACGCCGCCGCCCTGCAAGGCTGCCTTACCGTAGTACTGAATGTTCTCAGTCATGGCAAAGCCGAGCGCTACCAGCGAGGCATAGACGATACCGTCGATCACTCCGTCAAACTCGTCCTTCTTCCAGAAGTAAATCACGAATAGAAAGAAAGCCTTTGCGCTTTCCTCTACGATCGGCGCAAAGATGACGGCGCTCGCGGTCATACCTGCTCGCATGCTATTTGTAACGGCAGCCGTGATGGCATAGCCAAGCGTGTTAAAGATGAACGCGATGAAGACTGCTACCAGGGCACCCCAGCAGAACGCTGAGGCTAGCATCCAAGCCGGCTCCGATTCATATCTATCAATCCAGAGAACCAGCGTTACATAAATCGGTACAGGAATGATTGCGAAAAGCATTCCAACCAATAAGTTCAGCGGGCCTGTTTCGACGCCAATCAGAAGTAGAACCAGTAAGCCCAGCAGCAATGCGATCAGCAGCGCCGCAATCCCCAGGATGATCTTGATAGCATTGGAGTGCCCAGAGGGAGTGACCCGAACTGCGGGTACAAATTCTGGCGGGACTTGATAAGGATACTGGGGATTGTTGATCATTGCGTAGCTTATGAAGTACGCAGGCCAGTATATAACGAATGCGGGCTGAGGGCAGAGGGCAAAGGGCTGAGCGCAGAGGGCAGAGCGCAGAGGGCTGAGGGCATAAGGCAGAGGGCTGAGCGCTGAGCGCCAATCATTGACGGTAGAAGTGGAAGGGAACGGTCACAGGATCCTTAGCGCTTGGCAGCGCTCCACCCGCTACCGCGCGCAGGTAAGCGCACGACCACCATCGATCGAGTAAGTCGCCCCTGTAATCCAAGAGGCTCGATCCGACGCAAGGAACGCGATTAGATCAGCAATCTCGCGGGTGTTGCCCACTCGACCAAGAGGGTGGGTGCTCTTCGAGTGTTCGAGGAACGCAGCATAATCGGCTTCGTTCATGCCGCCGCGCTTATGAATTTCCGTGACTACCACGCCTGGATTCACGGCATTGATACGCACACCTTTCGCGGCCAGCTCGAGCGCGGCACATCGGGTTAGCTGGTCCAGCCCGGCTTTGGATACACAATACGAGAGCACGCCGGGAAACGAACGGAGGCCGGTTACACTGGATACGTTGACGATGTTGCCTCGCCGTTGCAGCAAGGATGGAAGCGCTTCCTGCATTAACCGAAAAACAGAGCGCAGATTGATATCGAGCATCTTGTCCCACGCGTCCAGTACCGTCGTTTCAATCGTCCCCGAGGCGATATGACCTGCGGCGTTAACCAACACGTCGACACCCTCCCAGTGGTCAATAGCACGGCCCACCACGTCTCGAGGAGCATCTGAGGTGCACAGATCCGCTTGAATCGCAAACGCCAGCCCGCCTGCGCTTTCGATCTCATTCGCGACCTCAGCTAATGCGTCTTGCTTTCGTCCGACCGCCACGACCGAGGCTCCTGACTCCGCAAAGCGTCGAGCGGTGGCTCGACCGATTCCTGACGTTGCTCCCGTGACGACTACAACCTTCCCAGCAAAGTCGCTACTCATTTTCAAATTTTCCTTTGTTGTTGAGTGAATGCCAGACCAAACCCAACACTAACAGCCTGCGTCACCAGCTTCGAAACTCATGTTGACATAAGAAGTCTAAAAGTTGACTATTATGCACAATTGGCTTCCTCCTGCGCAGTGGGAAAAAGTCGCGCCCGGATGGCATGAAGCGTTCAGACCGCGCCCGGCGTGAAATGCAACCGAGTCTGACCTTCTAAGAACGAAAAGGAAGGACGATTGGCAAATAATTCGGCCGGCCAGGCTTTTCCAAGGACCGCACGTTCCCATGTGCGTAGCACCACAGGAGACTCTGCCCGGCGCAAGGCCCAGCGCGCGCGTGTTCCTTCAAGCGCTGGCTACCTCGTTGTTGCGCTCACGATATCTCTCATTCTGTTCTTCACCGTCTGGTGGGGTCTCGCTAGTGTCGGTGATGAAGCTCCCTGGGTGCCGGCCGGGTTGGCTGCAAGCGTGTGCCTGCTGATCGCGTTTTCTGCGCGGGAAGTATTGATGCGACGCGCGTGGACACGTTATCTGTTGGAGCAGGACCAGCACGAGCACTCAAATCGAGAGACGACGACCAAAAGCGAGTCATCGTCGAAAAAACTGAACTCGTCAGGCATGTATGCGGCCGCCCTGAGGGCTTTGCAGAAGCAATCTGCCGAAGCTGACTCTGGAAATGTCGCCGAGGTTCATCTCGATCTCTTCTATGCATGTCAGGACTATCTAGGCAGTACTGATGAGGCGCTGCATTCGACCAGTCTGTCTGCCGAAAGCCGCATGGCAATCCGAGCGGGTCAGGAAAAGGCGCGCGCGCTTCAGCGACATCACATGTTGACCTGGGCTCGAGACTCCTCGCGCGCATTGACCCATGAGGCTCAGCAGCGAGCTCGCATGTCGGACAAGATAGAAACGGCGAACCGGGCAATGGACTGTCTGGATACTGCGCTAAAGGCATACGCAGACGAACCGGAGCTCGAGGCGTCCAAGCTTGCGATACGAGAGTTCATTGCTTCGGTGAAAGTCGCGCATTGGGTTGAACTAGCAGAGCGCTCGGCTTTCAAGGGTCACTACAAGCGAGCCATCGAGCGCTATAAGGACGCGTTGTTCTATCTTACCCGCGAGACTGTCAAGGAAGATGTGCGAACAGCCGGCGCTGACCGCATCATGCGCGAGATTGAGCTGCTCCGGGCTCGCCTCAACGGTACCCGAAAGAGTGGATCCCCCGAAGCTGAACCACCTGACCTAAATCCAACTTAGGTACTTAACGTGCCACGGGCGTCCCCGCCCGTGAACTTGCGACGGCGCCAATGTGAGAGTTTCGGCGCCGCCTTGATTTTCGATTCATCACTTATCATTCCCATATTTCATTTGAACACTGAGGTGTCCAAGCGCTTCGCCGGCAAATGCAAAAATGAGAACTGAAAGATGATATATCGAAAATACTTCTGAGCTTCTCTGGTCCCAATTCAAGAACCCCCGCTGGTTGGCATCCAAGCACTTTTATGCCATTATTCAGGTCCAACTTGGTCGATCCCTCGAAGACTAGACAGGTAACAAAAAGTCTTAACGTTCTGAGGTTGAGAGGTCTGAGCATGAGATACAAACTCCTATTCTTCCTGCTTGCTATAGTCGCGTTCGCAGCGGTGGTGCACTCGCAGGAGCCGGGTCAGACCCCTGCTTCGACTACCGGGTCTGCTGCAGTTGATACCCAGGGAGTCAAGAATTACTTGTTAGGCCCGGGGGATGTTATCGATGTGCGTGTGTTTGGGCAGCCCGACTTGAATGCGATCGCTGAAGTTGATAGCGACGGCAACATTAGCTCTCTGCCATTTCTGGAAGCGCCGATCCCGGCCAAATGCCGAACTGAGAAGGAAATTCAAAAGGACATCGCTGCGGCTTACAGCAAGTATCTCAAGGGACCGCAAGTAAGTGTTAGGATTACCGAGCGCAAGAGTCGTCAACCGGCGACCGTCGGTGGAGCAGTGCGCGCTCCTTCACGTTGGGTCATGGTTCGGAAGGTGAGGCTCAACGAACTAATTGCTGCTGCCGGTGGTATCACCGAACGTGCATCAGGCACGATACAGATTCTGCACACTGAACCAGTTATGTGCCCTGAGCCTGGTGATGAAGCGGCGGCCAAGCCTTTTGATCCAGCAACAGTCCCGCTTGAGGTTGTGAAGCTCCAGGATTTGAAAGCGGGTAAGATCGAAGCGAATCCAATAATTCGGCCCGGCGACTACATCATGGTTACTGAGGCCGAGCCGATTTACATCACTGGAAGCGTTCAAAGTCCCGGCGGCGTCTACATGCGGGATCAGCTTACGCTCAGCCTCGCGCTGGCGATGGTTGGCGGTGTCAGAAGGGAAGCGAAGACAAGCAGCATTAGGATTTACCGTCAAACCCCAGGCTCTAAACAGCAGGAAGTGATCAAAGTAGATTTGAGCGCTATCAAGAAGAATCAGATTCCAGATCCGCTGATGCAAGCATACGACGTCGTCGAGGTTGGAGAAGCCAGCCCGTTTTCAGCCAGCCGGCTTCCGCAGACGCTACTTTCCGGTGTCTCCGGAGCTTTTCAGACTGCAACCACCTCGCTTCCGACGCGAGTCATTTACTGAGGTTTCAGTTTCAGAATTAACTTTATTAATTAAGGAATAGATAAGAATGAGTGTTACAGCTGCCAAACAAGCTCGCCGCAAACGGCGCATGATTACTTACGGATGGATTATTGGACTTACGGTCCTCACGATTTCACTGATTTATTGGGAGAAGACTGCGCTTCTGTACATCCTTGCAACTCTCGGCGTTACTGCCTTGCTGGTAGTGGTCGCGACGGCTGATCTCGCGCACGCTGAGACAATGGCGGAGTCGATAACTCCCACGCGCTCTGGTGCCGATAGCACCCGCCGATAAGATCTCGTTCCACTTCCACTGCGATATATTTGCAACTTAGGTTGCAGCGGAAGATCAAAAACAACCGTTTACGCTCGCTATATAATCTGGTTGAAAAAAACAATCGAGGTGTAGCATAATTGCGCCGCGTTCACCTCCCCGGTGGACGAAGTGGTCGCGTGGGGTGAGGACACGTGGCCTTAGGGCGGGGGCTGTGGGAGGTCTCCGCCCGCTTATTTTTTGGCTCTCGCTTTCATTTCGAAAGTAAGTAGTCCTCTTATTTGTTATGGGGACGCAAACTGTTAGCTTGCGTCCGCGCCGAATATCACTCAGCCATCACAAAGTTCACAACGGCACCACCAAATAAATGTTGCTTGACGTTGGGCCCAATAGTCGTAGAATGTCATCCAACTCGAGTACAACGGAGAGGGCCAGTCACTGATTATGAAATCGGTTACTGGCCATCAAAATGTCCTTTTCAGGAAGATCCCGAAGGCGTCTGAAGCTGTGGCTATTTCGAGGCGGAACCCATTCGGACGGCTACGCTAGTACAACTCATAAGCAACACGCCTGGTGGCAGGTCATGTGCCTCACGGGCGTTGATTATTTTTCAACTCTAGGTTATCAGCCCGGCATTGCTTTCCTCGCCGCCAGCGCTCTCTCTCCAATTGCCACTCTGGTCCTGGTCCTGTTAACGCTCTTAGGAGCGCTACCAATTTACAAACACGTCGCAGAGGAAAGTCCACACGGAGAAGGCTCGATTGCCATGCTCGAGCACCTTCTATCGCGCTGGAAGGGAAAGCTCTTTGTGTTGGTGTTGCTGGGTTTCGTAGCAACTGACTTCATCATCACCATTACCTTGTCGGCAGCGGACGCTACCGCTCATATCATCGAGAATCCATTCACTCCCCAAGCGCTGAAACACCAGATTGGGATCACTCTGATCCTGCTTATCCTTCTAGGTGCGATTTTCTTCAAAGGATTTAAAGAAGCAATCGGAATCGCAGTGGTTTTGGTGGGGATCTATCTGGCTCTAAATGCCGTCGTCATTGGTTATGGTCTGTTTCAATTGTCGACGCATCCGTTTCACCTGCCTGAATGGAAAGCGGCGGTGCTGGGCGACCCGCGCGTACACGGGAACATGTGGATGGTAATAGCGGTTTCGCTGATTATCTTTCCACGGCTCGCGCTTGGACTCTCCGGTTTTGAAACTGGTGTCGCCGTGATGCCTTTGGTGAAGGGTGACAAGGACCTCAGCGAAGATGAACTGGAAGATATTCACTCCACGCGGGACGGCCGGCAAATTCAACCGGACACCAGAGCTCTGTTAGAAAGCCGCATTCGTAACACGCAAAAGTTGCTGCGAACAGCCGCCGCAATCATGAGCGTGATGCTGATCACCAGCAGTATGGTGACCACGATGTTGATTCCCGCAAGGGAGTTCCAGGAGGGTGGCGCGGCGAACGGCAGAGCAATCGCATATTTGGCCCACTCCTTCTTCGGTGACATGTTCGGCACGATGTATGACCTGAGCACCATCGCGATTCTGTGGTTTGCCGGTGCTTCAGCAATGGCTGGTTTGTTGAATATTGTGCCGCGCTACCTGCCGCGATACGGTATGGCGCCTGAGTGGGCTCGCGCAACGCGGCCACTGGTGATGGTCTACCTCATAATCACGGTAGCGGTGACTTTGATATTTCGAGCAGATGTTGACGAACAAGCCGGCGCTTATGCGACAGGAGTCCTGGTACTGATAACTTCCGCCGCGATCGCGGTGACGTTGTCGATGCGTCGCAAACGCAAACGATGGGTTCCATTCTTTGTGATTTCTCTGGTGTTTGTGTATACGACGATTCAGAACATTCACGAGAGGCCGGAGGGTATCAAGATAGCATCGTTCTTCATTGCGGCGATCGTGGCCGCATCAATGTTCTCGCGCGTGTGGCGCACCACGGAGCTCAGGGTGGAACGAGTGGAACTGGATGACGAAGCGCGCAATTTCATTCGCAGCGCTGCCAAGGGAACGATTCGCATCATTGCCAATCGACGCGATCAGGGAGATTCTTCAGAGTACGAAGCTAAAGAAAAGGAAAAGCGGATCGATAATCATATTCCAATGGGCGACCCGATACTTTTTCTGGAGGTGACTCCCGCCGATGCTTCTGAATTCTCGGGCGTGTTGCGCGTGCGTGGTGAACGAGTGGACGGTTTCCGCATCTTACGCACGGCTGCACCAGCAGTGCCCAACGCAATCGCCGCCTTTCTGCTTTATCTTCGTAACTTGACCGGGAAGATTCCGCACGTTTACTTCGGATGGAGCGAAGGCAATCCGCTTTCTTACCTTTTCAAGTATGTCGCTTTCGGCGAAGGCGATACTGCGCCGATTACTCACGAAGTGTTGAGACAGGCTGAGAAGGACCCTGAAAAACGACCGACTGTGCACGTTGGGGGATAGTAAGGGAGGAAGGGACCGAAGTGACCTAAGGGACCCAAAAGACCAAAGACCGGCTGATTACTGATTGCTAATTACTGATTGCTAATTACTGATTGCTTATTACGATTGCTTTCGCTTCGCCCTTGCCTCGCCTGCGCTTGAGTTGTAACATCCGCCTCGTTGAAGAACTGTCGGCCGAAGTTACCTGCACTCGCTGAGTCGCGGTAACGCGGGGGAACCACAAGTCTCGCAAGAGACAAGGGGCGCATCGTGAGGGACCTACTCACGTAGAACACTTCCTGTTCGAGCCCGTCAGCTAACCTCGCAGGCGAATAGGGAAGGACAAGAGTGTTGCGTTTCTCCAAACACCCCGCGCGCCAATCTCAAATAGATCACACTCCCTCTTCGCCCTTTCTCCGGCATCTTCCATCATGCTGATTCGCAACCGCTGAGGAGGATTGTTTGGCTACTACCTTGAAACGTCTGTTGGTTGGCCGAGCCTTGCGCAGTGAGCAAGCCGCTCACGAACGACTTAACAAAAAAACTGCCCTGGCTGTGTTTTCCTCCGACGCGCTTTCATCGGTGGCCTACTCAACCGAGGCTATCCTGCTGGTGCTGGTTGCTGCCGGCTCCGCCGCCATCGTTTACTTGCCGCCGATTGCGCTGGCATTGACGGTGCTGTTGGCCATCCTTGTCTTGTCTTACAAGCAGACTATTCACGCCTATCCCTCGGGCGGCGGCGCCTACATCGTTGCTAAGGACAACCTGGGAACTCGAGCTGGGCTCGTCGCAGCCGCTTCCTTACTGGTTGATTACATTTTGACGGTGGCTGTATCTGTCTCGGCAGGTGTGGCTGCGCTTACTTCAGCAACTCAGGGAACAAGGTTCGCATTTCTTCAGGGACACCGCGTCTTGATTTGCATCATCTTTGTAGTCTTGATCGCGGTGATTAATCTTCGAGGCGTGCGCGAATCAGGCGCCGTCTTTGCCGGACCTACCTACCTTTTCATTCTCTCGATGCTGGTACTGATTACAGTCGGGTTCTTTCGCTACTTCACGACGCATCAGGTGATGCCGGTGCCCGAGCAACTTTACTTTGATGAATCGGTGAGCAATGTGTCGCATCAAATGCTCACAAGCAGTGCGCTCCTGTGGTTGTTGCTGCGAGCGTTTGCAGCCGGCTGTACTGCATTGACTGGAGTCGAGGCAATCTCAAACGGCATTCCGGCGTTTCAGAAACCTGAATCGCAAAACGCCGCCGTTACGTTGACCTGGATGGCCGCAGTGATGGCAACTCTGATATTAGGTACCGGTCTTCTGGCTTATAAGCTGCAGGCGCATCCCATCGGTCCCGAAGAGACTTTGGTTTCTTCCATGGCCCGATTTACGTTTGGCACTGGTCCGGTTTATTTGATTATCCAGGCGGCAACGGCGGGCATTCTGATCCTTGCGGCAAATACCTCCTTTGCAGATTTTCCAAGGCTCGCTAGCCTCCTCGCGGCTGATCGATTCCTCCCTCGTCAATTAGCTAGCCGCGGTGACCGTCTGGTCTTTTCAAACGGGATTCTGATACTGGCTTTTCTAGCATCCTGTCTGATTGTTCTGTTTGGCGGAAACGAACAATCGATGTTGCCGTTGTATGCGCTGGGCGTCTTCATCTCTTTTACTCTTTCACAAGCAGGAATGGTGGTCCATTGGTTGCGATTACGGCGCGTAGACGAGGCCAGGCGCCGAATCAAGGAGGAAGAGGAAATACATCGCACGGAAACGCGTGATGCCGACGTCGCCAGTCATGAGAATGAGCGCCTCCAGGCCATCGAACGCGACGTTGCCGGCAACTGGTTTCTGTCCATTCTCGTTAACGGCATCGGCGCGACGATAACCTTCTTCGTCCTTATCGTAATCGTTACTACGAAGTTCACACATGGCGCCTGGGCTGTCTTGTTGCTGATTCCCATGTTGGTAATGATGTTTCGATCTATTCGAGTCCATTACCTGGAGGTGGCGAAACAACTATCCACAGAGGGTCTCCAGCCCACGCTGGCCATACCGGAGCACCAGGTGCTGGTCCCAATTTCCGGCATTCATCGTGGTGTCATTTATGCTCTCGATTACGCCAAATCAATCGCTGCGGGTCACGTCACAGCCGTATACGTCGATTTCAATGAAGAAGCGACTGCAAAGCTTCGTGAAAAGTGGCCCACCTGGGGTGATGGCATCAATCTTGTTGTGCTGCAGTCGCCATATCGTTCGCTGACACGTCCACTATTGCGTTACATAGAACGCATTTTGCGTCAGGGCGAGAATCAAATGATTACGGTGCTGCTGCCGGAATTCGTTCCCGCTAAGTGGTGGCACCAACTATTGCACAACCAGAGTTCTTTGCTATTGAAAGGCGCGCTTCTGTTTAAGAAGGGTGTGATTGTCACGAGCGTGCCGTATCACCTGAACAGGTAGAATGGGGCTCGCTTAGCTGAAGGAAAGATCGAATTGACTTAAGCCGTAACGGGACTGGCCTCTGCGGTACGTCCCGCGAGAAAACAAGCCCGACAATAAACGGGACGACCCTGCGAAGGATAAAACGGGACCGTTGTCTGCTGGCCGCACTGAGCACACTGCACTGAGACCTCAATGCGTTGGCGAACTCCCGAAGATTGAGCGGCTGCAATGGCAGCCAGCCGTTCATTCTTTGCTTGCTTGCAGGTCTTACAACGCTTGGGCTCGTTCTTTAATCCTTTGTCGTGAAAGAAGACCTGTTCTCCCGCGGTCCAGACAAAAATTTCTCCGCAATCGACGCACTTGATATTCCGATCATCGAACTCACTCTCGGGTTCAACATTGGCTCCCCTGACTTTTTCATCCGTGGTAATCAGCGTCTGTTCAATCATGGTCTGCTCCCTGGGCACGCTCAAGGCAAATGGTTAGTTGCCGACACGCCGGGTGTTAATCGGTATGCTCGCTCACTGTATTTAGACTCGTCTGTTCTCCACGATGAGGAACCGGGGGTCGGAAGACCCCAAGTGGCAAATTTTTCGCGGGAAAAGTATAACTATGTCGAAACCGTGTCAAGACCTAACCGGAGGGATGGGCCAGCTTTTTAGGATTTATTATCGGCTGCGGTGCCAAATACATGAGAATACTGGTAATTGGTTCAGGAGGACGCGAGCACGCGATACTCTGGGCCTTAAATAAAACGTCAGGTCGACCCGTTGAGCTCTACTGCGCGCCCGGGAATGCTGGTATCGCGGAGATCGCCCAATGCGTTTCAGTTTTGCCTACAGATATAGCCAGGTTGGCAGACTTTGCTGCGAGCCACGCAATCGATCTGACGTTTGTGGGACCTGAAGCTCCACTGGCTCTGGGAATAGTCGACGAGTTCGAGCGAAGCGGTCTAACCATTGTTGGACCATCTTCGAGCGCGGCGAGGCTGGAGGCCAGTAAGGGCTTTGCCAAAGATTTCATGCGTCGTCATGGTGTTCCCACGGCAAAGTACCGAATCGTTGCCTCCGCTGACGAGGCTCTTGAGATGCTCGCGCGCGGAGACTTTGGCGGTTCGGAAACTCCCATCGTCGTAAAGGCAGACGGGCTCGCAGCAGGCAAGGGCGTAATAATTGCGGAATCAAGACAAGTAGCTGAAGCTGCCGTTCGCAGCCTTACTGATGGCAGCATCGTCGACTCGCTGGCAGCGGAAAAGATCGTGCTTGAAGAAATGCTGGTCGGCACTGAAGCCTCTCTGCTGGCGTTCTGTGATGGCCGCAACTACGCCTTGATGCCGGCAGCTCGCGATCATAAACGCATTGGAGACGGCGACACCGGAGCAAACACCGGAGGGATGGGCGCTATAACAGACGAGTCGGTCCTTAGCCAATCCATGTTGTCGAGAATTACTCGCGAAATTGTTGAACCAACGCTGGCGGGAGCAAGTTTCGAAGGCTTTCCTTTTCGAGGCGTGCTCTTCATCGGCCTAATGATTACAGCAGATGGGCCGAAAGTGCTCGAGTACAACGTGCGGTTTGGCGACCCTGAGACGCAGGCAATTCTGGTTCGTTTGCAGACCGACCTGGCCGACATCTTCGAGTCAATGGCGCGGGGGCGTCTGTCCGAGATGGATGTTCAATGGTCTGCGCAATCCTCGGCGTGCGTGGTGCTCGCGAGTGCAGGTTATCCAGGCAAATATGCGGCGGGCGCGCGCATCAGTGGCCTCGAGCGTGCAATCGATAACGTCGAGGTTTTTCACGCCGGGACCGCACGCTCTCAAACCGGCGAGTGGCTTACCGCCGGAGGCCGAGTTCTTGGTGTCACGGCCACCGGAAATAATCTGGGAGAGGCCCTGGATCGGAGCTATCGGCGAGTTCAGATGATTCACTGGGAAGGTGTCCAGTACCGGCGAGATATAGGCACTTTTCGACAACTGGCGTGAGTTTCCCGGCAGCCCGGCGTTCTAGCTGCGTTTGCTGAAGTCCTGTTATACTTCAGCCTCAACGGGGGGTTAGTGCAACTGTCTATTGAGAGTCAACGTACAATCACCGGCGGCAGGGCCCAATTGGAGTTATCTTGTGATTAGCCTTATCTAACGTTCGCGTCCGCAAATTAGGCTGGAGGAGAGACGCAGATGGGATTGTGGAGCCGAGTTAAGCGCTCGATGCGCGCACTGTTCGGTGGCATTATCGAGAAGACTGAAGATCCGGAACTTATTCTTCAGCAGACAATTCGCGATATGCGTGATCGTGTGCCTGACCTGAATAATTCGGTCGCGCAGGTAATGGCAACCGAAAAGCTGCTAGCCAAGAACAAAGAGAGGCTGGACGCCCAAGTCGTCGACCTTGATTCCAAGATTCGCGCTTCAGTGAAGATGGGTCGTGATGACATCGCCACTGCCTACATCGGCCAGCTGCAACAGGCGCAGATGGATCTGCAAAAGACGGGTCAGCAACTGGAACATGCCGAGCTGGCATCGAAACAGGCGCTGAAGGCTCGCGATAATTATGTCTTGCAAATGCAGCGTCGCACTGCTGAAGCGATGCAGCTGATAAATCAGTCGAAGCAGGCCAAGCTGCAGGAGCAACTGGCACAGACAATGGCCAGCTTTCAACTCGGTGACGATGCTTCGACGTTCAATGAGATGCGCGATAAGATCGACCGCCGCGCGGCTGCTGCTGAGGCTAAGCTGCAACTGGGTTCAGCTACGGTTGACACGCAAATGCAGGAGATCGAGCGCGAGGCGATGGACATGCAACTGCAGGACAAGTTGCTGTCGTACAAACGTGAAATGGGTTTGCTCGGCGCCGGTGCGGCAGGTGGTCAGCAAGCGCTGCCGGCAGAGGGTGAAAGCGGCGCCAACGTTCATAGCTCTGTTGTTACCGAGAACAGCAGCAATAATTAGTTTGTCCAGGACAAGGGATGGTTTCAGTTCAAGAGGTTATGGCCCAACTTCCGAAGATCGATCTCAAATACTTAAAAGAGGCTTTCAAGGAACCCGTCAATTTTTGGGGCCTGGCGGGTTTCGTCGTGGCCACAGCTTACGTGCAGGACATTACCCCATTAGTGGCTGCGTTGGCCGCTGAAGGACTTTACTTAGCTACTGTGCCGGCTACTTCTTTTTATCGACGTCTGGTCGACCGCAGGGAAAAGCAGCGCATCAACAAACTTCGCGAGCAGCATCGCGAAGCACAGATCAAAGGTTTCGATCCTCGGGAGCGCGAGGCTGTCGAATATCTGCGCTGGATGAAAAACCAGATTTATTCAAACTACAGAAAGTTTACTGGGACCAAAGAGATTCCAATCAATATTCAGAGCCTGGATCAGCGCTGGGAAGACTTTGTAGATTTGCTGGACGTTTATCGCCGCCGCAAGCATCATTTGAGATCAATCAACCGTCAGGCTGTACAGAACCAACTCGTACAAGCCGAACGAGCTATCGAAGGTGCCCGCGACGATCGCGAGCGTCGCGTACAGCAGGCAAATGCTGAGATCCTCAAGCGCAGGGTAGCGGCTTTTAACGATATCGAACGGTCCGTGAAACTCGTTGAAGGTCAGCTGCAATCGATCGAAAACTTCTTTGGCCTTGTCAACGATCAGGTCGTTACCTTGCCGACACCTGAGCGTGTTTCGTCTCTCGATTTTGAGCAACTGAGCGATTCGATTGCTATGACGAAGCAGATGCTCGAGGAAACTTCAGACACTTTTGCTGCCCTTGATACTCACAACCGCGAGATAGGGAACTACGAATTACTGCTTTCGAATGGCACTTCCAAATAGTCCGAATCGAGCTCACCTCGATTAAGGAATCAGTAGTCAACCCACTATAATTGTCACTGGCATTTGTCTCCCAGATCGCTGGCGAATTGAAAATTTTGTTTGGACGTGACCGCGAAAGCGACTGCGAGTCAGTAGTTTAGTTGTTAACGTCGAGTCTTAAGAAGCACACTCTATAGCATTGAAAAAAAAGATGACCACAATATGTTGACATCGATGTTACAACGGTGTATATTCCGCTCCGCTTTTGAAGAGACGGGTTGCTGGAGCAGCGGCAGGTACTCTGAGTCGCTTTCCGGATGGGGTCCTGTCGCTTCAGATAAGCCAACCGCAGTATCCGCAACACATTTAATGGGGGCGCCCGGCGGTATTGAGCGGCGTCGAAATATTTCCGAAACTCAGAATTGCTTGCGTCATTTCCGGCGCAGGAAAGGCAGAGAAGATGAGCGCAGCTATCGGCCGTAAGACCCCTATGAACCTCTCTTCAACAACAACCGAAAAATCAAGGAAGACACAGGCACTTGGGCTGAATGCCAGGCGTGTAATCGGAAAACGTTATTCGTTGAAGGACGCAAAGGGACGGGCGATAGAAGAGTGGACAGATATCGTGCGTCGTGTCGTGACGCACGTTTCCGCAGCGGAAAGGGATCCGATCGAGCGCGATGCGTTCTTTGCCGACATGACTGACGTGATGTTGGCTCGAGAATTCATACCTAACACGCCCTGTCTCGTGAACGCGGGGCGCGCTAACGGTCAGCTTGCTGCCTGCTTTGTCCTGGAAGTGCCCGATTCAATCAGCGGCATTATGGAGCATGCTAAAGCGGCCGCGACAATTCATCAGACTGGCGGCGGTACCGGCATGACTTACGAGTTCCTGCGCCCGCACGGCTCGCTAGTTGGTTCCACGCGGGGCGTAGCTTCAGGTCCCGTCTCCTTCATGAACATTGTCAATCAGGTGACCGATGTCGTGAAACAGGGTGGCGTGCGACGTGGCGCGAACATGGGCATGATGCGCGTAACGCATCCTGATGTGCTGCGCTTCATCCATGCAAAGAACGATCAGCACTCGCTCACAAATTTCAATATCTCCGTCAATGTAACCGACAAATTCCTAAAAGCCGTTGACAACGACGAGTGGTTCCAGCTCGAATTCAATGGCGAACCGTGGACAGACTCCATTTTCGATCCTGTGCGCGAAGGCGACTATCTGCTTTATCGCCGGCCCGACGGCACGACTGTGACTTTTTCGGATCGGCAAGCATTTCTGAATGCCGATTTGTCGAACTGCAAGATCGAAGAACCGCCCAAGCCCGGAATGGTGTTCGCGCGCGACATCTGGAATCGCATCATCGCAAGCGCTCACAAATATGCTGAACCGGGAATCGCTTTCATCGATGAGGTCAACCGGCACAATCATCTGATGAACTCATTGGGACCGATCTATTCGTGCAATCCATGCGGTGAGCAGTTCTTGCACTTTTCAAACTCGTGCAACCTTGGATCGATTGACCTGAACAAGTTTTACGATCGCGAGAAGCAGGGTATCGATTGGGACCGCCTGCGAGAAGTGACTCGGTTGAGCACCCGTTTCCTGGACAATGTTATCGATACGTGTGCCTGGCCACTTCCGGAAATCAACGATGTAGTTCATCGCACTCGGCCAGTGGGGCTGGGCATCATGGGCTTTGCGGATCTGTGCTTGAATCTGAAGATCACGTATGGTTCGCCGGCTTCCATTGATTTGATGGAAGAGACGATGGGCTTTGTACGGCGCGAGTCCTGGATTGAGAGTATGCGGCTCGGAGCAGAAAAGGGTGTGTTTCCCGATCTCGAGCCGAACAAAGAAGCCTACGCCGATTTCCTTTACAACACGATCGGCATCTCTCGAGACGTGCCACTGACACCGCGGAATTATGAGGTGACCACGATCGCGCCGACGGGAACTATTTCTCTGGTTGCGGAAACCTCCTCGGGAATCGAGCCTAACTTTTCATGGGCTTATGTTCGCAAGGACACGCTGGGAACGCGCACTTACGTGCATACTCTGGTAGCCAATGCTTTAGGAATCGATGTCGACCAAACCGACCAGGAATCGATTGATCAAGCTGCGGCTTACGTCTGCGAGCACGAGAGTGAATTGCCGGACTATTTCATCTCAGCCATGAATATCAGCGCCGAGCAGCACGTGCACGTTCTAGCAGCGGCCCAGCGGAACGTCGACAACAGCGTGTCGAAGACGTGCAACGGCGCAGTCAACGATACGGTTGAGTCAGTGGATGCTCTTTATCGCCTTGCTCGACAGTTGGGATGCAAAGCGGTGAGCTACTACCGCGACGGCTCGCGCGACAATCAGGTTTTGAACTCAATGAAGGTGGAAGAAAAGAAAGAACCGGCGCCGAGCTCTGAAGTCTTCGACGCACCACCGGCAAGTCATGCCGATGCGGCGCAGGTCATAGCCATTGATCCCGACGCAGAGGGTCTGGCGAGAGCGGAAGCGGGAGCGGTCATTCGCGAGCAGGCCGATGCGGAAGCAGAGGAATCAGCTCGCCTCATGTCTGCGGCAGGAATCTCGGCGCCCGAACTTACCGCAATTCGTATCGAGCGGCCACGAGAATTAAAAGGCGCGACCTGGCAGATTCCCTTTGATGGTCAGAACCTCTACGTCACTGTGAACCACGACGAGCGGATGATTCAGGAAGTATTTGCGACTGGACCAATCAGCGGTGGAGTGGGCCTGCTCGCTTCCAAGATGTTGCGCGGTGGCTTTGACGCGGCCGAAGTGGCCTACAGCTTGAACAAGGTGACCGGAACTCACGCTGTCTGGTTCAATCAGCGCCTGCTGACTTCACCCGAGCAAGCAGTGGCAGAGTGCATCATGATCACGAATCGACGCCTTACCGGCAATCCTGACTCGGCTCGCGCTCTTGGCAAACAAAAGACAGCAGCTCAGCCCGCTCGCGCTCAGGTGACCGGTGCAATCATGTCCAACATGATTGGCATCTGCCCTGAGTGCAAGGGTCAACTTGAGCATGCCAGCGGCTGCGACATCTGCCGGGACTGCGGTTATTCAAAGTGTAAGTAAAACTCTTCGTCCCTTTGCGCCTTTGCTCCTTTGCGGCTTTGCGTGAAACTGTTCCTTAAGTCTCACGCGGGCCGCAAAGTTGTAAGGACCTCACGAAAATCGTTCCGTTCCAACTCGTTGACTTTGAACACTTGAAGGAATATTCTGTCCGCCTGTTTCAACGGGCTGAATTCTCACGAGCCTCTGCTCACCGCACACTCGCAAATCAGCTCACTTAACTGGAGTTCGGAGGTGCAAGCTTCCAGGCAAAGTCGGAGGGTTTCGCCCCCGTTCTTGACAGCAGCACTGAGGAGTCAGGTCAGGCAATCTCCTCAGCGACTGTAATCCTCAGCAGAGGACAACCTCATCACTCCAAGGAGACAAACATGCCAACTCAATTCACTTGCTTCGACGATCCTGAAGGAATTCAGAAAAAGGATTTTTGTGTCAACGCTTTGTCCAAGAACCTCGACGGCGAGATGCCCTTATCTGGCGGCGCCAAAAAGAATGCAAAGAGCCAAAGTGCAGAACACTGCGCACGCGTCATCAATTGAAGGCGACTGTAAAAGGCACTTCCTGCGATTCAGCACTGGCGAAGGCATTCGACGGCGGTCTCGAATTCGGTAACTTGTCGACCGCCTTTGAGACGGACGGAATGCACCGAGGCTTTCACGCTGCCGACTTCGTTTGGTTTGGCGCTGGTGGTCTTAAACTTGAAGGACGTATGTCCGGCGTTACGAACGAGGGTTCGCATCGCTTGCCGATCAAGGCCTGCCAGAGATGCGATGATCGTGGCATCATGGAAGGCAGACTGTGCGGACAAGTCACCACGGCACCAGATCCCACACTAAAGGGATGTCAGGTTATTGCCGCGTATCGGATCAAATTCGATCCCTCAGTCAGGGGTGGCAGCGGTCGCGCCGTCGGCACGATCGAAGGAGTTATCATCAGCCCTTGCCGCTCTTGATTTGACTCACTGGCGATTGACTTCTGCGCCGCTCCGGGCACCTTCTCGGAGCGGCCTTTCAATGTGACCAACTGTTAATTTGCGATCAACGCTGAGCATCCCGGACTAAATGTTGTCTTTCCGTGAAGGTTTTGGAGAGTTTCCATTGGGCTGGCAGCGGCATGAAAACGGAGCACGGGAATTGCAACTTCCTAAACTCTAAAGGCGTCCAAGAATCGTCTTTAGAACAAGGAGGTTCTTATGAAAAAGACTTTTTCATTACGTAGACTTGGTGCATTTATCTTAGCGGCAATCTTACTCTCCGGTATTGCTGTTTTTGGTGCTGACGTTGCTCAGGCTCAGGGCAGACGCCGGGTCGTCATCGTTCGACCAGTACGTCCCTGGGGCTGGGGTCATCCCTGGGGTTGGGGCTATAACCCTTATGGACCCTACGGCCCCTACGGTTACAACTCGTTTCGATACGGCCATTACGTTTTTGACAATGGCCAGGAAGCTGTGAACGAGGGCTACAAGGACGGCTATAAGACCGGCCGGGACGATGGCAAGAAAAGCAAAAGCTACAGTCCTGAACGGTCGCACTACTTCCATGACGCCGGCTTTGGTAACTTCGCTGAAGCCTATCGAACTGGCTTCACGAATGGGTACCGTGATGGATACAACGGCGGAGGTTATGGAATAGGTAGATAAACTAAGTCGAAATTAGCGGGCAGTCCTTATCTGCTCCCGCTTGCATCAATGCAATGCCGCGACTATAACGGTCGCGGCATTTTTTTAACCTATCGCGAACTGTAGCTTGCGGATTGATGCTTGCGACACCGACGCAACCGACAGTTTTGTTAGAGAGACTGAGAGATGTCCAGACCCTTACTCGGCGGGATTGATATCGGCGGCACCAAGATAGCCTTCGCCGTTGCTGAGCCTCAGGGCGAGGTCATCGCCCGTGATGCCTTTTCAACAGAGAGAGACCAAGCTCCCGACATGATGATAAAGAAGGCGCTGGACGGGTTAAGGCAGCTCGTCCCAGGGAATCGAGGCGAGCTGACTGCGATTGGTCTGTCTTGCCCTGGGCCATTGGATTTCGACCGCGGTGAGTTTCTGGCGCCACCGAACATGCCCGCTAGCTGGCGACGTTTTTCAATACGCTCTTTCGTCGAAGCAGAAATGGGATTGCCGGCTAAAGTCGAAAATGATGCGAACGCAGCCGCGATTGGCGAGCATCTTTACGGCGCCGGGCGTGGCTACACGGACTTGGTCTATCTGACAATATCAACAGGTATTGGCGGAGGAATAATTGCCGACGGCAAGCTGGTACATCGCTGGAGCGAAGCGGGACATATAACTGTAGAGCCACATGGCGTGCAATGTGGATGTGGAGCGCGTGGCTGTCTTGAAGGCTCGTGCTCAGGTACAGCGATCGCTCGGCGAGCACAGCGTTACTTGCAAGAGGGCCGTGTGAGCAAGATGACTGAGACGCGTCAAACCGGTGATGTGACAGCCAGAAGTGTCATCGAAGGAGTAGTGTCGGGAGATGAGCTCGCTTGCCAGGTCTGGAGTGAAACCGTCAACCTGATGGCAATTGGTATCGGTGGCATCGTAACAGTGCTCGCTCCTCAGGCGGTAATTTTGGGCGGCGGTGTTGCCGTCGGAGCGGGCGACCTGTTGCTGGAGCCGCTGCGAGCAGCGCTACGCCAAAGAGTCCGAATTGTTGAGCAGCCCAAACTGCTCACTGCAGGGTTGGGAGCGGACAGCGCGCTTTACGGTGCGCTCGCTCTGGGAGCCGAAATTGCAAAGCACTAGACCAAGGGGCAGGTTACTCATATGAAGACCATTGGAACCAAACCCTTCACGGATCAGAAGCCGGGCACTTCCGGACTGCGGAAGAAGACGCGCGTCTTCATGCAGCCTGACTATCTCGAGAATTTTGTCCAGTCGGTTTTCAATACCGTTCGCGAAGATTTGCCGGGTGGATTTGGAAGTGAAACTCTAATTGTTGGCGGCGACGGTCGCTACTACAACCGAGAGGCAACGCAGATCATTTTGAGGATGGCGGCTGCGAACGGTTTTGGGTGCGTGCTGGTTGGCCGGTCTGGTTTGTTGTCCACGCCTGCAGCCTCAGCAGTAATTCGTCGACGTGCCGCGCTCGGTGGCCTGGTACTTTCTGCGAGTCATAACCCAGGAGGTATCGACGAGGATTTTGGCGTCAAATACAACATACGCAACGGAGGCCCGGCCCCGGAGAGCATCACTCAGCAAATATTCGAGCACTCTCTAGAAATAATGGAGTACTACACACTTGAATCGCAGGATTTGGATCTCGATCGGGAAAGTTGTTCCCG
>Ga0126384_10000614_pt1 | contig 20068 bp, 16 predicted proteins | sample PanSoiMetPlot_36_FD_92543 | JGI IMG/M metagenome (GOLD analysis project Ga0126384, IMG submission 92543) | Tropical forest soil microbial communities from Panama - MetaG Plot_36 | ecosystem: Environmental > Terrestrial > Soil > Tropical forest > Bulk soil | place: Panama | collected 2016-02-17 | reverse complement strand
GGCGTCGTCCCGCACTTCTGCGTCGTCATCGACGCCATGCCTCACATGGCCGAGATCGTCGTCCCCGACAACGGTGTCTACTACCTGCTCTCGACTAGCTGCGACCTCGTCTCGATCGCCGCCAACGGCCCGTCGCTGGCCGATACCTTCGGTGAAATGCAGGGCCATGTCGCCGCCGGCAATGGCAGCCTCGGCTACCTGATCGAGCGGGGCGTCGTCCGCACTTCTGCGTCGTCATCGACGCCATGCCTCACATGGCCGAGATCGTCGTCCCCGACAACGGTGTCTACTACCTGCTGCCGACACGTAGTTAGCAGCGGAGAAGGCATGCACACTATGTGCCAAATGTATGGCCCGGCTGTGCGTCGCAAGGCGGAATGTTGAGCGGTCGAACGTGAGAGCTCATCAATGTATCAGACCTCTGGTGTGGAGCATTGATGCTCCGGGCCAGGATGGGTATCCGCGCGCATCCGACACTGACTAACGGAAAGACCTCGAAGGGCCAAATTGGCACCCAGTCTCGCGGTTGCTAGCTAAGAAGTCGCGGCGGCAGGCCGACTACGCGTGGACCGTCCTATCCTGGATTTTGAAATGGGGCGTTATGCGCGGCAAGATTCGCGTCAACCCCTGCAAAGACTTTGGCTCGCGTCTCTATAGTGGTTCGCGCGCTGACAAGGTGTGGACAGAAGGGGACGAAGCGGCTTTCCTCGCCAGGTCGCCGGCGCACTTGCACTTGCCATTATTGCTCGCGCTGTGGACCGGCCAGCGCCAGGGCGATCTGTTGAAGCTGCCGTGGTCCGCCTACGACGGCGCTTGCATCCGCCTGCGGCAGAGTAAGACCGGCGTGCGCGTCACCATTCCCGTCGGCGCACCGCTCAAGGCCGCACTCGACGCTGCGGCGAAGATGAAGAAGGGGCCGATCATCCTGATCAACACCGACAGTCGTCCCTGGACCTCGGATGGCTTCCGGTCAAGCTGGCGCAAGGCCTGCGCCGCTGCTGGTGTGGTCGGGGTCACGTTCCATGACTTGCGCGGCTCGACGGTGACCAGGCTCGCACTGGCGGGCGCCACCGAGCCCGAGATCGCCACCATCACCGGACACAAGATCGGCGATGTGCGCAACATCCTCGACAAGTACCTGGACAAGGACCCGAGGCTCGCCGAGAACGTGATTCGCAAGCTCGAAACGAGAACAAATCTCCAAACCGAGCTCCAAACCGGCCTAAAAAGTTCTACGCATGGAACGGAAAAAACTAAGTAAGATCAACTGGCTGGGGAACTTGGATTCGAACCAAGACCGACGGAGTCAGAGTCCGCTGTTCTACCATTAAACTATTCCCCAGTAGCACGGCCATGACAGGCCGGGCTCCGCCGCGGCTATCTAGCAAGCACTATGGTCGCTCGCAAGCGGCAGGCACGCCGCGGCAAAGCCGCGGCGCCTGGCTGGCCGGTGTTGAGGGGTGCCGGCCAGGGGGCTACTCCAGCCAGATGCCCGCCAGATCCTGGTTGGCGAAGTGCGATGGAATTATTTTCCAGCCTTTCATGTTGGAGCCGTGAGCTACGATCCGGCTGTACCAAATCACCGGGATACTGTTGGCATCGGAGATCACCTTGCGCTGCATGTCCTTCGCCAACTCCACGCGCGCCGCCTCGTCGGTCGATTGCCTGAACTTGTCATAGAGGGCGTCGAGCTGCGGATTGCTGTTGCGGGTCATGTTGCGGGGTGAGCGCTCCTTCGAAAGGTAGGGCAGCAGCAGCGGCCCCGCATCATCGGTGTCGGCGCAGAAAGCGTCGATTGCCACCTGATAGTCGCCGTTGGCAATGGCGCCTTTTTGCTGCGACACGTCGAGCTGGGTATGTTCCGCCGTAACCCCGATGCGCCGGAATTGATCGACCATGTAGACGCCCACCGGGGTAAAGGGATGGTTGACGTTGCGATTGATGAGCTTGAACTTGAGGTCCCGGGCACCGGCTTCGGCCAGCAACCGCTTGGCCTCCGCCCGCGACTTCTCCACATCGCGGCCGTAGCCCGGCAACTGCGCAAGCTCGTCGGCAGTCAGCGCCAACGGTGATCCCGGCAGCAGCGGGCCGCCGACGGGCTTGACAATGGTGATCCTGGAGAGCGCATCCGACGCGCTCCACCGGTCGACGGCCATCGACAGCGCCAGGCGGATCCTCGGGTCGTCGAACGGTTTCGACTGGGTGTTAAACAAGAGGTCCATCTTGCACACCCACGGCGATTCCTGAACCGTGATGCGGTCCTTCAGACTGTTGACCAGCTGCGTGCGCTCGCCGGGGGAAATGCTGCGGAACTCGGCTTGGATCTGCCCGCCCTGCAATGCCGTGACCACGGCCTGCGACTTGATGAAGGTAGCCCGGAAACCATCGAGATAGGGCCGGTCCGGGTCCCAATACTTGTCGAAGCGCTTGCCCACCCAGTGCGATCCATTGACGTGCTCGACGAAAACGAACGGTCCGCTGCCCATCACGGTCTTGGCCGGATAGTTGGCGTCCTGTGCGAGGCGATCGGCGCTATAGATGCAATTGTAGGGAAGGGCCAAGGTGTCGAGGAAGGAGGCATCGGGGGCCTTTAACCGCATCACGACGGTGCTCGGGTCGGGCGTATCAATACCAACGATGTCGGCAAATAGCGCCTGCCGGATCGAAAGCACGCCGGCTGGCGGGCTGCGCAGCCGATCGAAGGTGGCTTTGACATCCCTGGCGGTAAGCGGCGTGCCGTCGTGGAAGAGTACGTTCGAGCGAACCTTGAAGGTGTAGGCGAGCTTGTCCGGCGACACGCTCCAACTCTCGGCGATGTCGGGTTTCAGTTTGGGATAGTTGTCCTGATCGACTTTGAGCAGCAGGGAATAGTGCGGCGCCAGCACGTGAACCGCGGCATAGGTGGTGGTGGCGTGGCAGTCCGTGGTCGGAGCCTCGGCGGTCACGGCATAAGTGAGGATTCCCCCTTTTTTCGGGGTATTGGCGGCGGCCAGGGACGGCAGGCTAACGGCCAGCGCCATCGAGACCAATCGCAATGGCATTCTCATGTTTGTTGCTCTCCGAATAAGACGGCCAGGTGTTGCGCGCCATATGAGGCCGAGCTACCTGGCGTGGTCAAGCGGCTGCCGCCGCGTCGATCTGTTGGTCTCGGCTGGGCGGCGGCGCAACCCGTTCAGCCATGACGCAAGGAGATAGGCAACGATGTACGTTCGCGTTACGGCATTCGAGGTCGACCCGTCGCGGCTGCCGAACCTGGCGGAAACGATTGCGAAGATTGCGCCGATCGCTAAGGCCCTTCCGGGCGTCGCCGACATCTATGTTGCGTGGCGTGACGACGGTCGCGGGGTCGTGGTCGCGAGCTACCAAAGCGAAGCGGCCGCGCGGAAGGCGATCGCTCGGCTGCAGGCGGTATGGGGTGAGCTTGCCAGCTTGCTGAAGGCGCCGCCGCGGACCGATAGCTACGATCACGTTCAACACGTGATCGGCTGAGCGCCAAGACCACGGGGCGTGAAAGCAGGCTGCCAATGGCCCCTGGCGAAACCCCGCCCAGGCGCGCGGCTTACTTGGGCTATGCCGCGATTGGATGGAGAGGTTCTGGCGCGAACGGGGGCAAGCGCCGGATCCCGATGCTGGCCTGGGAAAGCCAAGAAGGGCCGGGCCATCATCCAGCCGCCACCGGCCACCCGCGGCCCGTAGCGCGCCGCCGGGGATTGGGACGGTCCGCCACAGCCCGTTTTCGCGCAAAACCGGCTTTTTGTGTGCACAAGGGACGTGAAACTTACGGAAATCGCGGCCGACAGAGGCTAGAACGAGCGCCGCGTTTAATCCTCGGTGCGGCCGGCCTGGGCGCGGGGGCCCCGTCGCTGTCGCCAGAGCAGTGACCGACGAGTTGACGATGGACCACGACAAGCTGGCGCGCCTGCGCGCCCTTTATGCTTCGGAAACACCCGGCAGCGTGCGCAACCCCGAATTCAAAAAGGTTGCCGACATGGTGTTTGCCGGCACCGACCGGCGGCCTAAGCCCTACGAGGGGGTGTCGACCTTGCTCGGCGCGCCGCTGCGGCTCGACGCGCCGGCATCCAACTTCGCTGGGCTCGATGCCGTGCTGGTCGGCGTGCCCATGGACCTCGGTGTCACCAACCGCGCCGGTGCGCGGCTCGGCCCCAGAGCGGTGCGCAGCATCGAACGCCTTGGCCCCTACCACCACGTCCATCGCATCGCGCCGCTGGCCGAGCTCAAGGTCGCCGACGTTGGCGACGTGCCCTTCCGCAGCCGCTACAGCCTGAGCGACAGCCACCAGGACATCGAGCGCTTTTTTGCGGCGATCGCCGTCGCCGGGGTGGCACCCCTGAGCGTCGGCGGCGACCACTCGATCAGTCTTCCGATTTTGCGCGCGCTGGGGCAGGGTCGGCCCCTAGGTCTTGTGCACATCGATGCCCATTGCGATACCGGTCCGCCATTCGAAGGTGAGAAGTTTCACCACGGCGGGCCGTTTCGCCAGGCGGTGCTGGCCGGCGTGCTGGATCCCGCGCGCTGCGTTCAGATCGGCATCCGCGGCGGCGCCGAGTTCTTGTGGGAGTTCTCCTACGAGAGTGGCATGACCGTCATCCACGCCGAAGAGCTGGTCGAGCTCGGCGTGGCTCACACCATTGCGACCATCCGCCGGGTGGTTGGCGAGGGCCCGGTCTACGTCTCCTTTGACGTCGACAGCCTCGATCCTGCCTTTGCACCGGGAACCGGCACCCCCGAAGCTGGTGGCCTCAGCACGCGCGAGGCCATGGCGCTGGTGCGGGGATGCGCCGGCCTCAACGTTGTTGGCGGCGACGTCGTGGAGGTGGCGCCGCAATACGATGCCACCACCAATACGGCGCAAGCCGGTGCCCAGATGCTGTTTGAGATTTTGGCCCTCGTCGCCCTGGCGAGAACGGCCAGGGCCGCGTGATGGCGGCGGCAACATTAGCCGGCCCGGGCGACACCGTGGGTGCGGCGCACAGTCATTATGTGGATTGGCATAGTGAGGGCGCGGCGCCGCCTCACCGGCCGCGACCGGGGTGGAGGAGCAGCCCATGAGAATTCTGGTTGCTGGCGCCCAAGGCCAGCTTGCACGCGCGCTCCAGGAGTGCGCGCCCCGTCACCCGGCGCACACCGTGGTCACGCAGGGACGCCCCGGCTTCGATCTTCTGAAGCCGGCGACCCTGGCCCGCACCGTCGCCGATCTGGTTCCCGACCTCGTCGTCAATGCCGCCGCCTATACCGCCGTCGATCAGGCCGAGAGCGAGGCGGCGGCCGCCTATGCCATCAACCGCGACGGTGCCGGCGCGCTGGCCGAGGTGGCGGCTCGGCACCACTGTCCCATCGTCCATGTCTCAACGGATTACGTCTTCGATGGCGCCAAGGCCGGCGCCTATCGCGAGGATGACGCCACCCAGCCAACCGGGGTCTATGGACGCTCCAAGCTCGAGGGCGAGGCGGCGGTGGCGGCCGCCAATGACCGCCACATCATTGTGCGCACGGCCTGGCTTTATGCCGCTCACGGCAAAAACTTCCTGCGCACAATTCTGCGGCTGGCGAAAGAACGGCCGCAGCTCGGCGTTGTCGCCGATCAGCGCGGCAACCCCACTTACGCTCCGCATCTGGCCGAGGCCATTCTGACGATCGCCGCCAAGCTTGCCACCGCCACGGCCCCTCCCTGGGGGATCTATCATGCCGCCAGCAGCGGCGACACGACCTGGCACGAATTTGCCGCCGCCATCATCGATGCGGCGGGCCCGCTCGGCATCGCCCGGGTGCCGGTACGGCCGATCACGACGGCGCAGTATCCGACGCCGGCCAGACGCCCGGCCAACTCGTGCCTCGATTGCACCAAGCTGGAGCGCACCTTCGGGGTGCGTCTGCCAGATTGGCGGCAAGGCCTGGCGATGTGCATCGCCGAGCTGGCCAGCAGTTAGCGAAGCTTGGGTGTCGTCGGGCGCCGCGTTGTTGAATTTGTCTGCCCTGCACCCTAGGCTGCCAACCAGTCCGACAAGCGGAGCTTAAGGCAATGTCCAGCCCCAACATCAATGCTGGTCCCTTCACCACGCGTCCCGAACTCGATGGTACCTTCGGCGTTGTCGCCAGCACGCACTGGATCGGCACGGCCGTCGGCATGGCGATCTTGGAGCGGGGCGGCAACGCCTTTGATGCCGGCGTCGCCACCGCCTTCGCGCTGCAGGTGGTCGAGCCGCATCTGTGCGGGCCCGGTGGCGACGTACCGGTCATGCTCTGGGACGCCAAGCGCGCCCAGCCGATGGTGGTGTGCGGCCAGGGGCCGGCGCCGGCGGGCGCGACCATCGCGCACTATCGCGACCGCTTGGGCCTCGACATCGTGCCTGGTACCGGCCTGTTGCCGGCGTGCGTGCCCGGCACCTTCGAAACCTACATGATGATCCTGCGCGACTTCGGGAGCCTGCGGCTGCGCCAGGTGCTCGAGTATGCCATTGCTTACGCCCGCAACGGCTATCCGCTGGTCGAGCGCAGCTCAGCCACCATTGCCACGGTCGCCGACCTCTTTCGCCAGCATTGGCCGACCTCGGCCGCGGTCTATCTCCCCGGCGGCAAAGCGCCGTTGCCAAACTCACTGTTCCGCAACATCAAACACGCCGAAACCTATGAGCGCATCCTGCGCGAGGCGGAAGCGGGCGGCGGCGGGCGCGAGCAGGAAATCGAACGCGCCCGTCGCGCCTGGAGCCAGGGCTTCGTCGCGGAAGCCATCGACAGCTTCTGTCGCCACAACGAGGTCATGGACGTCAGTGGCCGGCGGCACAAGGGTGTGCTCAGCGCGCACGACATGGCGAGCTGGCTGCCAATCCTGGAACAGCCCGTGCACCTCGACTACGGCAGCTACCGCGTGCTGAAGCCCGGGCCCTGGACGCAGGGTCCGGTACTCCTGCAGATGCTGGCGCTGCTCAAGGGCTTCGATCTCGACGGCTTGGCGCCGACCGACCCCGATTTCATCCACACCTGGGTCGAATGCGCCAAGCTCGCCTACGCCGATCGCGAGGCCTTCTACGGCGATCCGAAATTCGCCGAGGTTCCCATGACCACCTTGCTGTCGGAGGCCTACAACGCCGAGCGACGAGGGTTGATCGGCAGCGAGGCCTCGATGGAGCAACGACCCGGGCGCATCGACGGCTTCTCGGGTCGGGTCATCGTCAAGGCGGCGCGCCAGGCAGCGGCGGGCGCCGGCGAGCCCACCTTCGTCGAGCTCAACACCGGGCACGGCGCCGATGCGCGTCCCGACCATAGCGGGCGCGTCGTGGGCGACACCGTGCATATCGACATCATCGACCAGGCCGGCAACATGTTCACCGCCACACCATCGGGTGGCTGGCTGCAATCGTCACCGGTGATCCCCGATCTCGGTTGGCCGCTCGGTACCCGCGGGCAGATGTTCTGGCTGGAAGAAGGGCTGCCCGGCTCGCTCGCACCCGGCAAACGGCCGCGCTCGACCTTGTCGGTCGGCATGGCGCTTCGTGACGGCAAGCCCTACATGAGCTGGGGTACGCCCGGCGGCGATCAGCAGGATCAGTGGAGCTGTCAGATGTTCCTGCGCCACGCCAGCAGCAAGCGCGCCGAGCCGAAGATGAATCTGCAGCAGGCGATCGATGCGCCCTCCTGGCACATCGAACACTTCCCGTTGTCGTTTTGGCCGCGTACCGCGCGCCCGGGCGTGCTGGTGGTCGAGGGTCGCCTGCCCAAGGCAACCATCAGCGAGCTCAAGCGCCGTGGTCACATTGTCGAGGTCGGTCCCGATTGGTCGGAAGGCCGGCTGAGCGCGGCGGCGCAGGACGGGATACGGCGCAAGGCGGCGGCAAACGCCCGCGGCATGCAGGGCTACGCCGCCGGTCGTTGAAGGTTCATTGCCGTTAGGCGTCACCCATAGATCGCCTCGAGTCTCGAGCGCGAACCCGCAATCGTGGCACCCTCGGCCAATGCCTGCGGCCCAGGCCGGGGGACAGCGCCGGCGACGCCTTAAGCTCAAACGCGCGAGCCCCGACGCTGGAAGGCCCGCTGCCCGCGCCGCAGGCGCTCTGGCGAAGCGCCGCATGCCAAAGGACGCGAAAGCCTTCTATGACTGCGGCCATGTTGAGCCCGTTTCCCCTCGACGCCGGCACCGCCCCCCTGCGCAAGCCGGTGCGCGCCTGGCTGTTCGGCGTGGCGGCCTTGGTCATCATCATGGTCGGCGTCGGCGGCGCCACCCGGCTCACCGGCTCGGGCTTGTCAATCACCGAGTGGCAGCCGATCGTCGGCACCATTCCGCCGCTGACGGAGCGGGACTGGCAGCAGGCGTTTTTGAAATACCAGCAGATTCCCCAGTATCAGCAGGCCAACCGCGGCATGAGCCTTGAGGCCTTCAAATCGATCTTCTGGTGGGAGTGGGCGCACCGCAACCTCGGCCGCCTGATCGGCGTCGCGTTCTTGCTGCCGTTCTTGTTCTTCCTGGCAACCGGCAGCATATCGCGCGACCTCGGGCTCAAGCTCGCCGGCATCTTTGGGCTGGGCGTGGTGCAGGGCGCCGCCGGTTGGTACATGGTGGCCTCGGGGCTCAACGATCGCGTCGACGTCAGCCAGTATCGTTTGGCGCTGCATCTGGGTCTGGCCGTGCTGATCCTGGGCGCCCTGGTGTGGACCGCCTTGGCGCTGCGCCAGGATGGCGCGCGCGCGGTGGGCGCGGGCAAGACCGCCGTCGCGGCGGCAGCGATCATGGCCCTTGTGTTCCTGCAAATCCTTCTGGGCGCACTGGTGGCGGGTCTAAGAGCCGGCCTGGCCTACAATACCTGGCCGCTGATGGATGGCCGTCTCATCCCTGCCGGTCTTGCCGCCATGGAGCCCTGGTACCTTAACCTGTTTGAGAATGCCCTGACGGTGCAATTCAATCACCGTCTCACCGCCTATGCCCTCGCCGTGGCGGTGGTGTGGCGGGCGATCGTCGTTATGATGCGGCCCAGTCAGCAGGGCGAACGCCGCTCCGCCGTGGCCTTGGCGCTTGCTGTCGCCGTTCAAATCGGGCTTGGAATTTGGACCCTGCTCGATCAGGTTCCGGCCCCGCTCGGGATTGCACATCAGGCCATGGCTGCCCTCGTCTTCTCGCTTGCCGTCTGGCATCTCACCGAAAGCCGGCAGGCGCCACCGGGGGCGGCCAAGGGACCGGTCACCATGGCCGCCATGCGAACGCGGCCATGACGGTGATCCTGGTCTTCGATTTGGACGATACCCTCTATCCGGAGCGCCAGTTCGCACTTTCGGGCTTTGCGGCGGCGGATCGCTGGGCGCAAACCGCTCTCGGCGTCACCGGCCTCGCCGCCGACCTGACGCGCCTTCTCGATCAAGGTCACCTCGGGCAGGTGTTTCGCCTGGCGCTGGCTGAGCGTGTGCCCGATCACCGCCCCGAGCACGTCGATGGCTTGATCGGGGCCTACCGCTGCCATGTGCCCCGGCTGACCTTGTTTGAGGATGCCGCCTGGGCACTCTCCCACTTCGGCGGCCACACCAAACTCGGGCTGATCACCGACGGCAGCCATGGCGTCCAGCAAAGCAAGGTGGAGGCGCTGGGCGTGGCCACGCACTTTCACCACATCGTCTATACCGGCAGCCTCGGCCGAGCCTTCTTCAAGCCGCATCGGCAGGGCTATGAGCTGATCGCCGCTGCGCTCGGCAGCGGCAAAGAGCGCTTTGTCTACGTTGGCGACAACCCGGCCAAGGACTTCGTGGCCCCCAATGCGCTCGGATGGGTAAGCGTGATGGTCGACAGACCGGGCGTCAAACGCATCCACGCCGCTGCCACCGCCGCACCGGACGGGGCGCCGCAGCACACGGTTCGATCGCTGACCGAACTGCCGGCTGTGCTCAAGCTCTAGCGGGGGCACCCCCAGGCGCCGGCCAGGAGTGCTATAACGAGCTGCCCGCCGCCGACACACCCGAACCGCAATGTCCCGCTTCGCTCCCCGACCCAGACCCCCGTCCACCGCCGCCGGCGTCATGCCCGACGCCCGGCGCGGCAACTGGGTCGAGCGCTTGGCGCCCGAACGCTGGCGGCCCTACCTGCAGCTTGCTCGCTTCGATCGCCCGATCGGTGCTTGGCTGTTGCTGTTTCCCTGCTGGTGGGGACAGACGCTTGCCGAGGGCGCGCTCGGCCGCGCCTATCCCGACGGCAAAAGCCTGCTGTTGTTTCTGATTGGTGCCTTCATCATGCGCGCCGCCGGCTGCACCTATAACGACATCGTCGATCGCGAGTTCGACGCCCGGGTCCAGCGGACGGCAGCGCGGCCAATTGCATCCGGGGCGCTGAGCGTGGTCGAGGCGCAGGTGTTTTTGGGCGTCCTGTGCCTGCTCGGCCTGTTGGTCCTGGTGCAGTTCAACGGCTTTACGATCGCGCTCGGCGCCGGCTCGCTGGCGCTGATTGCCGTTTATCCCTTCATGAAGCGCTATACCTATTGGCCGCAGATCATGCTCGGCTTGACCTTCAAATGGGGGGCCCTGGTCGGCTGGGCCGCGGTGAGCGGTGCGCTGGCGCCGGCGGCGCTCGCCCTCTACGCCGGCTCGGTGTTGTGGACCATTGGCTACGACACGATCTATGCGCACCAGGACAAGGCCGATGATCTTGCCATCGGGCTCAAATCGACGGCCTTGAAGTTCGGCCCGGCGACCGAGCGCTGGCTGCTGCTCTTTTATGGCGGTGCGGTGCTGCTGTGGGCCGTGGCGGGGAGCTTAGCGGGGGCGGGTCTGGGCTTCGTCCTGGCGTTGGCGCTGTGCGCGGCGCAGCTCTGTTGGCAGGTTGCGACCTTGATCCGGGATGACCCCGCCAACTGCCTCGACCGCTTCCGATCCAATCAGCTGGTCGGCTGGATCCTGTTCCTTGGCCTGGTCTTGGACATGCGGCTTAAAACCTGGGGGTGAGCCGACCGCCAACGGCTTGTGGGCGGGGGCGACCGGCAAGTCGCCGATCGCTCCCGCCCTGTGCTTTGTGCCTCGCTCCCGTCAACGCCTGGTTGGCCGCCTGGCGCAGCCATCCCTCAGCATCGCAGCAAAGGCTTCCGAGGCGCTTAAACGACAGCCTTAATGAGAGGTACCCGACTCGATCGGCCATCCGTCATGGCCCGCATTGTCAAGGCAAAGCTCAAGTCGAGCGGCCCCGATCCACAGGGAGAATAGACGCATGGCGAGCCCAGCGAGCACCTTGCGACCGGCCAAGCAGCTCTTGCATCTGGTGTTCGGCGGCGAGCTCAAGGCGCTGGCCGACGTCGAGTTCCAGGACCTCAGTCGGCTCGATATCGTCGGCATCTATGGCAGTTATGCCGAGGCCCACACGGCCTGGCAGGCGGCGGCGCAGCGCACCGTCGATAATGCGCACATGCGCTATTTCATCGTGCACATCCATCGTCTGCTCGATCCGACACCCACAGCGTGAGGATCAGGGCTGAAAGCGATGCGCGGCAATCGCCCACAGGCGTTAGCGCGAGTTCGGGTGGTGCGGTCGCCTGCGACCTGATATCTACCAGGGTCAACGGGATAGCGAGTTCGGGAGCGCTTTGGGCACCACATCGAACCTGCAGGGGCGCAAGTTGGGGTCATTGGCCCTCGATGCGCGCGAGCGCGGACTGTTGCAGCGCTTCCTTGCCGATTGGATTTGGCCGCGCTGGCGCCAAATCGTGTTGGCGCTCCTCTTCACCGCCGGGCTTGCCGGGGCCACCGCCGGCTATCCGCTGATCATCAAAACGGCGTTTGATTCGCTGATGCGGCCCGGCAGTTTGGCCTTGCCCTGGGTGCTGGCCTCGGTCATCGGCATCACCGCCTGTCGCGGGCTATTTCTCTACTTACATCAGATCACCACGACGCGCATCGTCACGCGCATGGTCACCGACATCCAGAAGGCGGCCTTCGCGCATCTCATCAACGCCGACTTCGCGCGCTTCGGGCGCGAGACCACCGGACATCTGGTCTCGCGGCTGACCAACGATTTGACCTTTATCCAGCAGGCGGCACAGATCTCATTGGTTGCCTTCGTGCGCGATGCCCTGACCGTCATCGCCATGATCTCGGTCATGCTGAGCCTCGATTGGGCGATGACCATGGTCGTGCTCGCCGCCTGCCCGATCGCGATTCTGCCGGTGCGCAATATCGGTCGCCGGCTGCGCGCCGTGGCGCGGCGCACGCAGACCGAGCTTGGGGGCATGACGTCCCGGCTCACCGAGAAGCTGTCCGGCGCCCGCCTGATCAAGGCGTTCCGCCTGGAGGGCTACGCCACCGAGCGCCTCAACGAGAGCTTCGAGCAGGTGTTCAAGCTGCGCATGAAGGCGGTCAGGGCGCGGGCACGGGTGGCATCGATGCTCGAAGCCCTGGCCGGTCTAGCCATCGCCGTCGCCATTGCCTTTGCCTATTGGCGCATCGCTTCCGGGCTGTCCACGGTCGGCAGCTTCGTTGCCTATGTCACCGCGCTGCTGCTGACCGCGCAGTCGATCAAATCGCTCGGTTCACTGAGTAATTCCACCTCGGAGGGATTGGCGGCGGTCGAGCGGGTCTACGAACTGATCGACGAGCGGCCGGCGATCGTCGATCGGCCGGGGGCACGTCCGCTGGCGGTCGGTGCCGGCCGGGTGGCATTTGAGAAGGTGGGCTTTGCCTATGCCGCCGCGCCGCTGCTGCCGGCACTCAAGCAGGTCTCCTTCACGGTGCCGGGTGGCACCACCGCGGCGATCGTTGGCCGCAACGGCTCGGGCAAATCGACCGTTCTCAATCTCGTCGCAAGGCTGTTTGACGCGCAATCGGGTCGCATCCTGATCGATCATCAGGACGTGCGCGACGTCACCCTGGCAAGCCTACGCGATGCCATCGCCATCGTCAGCCAAGAGGTGACCCTGTTCGATGATACGATCAGGGCCAACATCGCGCTCGGCCGGCTTGGCGCCACCATCGAGGATGTGGTCGCCGCCGCCAAGGCCGCCGCCGCGCACGAGTTCATCATGGCGCAGCCGAAGGGCTATGAGACCATGATCGGCGATGGCGGCTTGCGCCTGTCCGGAGGCCAGCGGCAGCGCCTCGCCCTGGCCCGGGCGATCCTCAAGGATGCGCCGATCCTACTGCTCGACGAGGCCACCAGCGCGCTGGACAGCGAATCGGAGCGGTTGGTGCAGGAGGCGCTGGCCCGCTTCACCCACAATCGCACCGCCCTGGTGATCGCGCACCGGCTATCGACCATCCAGCGCGCCGACATGATTTGTGTGATGGAAGCAGGGGAAATTGTCGAGATTGGAAAACATGCCGATCTCATTGCCCGCAATGGGGCTTATGCGCGCCTGTGCCACTCGCAGTTTCTCAATGAACTGAGCGCCAGCAGGCCGGCCCCGATCGAGGTGGTCTGATCCGCGCCTTGGCACCAAAACCCCCCTCACTCGGCCAGCGGGCTCTGGACGCCACGCACCCATGGGCTATAGAAACGCCTATCCCTTCAGTTGAGACAACGAACGTGTAGAGCGCCGGCCATGGCCAACGTCGAGCACAAGCCAGGGCTGATCGAGGCGTGGGCCGGCTCGATGCTGGCGCGCTATATCAAATTCGTGCACCGCACCTCCTGGCAAACCGAAGCCATGACGGAGACGCTCGAGCGGCACTACCACAATCATCCCTGCATCGTCGCTATGTGGCACGGCCAGTTCATGCTGTTGCCGCTGATCAAGCCGCCGTTCATCCCAGTCGATATCATGTTGGCGCGCCATCGCGATGCCGAGGTGCTGGCCGAGACCTTGCGCCATTTCGACATGCAGTTGATCCGCGGGGCGGGAGCCGGGTCGCGCACCCGCGACCGCGGCGGCGCGCACGCCTTTTTGGCAGCGGTGCAGGCGCTGCGCGACGGGCGCACCGTGGCCATGACCGCCGACGTGCCGGGCGCCCGCGCGCGGCACGCCGGCCAGGGCATTGTCATGGTGGCGCGGCAGTCGGGCCGGCCGATCCTACCGGTTGCCATCGCCACCTCGCGCTATCTGGCGTTCAACACCTGGAGCCGACTGACCGTCAACCTTCCGTTCGCCGGATTGGGCTTCGCGGTAGGACCGATGGTGCGGGTGCCGCGCGAGGCGACGGGCGCCGAACTTGAAGATCTGCGCCTCGCCGTCGAGAGCTCGCTCAATCAGGCAACCAGCCTCGCCTATGCCCGGGCCGGCGCCGATCCGGCGCGTGCCACGCCGCGCGCCGCGCTCCGCGGCCAGGTCCGGCCGGGCGCGTCGATCAAGGCCTATCGGGTTGCGACCTCGCTGGCCCGGCCGGTGGCACCACTGTTCTTGCAGTGGCGCGAACGCGGCGGCAAGGAAGACCCGGCGCGGCGGCCCGAGCGATTGGGCCGCCCGAGCGTCGAGCGGCCGCCGGGGCGCCTGGTCTGGTTCCATGCCGCCAGCGTCGGCGAGACCACGGCGGTGTTGCCGCTGATCGCGGCGTTGGCGGCGGAACGCCCCGCCTTGTCGTTCCTGCTCACCACCGGAACCGTGACCTCCGCCGAGCTCGCGCGGCAGCGGATCGGACCGCGTACCATCCATCAGTATGCCCCGCTGGACGTGCCGCGTTACGTCAATGGCTTCCTGGAGCATTGGCGGCCTGAGCTTGCCGTGTTCGCCGAGTCGGAGATCTGGCCCAACCTGATCATGGCGAGTGCCGCGCGCGCGATCCCGCTGGCTTTGATCAACGCCCGCATGACCAAACGCTCGTTTCGCCGCTGGCGCCGCGCGCCGGGCCTGGCACGACCCCTGTTTGGCCGCTTCGGGCTGGTGCTGGCGCAGAATGAGAGCCTCGCCAGCCGCTTCAACGCCCTGGGCGCGCCGCGGACCATGTCGGTCGGCAACCTCAAGGTCGATGCGCCGGCACCGCCGGTGGACAGGGTGGCGCTCGAGCGTCTGCGCCCGGCATTCGCCGGCCGTCCGCTGTTGATGGCGGCCAGCACGCATGATGGCGAAGACCAGGTGGTGGCGGAGGCGCACCAGACTTTGGCGCAAAGCCTGCCCGGCCTGTGCACCATCATCGCACCGCGGCATCCGGAGCGGGGCGGTGCCATCGCCGACATGCTCAAGCAACGCGGGCTGCAGGTGGCGCGACGTTCGCTGGGCGTGCTGCCGGATCGCAGCAGCGATGCCTATGTCGCCGACACCATCGGTGAACTGGGGACGCTCTATACCTTGGCCCCGGTTGCCTTCATCGGCGGCTCGCTCGTCAATCGTGGCGGACAGAATCCGATCGAAGCCGTGCGTCAGGGCGCCGCGGTGCTGACCGGGCCGCATTGGCAGAACTTCGGCGACGCCTACGATGCCCTGATCAGCAATCGCGGGGCCATCGTCGTGCATTCCGCCGCCGACATCGCCGCCGCGGCGCGGCAGTTGATCACCGATCAGGACCTGCTCGGCGGCATGCGCGAGCGCGCCGATGCGGCGCTGGCCAAGATCTCCGGCGCGCTGCCGCGCACGATTGCCGCCTTGCTTTCATACCTCCCGAACGAGGAGGGCCTGGTGCGTGCATCTTGACGAGCCGCGGTGGTGGTACCGTGCCGCCCCGAGCACCGCGGCGAAAGTCCTGGCGCCGGTCGGCGCTGTCTATGGCTGGGCGGCGCGCACGCTCTACCAAACGCGGCGCGCGCACAGGGCGGCACTGCCCGTAATCTGCATTGGCAACTTCACTGCCGGCGGCACCGGCAAGACGCCGCTCGCCATCTACCTGTGCCAGAGCTTGCAGGCCGCCGGGCACGCGCCGGTGGCCTTGATGCGCGGCTACGGCGGCCGTCTGGCCGGCCCCTACTGGGTAAACGGCGGCACCGATCGGGCGCGCGATGTTGGCGATGAAGCCCTCCTGATCGCCCGCGTGGCGCCGACCCTGGTGGCGCGCAACCGCAAGGCGGGGGCCGAAGCCATCGCCGGCGGCCCCCATCCCGTCAGCGTGATCGTCATGGACGATGGCCTACAGAATCCGACCTTGGCCAAGGATCTGACCGTTGCCGTGGTCGACGGCCGCCGCGGCGTCGGCAACGGCCTGGTGATTCCGGCCGGTCCGTTGCGGGCGGCCTTGGACATGCAGCTCGACCTTACCGATGCGGTCATCGTCAACGAGCCGGCGGGGGCAACCGGGACGGTGAGCGATTGGCTGCGGCATCGCTTCGCCGGACCGGTCCTGCGCGGCACGACCGTGGCCGCCGCGGCGCTCGACGGGCCGCCGGCCATGCGGGTCCTGGCGTGGGCGGGCATCGGCGCACCGGAGCGCTTTTTTTGCCTGTTGCGACGCTTGGGCGCCGAACTGGTGGCGACTGCGCGCTTTCCCGATCACCATCGCCTCTCTCCATCCGAGGCAGAAACCCTCATGGCGCGGGCGCGCGCCTTGGACGCCCGCTTGTTGACGACCGAAAAGGACTGGGTGCGGCTCGCCGGTGAGGATGGTGCGCTGGCCGAACTGGCGCAGCGGTCGCATCCGCTGCCGGTGAAGTTTGAGTTGGCGGCGGCCGACGCCGAGCGCCTGTTCGATCTCATCGACACCGCGCTCAAGGCGCGCCGGGCGCCGGGCCCCCCGTAAGTCAGGATGAAGGTCTTATACCAGTCCGCTGCCAGGGTTCAGCGCCTGGGCCTTTTTGTCGGCCCGACGAGCCTTGCTTCCGCCCCGATCCTGCCCCATATACCGGCGCAGCCGGTGTACCCCGATCCGAGGGTACGTCCTCAAGATTGCGGTTTTGCTGCTTGCCCAAGGGGCGGTTTGCCTTCCCACGTCTGAGATGCCGGGGCCGAGCGTGCGGCCCTCTATATGACCGGCCAATCCACGCTTCTTTGGGAAAGGGAATCCCCACATGCGCGTCACTGGTACAGTGAAGTTTTTCAATACCGCCAAGGGTTATGGTTTTATCCAGCCGGAGAATGGCGGCAAGGACGTGTTCGTTCATGCCACCGCCCTCGAGCAGGCGGGCATCCGCTCGCTTAACGAGGGCGATCGGGTGACGTTCGTTCTCGAAGATGACCGCCGCGGGCGCGGCAAGCAGGCAGGGCAAATCCAGAAGGCGTAGACGCAGTCGCGAGAATTTGAACGCTAACGAGCGCTTTCTGCCCGTGCGGCAGGGAGCGCTTGCTCACGTCTGAGTTGCGCGGTTACGTGTGCGTTGGAGCAGCAGTATGGCAAGCCATAAATTCAAGGTCGGCGCCGTGGTCGACTTCAGACCGGGACGGATGGGTTTTCCCGCCGCCAGTCGCGAGTGCACGATTGTGCGCGTCCTACCGACCGATGGCAGGGATCTGTTCTACCGCATCAAGTGCACGGCCGAGGCCTTCGAGCGAGTGGTCTCGGAAGGCCAGCTCGCCGAGCGTACCTGAGCTCAAACCCCTCTACAGGATTCGCTGGCCGCTCTTCTTCCAATCGGCCAGGAACAGCTCCAGTCCCCGATCGGTGAGGGGGTGGGCAATCAGCGCGCGCAGCACGGCGGGCGGCATGGTGGCGGCATCGGCGCCGATCATGGCGGCGTGCTTGACGTGCACGATGGTGCGGATCGAGGCGGCCAACAGCGCCGTTTTCAAGTCCGGGTAGTTGTCGTAGAGCGTGCGAATCTCGCGGATCAGCTCCATGCCATCGGCGCCGGTATCATCGAGCCGCCCGATGAATGGCGAGATGAAGGTCGCACCCGCCTTGGCCGCGAGCAGGGCCTGATTGGCGGAAAAGCACAAGGTGACATTGACCATGGTGCCTTCCTGGGCCAGGGTCCGGCAGGCGGTGAGGCCGTCCCAGGTGAGCGGCACCTTGACCGCGACGTTGGGCGCGATCTTGGCAAGCGTGCGTCCCTCCCGCAGCATGCCCTCAAGGTCGGTGGCGGCCACCTCGGCGCTGACCGGCCCGGCCACGGTGGCGCAGATCTCGGCAATGATGTCGCGAAAGCCGCCCTTGGCTTTGGCGACCAAGGAGGGGTTGGTCGTCACCCCGTCAATGAGCCCGGTAGCGGCCAATGCCTTGATCTCGGCCACATCGGCGGTGTCAACGAAGATTTTCACGGGCGCCCTCGGGTGCTCCCCAATGCCTTCTCCTTGCCGCAGCAAGCGCGAAAGCTTGTGGCTGTGGCCAAGCTGATTCGGGGTTCTAGTCCGCGGGAGCGCGTTTGGAAAGTCTGCTGGCAGGTTTGGATCAAGGTCCGGCGGCCGACGGCGCTGCCGGCGTGGTGCCGGTGTTGCTGCCGGTCGCCCTCGACCAGACCTACGACTATGTGTTGTCGGGCGATCTCTCCCCGCCGCCCGGCGCCTTCGTATTGGTGCCGTTCGGGGCGCAAACCCGCATCGGCCTCATCTGGGATGGACGCGTCGGCGCCGTCCATAAGCCGGTCGCCGCCAGCAAGCTCAAGCGCATCACCCAGAGCCTCGAGGTGCCGCCGCTCCCCGGCCTCGCGCTCCGGTTTGCCGAGTGGGTGGCGCGCTACACCTTGACCCCGCTCGGCATGGTGGCGCGCATGATGATGGGCCCCAGCGCACTGTTCGAGCCGGTCAGGCCGCGGTTCGGCGTGCGCCTCGCCGCCGCTCCCCCGCCCCGCCTCACGCCGGCGCGCACGCGCGTGCTGGCGATTGCCGCCGACGGTGAGGTGCGCGCCAAGCCGGCGCTGGCGGCGGCGGCCAAATGCTCAACCGCGGTCATCGACGGTCTCGTCACGGCGGGGACGTTGGTCGAAGTGGCGATCCCCGCCGCCCGCTTCCCGCTCCCCAATCCCGCCCACGCGCGCGTCGATTTCGAGGGTGCTCAGGCCGCCGCGGTCTTGAGCGTCAACGCCGCAGCGGCGGCGCCGGCCTTCTCCGTCACCCTGATCGACGGCGTCACCGGTTCCGGCAAGACCGAGGTCTATTTCGAGGCGGTGGCGCGCGCGCTTGAACGCGGCGTGCAGGCGCTGATCATGCTGCCGGAAATCGCCCTCACCAGCCAATTCATGGACCGGTTCGCCGGCCGCTTTGGCTGTCAGCCGGTCGAATGGCACTCGGCCCTGTCGGGACCCGAGCGCGCCCGCGCCTGGCGGGCGGTGGCCACCGGCGAGGCGCGGGTCGTGGTCGGCGCCCGCTCGGCGCTGTTCCTGCCCTATCGCGAGCTCGGCCTGATCGTGGTCGACGAGGAGCATGACCAGGGCTTCAAGCAGGAGGATCGCGTTCACTATCAGGCCCGCGACATGGCGATTGTGCGTGCCAATCTCGGCAAGTTTGCCGTGCTTCTGGCGTCCGCCACGCCGTCGATCGAAAGCCACGTCAACGCCCGCACCGCCCGCTACCGCTACCTGGCTTTGCCCAGCCGCTACTCGGGCGCCAAGCTGCCCGATGTGGTGACCATCGACATGCGCAAAGAGCCACCGGCGCGGGGCAAATGGCTGGCAGCGTCATTGGCGCAAGCGGTGGTGGACACCTTGGCGGCGGGTCAGCAGACGCTGTTGTTTCTCAACCGCCGTGGCTATGCGCCCCTCACCTTGTGCCGCGGTTGCGGTCACCGGCTCGACTGCCCGCAGTGCACAGCGTGGCTGGTCGAGCATCGCTATCGGCAACGGCTCAACTGTCATCATTGCGGCTTCTCCTTGCCGATCCCGGAGAAATGCCCGCGCTGCGGCAAGCTCGAGTCGCTGGTGGCATGCGGGCCGGGCGTTGAGCGCATTGCCGAAGAGGTGGCGGCGAGCTTTCCAGGCGCTCGCGTGGCGCTGCTGTCCTCCGACCTGGTGCCATCGCTGATCGAAATGCGCCAGATCATCGGCAGCATCGAAGCCGGCGAGATCGACATCGTGATCGGCACGCAAATGGTGGCCAAAGGCCACCATTTTCCGCGCCTGGCGACGGTTGGGGTGGTCGACGCCGATCTGGGACTGGGCAGCGCCGATCCCAGAGCCGCCGAGCGCACGTTCCAACTTTTGCACCAGGTCACCGGCCGCGCCGGCCGCGCCCTGGTCAGCGGCCGCGGCCTGGTGCAGACCTATCTGCCCGAGCATCCGGTGATGCAGGCGATCATCTCCGGCGACCGCGATGCCTTTCTGGCGAGCGAAATTCGCCAGCGGCAAGCCGGGCTGCTGCCCCCT
>Ga0126384_10000613_pt1 | contig 20070 bp, 17 predicted proteins | sample PanSoiMetPlot_36_FD_92543 | JGI IMG/M metagenome (GOLD analysis project Ga0126384, IMG submission 92543) | Tropical forest soil microbial communities from Panama - MetaG Plot_36 | ecosystem: Environmental > Terrestrial > Soil > Tropical forest > Bulk soil | place: Panama | collected 2016-02-17 | reverse complement strand
ACCTTACGCTCCAGGGAACGGTTAATGGCGTTCGTCATCCAGTCAGAGGATGTAAAAGGATTATCCACCCAAGGATCACTGAAGTGGGCCACCCACGGCATTCCGAAGTGGCTTTTTAGTTTGAACCCAATTAGGTGATCACTCATCGGTGCCCCGAAAGTTATCAACAGATCGAATCGACGACCGTGAGTTATTACGTCGGCTACAGAATCGATCACCTGCGCGGCCCAACTTGTAAAAGCATCTGGAGCCTTTTGAACCACAGGCAACATAAGTCGGCTTGATGCATGTGCGAAGAAGCGATCCCACTTGGAAAGCCCGAACGGCACGCGCAAGAACTCGATTGAGGACTTACTGGAGTCATTCGGCAGTGTTGAATCACTGCGATCAGAGAGATCTTCATAATCCGCACATACAAGCAGCGTCGGGAAGCGCAAGCTGTTCAACAATCTTGAGACTTGTACGGCGCGGGGTGTCGCACTTGGTGGATAGGCAAATGAAATGGCTAAGAGTTGAAGCGACAACGTTATTGCGTCGGACCCGCGTCGGTTATCTTAGCGTAGAATTGATAACTTATACACAAGGTGTAGCGATAACACTGGCCTTATTCGCAGCAGGAGCAAGATGGAACTCTTTATGTCAGCGAGTGCTTTTCTGCCGCCGGCCTAAGCGCGAGGTCGAGCGGCGTAGTAATTGCCACAACTATCCCGCACACGATCTGAGATGGTCAGTACGAAATAATTGTTCTGCTTGAGTTGTCGTGACGTTCCGCAGAATCATTAAATGGCGTGGTGTTTCGAAGGTTCTGAGCGTTCACGTATTCCGGATCGGCAGGAGATCAACTGCGCGTCAGTCGCACAATGCGCCTTACCACCTGCGGCGCAATCCGCATGCCGAACAGAACGATGCCTAATTTCAGACTTGGCTCGTATCGGTTCGCTGCAGCAAACGATTCAGCCGCGGTCTGAAAATCGCGAATTGCCAGATGTTGTTTGGCCTTAAGTATTTCAATTGTACATTGTCGCTTTCTTGCAGTATCTTCCAGAATGTTTTTCTCTTCGGCCGTCAGATCAATTCTACGCCGCACGCTACTCAGGACGGCTAATTCGCCGGAAAATGAACGGATCGGATCCGACGCCAGACTCCCCTGATAGATCCGCCTTCGAACTAATACTTTTTTCTGATACGTAATTTTGGCGTTCGCATCCTTTATTAGCCGCAACCAGAGATCGAAATCCTGAGAATTGGGAAACCTCTCGTCAAAACATCCAATCCGAATTATTGGTTCCCTGCGAGCCACAACCGTGGAAGTGACAACATTGCACTCTCCGCAAAGCAGTTTCTTGAAGGTTACTTCACCATGTGAGGGATTATGAGTCATGTAGGTGACGCTATTACTAACGCTATCCCCAAAGTTGATCGCGTTTGCATACACGAGGTCATAACCGCCATCACTTCGAATCAACTCCAGTTGTCCTTCCAAGAAGTCAGGCAGCCACACGTCATCACCATCAAGAAAGGCGACATATTCGCCTCGTGCAATACGCAACCCAGCGTTTCGGGCAGCTCCGGCACCACGGTTTGGCTGGCTTAAATATTTGATCGAGCCTCTATATTTCGCAATTTGTTGCTCGAGATACGGCGTATCAGGCGAGCCATCGTTGATGACGATCACCTCGAAATCAGTGAAGCGCTGGGCAAATACTGAATCCAGCGCCTCGCTGATAAAACGCGCAACTTTGTAAGCAGGAATAATGACACTGACCGTAGGTTTGACATCAGCGGAAGAGAATTGATTTTTGTTTGAAGTTGACATTCAGCGTTAGTTCATGGTCTGGGATGATTCAAGTTGTAAGGACCCTTTGTCGTTATTCTTTGTCGTTATTCTAGCGTAGAACTGATAACTCGTTCACGCGATGTAGCGACAGCGCTTCCCTTACTCGGACGCAGGAGCGTGATCGAAATTTTTTATCGGCGAGTACTTTCCTGCCAGTGCGCATTAAAGGCAAGAGCAGCAGTGTAGTAATTCCCAGGAAAATTACGCTCGCCACAAATCCAGGAAAAGGGTTGGTAACGTTGACGAAGCTTCGGAACCAAGAAACGCGAGCTCTGAAAACCACGGCCCATGTAAAGGGCACCAGCGATCGGTAAAAAATCGCTCATGCGAACCAGTCCTGAGCGTCGATGAACTAATAGACCACTTAAGTAGCAATACCAAAGCACGCCGATGATGCGGTCGTAGTGTTTGACCGGCCCAGGCGCCTCGTCTTATTCGTCGCCTTCCATTTCTGCCCATAAGTCCGAATTATGCGTTCCTCTTCGGTCAAAATTAAAAAGTCATTGACACAGAAAAGCCAAAACTGTTAAATCGTTGTAATGCCCCCGCAGCCGATCGATCAGTTCCAATGACGAATCGGTTCCAGCCTCAATTGCGTTAGTAGTTCGACGCAAACACCTACGACAAAGGCATCCCCGCAGCGATGCGGTTTCGCAAAGCCAGGAGTCTCGACGACCTGTCACGAGATCGTCCGGCTACCGAAAGAGTGTGACCCGTGCTCAATCTTAAAGTTTCTTCCCATAGTACTCATGCCACTTCGAATACGAACTCGGTCAGCGCCATCATCGGGTTCGCGATCAGTGCGCTGATTCTGTTAAGCCTGAAATTCACTACGCACGCCGCCACGGTCATTAATCTGTCCGCTGGCGGAGACCTACAAGCTGCCATTAACGCCGCGCAACCTGGAGACACAATAGTAGTGCAAGCAGGCGCAGCCTACACGGTGAACCTGGTGCTGCCGGCAAAGTTTGGAACGTCTTACATCACCATCCAAAGCTCCCGAGCAAGTGAATTGCCGGACGGGGCGCGCGTTGGCCCATCTCAATCGCCGATGCTTGCGAGAATTCAATCAGGCACGGCGGCGGAGCCGGTGATTAAGACGGCCGCCGGTGCTAGCTACTACAAATTTGTTGGCGTCGAAATCCGCACCGCGGACGCCTCGATTCCGGTGTACGACCTTGTCCGGTTTGGCGACTCCCGACAAACCCAAACCACACTCAATTCCGTACCTCATCATCTGATTATCGACCGGAGCTACATTCACGGTTATGCGTCGCAAAACAGCCAGCGGGGCGTGTCCATGAATTGCGCCGAGTGCAGCATTACCAATTCGTACATTAGCGAGATCCACGGCGTCGGATTCGACACGCAAGCAGTAGCCGGCTGGAACGGCCCGGGCCCGTTCAAATTAATAAATGACTACCTTGAAGGGGCGGGGGAAAACGTCCTCTTCGGGGGAGCGGATTCAGCTTCGCCTGACCTGATGCCAGCCTCAGTCGAGATTCGAAGAAGCTGGCTCAACAAGCCGCTCTCATGGAATTTTATGGATCGGGCCAATTTTGTTCCGCTAAACGGCCAGTCAGTGCTATGGACCACCAGCCCACTCCCGTGCGCTACCGAAGATCAATCACAGCGGTACGCGCCGCGATACGTTGATTCTTCGGGGTGTATCGCAAAGCACTGGACAGTAAAAAACATTTTAGAGTTCAAGGCCGTCAACGGTGCAACGGTCGACGGAAACCTGCTGACGAACAATTGGGTTGATGGACAGTCCGGCATGCCGGTGCTGTTTACTGTCAGAAACCAGGAATGCACAGCGCCGTGGTCTACGGTCCAGAACGTTGTCTTTACCAACAACACGGTCAAAGGCGGAAATGGCGGCGTTAACTTCCTGGGTATGGACAACGAAGTGACGGCGGCCTTTGGAAAGTGCAACCCAGCTTCAACTTCCGTGCGTGGAACAAATGCAACGCTGAGCAACAATGTCTTCGATGTCGCTGCGGGTAATCCTTTCCTCACGTTGAACGGCTTTTACGGCGTCTCTCTTTCTAACAACACGCACTTGCAGCAGGGGAATCTGACAATTCTTTACGGCGAGCCGTCCCTAGGCTTCAAATACACGAACAATCTGACGGCTGACCATCCATACGGTCTATACGGCGATGGGGGACTGATCGGCTCCGCGGCATTAAATCAATGGACTCCCGGATGTATATTCATCGGTAACGTTATCGCGAATCCTTATGGATCGTATCCTTCGGGGAATTCGTATCCAGCATCGCTTACGTTGTCATCCGATTACAGGTCTCCGTTCCCTGGCGTTGGCGCAGATATTGATGCGCTGAATGCCGCTCAAAGCGGAAGTTCTCCAACACCTGCGTCGACACCAACGCCGACATCCACACCGGGACCCACGCCAACGCCAACACCCTCACCGTCGGCGACGCCAACACCAACGCCGTCGCCGACTCCGAGGCAGCGAAATTCCAAGCCGAGACGCGTGAAGACTGACTCCTCAACCCTGGCACCCAACATCCACACGAGCACGCAAGCTAAAACAGTTTCCAGGCCGGTTTTTTATCCGTTTCTGTTGGTGCCGAACAGTAACGAGAACCTCGAGATATGCCGCAAACAAAACGGTCGGAGGCACAAGCGAAGTCAACGATGTCTGAAAGCTAAGTCCGCGCGAACAGGGGCTGATGAAAAACTCGTTGGCCCGGCTGGCCTTGCAGGTACTCGAACGCGATGACTTTAAGGGCCGAACCTCCGGCGATACTCGGTCGAGGTGGCGAAGCCGGTTACCATTTGACGCGGGTCATTTGTTCGATTAATGACATCCAACCAGTTTCCGTATAAAGCATCCGGATCGCGCCGCAAGTAACCAAAGTGTTCCGTCACGACGTAGGCTTCATTGTGGGTTGGTGAGACCTCGGGACTCTCGACAACCTGCCGCAGCACGCGCGCCGGTTTAGGGTGCCAGCGTTCAAGCCCTCGAGTAGTGCTTGACGGGCTGAGCCTGAGAAGGTCACGCCGGGCAGTCGATAACAATGTGTCGCAGAATTGTGTGTTATTAAGTGAGCCAGCGCAACTAAGGCCGGCCGCTAATCGCAAAAATAGAACACAAAAGACACCAAAATGAGCTATCCCACCAATAAAAAGCGACAGAAAACAAATTAGCCGCTGTTAGTTTTGAGCTCCTGGCATCTGCATCACTGCCGACGCTCCCGTCAGCAAACACCCCTGTCATGCCGGACAAGCAAGGATCGGGTATGAGTGTCTTTCACTTTAGGCACCACTGGCGGGTGTTTGTTGTTATCGCCGCGCTCTTTTTCATCTACGCCTCAGTCCTGTGGAGGCTTTCAAACACCTGGTGGACGGACGCGAACTATTCGCACGGTTTACTGCTTCCTTTTGTCATAGCCTACATCCTTTGGTCTCAGCGACAGAAACTAACTGAATCGTCCAGTAATCCGTCTACGTTCTGGGGCTCTCTGGCGATCGGTCTAGCACTGTTCGCACTGTGGGTTGGCGTCGCCGGGGCCGAACTCTATGTACAACGGTTGTCACTGCTGCTGATGATTGGCGGAGTGATCGTGTATTGGCGCGGCTTTCATTTGTTGCGGCTGATGTGGATGCCCTTAGGTCTGTTGCTGCTGGCGATCCCAATTCCTGCCATTCTGTTCAACCAGGTGGCATTCCCGTTACAGCTCTTTGCTTCGCAATGCGCCGTCTGGTCAATGCAGGCGTTAGACATTCCCGTGGTGCGTCAGGGAAACGTAATTGAACTTATGCCGCTAAATTCATTGCAAACCAGAAAGCTGGAAGTCGTTGAGGCGTGCAGCGGAATTCGTTCGCTACTGACGTTGCTCACCTTAGGCGCGGTACTTGCATATCTCACAGCTCCACGAGCCCGAGCGAACTTAGCGAGTGGGTGGCGACCCGTGACGAGCTGGGGTGGGTGCCGGTTTGCCCTGGTCCTTTTTGCGGCTGTTCCGATTGCCATCGTCACAAATGCGCTTCGGGTCAGCGGAACAGGAATTCTTGCTCACTACTTTGGAACAAGAATCGCTGATGGATTCTTCCATGCTTTTTCGGGGTGGTTGATCTACGTCGCTGCCTTGGTGCTGCTGTTTTGTTTTACCTGGTTGCTGGACAGGAGTGCGGTTTTGGCGTCCCAGTGGTCAGCGCAACACGGTGCCGAAATCGTGAAACGATCGACGCCACCAATTCAACCGTTGGAAGGTACAGATGAGCCCGGGCTTACGCTTTTGGATTCTGCTGGCCGTGCTGGTTAGCGGCGGCACATTCGTGAACAGCTGGGCATACCGTGGCGAGCGTCAGGTAGTGCGGCAGGACCTGAAGCATTTTCCGACGCTAGTTGGCGATTGGAAACAGGAAGGCGTGGATCAGTACTTCGACGTGCAGACGATGAACGTACTGCGGGCAACGGACTATGTACTACGCGGTTACCGCAGCAGTAATGGCGCACAAGCGAATTTGTACATTGGCTACTATCAAAGTCAAAGTGACGGAGTGAGTTATCACAGTCCGCTTAATTGTCTGCCTGGATCAGGCTGGAGCATGACTGCACCGGCCTTAGTTGCGATCCCGGCACCCGACGGTAAAAGCTTCGCTGCGAACAAATACGTAATCGAAAACGGTGCCAATCGTCAGATGATGATCTATTGGTACCAGGGTCGGGGCCGCGCGGTGGCGAGCGAATACTGGAGCAAGATTTATACAGTCATCGACAGTGTGCGACATCGCAGGTCGGATGCAGCGATGGTTCGTGTCTTAGTTCCAATTACCGGTTCTGATGCGAGCGCTTTAGGAGCGGCCAAAGATTTTGCCGCGGCAACAACTCGGGTATTGCCCGATTTCGTCCCAAATTGATCGTCCGGAGATCTGATGAAGATGTACAACCGTGCCATGAAGCTATTGTTGCTATGCAGTTTTTTGCTGCTCCTGTTTGTCGCCTGCACCAGCCCGGAAAAGGCTAAGGCAGAGCATGTCAGGAAAGGTCAGTCATATTTGAAAGACCGCCGATTCCAGGAGGCTTCCCTGGAATTTCGCAGTGCGTTGCAAGTCGATGAAGGGTTTGCCGCAGCTCACTGGGGTTTGGCGCAGGTTTACGAAGGCTTGGAGCGATTTCCTGAGATGCTTGAAGAGCTGAAGAAAACGATTCAGCTTGACGCCAACAACCTGGAAGCCAAGACCAAACTGGGAAACTATTATCTTGCCGCCAGCAAAGGCCGACCTGCACTGGTTTCGGAAGCTGAAGAACTGGCTCTCGATGTCTTGAAAAGGGATCCGAACTTTATCGAGGGGCACATTCTGCTCAGCAGCATTCGGTTTGCACAGAGCAGGAAAGACGAGGCGCTCGCTGAAATCAATCGGGCGATTCAGTTAGAACCGAATCGTAGCGACTCATATCTGAGTCTTGCGCGTTTCTATCTCGTCACGAATGATCCAGGCAAAGCTGAAGAAGCTCTCAAAAAGGCCATCTCGGTAAATCCAAACGCGGCTTTACCTCATATCGAGTATGGAAAATATCTCGCCCACGTGAATCGCGCCTCGGAAGCTGAGGCTGAATTGAAGAAGGCTGTTGAGGTGGCGCCAAAGGATCATGATGCGCGAATAACACTCGCCAGCTTTTACCAGTTTAACAAGCAATTGGATAAGGCAGAGCAAGCCTACAAGGCAATTGCCGAATTAGAGAAAGACCATCCGGAAACTCAAGCGCTCCTTGCCGACTTCTATTCGACCATCAATCGTACGGATGATGCTGTGCAAATATTTCGCCAGATCTTAGCGACGTCGCCGGATTACGTCCGGGCCCGATATCGACTCGGAGAGATTCTGTTACTGAATGGCGATACAAAAGGCGCCGAAGCGCAGGTTACGGAGCTGCTGAAGAAAGATCCTCAGGATCGGCAAGCATTGGTTTTACGCGCGCGGTTGCGGAGCCAGAGCAACCAGCCCGAAGACCTGAAAGCGGCCATCGCAGATTTAAGCGAAGTTTTGAAACAGGAACCAAACTCGCGGGCGGGTCTGTATTTCATCGCCCAGAATAATTTCAATCTTGGCGCAATAGACCAGGCCAGAGTCTTCGCCGGTGAGCTGGAGAGGAACTATCCGGATTATTTACCAGCAAAGCTGTTGCAAGTACAGTTCAGCATTGCCGGCGGCGATCCCAAAAAGGCTGTGACTCTGGCGTCGGACTTGCTCGAGCGCTTGAGCAAAGCAGTTCCTGACCAGTGGACCTCTCCCCAGCTGCTTGACGAAATTCGGGCCAAAACATATTTGGCGCGTGGGTCTGCGCAAATACAACTTCAAAACCTTGACGCCGCCAGACAGGACTATGAAGCGTGTCGTCAGATAACGCCAAACGAAACGGCGATCTATGACAATTTGGCTGCGATCAGCCAGCTTCAGAATAAAGCTGATGAAGCGGAAGCCTTCTACAAGAGCGCATTAAAAATTCAAGCCACGGATTTCAATGCGCTCAATGGGCTGATCAGTATGTATGCCGGGAAGAATCTGCTCGACAAGGCTCACGCGACAATCGATGAAGCTTTGAATTCTTACCCGAACGTTGCTTCTTTGCACTTCTTGAAGGCCCAGGTATACGGCGTTCAACGAGATGCACAAAACGCAGAGTTGGAGCTCCGAAAGGCGCTGGACATCGACAAGAATTATATCGGTGCGTACACGGCGCTGGCGGCGATCTTTATTAACACGGGGCAGGAGGATCGAGCTTTGACTGAATACCGAAAGCTCATCGAAGTGCGTCCTGATTATGCCTTCGCCTATACGTTCATTGGCATGTTGGAGTCCGGCCGGAAAAACTACGATCAAGCTGCGGATAGCTATCGCAAGGCACTCGAGAGGGATCAGGACGCAGTTGTCGCGGCGAATAACCTTGCCTGGCTTTATGCCAATTACGAAAAGGGAAATCTCGATGAAGCTGTTCGTTTAGCCCAGGAAGTGGTCCAGAAGAATCCTAACACGGCCAGCTTTCTGGATACCCTGGGGTGGGTTTACTACAAGAAGGGACTGTTCCGGGCGGCGGCCGAGCAGTTGCAAAAGGCCGTGTCACTGGATGAAGCCGCGGCGCGGACTAATATGGGGACCCCCACGGCCGCATATCATTACCACTTAGGTATGGCCTTGAAAGGACAAGGAGATAAAGCGGCCTCCCGAAGAGAGCTTCAAAATGCGTTGCGACTTTCGGAAAAATCGCCGTTTGCGGATGTTGAAGAAGCACGCAAAGCATTGAGCAGTTCCTGATAGATAGGGCCACGCAATTTATTGAAGCGGTGAAGGTCTTGCTTTGAAAATCTTGAAAGAGGTGGGCTATGAGTATCGAGTTTCGGCAGCGAAGACCCAGCGAATATCTTAAGGTTCTTCGACGAAGGAAGTGGCTGATTCTCCTGCCAGCCATTGCGGTTGTTTCCGCAGTCGGCTGGGTTGTGTACCGCTTGCCCGATGTTTACGAGTCGGTAACTCTGATCGTTGTCAAACCTTCAACGCTGCCATCAGGAATCGTCCCCACCATAACGGAAGACAGTCTGACGCGACAATTGACCAGTATTGCTCAGGTGGTTACCAGCCGCAGTTCACTTGAGGCGCTGGTTATCAAATATGACCTCTACAAACCGGAACGGCTCCGGGGCGAGCCCATGGAATCGATCATCGACATGATGAGAAAAGACATTAAGGTCGAAGTCAACACGAGCCGCAACGATATTACCAATGGCTTTAACATCACTTATCGCGGCCGCGATCCCAGGACGACGCAAGCAGTTACCGCTGAGCTGGCAAGCAAATACATCAACGAGCAAACAAAAAATACTGTCGATTCCACAAATTCCGCCAAGCAGTTTATCGATCAGCAAGTTCGTCAGACGAAAGATGAACTCGACGCGCTTGATAAACAACGTCTGGATTTTATGCAGAAAAACGTCGGCAGCCTACCGAGTGAGGCGAATGCTTTGGTTGGCCAATTAGCCGGACTGCGCGAACAGCAGAAGGCGTTAATTGCAGAGGTTGGCCGCTTGCAGGATCGGAGTTCTTCACTGCAAACCCAGTTGACGCTGTTGAAGAAACAAACCCAACAGGACATTGATGAGTACGCCGAAAATACTACTGACCCGAAGACGACCCTTGCCTGGGCTGAGCTGGTAAAGCGAAAAGCAGATCTGCAGTCCGAACTTCAACACTTGCAGACTGAACTAAAGCCCAAACACCCCGACGTGCTCGCCAAACAAGCGCAATTGGATGCAGTCAGCAAGGAAATGAATCAGATGGTTTTGGAATGGAAGGAGCGGATTCAGGAAAAACAGAAAAAACTCCAGAATCGACCGGATCTGACTGGAGCGGCAACGGAAGCGCAGCTTAGAGCCGTCGATGGTGAAGTGAAGCGCCAGCAAAAACTGCTAAACGAAAATAGCAAACAAATCGCCGATATTTCCCAACGCATCAATAGCGTTCCGGGTACCGAAGTAGCCCTTGGCGCCCTCGAACGCGACTACCAAACCAAAAAAGCCGCTTACGATCAGTTGTTGTCGCAACAACAGAAGATCAGCCTTGGAGCAGATGCTGCATCGCAACAGCAAGGCGAAGGAATTCAGGTCATTGACCCCGCTAACCGGCCGTCGAAACCGGTGGCGCCTAAGCGCTTTTTCCTTTCGGCATTTGGCCTTGGAGTAGGACTGGGACTCGGGTTGTTGTTGGCAGTGATGGTAGAAATTCCGGCTCTGCTAACGATCCAGAACGCGGAAGATGCACGTCACTACACCGGCCTGCCCGTTTTGGTTTCAGTATCAGAGTTGCTTACGCCAGCAGAGGAAGTGGCCATCAGTCGGCGGCGCAGATTGCTCCTGGCGGGGGCGATCGCCATCACGGTTATAGGAACGCCCGTGTTGGCCCTGGTGCTGAAGAGTTCGCACATTCTTGAATATCTGTCCTCGGGCCATTCCGCCTGAGTAATCGCGTTGAGTTCTTCAATGGCTGCCGGAGATTAGACGTAATGTACAAAGAATTTTACGGATTAAGAGAATTACCTTTCGCGCTGACGCCCGATCCGCGCTTCATATATTTCACACCTTCTCATGCAGAAGTTATGGCCAACCTTCATTATGGAATCGAGAGCGGCAAGGGTCTGGTGGTCGTGAGCGGTGAAGTAGGTACGGGTAAGACAACACTCTTACGATGGCTGATGCAACGTCTCGACCGGACCGTTCTGGTCGCATATATCTTTAATCCGAGGCTAGCGGTACCAGAATTCTACGAACACATAACTTCACTTCTGGGAGTCCGTAGGTCGGAATCGAAATCAGACCTGTTGATTGAATTGGGCCGAAACCTTGAAGCCCGTCACTCCAGAGGGCTGCGGACCGTTCTCATCATCGATGAAGCGCAAGGCTTGTCTTCGCACGTGCTCGAGGAAATTCGCTTGCTATCGAATTTTGAATCGGATACGGCGAAGCAGTTGCAGATTATCTTAACGGGCCAACCGGAACTGCGCGACGTCCTAAATGATCCTGCCTTACGCCAGTTGAAACAGAGGATTGCCTTGCGGTCGCACATCAAACCGTTGCCGACCGTGGACGAAACGGCGAGGTATATCGTTTCCCGCCTTTTGGTTGCAGGTGCAGAGCAGGTGGATATTTTTACGCCCGATGCAATTGACTACGTGTTCAGATGCTCTGAAGGAATTCCACGCACCATAAACAATCTTTGTGATAACGCTCTACTTGCCGGATTCGCGGCGGCGACCAGAAGAATCGATTCAAAGATTATCGAAGATATAGCGGCCTCTTTTGATCTGCTACCGCAATCACGATCCGAAGGGCAAACGTCTGGCGAACCTGAGCGGCCTGCGAAGATCTTTGGGGCGTCGCTGGACGCGGGCAAAGGTTGGGACTCGGGCTCGTTTGCCGGATGAGTGACGCCTGGTGCGCACGCCGAACGAGCGAAAGTTGAAAGTCGAAGGAGTGAACTGATGGGTAGAGTATTTGACGCGTTAAAACGAGCCAGCGAGCGAAATAAAGCGACGCCAATCATCGGACGACCTAAAACGGACGGTCACCGAAACCGCGCCACGCGTTCGACGTCGGATGCTGACGCCGAAAACTCCGGGTCGGCTGCGAAGGGTGCAAGCGCTTCCCCAGAACTGGCAGACCTTACTTCGTATGACATGGCAGCAACGCTGGGCGCTCCATCACATGCGGCCCCTGAGTTTGCTACCTATGACATCTTAGGTTCGCGGGTTGAACCTCATCTGATCTCAGTATCTCAGCCGCGTTCTCCTCACTGCGAACAATTTCGATCGCTGCGCACTAAACTCATGCAAGCAGGCGAACGCCTGCAAATGCGGGCATTCGTTGTTACCAGCGCAGCAGTCGGCGAGGGCAAAACATTAACTGCGCTGAATCTTGCGTGGTTGTTGGCCCAAACTGACGGTATGCGGGCCCTGATTATCGACAGCGACCTGCGTAAACCTTGCGTCACCCAATACCTGGGCATCGACCGGCGGGAAGGACTCTCTGAGGTTTTAAGCGGCGCCGTCACATTGGACGAAGCCATTATCAAATTGAATCCGGCGGGGTTGTTCCTGTTGCCCGGCGGCGAGGCCCGCGACGATGTCGCAGAATTGCTTTCGGGGCCGGCTTACGGTCGCATCCTTGGTAGCGTACGTAAAATGTTTGACTACATCATCATCGACGCTCCGCCGCTGGCAATCTTTAGTGATGCTAACGTGCTGATGAATCGCGCGGACGCAGGATTGATTGTGATTCGTTCGCGCAAAACGCGTTACGCCATGATCGATAAGCTGTTGGAGCAGATCCCGCGCGAGAAATTGCTCGGCATAATCCTGAATCGCGTGGACGAGCAGTTTGACGGGGAAACTTACTATTACACGCGCGAATATTACCAGCGAGACAGAACGATCTCAGAGACAAAGCTTAAACAACTGCCAGACGAAATTCCTGAGGAGGTCGCAATCGCAAATTGAGAGCATCGCGATTAAATGGACGCACGGTGCTACTGATTCTATCCGAAGCGGCGCTGATTTTTGCGGTGATCGTTGGTGCTGTTTATCTACGTGTGGGCACAGGCGGAGCGGCATTCGAGTTAGTCGCAAAGCATGGGTATTTTAAGGCTGCGTTTGCAACAATCTTCTGTCTTACAGCCTTCTACTTTTTCGACCTGTACGATTTTATTGTAATGCATGATCGTCAGGTTCTGGTCCTGCGCCTGGTGCAAGCTCTGGGAGCCGCCTGGGTAGCGCTCGCGCTTTCATTTTACGCACATCCGGGTTTAATGCTTGGCCGCGGCATCTCCCTGATTGCACTTCCGATGGCGTTGACCTTAATGGTTGCCTGGCGTGTCTCGATCCACTGGTTTTTTGGACATCCGGATTTCGGCGAGCGGATCTTAATAGTCGGCGCGGGCGATCTCGCGGTCGAAGTCGCTCGCCAGGTACTGAACCGCCCTGATGCGGGATACCGGATCGCGGGCTTTATCGGCACTGACTCAGAAATGCTGGGACAGAGCTTGATCAATCCGCGCGTGATTGGTCTCACCAGCGACATTGAACAGACAGTGAAACGCGAAGGCATAGACCGAATCGTGGTGGCCATGGGAGAGCGACGAGGCCAGCTTCCAACCGAGCGACTTCTGAAACTAAGTTTGGCAGGTAATGTTTCGATTGAAGAGGGAGCGACGTTCTTTGAGCGGCTTACCGGACGGGTTTCTTTGAATATGATTTGCCCGTCCTGGCTCATTTTTACCAGTCGAGGACGTCAGGCAAGGTTAGCTGCGATTGCCCGCAAGTTTGTCCATCGGCTCGTTGCATTAATCGGACTCGTCCTTTCGCTACCAATTGCCGCAGTCGTCGCGATCTTCATTAAACTCGATTCGCCCGGCCCAATTTTCTATAAGCAGGAAAGGGTCGGTGAAAACGGCACCACGTTTATGCTCACAAAGTTTCGTTCGATGAAAACAGACGCTGAAGTGAGCGGGCCTGTTTGGGCAAGCAAGGGGGACGAACGTACTACTCGCGTGGGTCGGATTATTCGCAAGCTGCGACTCGACGAAATTCCGCAATTCTGGAATATCCTTCGCGGCGACATGAATTTTGTGGGCCCGCGTCCGGAGAGGCCTCATTTTGTAGCCCAGCTGGCCCGCGAGATTCCTTATTACGAGCAGCGTCATCTCATCGCACCCGGTTTAACCGGCTGGGCTCAGATCAAGTACCCCTATGGAAATTCGATCAGGGATGCGCGAGAAAAACTTCAGTACGACCTCTTCTATATCAAGAATCACAGTTTGTTCCTCGACGCCTTAATTATGTTCGAGACAGTCAAAATAATACTTTTTGGAAGAGGTTCTCAGTGAGAGTAGGGAATCGGAGGTTTTGAAATGAAGTTCACGATAAGGTCAATCTTTGTCATGATAAATTTGGGCCTGTGCCTGTCAATATCAGCTCTGGCGCAATCACAGTCCGATCCGCAAACAAAGGCTTCTTCAACCACTTCTGCGCCCAGCCAGGGGGCAACGCCGCAATCAAACAGTATGCCAGAAGTTCGGCCAACTCGCGCTGTGACGACGGCCCAAGGTGCAGACGCACTGCAAGATAACAGAGTTAATCGGAACGATCCGGAAGAAGCCGCGGTTGTCACTTATTACAACAATTTCTTTACCACGTACCGCTTGGGGCCGGAAGACGTCATTTCCGTCTCGGTCTTCAATCAGGACCGCTACTCACGCTCAGGAATTGTTATTCCGCCCAGCGGGCGCATCTCACTTTCGCTCATACCCGGCGGGCTTTTTGTTAACGGCAAGACAGTTGATGAAGTGGCCCAACTAATCACGAAAAAATATGACGAGTACATTATTGATCCTCAAGTCAGCGTGTCTCTGGATAAAGCTGCATCCTACCGTTACAGTGTCATCGGCGATGTGGGCCAACCTGGAATTCGATTAATGAATCATCGACTTTCCGTCACGGAAGCTTTGGCGGAGGCAGGCGGAGTCTTGCCCACGGGCGACAAGAGCAAGATCGTTGTCCTCCGGCGGCAGGCCAACGGCATGCTGTCGACTATTCCAGTGAACGTAGCGGCTGTTTACAAGGGCAAAGCGCCTGACAACACGTATCTGGTACCCGGCGATCAAATAATCGTACCCGGCAATAAATTGAAGACGCTGCAAAAAATTATGGGAATCGCTTCGATCGCAAGCTTCGCGCGAATCTTTACTCCATTCTAGCTTACAAGAGGTTAACCGTCCGATTGCAAAGACGGCTTTCCCAGTGTCGACCCGGAAGCAAAGCGTGAGATGTCGTAGAAAGACAGCTCGTGTACATTGTGCAATCAGCTCGACTTTGCTGTTGGTCATCGGTTGCCTTCCAGTGTGCTGCCAAACTGAGTGGACGCGCCAGAGCGTCGGTAGCTTAGCTTCACTACACGCCGTTTTTTTTCTTGATGAAAACCAGGGTTGGGCCGGAGGAACCAGAGGAACGCTGTTGTCGACGGTGGATGCCGGCAATAGCTGGCAATTGATGTCCAAGCCAACGACGGACATTATCCGTGACCTCTATTTTGTTGACAACCTGCATGGATGGCTTGTGTGCGCAGTTAATTCTTACGATGCGACTAACAAACAGGATGCCCAAACATACCTGATGCAGACTGACGATGGAGGGGCGAGCTTGAACCGACTCGGGATTGGTAGCACCGGCGCAAAAACACGAGTAGTGGGTGCCGTCCTTAGAAGAAAGGGCGGCCGTGGTTGGGCCTTTGGAGAAGAGGGGACGATCTTCGCCACCCAGGACTCTGGTAAGACCTGGCAGTCGTTGCAATCGCCAACTCATCACTTGCTCCTGGGCGGTACTTTCATTGACGACAACTACGGTTGGTTAGTCGGTACCGGCGCCACGATTCTTCGGACTTCCGACGGGGGATACACGTGGCAACTTTCCGGCGTGACTGATTCGAATGAAGGCGCGGTCCGTTTTGCGGCCGTCTCATTCGTCGACAATCGAGGAGGTTGGGTTGTAGGAACTGGGGGGCGAATTTATCGAACCATCGATGGCGGCAGCACCTGGCAATCGCAAAGCTCCGGCACGGCCGCCGACCTGTTTGACGTTAAATTCCTGGATCGGTTCGAAGGTTGGGCGGTCGGCGCCAGAGGCACCATCGTCCACACAGTCGATGGCGGATTGCATTGGACGATTGAACCGAGCGGAACCCAGCATCCTTTGGAGAAAATATTCTTAGCGACGCGCAATCGCGGTTGGGTCGTTGGATTTGGCGGAACCATCCTCACGTATAAGCGAGCAGAACGCCGTCGGCGAGCCGTCAACGCCGAGCCATAAGACGCACCCCAAGAGCCCACCGGTGTCATCCGTAAGGTCGCCAGATCTGGCCGAAGAAAGGAATCCCGCCTGGGGAACAAGTCGGTTTTCAGAAACAACGAGTGTGCAAAGTCTAGAATCGCTGTCTGAGTCTTGGACATCCCCAGTCCCGGAGATTCGATTGCGTCAAATTTTCGCCCGCAAACTCGCCCTCTTAGCTCGTCAGAATCTTTTGAACAACGGCCTTTAACTTGCTATCGATCCAAAGCGCACCCCTGAAGTACACCTGCTCGCAGCGTTGCAACATTAGCCGAAGGCTCATTTCGAACAGCCGCGGCGTGACATTTTTCACAGGAGAACCGACATGGGACTGAGAACGTCTAGATTGATAAAGGCTTCGGCGCTGGCCGTCGGGTTTTTAATGCTTGTTGGCTTTAGCAGTATGTCGGCAAAGGCGGACGAAGTCGCCTTCGGTGGCTATACAAACGGCTGCTTCAATTGCGGCAGCGCAGTGCCGAACTCGAGTGCTTATCAGACTAACACCCTATTGGGGCTCTCCTTTGGAAACTCCGCGTTCAGCGGCACGACTGTCGGCGGGTTTCTGGGTTTTGGCGGTAATCCGCAGCCGGTACCGGGTCCGCAAAACATCGACAATCTGGGTTCATTTACGTTGTCGATGACAAATAACACGTATACTGGCAATACGTTTAGTCTGCGCGTTACCTTCACGCTTCCTCCGGGTATCCTCAGCGGTGGGAATGGCGGATCTGCAAACTCGCAGATCTTTTCGGCAACACTTAACGGCGCCGTGAATACTTTGGGAAACGGCGGTGTGTCCATAACCTTTAGCACCACACCCATCTTGTTTACGTTTTCCAATGCCAGTGGAAGCGGGAGCTTCTTGTTCTCTGTGAATCCTCTATCAATCAATCCCGGGCAAACGGCAGAGATCACCGGTCAGATTACCAGCGCAACGCAAACGGCAGTTCCCGAGCCTGCCACTATGCTCTTACTCGGCACAGGATTGGTGGGCGCGGCAGGTTTTGTGAGGTGGCGAATCCGGAAGCGCACCTAACAGGAGACCAAATACGAATCGGTGAAGTCGTCCACCTTCCCATGATGGATCACGATGCCGCCCGTGGCCGGTCACGGGCGGCTTTGATTTCACTATATCCTCTCCTCCAGAACAAGGTCGGACTCACTGTTATATGCAAATTCAGACTAAACCCTGGCGTCTAATAGCTTCCATTGTCTTTATTAGTGTCACCTGTTTTGTAAGCCTAGCTCACAATCTCCGGTCCGGTTATTCCTTGAGCTCGGCATCGGGTCCTGCGGCGACTGCAGGCTTTACAATCAGCGGCTTAATCACTCAAGGCAGCGTGCCGGGCTCCGGAACTCCAATAGCTGCTGTCTCGGTCCAATTATCATACGGCTCGCCGGCGACAGTCACCACAACCTCAACAGATAACAACGGCAATTTCTCGCTTGCAAATGTACCGTCAGGGGTCAACTTCGACGTAACTCCGTCCAAGGCGGGTTGGGTCTTTCAGCCTGTCAGTCAAGGTGGCGTGTTGAGTTCCGATCGTATGCTCTTTTTTACGGGCAGCGTTTCAACGCCAACGCCAACACCGACGCCCACACCGCTCACCGTACAGTTCAGTGCGGCAAACTTCGTTGCAGGTGAGGGAGATGGGCGAGTCAATATCACAGTTACGCGTTCCGGCGATACAAGCGCAGCAGCCTCCGTTAGTTTCGGCACAATCGATGATGCTGGCCTGCAGCCATGCAGCCAAGTCAATGGCACTGCTTCGCCGCGCTGCGATTTCATCTATTCCCTGGGCACGTTGACTTGGGCGGCAGGTGACGCCTCAGCGAAGAGCTTCTCAGTGGCGATTGTAGATGACTCGTATGCTGAAGGCAGCGAAGCGTTTCGCGTCGCGCTGACAAGCCCCAGTGGCGCCGCATTGGGCAGTCCCGCAATAGCCACTGTCACCATCAACGACAATGAAACTGTCAACGGGCCGAACCCAATCGACGGCACCAATTTCTTTGTGCGGCAACAGTACATCGACTTCCTCGGCCGTGAACCTGACCCGGCCGGTTTTGCCGGCTGGACCAGTACGATTAATAACTGCTCCGGCGATACGACGCAGTGTGATCGCATCCATGTCTCGCAATTGTTCTTCCAATCGAATGAATTCCAGTCGCGCGGCTATTATGTTTTCAAGTTCTATCCAGTCAGTTTCCCAGGAGTTCCCGGAGTAGATCCGGCAGGCGCCGGCCACAAACCAGATTACGCGCAGTTTGCCCCTGACTTAGCAGCGGTCAGTGGTTTCCTGACCGACGCGCAACTGGACGCCGCCAAGGACCAGTTTGCGATTGACTTTACGAACCGGGCGGCCTTTATGGCGAGATATCCGACCAGCATGACGCCGACGCAATACGTTGACACGCTGCTACAGACTGCAGGTGTGAGTGGGAACTTCAATCCGACGACGCGGCAGAACTTAATCAATGGGTTGACTGGTGGGACATTAACACGGGCGCAGGTGCTGCGACAGATTGTTGACAGCCCGGAAGTGTCGTCGAAGTACTTCAACGAAGCCTATGTAGTGATGGAGTACTTTGGGTATCTGCGGCGTGATCCTGATGCTTTGTACCTGAGCTGGCTGAATGTGATTAATCAATCTAATGATCCGCGCGGCATGGTTACCGGCTTCGCCACATCGAACGAATACAGACAAAGGTTCGGCCCTTAAGTTTCGTTTCGGTTTTCTTTCCGCCTTCGGCAATGGCTAAACGTCCTGCACTTGCCAATGGTTGTCTACGCGTAAAGATCGTGCCCTAAATCCGTTGACAGCCGGCTCAGCCGAATTCACTTACGCAGATTATCCGCGCCCATCGCTTTGTTAGGCGGCTGTTCGCCCCGGGAGTCCTTTCAGGCGGCGTTGACTTCGCTTGGGTCTCCGATCTTTCTGTCTGCTGCAGATCTCCGGGCTCTCATTACCGCCCCGCACCATCAGAAACGGATAATACCCTGATTGGGCAAATGAAGAGCCTGCGGGTTGCACGCGTCCTGGCTTTGGATTTCGCCGCCTCGGAGTTGGCGACGGCTTTGGCGTTGCCCGACGTGGTCTACACATTCGCTACGTGGAGGACCCAAGCAGTGCGCTGGATTCCTCGCGACCACTAGCCCAGAGTTCGTGACGTGCCGTTAATTGCAGACGACCGCCGCCCGCCTCCGTCACGTCCCAGCGCTCACCCTCGCGGCGCGCCGCCAAGTGTCCAACGGCGCCCGCGCCCGTGACGATCTCTCTTCCGTTCAGGCGCAACTGCCTCCCGTCGATGACAACCAACTCTTCGAGCGTGCTGGCGGCCTCCGAAAAACGGAGCCACGCCCAGTCAAAGTCTGAGTCGACCCGCGAGGTCTTCACCACAGCAGCCTCGTCGGTGCGGACGAGCAGAATGTCGCGCCACCCACCGCTTCGCAACTCGAATCCGCGACCGCCTTCGGTTTCCAACTCTTTAAGGCTCGCCGCGCGTCTCTCGCTGACGGCGTGTGGCAGCATGAAGATGAAGGAGTCAAAGGAGGAGGAGGAGTTGATGGTCTGGGTGCGAGTGCACACCTCCGACTTCTCGCGCGCACCATAGCAACGTGACACCCAATCCTGCCGGCGCTCCCACGCGCCGTCCGTCTGCGGCGCGAGAATTTCCAGACCCGCAGCCCGAGGCCCGCCCGCATGTACGACAGACATCTCGCCTCGTTTTTCGATTGAGAGCGCGGCGTCTGTCGCGAAGTGAAAATGCGTCTCGTACAGTTGAGCACCGCCGCCCGGCGTATCGGAATCGACGGAGTGTGCTCGCACGCGGT